>JGI12109J20283_10216149_pt1 | contig 31640 bp, 23 predicted proteins | sample ElkSlonscriptome_12_FD_20283 | JGI IMG/M metagenome (IMG submission 20283)
GGTGCCGGCTGGAGGATTCGAACCCCCGACCCACTGATTACAAATCAGTTGCTCTACCACCTGAGCTAAGCCGGCAATGGATGACCGAGGAAGGTACTCGATTTATCGATGGTATTTCAATCACGGAGTCGCTGCGGTTTCGCCGTATCACGGCGAAGAAGCGGTGACGTAGTGCCGACGTCGCTCTACCACCTGAGCTAAGCCGGCAATGGATGACCGAGGAAGGTACTCGATTTATCGATGGTATTTCAATCACGGAGTCGCTGCGGTTTCGCCGTATCACGGCGAAGAAGCGGTGACGTAGTGCCGACGTCGCTCTACCACCTGAGCTAAGCCGGCATATTGACTTGGAAGACGTCCTTCGACATCCAGATTGTATTCGAATCATGGAGGGCTTGCGGTTTTTGTCCCAGACGAAAGAAGCGAGAACGGAATTCACAAACCGTTTCACCACTTGAGCCAAGCCAGCGCGATTAGCGAAAAAACACAGCCTGACGAAGAGATCTTATTGCAATCCGAACGATTTTGCTCTCCTCAAATCCCCAAACCTTCAGGGCGAGTGCGGGGGGCGGCGGCGGGGCCGAGGGTCACGGCGGCGAGCAGAAATCTTCAGCCAATCTCAACCTTCTCTTCATCGAGAAGCCGTCCAGGTGCCATCAGCCGACTCGATCCAATTCGACAGCTCCCCGGCTCCCCTGCCCCTGAAGCGATCTGCCCAGCCGTTCTGACCCTCGGCCCCGCCGCCGCTCCCCGCACTCGACAGCCACCCATTACAATCCGCCCCCATGGAATTGATCGACATCGGGTGCAATCTCACCCACGAGAGCTTCGACAAGGACCGCGACGAGGTCATCGCCAACGCGATCGGTGTCGGCGTCTCCCACATGGTCATCACCGGCGCCTCGGAGGCGGGCAGCATCAGGGCGCTGGAACTGGCCCGAGCCCGGCCCGACTGCCTGACGGCCACCGCCGGCGTCCATCCGCATCTGGCCTCGGACTTTACCGCCGACACGGCCAGCGTCCTCGCTGAGTTGCACGAGGCGCCGGAGGTCCTGGCGGTCGGCGAATGCGGGCTGGATTATTTCCGCGACTTCTCGCCGCGCTCGGATCAGCGCCGCGCTTTCGAGCGCCAGCTCGAACTCGCGGTCGACTCGGGCAAGCCGGTCTTCCTGCACCAGCGCGAGGCTCACGACGATTTCCTCGCCATCCTGAAGGAATTCCGGCCCTCGCTCAGCCGAGCCGTGGTGCATTGTTTCACCGATACACAGGAAGCGATGCAGGACTATCTGGTGCTGGACTGCCACATCGGTATCACCGGCTGGATCTGCGATGAGCGCCGTGGCCATCACCTGAAAGAGTTCGTCCACGAGATTCCCGCCGATCGGCTGATGATCGAAACCGATGCGCCCTATCTCAAGCCGCGCAACCTGCGACCCAAGGTCAAGGCCCATCGCAACGAACCGAAGTGGCTTCCCTGGATCGCCGGCACGCTGGCAGCTTGTAGAGGCGTCACGCCGGTTGAGTTGGCCGAGCAGACCACCTCTACGGCCAAAGCCTTTTTCGCGCTGGCAGGGTCCTCCTCGACGACCTGAGTCGGTCTATCGATCAAGCGCCGAGCGAAACAAAAAGGCCGAAGCCATCAGGCTCCGGCCCTTTCGAAGGTCAACCAAGATTGGGGTCAAGCAGCCGAGAATGCCGCCTGCTGCAGCATCGCCAAGCGTCGGCGCTGCATTTTCAGCCGGTACTCAAGCTCTTTGTAGCGCGTGCGAAGCTCGGTCTTCCGCCAGCGATCGACGAGCGCCTCCTTGCCGGCGGCCACGCGGTCGGCCTGGACAGCCTGCCACTGCGCAACCGTCTCCTTGAACTGGTGGTATTCCCGGTCAAGGACTTCGCGCCACGTGCTGGCCGAGTCATCGGCCTGAGCGAGGCGCTCGCGTAGCTCGCGGAACTGCATCTGAAGACGGGCGCGCTGGATCTTGAATTTCGGCGTTCGGCGCAGGTCGTAGGCCATACCAAGGGCCGCGGACGAGGCAATCAACCACTTGCCGGGATCGAACTGCCACCAGCGCAGGCCGTTGCGATAGTCGGCCTGGAAGGCATGGTGAAAATTGTGGTAGCCCTCGCCCCAGGTCAGCAAGGCGATAACGCCGTTGTCGCGCGCCGTATTGTCGTCTGAGTAGGTTCGCCGCCCCCAGGTGTGGGCAAGCGAATTGATGAAGAACGTGCAGTGCTGAGAAAAGGCCAGGCGAAATGCGCCGGCCAGCAGCACCGTACCGATTACATCACCTGTCAGCAGTCCGATGGCGGCGGGCAGACCAAGATTGAGTGTCCAGACCATTGGCCAGTAGACCCGGTGCTGCCACATCACCACGTCGTCCTTTTGCAGGTCCGGAACCTGATCGAAATCGATCTTGCTGGTCGGCCAGTTTCGAACCATCCAACCCATATGCGCATGCCAGAATCCGGCTCTGATGGAGTGGGGATCCGCGTTGATATCGTCGACGTGGCGATGGTGGATACGATGGCGGGCTGCCCAGACCAGGATCGAATTCTGCAGGGAGAAGATGCCGAAAAAGGCCAGCAGCCACTTCAGCGGCTTGCTCGCCTTGTAGGTTCGATGCGACCACAAGCGGTGGTAGCCGGCAGTGATCGAGAGACCGCTCAGGGTCAGAATCACGACCAGGGCCACCCAGGCCGCGGTCGTGAAGCCGTAGAGCAGGCCCCAGATCGGGGCGACGATCAGGCCAAGAACATTGATCGCGATAAAGAAAATCACGTTTTGCTTGACCAGGGGCGGCTTGCAGCCGCTAGTTGATGTTGTCATTAAAAACTAGACTCGTTGAATTGATGGGATGGATCTCATCGCTCGCGGATCGGCCCGACGCGCGATGGTGCCACGTTCAGGCTTCAGCAGACTCCGGAGCGTCTCGTCGATCACCTGCCTATTTAAAAAATTTAATCGACAGCGGGTAAGGCCAGACCTCGCCTTCCGAGGCCTTGATTGCGCCGATGATCGGAAAGACGATCGACAGAACCGCAACCGCCAGCAGACCTAGGAATCCGATCAGCACGACGACGAGAATGGCGCTGACAATGGCGTAGATGATCGCGCTGATCATCCAGTTGAACACCACGTAGCCGTGCGGAACAAGGCCCGGAAGTTCGTCCTTCTTCAGGATGAAGATGATAATGGGAGCGAGGAGCCCGGCGAAGGGCACGATCAAGCCGGCCAGCACCGAGAGGTGGAGAATCATCGCCCACTGTTTGAGGTTCTTGTCGTCGCTTTCGGGGGTCAAGGGTTCCTGTTCCATTTTCGATGCTCCTCCATGGAAGATCGGTTTTAGGTGAGTGAGTCGCTTTGAAGGCCGGGGCCGGGTCGGCCCGGGTCAGCCACTGCCGACTTCAGTTGCCACGCTGATCGAGGCAATGCCGACCACGTTGGCTGCGTCGAGGACTTGCACCAGCGAGTTGGTGTCCGAATCCGGATGTGCCGCGATGATCAGCGGAGCGCTCGGGTTTTGCGCTCGCTCGCGCTCGAGGTTGGCCCGTACCGCGTCGGGCTCTACCCGACGGTTATCGATGGAAATCGAGCTGAGCTGGTTGATGCGAACCAGAATTGGCAGCGTCTCCGGGTCGGGCTGCTGCTGCTCCTCGGCCTGCGTGGGTCGAGAAATATCCAGACCTTTTTCTTTGACGAAGGAGGTGGTGACGATAAAGAAAATCAGCATGATGAACACGATGTCGAGCATCGGCGTGATGTTGATTTCCGCTTCGTCCTCGCTGCGATGGCGCTTGCGCATGACTTGGGCCTCGCCCTGTCCTATTCCGAGCTTCGAGAATAACGCAGGCGGAGCCGAGACGCCAACTCACTCCTCCCCCGGATGCTTGCCTCAGCTTTTCGACGGCTTGGCCGGCCGCGACCAGCCGGGGATAGTGCGCTGGCGGGCTCTGGCCAGCGTCAACGCGTTATCGGGCGCCTCGGCGGTAATCACGCTCCCGGCGCCGACCACGGCGCGCTCGCCGATGCGAACCGGCGCGACCAGGGCACTGTTCGACCCGATGAACGCGCCCGGCCCGATTTCCGTGCGATGCTTGTTCGCCCCATCGTAGTTGCAGGTGATCGTTCCGGCGCCGATATTGGCCTCCGCACCCACCTCCGCATCGCCGATGTAGCTCAAGTGACTGGCCTTGGCGCCGGAAGAAAACCGGGCATTCTTGGTCTCGACGAAGTTGCCGATCTTGACGCCTGCCGCCAGGCGCGTGCCCGGCCGAATCCTGGCGAAGGGCCCGAGGGTGCAAGGGCCTTCGGTCACAGCGCCTTCGACGACGCAGTAGGGTTTCAGGCAGGTGCCAGCGGCGAGCCGCGCGCCCTCGACCACGCAGCCTGCGCCGATTGTCACGCCGTCGCCAAGGGTCACCTGGCCAATCAGGGTCACGTTGGCATCGATGAAGACATCACGGCCTACTTCCACCTCGCCACGGAGCTGCACTGTTTCGGGAGCGGCGAGGGTCGCGCCGGCCTCGAGCAGAGCCCGGCGGGCGCGGCGCTGGAAGACCTGCTCGAGCTGGGCCAGCTGGGACCGGTCGTTGGCGCCCAGAAGCTCTTCGGCCGCCTCAGCGATGCTTGCCTGAACGGATCGGCCTTCCGCCGCGGCCAGTGCGATGCAGTCGGTCAGATAGTACTCACCCTGGGCGTTATCCCGGTCGATTTGCTCCAGCCACGCCGACAGGTGGTCGGCCCGGGCGGCCAGCACGCCGCTGTTGACCTCCCGGACGGTTCGCTCTTCGTCAGTGGCATCCTTTTCTTCCCGTATCGTATTGACGCGTCCGTCGTCGCCTCGAAGGATTCGACCATAGCCGGTCGGGTCATCGGCCATGAAGCTGACAATCGACAGATCGGCGTCAAGCTCGAGCAGTGAGGCCAGCGTCGAGGGCCGGACCAGGGGCATATCGCCGGGCAGGATGAGCAGGCGGCTCTCGGCCCCCACATGCGGGAGGACCTGCGCCGTCGCATGACCCGTGCCGAGGCGCTCGGTCTGAGTGACCAGATGGCAACCCGAGCCGGCGAGCTCTCGCTCCAGATGCTCTGCACCCGCACCCACCACGACGTGGATCCGGTCCGGGTCGAGGCGCTGCACGGAACTCAGCAGGCGGAGCAGCATGGCCCGACCGCCGATTGGCTGCAGCACCTTGGGATAGGCGGAATTCATCCGCCGGCCCTCGCCGGCGGCAAGGACGATCACTTCCAGCATGCTTTCAGGGGTTTCCTTGACTTGATGATGACGGCTCGGAGGGTGTTTGACGCATGGCCGGGAGTATACCGCCCGATTTTTTCGAGTCGACGGGATCGCTCAAAAAGAAGGCCCCGGGTGAGGGAGGACCCGGGGCCTGGGGTTGGATCCGGTTTGGGGACTATGACCGAATCCACGTTGGCCTGTCTAGGGAGGGCGACAGGCCNAACCATGTACATGGTTAATTGAATAGACCGGCTGGTAACGGAAAAAGTTTCAAAGGCACGAGAAAAAAGCGCAGATCTCCGATTTTTTCAATAGGGTCAGAGAGTTAAGATCATGCCAGGGCGAGATTCCGGTTAGTGAGCCGAATCCCAGTCCTCGCCTGATCCGACGTCGACTTCCAGCGGCACATCGAGGCAGGCGGCGGCCGACATGCGTTCGGCCACGCCCTTTCGGACCTCATCGAGCGCTGCGCGCTCGACCTCGAGAACCAGTTCATCGTGGACCTGCATGACCAAACGGGCGGGCACCCCCTCGGACTGGATCCACGCATCCACATCGATCATGGCCCGCTTGATGATGTCAGCCGCCGTGCCCTGCATCGGTGCGTTGATCGCAGCCCGTTCTGCCGCCTGGCGACGCTGGGGGTTTCGTGCCTTGATTTCGTCAAGCCAGAGCCGTCGGCCGAAGAGCGTCTCGACATAGCCGCGCTCCCGCGCGCCCGCGCGAGTCTTTTTCATGTAATCGCGCACGCCAGGATAGCGCTCGAAATAGCGCTCGATGTAGGCATCGGCCTCCTTTCGATCCACTTCCAGCTGGCGCGCCAGTCCCCAGCCGCTCATGCCGTACATCAGGCCGAAATTGATCGCTTTTGCGGCGCGGCGCTGGCCGTCCTCGACCTCGTCGGGCGAGCAGTCGAAAACCTCAGCGGCGGTGGCACGATGGACATCCAGGCCTTGCGAAAACGCCTCTAGCAGCCCCTCGTCGCCGGACAGATGCGCCATGATGCGCAGCTCGATCTGGGAGTAGTCGGCGGCCATCAGCACCTGGCCTTCGGGCGCAACGAAGGCCTTACGAATTCGCCGGCCCTCCGTTGTTCGAATCGGAATGTTCTGCAGGTTCGGGTCGGCAGAAGACAGGCGCCCGGTGGCAGCGACCGCTTGGTGATAGTGGGTATGGATCCGCCCGGTCTCCGGGTGGATCTTCTCGGGCAGGCGGTCGGTGTAGGTGCTTTTCAGCTTGGCCAGGGATCGATGCTCGAGGATCAGGCGGGGCAGGGCGAAGTCTGCGGAAAGCTCCTGCAGCACGTCCTCAGCGGTCGAGGGCTGGCCCTTGGGCGTCTTGCGCACTACCGGCAGCTCCAGATCCTCGAACAGGATTTGCTGAAGCTGTTTCGGCGAGCCCAGATTGAACTCGCGGCCGGCCTCTTCGTGGGCCTGCTGCTGCAGGGACTGGAGACGTTCATCGAGCTCCGAACTTTGTCGCGCCAGCTGCTCGGGATCGAGCGCCACGCCGATCCACTCCATCCGTGCGAGCACGGGAATCAGGGGGATCTCGAGCGATCGATAGACCCGCTGGGGGCCCTCCTGCTCCTGGAGCTTCGGCCACAGAGTCCGGTGGAGGGCCAGGGTGACGTCTGCATCCTCAGCGGCGTAATCGGCCGCTGTGGCGACAGGGACCTGATCGAAGCGGAGCTGCTGCTTGCCCTTTCCGGCCACCGATTCGTAGCTCTGGGTCTGGCGGCCGAGGTAGCGGCCGGCCAGGGAGTCCATGTCGTGGCGCGTGGCCGTTGAATTGAACACGTAGGACTCAAGCATGGTGTCATGCTCGATCCCCTTTAACTCCAGGCCGGCGCGGCGCAGGACGTTGAGATCGTATTTCAGATGCTGCCCTACCTTGGCGCGATCGGCGTCAGCGAGAATCGGCGCGACCCGATCGAGGACTTCCTCGATGCTGAATTCGACGGACTGGTCCTCGTGGCGAAGGGGTACGTACCAGGCCTCGCCCGGCGTGACGGCAAAGGCCAGGCCAACCAGCTCCGCGTCGAGGGGCTCGAGGCTGGTCGTTTCCGTGTCGAAGGCGATCAGGTCGGCGGATTCGAGCGCTTCCATCAGAGCGTCGAGATCCGCGTGGCTCGTAACCAGCCGCAGGTCGAGATCGGGCTGATCGGCGACAAGCGCATCCTGCTCCGCGCCGTCGCCGGCCTGATAGTCCTTCAGCCAAGAGGAAAAGCCGAAACGCTTCAGCAGCTCGACCATGGCCTTCGGATCCGGCGATGCGGGTGGAATTTCATCGGCCGCGGATTCCAGTTCTACCGCTTCGTCGAGCGTGACGAGCTGGCGGCTCAGCGGCAGCTGATCGAGAGCGTCGCGCAGGTTCTCGCCGATCTTGCCGCCGACCGAATCGGCCTGGTCGATGATCGCCTTCAGGCTGCCGTACTGCTTGAGCCATTTGGCGGCGGTCTTCGGGCCGCATTTCTCGACGCCGGGGATGTTGTCCGAGCTGTCGCCCGTCAGGGCAAGAAAATCACCGATCAGGTCTGGCCCGACGCCGAACTTTTCCTCGACGGCGGCAGGGTCGTAGCGCTTGTCCTGCATACTGTCTTCAAGAATCACGCGGTCGGAGACCAGCTGGGCCAGGTCCTTGTCCCCAGAAGAGATCAGCACCTCCAGACCCTTCGATTCTGCCGCCCTGGACAGGGTGGCAATCACGTCATCGGCTTCGACCCCGGAAACTTCGATGCGCTCGATGCCCATGGCGTCGATCAGCGACTTGAGGGGCTCGATCTGAGAGCGGAGCTCGTCGGGCATCGACGGGCGATTGGCCTTGTAATCATCGGAGAGTTCGTGCCGAAAAGTCTTGCCTGGCGCATCGAAAATCACCGCGATCCGGTCGGGCTGATGCGCCTGAATCAACCGACGCAGCATGTTGGCAACGCCGAAGATCGCGCCCGTGGGCTGGCCTTCGGCGTTGGTCAGTGACGGCAGCGCGTGGAAGGCGCGGTAGAGGTAGGACGAGCCGTCGACAAGGCAGAGCGTTTCGGACTTGGACATCGGTAGGATTCGTCGAAAAACGGGCGTCCATGATAGCGAAACAAGTTCCGGTCAACGGCAAGACCGAAGCGCTCTGTTAGACTCAACTCTCTCCAGTGGAGGAGCAAATTATCAATGGTCACTCAAACCCTGAAAGCTGTGATCCTCTTCGTCATCGCGTCCTCAGCCTTTCCGGCTCTCGCTCAAGACGATGACACCGTGCCCCCACCACCTCCCATTCCCGACCGCGAACCGCTGCCGCCGAAGGTCATCGACCCGGACGAACAGATCGAGCCTCAGGTCGTGATCCGGCAGGAAGACGGCGAGCAGATCGAAGAATACTCTCGCAACGGCGTGGTCTACATGATTCGGGTCGTTCCCGCAGCGGGACCCGCCTACTATCTGATCGACACCACCGGCGATGGGGATTTCAACTCACGCTTCCAGCACGGCCAGATCAATCCGGTCTATCCCGCTCACTGGAAGCTGATCGAATGGTAGGCCTGCGCCAGCGAAAGAAAGCGGCTTAAGCTAAGAGTCTCCGGACGTGCGCTCGGGCTAACGCCGGCGCCCTCGATCGCCTCCTGATCAAGCTTCCCCTTCAAGCTGTTCCGTAGGGTTTTTCGCTTTTGATTGAATGCTGCCCGAACCACCTCGGCCAGCGCCGGCCTGAGAATTCTCGCGGCATCGTCCAGCCTTTCGGGGACCATCCGAATAATCGATGAATCGACTCGCGGCGGAGGATCGAAGGCCTGCGGCGGGACATCGAAGAGCCATTCCATCCGGCAGTGAAATCGGGCCATCACCGAAAGACGGCCGTACTGGCGCGAACCCGGTTCGGCGACCAGCCTGGAAACGACTTCTTTTTGCAGCATGAAGACCATGTCCTTGATCCACTCAGCCTGATCGAAGAGATGGAACAAAAGCGGCGTGGAAACGTTGTAAGGGAGATTGCCGACCACTCGAAGGGCACCCGGTGACGGCGCTAGCGAGGCGAAATCGAACCGTAGCGCATCGGCCTGGTGGACGGTCAGGCCAGGCGGCTCACCCAGGCGGCGCGGCAGAGCGGCGGCCAGATCGCGATCGAGTTCGATCACGTCAAGACGACTCACCGACTCGAGAAGCGGCCGGCTCAACACCCCCTCGCCCGGCCCGATTTCGACAAGGCAGTCTCCGCGGCGAGGGCCAATGGCCGAGACAATGCGGTCGATCACCGCCGGATCCCGCAGAAAGTGCTGCCCGAAGCGCTTGCGCGGTCGGTGCGTGCTCACGCGGCCTGCTCGATCAGCTCCTGCGCCAGATCGACGGCCGCGCGCAGGCTTCCTGCATCAGCACGGCCCTGGCCGGCCAGGTCAAGCGCCGTGCCGTGGTCGACGGAGGTGCGGATGAAGGGCAGACCGAGGGTGACGTTTACCGAGTGGCCGAAGCCGGCGTGCTTGAGCACGGGCAGGCCCTGATCGTGATACATCGCGAGCACGGCATCGAAGTCATCGAGGTGACTCGGAAGAAAAGCCGTGTCGGCCGGCAGGGGACCGCTCAAGCGCAGGCCCCGGGCTCGGGCCTCCTCCAGCACGGGCTCGATCACGTCGATTTCCTCACGCCCCAGATGGCCTGCCTCCCCGGCGTGGGGATTGAGGCCGAGGACGGCGATATGAGGCTCGGCCAGGCCGAAGCGATGAATCAGGTCCGCGTTGAGCACGTCGAGCACTGATTTCAATCGCTCCGTCGTGATGGCCTCGGCGACCAGGCGCAGGGGAAGGTGGGTCGTGACCAGGGCGACGCGCAGCCTGCCGGCGGTCAGAAGCATCACGACCCGCTCGACGCCCGCGCGCTCGGCCAGGAATTCCGTGTGCCCGCTGAAGGGCACGCCGGCATCATTGATGACACCCTTGTGGATCGGTCCCGTAACCAGGCCTGCCGCGCGGCCGTCAAGGCAGGCCTCGGCGGCGCGCTCAAGACATTCGAGGACATAGGACGCGTTGCCCGGGTCCAGGCGTCCGGGGCTCGAGGGGGTACGCATGGCCACAGGCCAGCAGCGCAACCGCCCGTCGGTCGCTTCCTGCTTTGCGGCCTGTTCCGGATCCAGGCAGTCGATCGCGAGGCCGAGCCCCATAGCGCTAGCCGTGCGCTCGAGTAATTCCGGGTCAGCAACGAGCAGCAGTTCCGGGCGTTCCATCGCCAGCCGGCAGGCCAGCTCGGGACCGATGCCCGCCGGCTCGCCAGGGGTCAGAAGGAGCGGTCGACCCATACCCGAAACGCTCGCAGACCCGGCCGGACTCAGAGCCTGATCTCGACGAAGGACTCGTCGCGCAGCTGGCGCAGAAAAGCGTCGACCTCTTCCTCGGCCTTTTGATTGAAAACGATCTCACGCGCCCGAGCACGGAGCGTTTCCTCTGTTCGGTCGGCGTCGCGCTCGCCCTCGAGCCTGAGAAGATGCCAGCCGTTCTGGGTCTGGAATGGATCACTGAGCTCTTCCGTATCGAGCTGGTCGATCACGGTCTGAATCTCGGGACCGAAGGCGCCGGCCTGAAACCAGTCCAGCATGCCGCCGATATTCGCCGAGGACTCGTCCATCGAATGCTCTCGCGCCAGCTCGGCGAAATCAGCTCCGCCCTCGAGCTGTGCGTGCAGCTCGCGAATCTGCGCTTCGGCCTCTGCGGGCGTGATCAGCTCGTTCGGTCGAATCAGAATATGGCGCGCCTGGTATTCGCGGACGATGACTTCCTGCTGCTCGCGGCTGTCGCGAACCGCGAGGATTAGAAATCCGACCGGCGTGCGCAGGGGCTCGGTAACGCCACCAACCCCCGCTGTGCGAATCGCTTCAGCGACTTCCGGTGACAGCGCGTTGATGCTGCGCCAGCCGATTTCCCCGCCCTCGAGCGCATTCGGGCTCTGGGAAAAGGTCAGCGCGGCGGTCTCGAAGTCCAGCTCCTGGTTCACGATCCGGTCGCGCACCTCAGCGGCCTGCCGCTGCGCCTCCTGAACCTGCGCCTGGCTGGGAGCTTCCGGGACGCCGAAGGTGATCTGCGAGAGAAGATACTCATCGCCGCCGAGGCGATCGGAGGCGAGGATGATGTCGATTTCCGTATCGCTGATCTCATCCATGCTGTTGACCACGCGCTGGCGGAGGCGGCTCGACATCACTTCTTCCCGGATACTGCGCCGAAATTCAGCGAAATCAACGCCCTCCGATTCAACGGCGCGGCGCAGCTGGGGAAGCTCGAGATTGTTCTGACGGGCGACCTGCTGTAGGGTCTGATCGACGTCGAGATCCGACACCCGGATGCCTGTGCCTTCGGCGCGCAACACCTCGAGGCGGGTCAGGATCAGGCGCTCGAGCACCTGCTCTTCGATCAAGCTGCGCGGCGGTACTCGCTCGCCCGCAGCCGTCGCCTGTCGCTCGATCCGCTCGATCGCATCGTCGAGCTCGGACTGCATGATCACATCGTCCTCGACCAGCGCGACGATCGAATCCACGGGCTGCAGGTCCTGGGCCTGAAGCAGCATCGGAAGGCACAGGAAGGCCGCAGCGATTGCGTTGAAGATTGAGGTTCGATAGTTCATAAGCGTGTCTAATCCAATTTCTGTCAAATCAGTGTCTGAGTGAGGAGCCCACCGGGCCAGCGCCTTGCTTGCCTCCGCAGCGCTAGTAGCGCACGTCGGCAAAGAGCGGATAGGGCCTGCGTCCTAGGCTGCCCAGGCCTTTGAGATGCAGCTCGACGAAGACCGCCGTGCGCCGGTCCGCATCCCGGTCACGGACGTAGTCTCGGCCAATCAGCCGGACCGCCCAGCAGCAGCTTTCGTATTCGATGCCGGCGAGCAACTCGAGGGGCTCATTGTCGGCGAAGGAGTAGTTCGCCCGCCCGACGAAAGCCAGACTATCCCCGACCGGTATGCGGAAGCGAAGATCGCCCTGGTCGACACGATCACGCCGGAACCGATAGCCGAGAGCCAGCTGCACGCCGCGCTGCGGTCGGTAACTCAGACCGAATTGAGCGACCTGGGTTTCATCGGCTTCGCTGTCCCATTCGAGGCCGGCGCTGGCGATGATCGCCTGGGCCGGTCGCCAGTTCACTTCGGCGACGGTGGCCGATCGATTGCGATCCGGATCCGGCTGGCCGTTGAGGCCCACGCGAAGATCGCGAAAGTAAAAGATCTGCCCGATGCTGAAATCGACGAGGGAGCGGCCGTTCTGCTGCTCGATGACGCGGGAGGTCAGCGCCGCGGTCAGCTGGTTCGCATCGCCCTGGCGATCGGGGCCGGAGAAGCGATTGTCGCTGAACAGCTGACTGAAGCCGAAGGTCAGCTCGCGCGTATCGAAATCAGGCAGGTCGCTCTGATCTCGAAAGGGGGTGTAGAGATAAAAAAGGCGCGGTTCCAGGGTCTGGATCCGGCCGTTGCTCAAGGCGCGCTCGAAAATCAGCCCGCCGTCGAGGCTGGCGATCGGCAGATTGCGCGTCAGGCTGTCGTCATCGCCACCGCTGAGCTCATAGGCCGTGGAGCGAAAGCCGATCGTCGGTCGCAGGAAACTGCCGGGCGTGATCCAGTTGTAGCGCAGGCGCGGATAGAGATCCATCCGGGCACCGGTCACCCCCTCGTCGCGATCGAAATAAACGACCTCCGAGTCGAGGCGAAAGTCGAGCTGCGCGGTGAGGGGTCGATCGACGTTCAGCTGCAGCCGTGGCAGCCGCCGATAGGGTTCGCGCCTCTCCGAGACCGTTTCGTCAAGCACCTGGAAGGTGTCGGCGCTGAGGCTCATGGACCAGGTCCTGCCGCTGCCGCGCAGCGTCGCCGAGGAGCGTAGGAACTGCAGCGCCGAATCGGCCAGATCGCCGCCGAGATCAAGGAAGTAATTTTCATCACTAGCGCGGCGCAGGTTCGCATCGAAACGCCATCGGCGCGCCAGGCTGGCCGTGTATTCGAACTGCGCGAAGTAGCGCGACGCGTCCTCTTCGCGGTCGTCGGGCAGAACCTCCAGATCGAGCTGACCGCTCTGGCGCGGCGTCAGAAATCGATGCTGCGCCCCGAGCATCGCCCCGCGATCCTGAATCCAGCGCGGCGTGAAGGTCGCATCTTGATTGGGCGCGATATTCCAGTACCAGGGCGCGCTCAGATCGAAGCCGTCGTCGCTGGAAAAGCCCAGGCGCGGGTAGAGAAAGCCGCTCTTGCGCCGGTCGTCGAGGGGAAAGCTCAGCCAGGGCGAGTAGAAGATCGGCACGCCCTTGAAGTCCAGGCGAGCATTGCGGGCAACGCCGCGACCCCGGTCGAGATCCAGCTCGACGCGGGAGGCCTTCAGCTCCCAGTCGGGATCGCTCGGATCGCAGGTGGTGAAGTCGAAGCCCTCGACCTCGGCGCGGGTCTCGCTCAGGAGCTCGACGACGCCGGCTGAGCCGCTGCCCTCGCCGCGCTGGAAGCGATAGTCCACGCGATCGAAGCGACCGCGATTTTCCTCGGTGACGACCCAGCCCGAATTCGCCTCGAGCTCGATCAGGGCATCGGTGTAGGTCAACCAGCCTGGAATATCGATCCGCCCCGTGGCGCTGTCATAGATCAGCTCATCGGTCGTCAGGCTCTGATCCCCCTGCTTGACTTGCACGTCGTCGCGGAAGCGAATCGGCTCACCCGGTTCGGATTCGACGAGCTGCGCGTCGAGCTGCAGCGGCAGATCGGCGCTGCGCTGCAGCGCCGGCGGGGGCGCATCGCTCCGAAGCGGTGCGCAGCTCAGAGCCGAGCGCTGGCTTTCGCCGTCCTGGGACAAGGCAGGCAGCGGCAGTCCAAAGGTAAGGACCAGCGCGAGGGGCGCAATGCGAATCAAGAACTCATTCCGGGCGACGAATAACCGCTAAAGGTCGCACAAGCGCTGCCCGAGTGCAATCATCGATTGGGCGCGATGCCCAGAAATCGCTCGCGTTGCTCGGACGTGGCACGTCCGAGGGCCTGAACGCGCTCGTGGAAGCACGGCAGCGAACCCTCGCAGCGCTCGAGAAGAGACTCGAAGGCGACCACACCCTCGCGATAGGTCGCGACAAGCGCCAGGCTGGCGTTATTCAGCGGGCGCCGGCCCCAGCCGTTCTGACCGCCATCTCCTGCGCGTTCGGCCAGTGCAACCAGATCGGCGCGCAGCTGCCCGAAGCGCTCGGCCTTGAAGTCGGCCAGCGCCGGAGGGTTGCCCTGGCGCTTGGCGTAGCCCTGTCGAAGCTCCTTGCGGGCCGCCAGCATCAGCGCGACGAGCTGATCACGCCGCGCCTGTCGACTCCGCCAGGCTCTCAAAGCCGCCTCATCTCCTCGAGCCCGCAGCCAGCGCTCGACGCCCAGACGCTCGACGGTGGTCGCGTAGGCCTCGTTGAAGGCCGTGTCGCCTTTGACGTAGAGCGCCTCATGGGTCAGCTCATGAAACAGAAAGCCGGCCAGGTCGGCATCGTCCCAGCGCAGCATCGTGTTGAGCACGGGGTCATCGAACCAGCCCAGCGTGGAGTAGGCGACGGCGGGCGAGACGACGACATCCAGACCCTCGGCGGCAAGGATACGGGCCTGATCCTGCGCCGCCTCACGATCGAAGTAGCCCCGGTAGGCAACGCAGCCCGCAACGGGATAGCACCAGGTGACCGGATCGACGGAATACGGCTGCGCAGCAATGACATTCCAGACCGCCGCCGGCCGCTCGAGGTCGGCATAATGGCGGTAGGATCGACTGGCGGGAAGCCCCAGCTCGGCTTCGGCAAACTCGCGAATCTCAAGGACCTGACTCAGACGCCGCGCCAGACCGGGATCGGTCGACGGATCGGCCAGCAGATCTGCGATATGCTCGCGTCTGGCCAGTAGATCGATCTGGCCGCTGACCGCCTGACCGTACCAGCGAAGGCTTGCGCAGGCACCGAGCAGACCCGACACAGACAGGATGACGGCAATCTTGAATGCGCCCCCGACCCACGCTGACAAAGCACCAGCCTCGGACCTCGACGACTGGTACCTGAACGACGACTTCTGGCGTCGATTTGGTTCACTGATGTTCAATGACGACACCTTTGCGCAGGCGGTCGAAGACATGGAGGCCCTGATCGGTCAGCTGGGCTTTTCAGCCGGACGTGTTCTGGATCTGGGCTGCGGCCCGGGGCGGCATGCCCTGCCCTTGGCAGAGCAAGGGTATCGGGTCACGGCGGTCGACACCAGCCCGTCCCTCCTCGACGAGCTCGCAGCACGCGGCCGCCGCGCCGACACTGCCGCGACGATCGAGACGGTCTGCGCCGACATGCGCGAATTTCATCGGCCGGACGAGTTCGATCTCATCCTGATTCTCTGGACGAGCTTCGGCTATTTCGAAGCCGAATCCGATCACGATCGGGTCCTTGAGTGCTGCCTTGCCAATCTGGCGAAGGACGGCCGTCTGGTTCTCGACCTGGTCGGCATCGAATACCTCGCCCGGCACCTCGAGCCCGTCCATCTGACCGAGTACGACGATGGCCGCCTCCTGATCGAGCGTCCGGTTCTCGTTGATGATCTGCGCCGCCTCGACAACGAGTGGATGCTGATCGAGGGTGACCGCGTCTATCGAACTCATATCAGCCACCGGGTCTGGTCGTCGGGGGAGATCAGCGCCCTCCTGTCCCGGCACGGTCTGGAAACCGAATCCATCCAGGGCGGGTTCCACGGCGAGCCCTATGATCTCGAGGCAGACCGCCTGGTCGTGATCGCTCGCAAGACGAGGGACGCATGACGAGGGGGCGCAAGATAACCGACCGAGGCCGGGCTGTCGCAGACTCCCTCGCAAGGCGGGACGATGCCCAGCTCGTCGTGGTCGATGTTCAGGGCAAGCTGGCGCGCCGGGTTCACGACTCGGACGCCATGCTGGACCGGCTGCAGCGGTTGATCCGGGCAGCGCGCCTGCTCGACCTGCCCGTGGTCTGGGTCGAGCAGCGGCCCGACAAGCTCGGGGCCACCGTGCCGGAGATTGCCGAGGCGCTGTCGGGGCTGTCGCCCGCGAGCAAGTCAAGCTTCGGCTGCTGTGGCGATGAAGCCGTGATGGGCGAGATCCGATCCTCCGGCCGATCCCAGATTCTGCTCTGCGGCATCGAAACCCACGTCTGCGTCTGGCAGACGGCCCGAGAGCTTTGCCGTTCCGATTTCGATGTGCATCTCATCGCTGATGCCTCGTCGTCTCGATCGGCCCTGGATCGTGACATCGCCTGGCGACGAATGGAGGCGATCGGTGTGACCCTGTCGACCGTTGAGATGGCGCTGTTCGAGCTGATGGCCAGCGCCGACCACCCGCGCTTTCGCGAGATCAGTCGCTTGCTGAAATAGCCATCGGACCGGCCAGCAGCGGTTACATGTTCAGCGTTCGACCGCCGTCGACGGCCAGGATCTGCCCGGTGATGTAGGGGGCGTCGAGGGCTAGAAAACAGACCGCGCCGGCGATGTCCTCCGGCCGCCCCTGATGGCCGAGGGGAATTCTGGCGAGCACGTCCTCAACGGCCTGCCCAGCCACCTCGCTTTCCGGCCATAGAATGGCGCCGGGCGCCACGGCGTTGACCCGGACGGATGGCGCGAGGTCCTTGGCCAGGGCCTTGGTCTGCATGATCAACCCGGCCTTCGCCTGGCAGTAGATCGCGTGCTCGGCCAGGGGCACGAGGGCATGAATGTCGACGAGGTTGACGATCGCGCCGCCGCGGCGCGCCAGATGCGGTCGGGCGGCCATCGAGAGGAAAAAGGGGGCTCGCAGGTTGCTCGCCATGAGGTCATCCCAAGTGGCCTGGCTGGCCTCATCGGCGCTGTTCGGATAGAAAACAGAGGCGTTGTTGATCAATACATCGATCCGGCCGAAATACTCGAGGGCTGCATCGACCAGGGTCGCGGGAGCCTCGGGGTCGGCGAGATCGGCCTGCACGGCGTGAGCGGACTCGGGCCGCTTGCCGTCAAGCTCGGCGACCAGCGCATCGGCCTCGCTGCGCGATCCGCGATAGTGCAGGACAATATCGAGGCCGCGGTCGTGAAGCTGGCGCACCGTCGTCGCACCGATGCGTTTGGCCGCACCCGTTACAATCGCGACCTTTCCGGCCTGAGCTGTCGAATTCGATGTCATCACGTGATCCTTCGCTGAGTCTGCCTGCCCCGCCTGCCGAGCTGCAGGCGCTGAGCGGGCAATTGTGCACGAGGATCATCAACGAGATCGACGCTGCCGGACCCATGTCCTTCGATCGCTATATGGCGATGGCGCTCTACGAGCCCGGCCTGGGCTACTACGTCAACGGCCTGCACAAGTTCGGCGCGGCGGGCGATTTCGTGACCGCACCGGAGCAGGGCAGCCTCTTCGCCCGCTGTCTGGCCCGCCAGATCGACGCCCTGCCGGGCGAGCTGGGAGGATCGATCATTGAGCTGGGTGCAGGCTCCGGCGCTCTGGCCCAGGAGCTGCTGTTAGCGCTGGATTCTCCGCCGGAGCGCTACCGCATCCTCGAGCCGAGCGCTGTGCTGAGGGAAGTCCAACAGGAGCGCCTTGAGGCACTTCCTGGCCACCTGCGTGAGTGCATCGAATGGATCGCGACGCCGCCGGAGGCGACTTTCGAGGGCATCATCCTGGCCAATGAGGTGCTTGATGCGCTGCCGGTCACTGCCTTCCAGATCGGCCAGGGTCAGGTCGAACAACGCTACGTCGGCCTCGAAGACGATGCCCTGACCTGGGTAAGCCAGCGCGCATCACGGCGCCTTGAACGCGCCGTTGATGACCTGCAGCAGGAGCTGGGAGGTGCCCTGCCCGACGGCTATGCCAGCGAGATCAATTTGACGCTGACCGAGTGGCTACGGAGCGTGACCGATTCACTCGGGCGCGGGCTGGTACTCCTGATCGACTACGGCTACCCCCGTCGCGAGTACTATCACCCCGACCGAAGCGACGGCACCCTGGTTTGCCACTACCGGCACCGGGCCCATTTCGATCCCTTTCTCTGGCCGGGCTTGACCGATCTATCGGCCTTTGTCGATTTCACCGCCGTGGCCGACGCCGCCGCCGGCTGCGGTCTCGAAGTCGGTGGCTTCAGCTCCCAGGCCGGCTTCCTGCTCAGCTTAGGCGTTCAGGACTGGGTCGACAACGCCGGAAACGACCGGGAACGGCTTCGCCTGGCGGGCGAGGTCAAACGCCTGACCCTGCCCGCGGAAATGGGCGAGAAGTTCAAGGTCATCGCTCTGACACGCGAGCTGGATGCCCCACTAACGGGATTCGAGCTCATGGACCAGCTTCATCGCCTCTGAGCCTGACTGTTCCGGCTGAGGCGCGCAGCGTATGGGGTTTCCCCGGCGCTTGCCGAGGAAACGGCCGATCAGCTAGCGGCCTTTTGATAGCTCCGACCAAGCAGGACTCGGGCCAGAGCAGGAAGCAGGATCATCGCGCCGATCATGTTGAACAGGAACATGAAGCCCAGTAGTACGCCCATGTCGGCCTGGAACTTGAGCTCCGAAAACAACCAGGTGCCCACGCCCACGGCCAGGGTGATGGCCGTGAAGAAGACCGCCTTGCCGGTCAGCCGCAGCGTTCGCAGGTAGGCCTCGTCCAGGTCCATCCCCTGCTGCAGGAAGCTGCGCATGCGACTGAAGATGTAAATCCCGTAATCCACGCCGATGCCGACGCCCAAGGCCACGACAGGCAGCGTATTGACCTTCAGGCCGATGCCCATATAGGCCATCAGGCTGTAGGCGAGATAGCTGACCAGGACCAGCGGCAGGACAATGCAGTAGGTCGATCGGCCGCCACGGGTCAGGAACAGCAAGACAGCCACCAGACCGGCCAGGCCCCAGGCAAAAACGGGTTGACCCAAGGTGGCGGGGGATATCAGATAGGTCGCCACGAAGGCCGCGGTCGGCGGCAGGACGACGGTCAGAAACCCCTTGATGGAGCCGAATGTCAGCAGGCAAAGGATGATGATCGCGCCGTAGACATAGATCAGCATCGGTGTCTGGGCGGCGGCCACCTCTTGGTTGGTCGCCGCCATCACGCCGACGTTGCCTGTCGCCAAACGGAAGCGGAGGCAATCCACGCAGCGTCCGTCTTCGTTGGCCGTGTAGTCACCCTCCTCGGAACCGGCCGGCGTAAACCCGAGCTCATCGACATAGATTTCGCCCTGCAGCTCTTCGACTCGAGCGACCACCCGGTTGATGGTTTCGGCCTTGTGGTCTTCGAGAAACACCATGACCGGCATGGCGCTGCAGTCCTCATTGAGCAGGCCGGTGCCGGTTTCGATGCCCGACAGGTTCTGGCGCATGATGAACTCATTGCGCGGCAGCACGCGCCATCGAATATTGCCCTCGTTCCAACCGGCGTTGACCACCTTCGCGATGGCGGGCAGGGTCACGACCTGCTGCACGCCCTCGACGTTCGACATATGCCAGGCAAAGCGATCGATGGCTTCCATGACCTGATAGGACTCGGTGCAGGCCGATGGCGCCGTTTCCGCGATGACCGAGATCAGATCGGTTCCGAGGGCGAAGCGATCGGCAATCAAACGGGAATCCTGGTTGTAGCGGGCGTCGGCTCGAAGCTCCGGCACGCCGGGCTCCGAATCGCCGATCTGCATGTCCTGGGACTTGACCCAGGCAAAGGCAAAAAGGACCACGCCGATCAGCACGGCGAGAACCGCGACGCCCGGGCGGGTAAAGCTGGCAATCAGATTCCAGATCGCGCTGGGTCGCTGTCCCCGCGCGAACTGCTTCTGCCGGAAACGCCCCTCATTGCGCAGCCGCACGTAAGACAACAGGACCGGCAGCAATACGAGATTGGTGAAGATGATCACCGCGACCCCGATGCTGGCGGTCAAGGCCAGCTCCTGGATGATGCGGATATTGATCAACAGGATAGTCAGGAAACCGATCGTGTCGGAAATCAAGGCGATCGAGCCCGGCGCGAGCAGGCGAGCAAAGGTCGCCTTGGACGCTTCGAGGCTGGAAACGATCGGCACCTCATGAAGATTCGCCCCGTCCTGCGCCAGGCCGACGGGCGAGTGACCGCCAAAGAGCTTCTCGGCGTTCCATCCGCTGATCATCTGGACGCCGTGGCTGACCCCGATGGCAAACACCAGAAACGGCGTCAGGATATTCATCGGGTCGATGCCGAAGCCGAGGACGCTGAGCAATCCCAGCTGCCAGATCACCGCCGTCACGGAGCACACCAGCGGCAGCACGGTCAACCAGATCGAGCCTGAATACAGGAACAGAAGAATGGCGGTGATGGCGAAGGCGACGCCGAAATAGGTCACGACACCGCGCGCCCCGTCGGCAATGTCGCCGGTGATCTTGGCAAAGCCGACGATATGCACCGTGTGCGATTCGTCCTCGAATTCAGTTCGAATATCCTCAAGCTGCGCGGCAACGTCCTGATAATCGAGGGCCTCGCCGGTGTTCGGATCCTCTTCGAGAAGATTGGCCCAGACCATCGCGCCGGAGAAATCCTCGGCCACCAGTCGCCCGACCTCTCCCGACTTGACGATGTTCGAGCGCACCCGCTCGAACATCTCCGGCGACGGGGCAAAATCGGCGGGAATGACGTTGCCGCCGGCAAAGCCATCCTCAACGATCTCGACGAAGCGCACGTTGGGCGTAAAGATCGATCGGACGCTGGCGCGATCGACGCCGGGGATGAAGAAGACCTGGTTGCTGATTTGCTCGAATTTCTCGAAGAATTCGGGCGTGAACATATCGCCGTCCTGATCGACGAGCGCCACCATGACTCGGTTGGCACCACCGAACTCCCGCTCGTATTCGATGAAGGTCTGCATGAAGGGATGTTCGAGCGGCAGCTGCTTCTTGAAGCCGGCATCGACGCGCAGCTGCAGACTGAAAAAGATCGCCAGAGCCGTGCCTGCAAGGAACAGCAGCAGGATCAGAGGCCGAAGCGAAAACACGACATCGGCGATTTGCCGCGCCAGCTTGGGTTGATCACTCATGGCTTACTCCGTCCTCACCGACCAGAATCTTGTCGCCTCCGGCATCGAAGATGACTGCGGCAAAAGTACTGCCCAGACGATCTTCCTGGAACTCGAATTCGCGAGCCCGGGGGTCGTAAATCAGCTGGGCCGCTCCCGCACCCACCATCAGCGCGCGTCCCTCTGGATCGACGGCACCGCCTTTGAGTGAGGACACGAGCGGATTTTCAAGCTCGGTCCAGGTCTCACCGCGATTGCGCGAAAGCTGCACATGCCCTCGTAATCCGAAGGCCAGGATGTCCGGCTCGAGCTGCAGCAAGCCGAACATGGAGCCGGGGTAGGGGAAGCGAAATGCCTCCCAGTTCGCTCCACCATCCGTCGAGCGAAATCCGTAGCCACGCTCAGCAGCAATCAACCATTCACCCTCACCCAGGTCGATAAAGGCGTTCAGGTGACATTCCATGAATTCATAGCAGCCGCGATCGATCAAAGCGGCCTCGCCCAAGACATCCTCATCCATGAGTGATTCTTCGGCTTGCGCCGCGGCGATCGCTTCCCAGTCGATGTCCTCAGAGGTCACGAGATCGGCCATCTCCAGGATTTCCCAATCATCGCCGGCGTTTGCGGTGCGCATGTACAGGCCGTAGGCTCCGATCGCCACACCATTGTCGGCATCGAAAAAATGCACGTCCAGCAGCGGCTCCTCAGCCGCAGGATCGAAATACTGCAGGACCCAGGTCCGACCCAGATCGCGACTGTGGAGGATGGTCGTGTCGTGGCCAACGGCCCAGAGCCGTCCTTCGGAAAAAGCGAGGCGCGTCAACGTTGATCGAACCGGCACGGTCTCGGCCTGCTCCCAGTTTTCCCCATCGGAGGAGAGGAGCACGTGGCCTCGTTCACCGACGGCAACGAAGCGCTCACCAGCGCGCTCGATGTCGAGGAGCAGGCTCTCGGATGCAAGGCGCGCCTCCTGCGCGGGGCGCGGATCCGGTGTCTGCGCCAGGCAGACGCTGGAGCCCAACAAGGCCATCGAGACCAGAACAAAAATGATCGACTTCATGCCGTCTTTCTCCAAAAATTTCTTTCACGCGGCCGATCAGTGGCCGACTTCAGCTTTCAGACCGGTTCGTGGACTCGGTAACGCCCCCTTTTGCGCGAGGCTTCACGCAGCCGATCGACATGGCGGTCAGGCCATTGCATCGAAGCACGCCCAAGACCGTCGGCGAGGGGCGGGTGAAGGCGTTGCTCCCACCTGCCATCGGCGGACAAAAAAAGGCCGACCGGAGACCGGTCGACCCATCGCGATGTCTAACCGAACCGATTAGCGCCGACCACGCGTCCGAAGTGCCTGCGGCGTGTAGCTGCTGATGCTCAAAGGCACGTTGAACGTATTGACCGGATCCTGATTATCCAGACCGGTGGCCACGTATCGACCTGACTGCAGATCCATGTGCGTTTCGATCGAAGACCAGTACGTCGGCACATCGTAATAACTGATGGTGTGCGCCTCCGATGCCCGCCAGAGCTCGCCACGCTGGTCGTAGTGGTCGATCAAGGCAATCTGATAGGTGTCTTCATCGAGATAGAAGGTCCGGCGTGAGTTGATATGCCGAGTACCTTCCCGGAGACGGGCGTCGACGATCCATACTCGATGCAGCTCATAGCGCGTTAGATCGGGATTGAGATGGCCCGGTTGAACGATGTCGTCGGGGGTCAGGTCGCCGCTATGAATGTCGTAGGCGTTATAAGGAATATACATTTCCTTCTTGCCGACGATCTCCCAGGTGAAGCGGTCCATGGCTCCGTTGAACATGTCGGTCATGTCGTTCGTGCGCAGACCGTCGGAAGCAGTGCCGGGGTTGTCGTAGGCGATATTGGGTGCGCGACGGACCCGTCGCTGGCCAGGGTTGTAGATCCAGGCCTGGCGCGGCGCTTCGATCTGATTGAGCGTTTCGTGAACCAGAAGGATGTTTCCGGCCAGGCGAGCCGGCGACTCGACCTCCTGGAAGAAATACAGGAGGATATTGTTGGTGTCCTCGATCGTCGAGCCCTCGGCGTAGTACAAGCCGAGCAACTCTTCGCGCAAGCGCACGAGCTGATAGCTGCCGCCCGGCGTCGGTGCCACCTGGTTGTTGTAGCGTACGCCGCCGGTTCCCTTGTACTTGAGCTTGTGGTTCCAGATCAGCTCGTAGGAATTCTGGGGCAGCGGAAAGGGGAAGCCTTCGGATACGTCTTCGACACCCTCGCCGTTCGACACTAGACGGCCCGTCGCGGCATTGCGAATGCTCGCGTCATAGATGAACTGAGGGAAAGCGGCGCTTCGGCGAGTCGGATAGACACGCATCTTGTAGGTGTCGGGGTAGCGCTCGAAGGTGGCCATTTGTCCGACGGAAAGACGGTCCGCATATTCCTGGTAGTTCTCGCCGGTAATCACGAAGAGCGGCTCATCGTCCGGGAAGGGATTCAGGTGCCGATCGCCGGGCTGATACCCCGCAGGCCAGTCATCCAGGCCGATACCCCCGGTCCACGGCGGGATCGTGCCTTCGGCATTTCCTGCCTGGATGGAGCCCATGGGCGTCAGGTCATCGCCCAGGCGCGCGATGTTTTCAGGGGTGCGGGCAAGGATGAAATCACCGGCATCGGCGGGCACTGCCGGCGCCACCATCGGCTCGGTTGAAGCCACTGCAACAGCGGCCGCAGTGGCTTCTTCCAGAGCCATGCGCTCGGCTTCAGCGGCTTCCTCAGCGGCAACGCGCTCGGCCTCTTGGGCAGCCTCGACCGCCGCGCGTTCGGCTTCAGCCTGCTCGGCAGCCATGCGCTCGGCTTCGGCTTCCGCCTCGGCGGCCATCCGTTCTGCTTCGGCCTCAGCGGCCTCTCGTTCAGCAGCGAGGCGACCGGCTTCTTCTTCCGCCCGTTGCTCCGCTTCGGCAGCCATGCGCTCGGCCTCGGCTTCCGCCTCAGCCGCCATGCGAGCCGCTTCTTCCTCGGCAGCGGCCTGCGCTGCTTCAGCTTCAGCCTCGGCTTCGGCTGCCATGCGATCAGCCTCGGCCTGAGCCTGTGCTGCCGCACGTTCGGCTTCAGCTTCGGCGGCCATGCGCTCGGCTTCGGCTCGTTCGGCGGCTTCCCGCTCTGCTTGCCGCGCCTCGAAGCGGTCTGACATCTCTTCCTGAGCCGGCTCGGGTGCCTCGTCTTGCGTTTCAGGCCCTGAGGAACAGGCCATTAGCGCCAGGCTGGAAAGCAGCGCGAAGGCCAGGATCAGAAGCGTTTTGGTTGGAATCGATTTCATATCGGATCTCCCCTCAGAACGAGTAGTTGACAGTCGCCGAGACGAAGTCACGATCGCTGAGCAAATTGTTGATACCAGCACCAAAGAAATTGGTGTACGAGAAGCCAACCTGAAGATTGGCCAGGTAGCTGAAATTCAGGCCTACCGTCGCCTGCATTCGGTCTTCGATGAACGGCCCGCCGGGTCCCGGCGTGACGCCCTGAACATCGTGATTGAAGGCCAGGCGCGGGCTCATGTTCCAGGAGGTTCCGAAGACCGAGTTGTAGGTCGGTGCGATCACCAAGCGGTAGCCCCAGCTAAACGGCGTGGCAAAGCCATCGGTCGTGGTCGCGGGGTTGCGCCCGGCGCCGGCGAATCGATTCGGCCCACCGCCGGTGTCCGTGCCGGGACCCTCGAAGCGAAGCTCGTCCTGGCTCGGCAGATCCCAGAAGTGGGTCGCACCGAGCTCGGCAACGACCGCAACCTGATCCGCGCCGATGAAGTTGTTCGGCCCGAAGACATTGGTGAAGGTCATCTGGAGCTGCGATGACTTGCGGCGCTCGAAGCCGGGGATGAATTCTCCAGGCCCGTAAGAGCCCAACTGGCTGCGGAAGCGCTCGTATTCAGCGGGCAGCGCAGCGTTGAGCGGGGAAAGACCCGCAAACAGCAGCTCGACATCATCGATCTGGACCGGGACGTTATCGCGGTAGGTCAATTCGCCTGACCAGGACCAGTTGCCCGGAATCGTGGTGTTGAAGCTCAGGCCGAGCATGTCGATATCCTCGGGGAATTCAACAACCACCGCGCCGGTCGAGACATCACTGCTGGTCACAGCCTGCCCCGAAAGCACGGGCAGACGGCTGTGGTAGCGCAGGTAGTAAAGGCCGAATTCCGTGTCGTTCAGCCAGTCGGCGAAGTAGCGGAAGGCCAGACCGTATTGACCGCTGTCCGACGCCCGGTTGTCTTCCGCTCGGGGGAAGGCAGCCGAGCAACCAACACCGACGAGCGCAGGCGACAGATCGGTGCGATCGCTGGCGCCGAAATTGCCGGCTCCGCAGACCGTGTCGAAAAGATCCGCGTTGATCACCGGCTGCGGCACGAGGCCGAAGTTCAGCATGGCGTAGCGGCCGCCGGCGGTAGCGAAGTCGTTGGTCGAGAAGAAAGTGCCGACGGGCTCGGCCTCGACCTCGTCAAACTCGAACATGACCAGCGCTTCCATTGACAGATTGGTGGTCAGATCTATCGAGCCCCAAACCATGTTCAGAGGCAGAAACGCGTTTCGCAGCTCAGCGCCTGCGGTCCGGATTGCAGTGATATCGACCGGATTGATGACATTCAATCCACCGGGAATGAACGTTGACTCACCCCAGCTGATGACCTGACGACCTGCCCGCAGGGACAGCAGCCGATCGCCGACCTCGAAGTCCGCGTAGGCATAGGCATCGAGCAAGCGTGCCCGCGAGGCGACCCGGTCCTTGGCGCGCTCGGTCAGAAAATCGGCGCCATTGAGCTCGAAGTCGTAGTTGTAGTCGCCGCGAACGAAGAAGCCGTAGTTCTTGTAGTCGACGGCCAATTCGGAGGTCACGCGAACGGCGTTGAAGATCAGGTCGTTCTTGTCGAAATTGGTGTTGCCGTCGTCGGAGTTTGCCGAGAAGCGTCCGACCGCGGCTTCCTGAGCAGCCGGCGGAGCCGCAAAGATCGCGGGGTTGAAGCGCGACTTGGCGACGAGGTCGTTGTCTCGACCCTCAACGCGCATGCCGACGCCGTAGCTGACGGTGGTATCCAGGCGGATGCTGACCTCATCGGTACTGAGGTCGACAGCCTGGGCCGAAGTGGCCGTCAAAGCCAGACCGATCGCGCTTGCCAACAGGCAGGGTCGGATCAGGCCGGCTTTGGGCAGTGTGTTTTTCTTGAGCCGATTCATCGAATTTCTCCCTGTCAGTCGGTCTGGATCAGTGACGTGTCGCCGACCAGAACCGCGGCGCCACCGGAGGCCACCATGCTGGTGGCCTGGGTCTGCATTTCAGTCGTCACCGCAAGCGAGGCCGTTGGGTCCAGCAAGGACCCATGGCTTCCCTGGATGAAGCGGACGGCGCCGCGAATACCGGCCGGGTCGACGTTCTGACCGGCTTCGGTAATCGGACTCAATCCCATGACGCGGATCAGGGGCTCGGTGCCCGACAAGGGCGCCCCTGCAACGGCGTTGGGGATCACCGTGTCTCCGGCAACCTGATGCAGCAGCACCGAATTGGTCTGAACGGTGGTCGCTCCCCAGTTGATCGGGTCTGCGGAATCAAGGACGGTCTGGGCGATCAGCAAGAACTGGTTGAAGTCTGCCGAGCCCGGCTCGATGCCGGCGGCCTGCAGACCGCCGCGAACGACCGGTCCGAAGGTCTGTGATCCATTGAGCAGCTGCGCGATGCCGCCGCCCGGAACCGACAGCACCGCGTTGTTGACGGTCGGCTCGACGGCGAGGAAGGGAATGCCGTTGATCGAGCCCAGAGACAGGCCGGTGAAGTTGATGCTCGAGCCGTCGATGTCGCCGAGCTGGTCCCCATCGAGATCGATATTCGGGATATTCAGCGCCAGGATGCTGAGGTCAGTCTGCGCCTGGCGGTTGTTGTCCCGCGAGGTGAGCAGGGACGGCAGATTGATGAACCAGGCCCCGGAGGAATCAATGGTCATGTCCGGCCCCGGAGCACCGGTCTCATTGTTCTGCAGGTCCAGGTCGAAGGTGCGCTCGCGGGCCACGGCCGCAAAGGGCGTGTTGCCGACGTAGAAGGGGTTGGTGACATCGGTAATGCCGTGGAGCGGCTGGTCGATGGCGATGGTCGCCAGACCCTGAGACGCGAAGGCATCGGCAATCGCCAGCATCTGAGTGCGGTTACCGGTGATGCCGTGCTGGAAGATCACGATCGGCCATCCGGCGGCAGGACGGGTCAGGCCCGAACTCGCGTTGGGCACGGTCATGATGACCGGCACGCGTTCCGTCGAGGTCTGAACCGGGAATGGATTCGCGACGGTCACGGCCGTCGAGGTCGGGTCAAGCCCAAAGGCGCTGAAGGGCGGCACGTAGGCGCCCGGCTCGGCGGTCCAGAAGTCGGTCAGCGGAGCCGTCGGATCCTCCGGCGTCGGTACGCCGAGGTAGTAAGGCACTTCCATCATGCCGATGTAGACGTTGGCAATGCCCGGTGAGGCGCCCGGCGGCAGCACGTCCGCCGTGGTCAGGCAGACCTCCGGAGCGGGGCAGGCCTGAGCAACCGTGATCGAGGTCGCTTGAGCCTGAGAGCGAATGGCGCTCAGCACCGGCGTGATCGCCTGCGTCGTGCCGGTGAACGACAGCACGATGTCGTCCGGATTGATGCCGGCCGAGGCCGCTGAAGCTTCCTGCGCGTTGGTCAGCTGGCGCAGAGGTTCCAGCGCCTGGGCCGTCGCGTCGTCGAGGAGCGTTTCGGTGCTGTTGCCACCGCCATCAACCAGCGGCGATGTCCGCTTCGTCAGAAAATAGGTCTGAGACGGCGTGGCGGCCGTTCCAACCGTATCGAGAATGCCGTTGGTGGCGACGACCATGTAGCCGGTCATCTCCTGCAGCGGCTGCAGGGGCACGACGGCGATCGTGCGGCCCGTCGGGTCGACGGTGGCGATGTAGTCCACGCCCGGCGTCAGCTCGCGGTTGATGCCCTGCACCGCGATCGAGCCCTGGAAAAAGGCCACCTCGAAGAAGCGCACCGTATTGGCGTTGACCGTGTTCGGGTCGATGTCCTGGGAAAAGGAAAAGGTCCAGGGCGTGACCGTGCTGAAGCCGTCGAGCTGCGACAGCGCCACAGCCGGATCGCCGAAGTCCGTGGGATCCGCTACCGGCGGGTTCAGGGTCAGATCTCCCGAGCCCGAGAGCAGAAGATTGGTCGGAAACGGCAGATTGCCGCCGGAGGGGTCAAAGATGGCCTCATTGACTTGGGTGGTCGGAGTGCCATCTGGATTCGTCGCCGGTTCAACGGGCGTGGCTCGGTCAACGCTGGACGAGCCACCGCAGCCGACAAGCCACAGCAGCGCCAATCCAGGAGCCAGAAGCGGGCGTACCTTCATTATATTTTCTCCCCGAAGCTCGAGTGCTTATTAGGTTTGATTGATATACACGGACCGATGCGTGCCGGGCCGCTTTCTGCGCGTATGATATGAACAATATCTTAAGATTTGCAAGCAACTGGCGTTTTTGACAAAAGAAAAATTAGGGTCCGCAACCTAATTTCCGGATCAGGAGATTTTTCCACCCTCTCGCGGCGGGTTTGACGCCTTAGAAAAGCGGAGCCCAGCTCCTCTCGCAGGCCTCGTGCAGACAAGCAGCCCGAGTCGCCAGATTCATTTTTCGCACCCTCGCGCCGACTGCCGGCCTCGCCGCTGCTCGCAAGCAAGACCGGCAAAAGCAAGAGGTCTCCGAGGATAGGTCGATGAGCAATTCTTCCAAGGCAAGACCGCTGCTTGCCAGTCTGGGGCCGGGACTTCTCATGGCTGGAGCCGCAGTCGGCGTTTCCCATCTGGTGCAGGCTACGCGCGCCGGGGCCGAGTACGGCTTCGGGCTCCTCGGACTCGTCCTCCTGGCCTGCCTGCTGAAATATCCCTTTCTCGAATTCGGCCCGCGCTACGCCGCGGCAACGGGCGAAAGCATGATCGCCGGCTACAAGCGGATGGGGGACTGGGCGCTTGGGATCTTCACCCTGATTACCCTCGCCACCGCGTTCATCATTCTCGCGGGCGTGACGCTCGTGACGGCAGGGCTGACGGGCGTCCTCTTCAACCTCGACTTTTCCATCAGCCTGCTCTCGGCGATGGTCCTGGGCGTATGCATGCTGCTGCTTGCGATAGGACGATTCCGCGGCCTGGACCTGCTCATGAAGCTGATCATGCTGGTGCTGTCGCTCTCGACCCTGGCGGCTGTGTTCATCGCGCTGGGCGCTCAACCCGATTGGCAGGCCATCCAGAGCGCCGGACGAATCGAGGCGCTCTGGAGCGCTGCCGGTCTGGCCTTTATTCTCGCCCTTCTGGGATGGATGCCTATCCCTCTCGACGTGGCAGCATGGCATTCACTCTGGACGCTGGAGCGAGCTCGCCAGACCGGGCACGCCCCGAGCGTGCGTGCCGCCGTCATCGATTTCCGCATCGGCTTTATCGGCGCGACGGTGCTGGCGGCACTGTTTCTGATCCTCGGCGCCTTGGTCATGGCCGGCCAGGCCGACGCCATTCCGAGCTCCTCCGTTGGCTTTGCCGCGCTCTTGATCGAACTCTACACCGCGAATCTGGGCGAACGGGCGCGGCCACTGATTGCCGTCGCGGCCTGGACCACCATGTTCTCAACGACGCTGGCCGTGGCCGACGCCTATCCGCGAGCAATTCGAGAACTGATCGAAATCAGCGGCGCCGCCGACTCGGAAGACCCGACGCCCAACCTCCATCGCTCGCGTTACCTCAGCGGACTGATCCTGCTCTCGATCGGCGCCCTGGTCATCATCCACTTCTTCGGTCAGCGCTTCACCGAGCTGATCGACTTCGTGACCACGGTCTCCTTTCTTACGGCCCCGATTCTGGCCTGGCTCAGCCTTCGTCTTGTCACCGGACAGCACATGCCCGAACCGCAGCGCCCGGGTTCCTTACTCACCGGCCTGGCCTGGGTCGGACTGGTATTTCTGACAGGCTTCAGCTTGACGTGGATCGGATGGCGCCTGAACTGATCTATCGAAGCGAATCATCATGCGGCCGCAGGATGCCGGAAAATTGCAGTTTTTACCCTGTCGAATCAGTGAGATGGATACCCCGACCCTAAGTCACGTTCTTGATGTTGGCGCAATTTTCGCGCACATTACGTAATTGAAGTCATCGGGTTCGCGAGCGGGCCGGCTTCGTGCGGTCCGAAGAAGGGGGACGAATCGCTTGAATTTCTTTTCGAGGGCCAATTGCAATGAGTCAAAATCCAACGTCTTTCAAATACGATCTCCAACAATCCATTCGTCCGAAGGTGGCACCTCTTACGGTCGCCGTCACCGGCGCGCTGGCAGCGACCTCGCTTCAGGCGGCAACGATTACCGTCGACTCGCTAAGCGATGATCCAACCGACACGGGCTGTGAACTCCGATCCGCGATTGCTGCATCCACAGCGGACACGCCCTTCGGAGGCTGCTCTGCCGGCAGCGGTGCCGATACGATCGTTTTCGATTCTGGCCTAAGCGGCACGATCCAGCTTGACGCCGCCAACGCGATCGGCGGGTTCGAGTACGGCGCCGATGGATCCTCCTTGGCCGTCGGTGAGTCGATGACGATCGACGGAGATGATCGCATCACCGTTCGCGGCACCGGCGCGGGCAGCGTTTTTCAGACCAAATACGATTCCGGGGCCAGCACCTACGTTCGGTCACTGACCCTGGCCAACATCACGATCACCAACGGCAGCGACGAGTTTGGGGGCGGCTTGTATTCGAACGCCCAGAATCTGACCCTCGACAATGTCACGATGACGGGCAACCAGGCAGAATTTGCGGGCGGCGCTGTCTACCACAAACCCTACGACTCTTACGGGGGCAATAACCTCCAGATATTGGATTCGACAATTTCGGACAATACCGTCTTCGGGACGGGCGATGACGACGGTGGTGGTGGTGGGGTCTACGCCAACCTGAGGTATGACGCGTTGGCGCAGGTTAGAGACTCGACCTTTCAGGACAACCAAACATTCCGCGGCAATGGCGGCGGGCTCTCATTGCGGGGTGTGGACGAATCGTCGCTGGTGATGAAATACAACACCTTCGATTCGAATGACGCCAAGTACAGCGGTGCGGGCTCGGGAGGGGGTGCCTTCGTCGACATGGGCTATCTAGGCGCGACGATTCAGGAGAATACCTTTTCCGACAACGACGCCAATGGCAGTGGCGGCGGGCTCTATCTGGTCGAGGATTTCAGCGAACCCGGTCGGCAGCTTGCCAACATCACCATGGTGGACAACAGCTTTACGGCAAACCGTGCTGAAGTCAGCGGCGGCGGCGCTTTTATCAGCGTTGAGAACGGCGATCAGGGGACGATCTCCAGCCCAACGAAATCGGTCGACATCGAAAACACCACCTTTTCCTCGAACGAATCGGACGGCAACGCGGCCGGTCTTCGGCTGAATCTGGGTGATACCGTCACCAGCACGATCAGCGGATCGACAGCCTCATTC
>JGI12109J20283_11129790_pt1 | contig 31634 bp, 32 predicted proteins | sample ElkSlonscriptome_12_FD_20283 | JGI IMG/M metagenome (IMG submission 20283)
CGTCGCCGGACCAGCCCAGGGCCAGGCAGATGTCGCCGTTGGCCAGCGCGTTGATGTATTCGGACGAGTGGAACTTGGTGATGTGCGGGCGGATCGGCATCAGCAGCTCGCGCACCGCCTCGAAGTCCTCGGGCTTGTCGGTGTTCGGATCCAGGCCCAGGTAGTTCAGCGCGATGGGAAGGAGCTCCGTCGGCGCGTCCAGGATATGCACGCCGCAGTCGGCCAGCTTCGACAGATACTCCGGATTGAACAGGAGATCATAGCTGTTCAGGGGCGCGTCCTCGCCCAGGCGCTCCGTCACCATGTCCACGTTATAGCCCAGGCCGGTCGTGCCCCACATATAGATGACGGCGTGCTCGTTGCCGGGATCGAGCTGGGCCAGATAGCCCATCAGTCGCGGGTCCAGGTTGTCCAGGTTGGGAATCTTGGACTTGTCGAGCGGCTGGAACACGCCGGCCTTGACCTGGCGTTCCATGAAGATGCCGGTCGGCACGACGAGATCATAGCCGGTGCTGCCGGCCAGCAGCTTGGCTTCCAGCACCTCGTTGGAATCGAAGACATCGTAGGTCACGTCGATGCCCGTCTTTTCCTCGAAGGTCGGGATGGTGTCCTCGGCGATGTAGTCCGACCAGTTGTAGAAATGCAGCTCCTCGGCCCGGGCGTGGGCGGCGGACACGGCGACGGCGACAAGGCCGACGACCAGGGTGGTGCGAAGATGCGCCATGGGTATCCCTCCATCCTGGGTGTGGCGGCGGCCGTGTCGCATCGGACCGGCCGGGGAGACAGGGGGGCGAGTGACGTTGGGTCAGGGGATCAGCTTGGGCAGGTCGCGTTCTGTCTGGTCCAGCGCGCGGGCCAGGGTGTCCACGAGCGTATCGATTTCAGTGCGCGTGATGATCAGGGGCGGGGCCATCACCATGGTGTCGTACACGGCGCGGATGACGGCGTTGTTGGCGAAACAGTGATCCCGGCAGCGCGTTCCGACCCGCCCGACCGGCGTGAAAAACGTGGGACCGGCCTTGTCGCGCACCAGTTCGACGCCCGCCATCAGGCCGCGCCCGCGCACCTCGCCCACCAGCCGATGGTCGCGCAGGGTGCCCAGGCGCTCCATGAAGTACGGACCGACATCCTCGCGCACGCGATCGACCAACCCCTCGCGGTGCAGGATGCTAATGTTTTCCAGGGCCACGGCGCAAGCCGTCGGGTGGCCCGAAGACGTGAAACCGTGCACGAACTCAGCGCCCAGTTCGAACAGCGTGCGGACCACGCGTTCGCCGACCATGACACCGGCGATGGGCATGTAGCCCGACGACAGGCCCTTGCCCAGGGTCATGATATCGGGGCGGATGTCGAAGGTCTGGCTGCCGAACCAGTGGCCGGTGCGGCCGAACCCGCAGATGACCTCGTCGGCGATCAGCAGAACGCCGTGGTTGGCACAGATGCGCTGGATTTCACTCCAGTAGCCCGGCGGCGGCACGATCAGCCCACCGGCGCCCTGGATGGGCTCGCCGATGAAGGCGGCCACGCGGCCCGGCCCGATGGCCTGGATCGCCTCTTCCAGCCAGCCGGCGGCCTCGCGGCCGAACGCCTCCGCGCTGGCGTTGGGCGCGTACCGGAACTGGTGTGGTTCCTGGATATGTCCGAAGTCGGGCAGCGGCAGGCCGCCCTGGTTGTGCATGGCGTCCATGCCGCCCATCGAGGCCGCCGCCACCGTCGAGCCGTGGTAGCCGTTCTGGCGGCCGATGATGACGCGCCGTTCCGGCTGGCCTTCCAGCGCCCAGTACTCGCGCACCATGCGGATCGCGGTATCATTGGCCTCGGAGCCGCTGTTGGTGAAAAAGACGTGGTCCAGGCCGCGCGGCGTCAGGTCCGCCAGCGTGCGCGCGAGTTCGATGGCCGGCGGCGTCGCGGTCTTGAAGAACTGGTTATAGTACGGCAGCTCGGTCATCTGCCGGGCCGCCGCGTCCACCATCTCGCGCCGGCCATAGCCGACATTGACGCACCACAGCCCGGCCATGCCGTCGAGGATGCGGGTGCCTTCGGAATCCCACAGCCACACGCCGTCCGCGCGGGTGATGATTCGGCTGCCCTCGGCGGCCAGGGCCTTGTAGTTGGTGAAGGGGTGAAGCTGGTGGGCGGCATCCAGGGCGCGCCATTCGCGGGCCGTGCGGTCGGGGATCGGGCTGGCGGCGGTGGTGGTCATGATCGGGGCCGAGTCCCTGCCTGAAGGGTGCGCGGTTCTCTCGCGGTGCGCAATCCGGTGTCACCTTTCTGACCCAGAGGCGGGGTTTTGGGAAGGGCCTGCATACAGGATGGTTGCGCCGGGATGCCATCGCAAGAACCGGAATGCGGCGCAGGTCGGCGCCTGATATGGGTCGAGGGCGGGCGACGGAAGGAACAGGGCGATGACCGGAGCGACCCCAAGCCAAGACGACGACGGCGACACGGCGCGCTGGCGGGCGGTGGTGGAACGACGGCCCTCCGCCGGGTCGGCCTTCGTCTATGCCGTCACCACGACCGGCGTGTACTGCCGGCCCGGCTGTCCGTCGCGGCGGCCCAACCGGGACAACGTGGTGTTTTTCGACAGTCCGGAGCCGGCCCGCGCGGCCGGGTTCCGCCCCTGCCGGCGCTGCCACCCCGATGCGTCGGCGAGCAACGGCGCCCTGGAGGCTTCGGTCACCGCCGCGCGCCAGCATCTGGAGACCTGCGAGACCGAACCGACCCTGGCCGATCTGGCGGCCGAGGCCGGCCTGAGCCCGGGCCATTTCCAGCGGGTGTTCAAGGCGATGGTCGGCGTGAGCCCGAAAGCCTACGCCCGCGCGGTGCGGGCGGCCCGGTTGCGGACGGCCTTGGAGGAGGGCGCGACGGTGACCGAGGCGATCTATGGCGCAGGGTATGGCAGTCCGGCGCGGGCACACAACGACGTCGGCCCGGCACTGGGCATGAGCCCGTCCGCCTACCGCAAGGGCGGCGCCGGGGCGGTGATCGATTACGTGACTGGGGATTGCGTGCTGGGGCGGGTTCTGGTGGCGGCAACGGCGCGCGGCCTGTGCAGCGTGGCCTTTGGCGACGACGACGCGGCGTTGCTGGACAGCCTGCGGGCACGCTTTCCAAACGCCAGTCTGCGGGCCGACGGCGACTCGGCGCGGACCGTGCTGCCGGCCGTGGTGGCGCTGGCGGCGGAGCCGGGCGCGCCGTTTGACGGGCCGCTGGATGTGCGCGGCACGGCCTTCCAGTTGCGGGTGTGGGAGGAACTGCGCCGCATTCCGCCCGGCGAGACCCGCACCTACCGCGAGGTGGCCGCCGCCATCGGCCGTCCGACGGCGACCCGCGCCGTCGCCAACGCCTGCGGCGACAACCCGGTGGCCCTGGTGGTGCCGTGTCATCGCGTGGTGCGCACCGACGGCGGCCTGGGGGGCTACCGCTGGGGTCTCGCGCGCAAGCGGACGCTGCTGCGGCACGAGGGCGCGCGCGGTGACGCGTCATGACCTTCGCGGCGGACGGACTCTGGGCAGTACCCCCATCAGAAAAAGTGGGATAGAACGGCGGGCTGCGTGACGACGGTGGGAGGACAGTGCAATGAACGTCATGGCGCCCCAGGCGTGGATGCTCGATCCGGACGTCGAGACCCTGGACCGTGCGGCCCTGGCCGAGCGGCAACGCGAACGCCTACGCCAGACGCTGGCGCACGCCTATGCCAACGTGCCCCACACCCGCCGCGCCTTTGACGAACGGGGCGTCCACCCCGACGACCTGCGGGACCTGTCCGACCTGCGCCGCTTTCCGTTCACCGTCAAGGCCGACCTGCGCGACAACTACCCCTACGGTCTGTTCGCCGTGCCACGCGAACAGGTGGTGCGGGTCCACGCCTCCTCCGGCACCACCGGCAAGCCGACAGTGGTCGGCTACACCGCTGGCGACATCGACCGCTGGGCCAACCTGATGGCCCGCGCCATGGCCACCGCCGGCGTGCGCCCGGGCGAGGTGGTGCACAATGCCTACGGCTACGGCCTGTTCACCGGCGGCATGGGCTTCCACTACGGCGCCGAGCGCCTGGGCTGCACCGTCGTCCCCATGTCGGGCGGCAACACCGAGCGCCAGATCAACGCCATGCTGGATCTGGAGGCGAGCATTCTGTGCGCCACCCCCTCTTATGCGCTGAACCTCGCCGAGGTGGCGGAAGGCATGGGCGTCGACCTGCGCGCCTCCGCCCTGCGCATCGGCCTGTTCGGCGCCGAGCCGTGGAGCGACGGGATGCGTCAGGAACTGGACGAACGCCTGGGCATCCGTTCCACCGACTCCTATGGCCTGTCGGAGATCATCGGCCCGGGCGTGGCCATGGAATGCCCCGAGCGCTGTGGCCTGCATGGGTGGGAGGATCACTTCCTGTTCGAGGTCATCGACCCCGAGACCCTGGAGCCGCTGCCCATGGGCGCGACCGGCGAACTGGTCATCACCACGCTGACCAAGGAGGCCCTGCCGATGATCCGCTACCGCACGCGCGACATCACACGGCTGGATGACACGCCCTGCGCCTGCGGCCGGACGCATGTGCGGATCATGCGGGTGACGGGCCGCAACGACGACATGCTGATCATCCGCGGTGTGAACGTCTATCCGTCGCAGATCGAGGCGGTGATGATGGGCTTTCCGGGCACCGCGCCGCACTACCAACTGATCGTCGCCCGTCAGGGGGTGATGGACACCCTGGCCGTCGAGGTGGAAGCCGCGCCCGACCTGGCCGCCGAGACCTATGTCGAGACGGCCGCGCGGGTCCGTCACCACATCAAGTCGATCATCGGTGTGACCTGCGGGGTCTCGATCGTGCCGCCCGGGTCCGTGCCCCGCTCCGAGGGCAAGGCGGTGCGGGTGAAGGACGTGCGGGGGTGAAGGGCGATCCGACTCACACAATTCCAACGCCGCTGTCGCCGCACGCCCCCTACCGGTTCAACTCCCCCATGGCCCGATCCAGGCCGTCCAGCGTGAGCGGGAACATGCGCCCGCCCATCAGCTCGTTCAGCATCTGGATCGACTGGGTGTAGCGCCAGTGCGCCTCCGGCACCGGGTTCAGCCACACGGCGTGCGGGAACTGGTCCAGCAGGCGGGTCACCCACGCCTGGCCCGGCTCCTCGTTCCAGTGCTCGACCGCGCCGCCGGGGTAGACGACCTCGTACGGGCTCATGGACGCATCGCCCACGAACACCAGCTTGTAGTCCTGCGGGTAGGTGTGGATGACGTCCCAGGTCGGGATCTGCTCCTGCCAGCGCCGCGCGTTGTTGCGCCACAGGCCCTCGTAGACGCAGTTGTGGAAGTAGTAGTGCTCCAGATGCTTGAGTTCGGAGCGCACGGCCGAGAACAGCTCCTCGCACACCCGGATGTGGTCGTCCATCGACCCGCCGACGTCCAGCAGCAACAGCACCTTCACCGTGTTGTGCCGCTCCGGCACCATCTTCAGGTCCAGCATCCCGCCCTTGTGGGCGGTCGAGCGGATGGTGTCGTCCAGGTCCAGTTCCGTGGCCGCGCCCTGGCGGGCGAAGCGGCGCAGGCGGCGCAGGGCGACCTTGATGTTGCGGGTGCCGATCTCGACCGAGTCGTCGAGGTCCTTGAACTCACGCTTGTCCCAGACCTTGACCGCGCGGCGGTGGCGCGAGCGGTCCTGGCCGATGCGGATGCCCTCGGGGTTGTAGCCGTAGGCCCCGAACGGCGACGTGCCGCGCGTGCCGATCCACTTGCTGCCGCCCTCGTGGCGCTCGGTCTGCTCCTCCAGGCGCTGGCGCAGGGTTTCCATCAGCTTTTCCCAGCCGCCCAGGGCCTCGACCTGCTTTTTCTCCTCCTCGGTCAGGAAGCGTTCGCCCAGCGCGCGCAGCCACTCCTCGGGGATCTCGGCCGTCACGCCCTCCTGGCCCTCGGGCTTCTCCAGGCCCTTGAAGACCTCGGCGAACACCCGGTCGAACTTGTCCAGGTTGCGCTCGTCCTTCACCAGCGCGGCGCGGGACAGGAAATAGAAGTCGTCGACGTCGTACTGCGGCACGCGGGCGACCATGGCCTCCAGCAGCGTCAGGTACTCATTGAGCGAGACCGGCACCTTGGCCTTGCGCAGTTCGTAGAAGAGATTGAGGAACATGGGCGGGGGGTCCCTGGTCGCGTGGGCGCGTGCCTGTCAGGTGGGCGGGAGTCTACCGGCCGCAAGGGGGGTGGGGGAAGGGCTTGCGGACGCTTCGGGCGCGGCCAATACTCAACGGATCGCTCCTGTGGGAGGAAGAGACCATGCACACCGTGACGGTCGAGGCCGCCGAAACGGACCTGGCGCGCTTGCTGGACGATGTGGCGCGCGGCGACACCATCCTTCTGCAACGCGACGGCACCCCGATCGCGCGCCTGGAACCTGTCGCCCAGCCGCTTAAGCCCCCAAACAAGCCCAAGGTTCCGCGTCTTGGGGCGCTTGAAGGCCAGTTCACCGTACCCGATGACTTCGACACCATGGAGGCCGACCTCATCGCCGATCTGTTCGAGGGCAAGGCAACGTGAGCCTGCTGTTGTTGGACACGCATGTTCTGCTGTGGGCGACGATCACGCCCAAACGCCTGCCAAATGCCATACAAGACCGGATCGACGATCCCACAAACACGCTGGCGTTCAGTGTTGTGTCCATCTGGGAGGTGGTTATCAAAGCGGTTTTGCGCCGTGCGGATTTCACGGTCGATGCCATGGCGGTGCTGGAAAGCCTTCGCGACGCCGGCTACCGGGAATTCATGGTTACTGCCGACCATGTGCTGATGGTTGGCACGCTGCCCCTCCTGCACCGCGATCCGTTTGATCGCCTCCTCCTGGCGCAGGCCATGGTGGAGGGTGCCACCCTGATCACGGCCGATGAAGCGGTGTTACGCTATGCAGGGCCGGTCGAGTTGATCGGTCCGGTCTGAAGGATTACGCCGCAGTATCGCGGGAGCGGGTCAGGTCGCCCTGCCCGGCGAGCAGGCCGTCGACAGAGATGTCCTCGTCCAGCGCGTCCCAGTGAATGCCGTGTGGGCTCAGCTCGAACGCCGCTCGTTCGCCCGCCGAGGCGTGCAGCAGCCGGGGAAACCAGGCCAGCGGCACGCCGATCGTGCGGCCATCGCGTAAGGCCACCCACATCGTGTCGTCGTCGAACGTGACGCGCTCAGGAGACGTGCTCATGCCACGCGGCCTCCAAATCCTCTCGTGCGTCCGGCCGCGCACACTACCGTTACCGTTCTCCCCCCACCCACGCCTCGACCGCCACGCGCCGCGCGTCGGCGGTCAGGTCGAGCGCGCGCAGGGCGGCGATCACCCCGCGCAGGGTTTCCATCGACGCGCCGGCCGGTCCCTCGCGGCCCAGCGCCAGGATGGCCAGGGCCACAGTCTCGCCCACGCGACCGGCCTGGGCGGCGCGGTCCAGCGACTCCAGCCGGTCGTGGTCGGTATGGCCCCCGTCGCGCCCCACCGCCTCGACGAACACCCGGTTTGACTGCATCGGCAGCCAGTGGATGTCCTCCACCGGTGCCCCCAAGGCTTCGAACAGACCCAGCAGGCGCACATAGTCCTGGTCCAGCGCCCGGCGGGCCGCCGCGTCGTCCCCTAGGCGAAATGCGCGGGCCTGCCGCCACAATATTAGCCTGTCCGGCGGCAGCGGATCGCCCAGCGCCGCGTCGGCCATGCGGGCCAGCGGCCACAACAGGGCGGCGGCGTCCTCGGCGTCGGCGTCGCCGGCCCGTCCCTGCACCTCAAGCCGGCGCAGCCACGTCCGCCCGGCCTCGATCGAGCCGGTGGCGAACAGGGCCCGGCCGGCCGCCGCGCCCAGAAAGGCGGGCACGGCCGGCTCGACCGGGATCTTCCGGATCAGGGGCGCGTACAGGCGAGCGTGGGTCAGGTACAGCGCCGGGGTGCGCGCGCGGCTGGTCTCCAGCGGGTGCAGCAGGCCCTCGGCCAGCCGCGCCGGATCGCTCTCGCGCGACAGGATCAGGTACGCCAGCGCCCGGTTCAGCGCCGTGTTGGTCTGCACCACACGCGAGACCGGCGTTTCCAGGTCGCGCTGGTCCACGTCCAGGCCGGCCCACGCCGCTTCCAGGTCCTCCACCGTCGCCGCTCCCACGGCGGCGGCGAACTCGGCGGCCTCGGCGCGCACCGCCGGCGGGCCGTTCTCGGCCAGGGCCAGCGCCCGCGCGGTCCAGGGCTGGTCGCGGCGCAGGGCGTCGGCCGGCGCGTCCACCTCGGGCAGGGCGCGCAGCAGGCGGTAGGTGACGGCGGACGCCCCGGCCAGACTGTCCGGCGGCGGGCTGTCGATGCCGGCCAGCCGCTCGGCCAGCAGGAAGAACGCCTCGCCGCCGCCCGCCTCGGCCCCCATCTCGCGCAGCAGCGCCAGGCCCAGCAGGGCCTGATGCGGCGGATCGGGTCCCTCGTGCAGGTCGCACCACACCAGCGCCTGTTGCCAGACCGGGGCGGCGTGGCCAAGGCCGACGCCCCGGGCCAGGGCGCAGGCCTCGTCGTCGCGGGCGTCCATCAGCAAGGCCCGCAGCCGCGCGCGGTGGACGGTGTCGTCGCCCGTCTCCCGCGCGCCGGCCGGCCCGGGCAGGTCCCGCGCCGGCGTGCCCAGGGTGTCGAGCAGCGCCAGCCGCGCCCTCAGCAGGGCGAGCGGGGTCAGCCCCTCCGGCGGCGTCTGCTGGCTCAAAACCAGGCGCCGGCGCAGGTCGGCGACCACCGGCGAGGGCACGGCGGTCGGCAGCGCGGCCAGCAGGTCGCGCACGCGGTCGCCGGGCGTGCCGCGCCACAGGTCGCGGGCGAAACCGCCGCTGTCCGGCGTCAGGCGGCCGGAGGATGCCGCAGGCGCCTCCAGGCCACCGGCGGGCCGGGGCGCGGCCTCGGGTGAGGGCGTTCCGGGCGATGGCAGGCGCCGCTCGTCCTCGGTCAGGCCGCCGGGTGGCGGCGCCACCTCGCGCGGCGCGGCCAGCGGCGGCGGGTCCTGCCGTGGCGCGTCCCGCTCCCACGTGGCACCACCCTCGGGCCGAACAGGGGCCGGCACCGGCCGGGGGTCTCCGCGCAGGTCCGGCGGCAGCAGCGGCAGCGGCATCATGTCGTCCTGCGCCGCGCCGGCCGCCGGAGCCATCCCCCAGGCGAGCGCCAGCGCCACACCGACGCGCCGGAGCCAGCCCCGCCTAGAAGCGGTCATTGGGGATCACCGTTTCGATGGTCCGCGTGGGCGGTTTGATGTCCCACGTGGCCAGGAAGACTCCGCCGGCCACCAGCAGGATCAGCACCAGGCTTCCCAACACCTTGAACAGAACTCCCGAGGACTCGGTCCCCGTGGAGCGGCTGCGACGTCGTGCCACGATCCCGTTCCCTTGCTTCGTCGTGGATGGCGTGTGCGTGCGCACGTGTGGCGGTCGGCTGCCCTCGAAGCGCCCCAGGTCCGGTCCCGCGTCCGGCGTCGGGGCGCCCGCCGACGGCGGCACGATGCTGGACAAGGGCCGCCGGGGCGGTCTACACAGCCCGGATATCATTCGTGGCGCCCCTCCCAGAGCGCGCCACGGCGATGAGGGCTAAGCAAGGACGATGGCGACCGCGAGGCAGTGTAGAGAGCGGCCGGTTCCGACGCAACGCATCGACGATCCCCGGCCGGTGGCGCTGGTCGGGTTGATGGGGGCTGGCAAGAGCTGTGTCGGGCGGCGGCTGGCGGCGGCCCTTGGGCGGTCGTTCATCGACGCCGACGACGAGATCGTCAAGGCGGCCGGGCTGAGCGTCTCCGACATCTTCAGTCTTTACGGCGAGGCCGCGTTCCGCGACGTCGAGCGCAAGGTCATGGCCCGCGTGCTGACGGGGCCACCCTGCGTGCTGGCCACCGGCGGTGGCGCCTTCATGGACGCCGAGACGCGCGCCCTGATCCGCGACCGCGCCGTGTCGGTGTGGCTGCGGGCCGACCTGGAGATTCTGGTCGCGCGCACGGCGGGGCGCACGCACCGGCCGCTGCTGAACACGGGCAACCCGCGCGACACTCTGAAACGCCTGATGGAGGAACGCTACCCCGTGTACGGCGAGGCCGACCTAGTGGTGGACACCGGCGCCGATTCCGCCGACCACACCACGGCGCGGGTGCTGGCGGCGCTGGCCGCCGGGGCCGCGCCGCCCGGGGACGGGACCCCGGCATGACCCCGACCACCGTCACCGTGGCGTTGGGCGCGCGCGCCTATCCCATCCACATCGGCCCCGGCCTGCTGGCCCGCGCCGGGTCGCTGATCCGCGAGGCCCTGCCGCGCGCCCGCCGCGCCATGGTGGTCAGCGATGCCACCGTGGCGCCGCTGTACCTGGAGGCGCTTGGCGATGCCCTGACGGCGGCCGGCATCGATTGGATCTCCCACGTCGTGCCGGCTGGCGAGGCCAGCAAGAGCCTGGGGCGTCTCGATGCGCTGCTGGAGGCCATGCTGGGCTACGGTGTCGAACGCGGCACGCCGGTGATCGCCCTGGGCGGCGGCGTGGTCGGCGACCTGGCCGGATTCGCCGCCGCCGTGGCGTTGCGCGGGGTGCCCCTGGTGCAGATCCCCACCACCCTGCTGGCCCAGGTCGACAGCAGCGTCGGCGGCAAGACCGCCGTCAACAGCCGTCACGGCAAGAATCTGATCGGCGCCTTCCACCAGCCGGTCCTGGTGCTGGCCGACACCGACACGCTGGAGACGCTGCCCCGGCGCGAGTTGCTGGCGGGCTACGCCGAGACCGCCAAGTACGGCCTGATCGGCGACGCCGCGTTCTGGGACTGGCTGGAGGCCAACGGCCCGGCCCTGTTGGAGGGCGACGCGGCGCGGCGGGCCGAGGCCATCGCCGTCAGTTGCCGCGCCAAGGCCGCCGTGGTGGCCGCCGACGAGCGCGAGGCCGGGCAGCGCGCCCTGCTCAACCTGGGCCACACCTTCGGCCATGCGCTGGAGGCCGAGACCGGCTACGGCGAGACCCTGCTGCACGGCGAGGCGGTGGCCATCGGCATGATCATGGCCCTCGACCTGTCGCACCGGCTGGGCGTGTGCCCGGGCCAGGATGTGGCGCGGGTCCGGGCGCATTTCGCGGCGGTCGGGCTGCCGGTGCGGCCCGACCCCGGCCGCGCCTGGGACATCGACCGGCTGATCGGACACATGGCCAAGGACAAGAAAGTGGCGGACGGCCGCATCACCTTCGTCCTGGCGAAGGGCATCGGGCACGCCTACCTTGAACGCGACGTCCCCGCCGAGGCGGTGCGGGCGATCCTGGCGGCCAGCTTGGGCTGATGGGTCGCGACCGTCCGCCGGCATCGTCCCGTTTCGACGGCACGAGGACCCGCGCTTGACACACGCCGTCATTGCGAGCCCCCTTCGCGAGAAGGGGGCGACGCAATCCAGAGCGGACGACGACACCCGTTGCCCTGGATTGCTTCGCCGCTTCGCGCCTCGCAATGACGGGGATCTCTCCCTCACGGCCTCACGAGCATGATCGAATCACTCATCGCCATCGTCTTGCTGCTGGTCCTCTCGGGCCTGTTTTCCGGCTCGGAGACCGCGCTGACCGCCGCCTCGCGCCCGCTCATGATGGAGCTGGAAAAGGGCGGCCACAAACGCGCGCGCACTGTCAACCGCCTGCTGAAGACGCGCGAACAGCTCATCGGCACCATCCTGCTGGGCAACAACTTGGTCAATATCCTGGCCTCGTCGCTGGCCACCAGCGTGCTGATCGCCGCCTTCGGCGAGACCGGGGTGGTCTACGCCACCGCCGGCATGACGGTGCTGGTGCTGATCTTCGCCGAGATCCTGCCCAAGACCTATGCCCTGACCCACACCAACACCATGGCGCTGGCGGTGGCTCCCATCATGCGCGCGCTGACGTGGCTGTTCTGGCCGGTGACACGGGTGATCCAGGGGCTGGTTCAGGTCATGCTGAAGGTCTTCAAGGCCGACGCCGGGCAGGAGAAGACCGCCGCCCACGCGCTGGCCGAGTTGCGCGGGGCCATCGAACTGCACACCGCCGAGGCCGACGGCGATGGCCCCAGCGGCCGCACCGTGCGGCGCGAGCGGGCCATGCTGAAAAGCGTGCTGGACCTGGCCGACGTCGAGGTCGGCGAGATCATGGTGCACCGCTCCAACCTGGTGATGATCGACGCCGACCTGCCGGCCTCGGAGATCGTCGAGCAGGTGCTCAACAGCCCCTATACCCGCATTCCCCTGTGGCGCGACCGCATGGACAACATCGTCGGCGTGCTGCACGTCAAGGCGCTGCTGCGGGCGGTGCAGGCCTATACGGGGAACCTCGACGAGATGGACGTGGTCGGGCTGGCGGCGCCGCCGTGGTTCATTCCCGACACCACCACGCTGCTGCACCAGTTGCAGGCCTTCCGCGAACGCCGCGAGCACTTCGCCATGGTGGTGGACGAGTACGGCACCATCATGGGTGTGGTGACGCTGGAAGACATCCTGGAGGAGATCGTCGGCGACATCAGCGACGAGCACGATATCCAGGTGGCTGGCGTGCGGACGCAGCCGGACGGGTCCTACGTCATCGCCGGCGACGTCACCATCCGCGACCTGAACCGCGAGTTCGAGTGGAACCTGCCCGACGACGTAGCCAACACCCTGGCCGGCCTGATCCTGCACGAGGCGCGGCGCATTCCCGAGGCGGGGCAGAGCTACCGCTTCCACGGCTTCCGCTTCGAGGTGCTGAAGCGGGTGCGCAACCGCATCACCTCGATCCGCGTGGTGCCGGGGTAGGGGGTAAGGCCCCGTAGAGATGCGTAGGGTGAGTTCGCGCTCCGCCCAATGTTTGATGAACGGTCCGCCTGTCCCATCCCCGATACCGCAGGTAAGTGCCTGATCGGGCCGCAGCGCGTCGAGGCCATTCGGACGACTCGCACGCGCCACCACGGCCTGCCCTACAGCCAATTCCCAAGTCGCATAGAGCCTTGGCGCCCAATTGCGGAATTAAGGATAGCGCAGCTCTCCCAGGCGAGGGGCTGGGCGACTCACCGAGCCGGGCTCGCCGCGCCCGGCATGTCCCGTTGAACCAAAAAGAAGGGCCACCCGCCGCAGCGGGTGGCCCAGTTTGATCAGGTGTTCAAAAGGGTGCCCGACCGGACGGGACCGGATCAATGGGCATCCTTCCAGATTTCGCGCTTGTAGGCATACAGCACGCCGGTGAACACGATCAGGAACAGAAGCGTGTAGCGGCCCAGTTCCTTGCGGTCCTCCAGCTCCGGCTCGGCGGCCCACTGCAGGAACGCGGTCACGTCCTTGGCCATCTGTTCCGGCGTTGCCTCGGTGCCGTCAGAGTACGTCACGGCGCCTTCGAACAACTGTTCCGGCATGGAGATGGCGTAACCGGGGAAGTAGGCGTTGAAGGACTTGCCCGGCGGCAGCGCGAAGTCGGGGTCCTCCTCGTGAACCCACTCCGGCACGCCGCCTTCGTAGCCGAGCATCAGGCTGTAGACGTAGTCGGCGCCGCCGTCACGGGCCCGCGTCATGACCGACAGGTTGGGCGGCACCACGCCCCCGTTGGCCAGCTTGGCGAGCGCGTCGTTCTCGTACGGTTCCGCGAACGCGTCCGGCGGCGTGGCCGGCCGGGTGAACATTTCACCCCACTCGTCCGGACCGTCCCGGACCTCGAACTGCGCGGCGATCTCCTTCACCTCGTCCTCGGTATACCCGAGGCCCTCAAGGTTGCGGTAGTGCATGTAGTCCAGCGGGTGGCAGGAGGCGCAGACCTGCGCGTAGACCTCCCAGCCGCGCTTGAGCTGGTCCTCATTGTAGCGGCCGTAGATCCCCTCGAAGCTCCACGACGGATGCATCAACTCGGGGCCGCCATGTCCTCCCGCCGCCTGGGCGGCGGTGCCGCCCAGCGACAGCCCGGCGGCCAGGGCGGCGGCTGTACTGATACGGATCAGGGTCTTCATGCTGCGGCCTCCTTGTCATGACCGGCGGTCACGGCCGCACTGATGCTCTCTGGCACGGGTTTGGTTTTCTCGAACCACCCCAGCAGCGGCAGGATGAGGATGAAGTGGGCGAAGTAGTAGGCGGTGGCCCACTGACCCATGGTGACGTAGGCGCCCTCGGCGGGCATGGCGCCCAGCCAGGTGAGGATGCAGAAGTCAATCACCAGCAGCCAGAAGAACCACTTGAACAGCGGGCGGAAGCGGCCGCTGCGCACCTTGGAGGTATCCAGCCACGGCAACGCCAGCCAGATCGCGATGGACAGGAACATCAGGACGACACCGCCCAGCTTGTCCGGCACCGCGCGCAGGATGGCGTAGAACGGCAGGAAGTACCACTCCGGCACGATGTGCTCGGGCGTGACCATCGGGTCGGCCTGCACGTAGTTGATGGCGTGGTTGAAGTAGTTGGGAGCGAAGAAGACAAAGAACGCCAGCGCGATCAGGGCGACACCCAGCCCAAACGCATCCTTCATCGTGTAGTACGGATGGAACGGCAGTGTATCGGCCTTCTTCTTCACTTCCACGCCCAGCGGGTTGTTCGACTTGGTCGTGTGCAGCGCCCACAGGTGCAGGAACACCAGCGCGAAGATGACCATCGGGAACAGGTAGTGCAGCGAGAAGAAGCGTTGCAGCGTGGCGTTGTTCACCCCGAAGCCGCCCCACAGCCAAATGGCCAAGTCCTCGCCGACCCAGGGAATGGGGGTCACAAGACTGGTGATCACGGTGGCGGCCCAGAAGGACATCTGCCCCCACGGCAGCACGTAGCCCAAAAAGGCCGTCCCGACCATGACAAGGTAGATGATCACGCCGATGCCCCACAGCAATTCTCGCGGCGCCTTATAGGAGCCGTAGTACATGCCGCGGAAAATATGGATGTATACACACAAGAAGAACAGACTGACCGTGTTCATGTGGATGAACCGGATGAGCCAGCCGTAATTGACATCGCGCATAATGCGCTCAATGGACGCGAACGCCATGTCTTCGTGCGGCACGTAGTACATGGCCAGGAAAATGCCGCTGAAGATCAGAATCACCAGGGCAATACCGGCGAGGGAGCCGAAGTTCCACCAGTAATTCAGGTTGCGTGGCGCGGGATAGACGACCAGCTCATTGTACATCAATGTGAAGATCGGCATCCGGCGATCGACCCATTTGATGGCTCGATTGCTCCAGACGGGGTTGGGTGTGCTGCTCATGAACGAATTACTCCTCACCGATCTGGATGGTCGTGTCATCCAGGAAGGCGTACTGCGGCACGACCATGTTCGTCGGCGCCGGACCCTTGCGAATGCGGCCGGACGTATCGTAGTGCGACCCGTGGCACACACAGAACCACCCGTTGTAATCGCCCTTCGGATCGCTCGGTTTCTGGCCCTTGGGGATGCAGCCAAGGTGCGTGCAGATTCCGATCTGCACCAACCATTCGGGGCGCGGCGCCCGCTCTTCGTCGGGCTGCGGATCCTTCAGCGCCGACATGCTGACGGAGCGGGCCTGATCGATCTCGTCCTGGGTGCGGTGACGGACGAAGACGGGCTTGCCGCGCCACGTGACCGTGATGGCCTGGCCGACCGCGATGGGCGACAGGTCAACCTCGATGACGGCCAGCGCCATGACATCCTTGGCGGGGTTCATGCTGTCGAGAAACGGCCAGACGGCGAGCGCGGTACCCACCGCGCCGAGGCCGGCCGAGGCGTACAGCAGGAAATCACGGCGGGTCGTGCCGCCGTCGTTTCCGGCCGGGTTAGCCGCTTGAGACATGATGAAGCAACCTCTTCACTGCGTTGACGGAGCGCAAAAAAAGACGACTCACGCTCCCTCCCCCTCGGATCGGCGTGCGTCTATGGTCCTCGGTCGTGGTAATCCGCCCCCGCCGGCTCATCGCAAGACGTGAGCCGGCCAGAAACCAAACCCGGGACGGATCGGATCCCCCGTTCATGCCCCGCGATTGGCCCGACGACTCGAGCCCCACGCGACCCATGGGCGACGGTGGTTTTCGGGGTGTATAATCGAATTCCTTAGCCATGAAAAGGGCAAATTTTGGTCGCCTTTGGGGCTTAACCTCTTCCGTATCCTGGTTTTTTTGAATGCGTCTCGCGTTGTATCAGCCCGACATTCCACAGAACGCCGCCGCCGTGCTGCGTCTGGCCGCCGGGCTCGGGCTGCCGGTCGACATCATCGATCCGTGCGGTTTCCTGTGGGACGACAGGCGGTTACGGCGGGTGGCGATGGACTATCCAAGCAAGGTCAAAACCGAGCGGCACGTGAACTGGTCGTGTTTTCGCGACGCGGTCGGGGAGCGGGGGGCGCGTGTGATTCTGCTGACGACGGCGGGGGCCGTGGCGCATGTGGACTTCGCCTTCCGGCCGGACGACGTGCTGCTGCTCGGGCGCGAGGGCTCCGGCGTGCCGGAGGCGATCCACGCGGCCGCGGACGCCCGGGTGACGGTGCCCATGGCGCCCGGGGTGCGGTCGTTCAATGTGGTGACGGCGGCCGCCATGGTGGCCGGCGAGGCCTTGCGCCAGACCGGGGGGTGGCCGGCGGCGGTGGCGTCGGAGGTTAGTCCTGCCAGGGGACGGGCGCCTTGACGACGATACCGAGGTCGTCCAACCGCGCCAACAGCGCGGCGCGGTCGGGCCGGCAGGCGTCGCGCAGCCACCAGTCGCGCAGGGCCGCCATGGCCTCGCCAACCTTGGGGCCGCGCGGGACGCCGGCGGCGATCAGGTCATGCCCGCTGAGCGGGAACGGCGGCGGCGCGAACGTGGCGGTCTCCTCCAGCGCCGTCATCCAGGCGCGGGAGCGTCGCGAGTCGGTGTGGCCGCTGCGCGCCCGCTCCGCCGCCCAGTCCACCAGGATCAGGTCGCGCACGAGGTCCGGTCCCAGCCGGTCGAGCAGGCGGTGGCGGTCGCCACCGTCCAGACCGGGGTGCGGGCGCCGCTCCGGCGGGAGGGCGGCGATGGCGGTCAGCCGCCGGCTTTCCAAGCGCGACAGGCGCAGCCGCTCGGCCACCGCCTGCGCGCCTGGCTCGTCGGTCTTCAGCACGGCCGCCAGGCGGCGCAGATCGTCGGCGCCAACGCCCGGCAGGACGATGCCGCGCGTCTCCAGAAACGCCAGCATCCGCAGCACGTCAATGCGGCCGGCCTCGGGCAGCAGGCGCTCCAGCACATGGGCGCCGCGCACCAGCAGCAACGCCCCGGCCGGATCGGGTGCGAGCAGAATCTTCAGCAGCTCGGCGCGGACGCGTTCGCCCGACAGGTCGTCCACCGTGTGCGCCAGCGCCTGGCAGGCGGTGAAGGCGTCGGCATCCGGCGGCGTCTGGGCATAGTGGGCGTGGAAGCGGAAGAAGCGCAGGATGCGCAGGGCATCCTCGCGGATTCGCTCGGTGGCGCGGCCGACGAACCGCACGCGCCCGGCCGACAGGTCGGCGATGCCGTCGAAATAGTCGTAGACCGCGCCGTCCGGGGTGGCCGACAAAGCATTGATGGTGAAGTCGCGCCGGGCCGCGTCGGCCATCCAGTCGTCGGTGAACACCACCTCGGCGTGGCGGCCGTCGCATTGGATGTCACGGCGCAGGGTGGTGACCTCGAACGGGGTCTCGTTCACCACCGCCAGCACGGTGCCGTGCGCGATCCCGCGCGCCCAGGGCACGGTCTGGATGCCGGCGCGCTCAAGCAGGTCTTGCACCACGTCGGGCCGGTCCGGTGTGGCGATGTCGACGTCCTTGACCGGGCGGCGCAACAGGCCATCGCGCACGCAGCCGCCGACGAAGCGGACCTGGGCGCCGTCGGCGCGCAGGGCCGTCAGCAGGCGCGCGACCTCCGGCGATTTCATCCACGGGTCGGGGGAGAGTTGTCCCACCGGTGCCCGGGTTTTGAGGTGACTCCAGTCCCGTGCCATGGCCGTGGTCCGGTGATCGTGTCGCGCCAGTGTCCCCCCGGCTCTCACTCCGGCACCGCCGGCGCGGCGTCGCTCGCCTCCTCGCGCGGCCGCATCTCGCCCGGCAGAATGCGGCCGTTTTCCATCCGGGGCGGCGTATACACGCTGTCGGGGTCGCCGGTGGGTTGGATGACATACAGGGTTGTCGTGACGCCGATGGCGAGCACCGCGCCGGACAGCACCAGCGTCAGCCACGGCACGTTGTCCCCAAGCCGGGAGACGAAGGACGCCTCGCCGCCGTCCCCCTGGGCCGAGGCGGTACGGGAGCGGAGGAACAGCCAAGCGATGTAGAGCAGGCTGGGCGCCAGCAGCGGCAGAACGATGGTCAGAAACACGCGCATGGGTCACGGGCCTTGTGTGGTGCGGGGGCGTGCTCAGGAGGGCAGCGGATCGGCGGTCGGCGCGGCGTCCTGCAACACGGTGTACAGGTTAATCAGAATGCCGGCTGTCGCGCCCCATATGTAGTGGTTCTCGTAGGGGATGGCAAAATACGCCCGGTGCTTGCCGTCTTTCTCGCGCACGCCGTGCTGGTGGTTGACCGGGTCCATCAGGAAGGCGAGCGGCACCTCGAAGATGGACTCCACTTCGGTCGGGTCGGGCCGCAGGCTCAAGGGCGGCGCCACCACGCCAACGAACGGCGTGACGCGAAAGCCGGTGACGGTGATGTAGTCGTCCAGTCGTCCGATCAGATCCACGCGGTCCGCCGTCAGGCCGGTTTCCTCGCGGGCCTCGCGCAACGCCGTGTCGGCCGGGCCGGCGTCCTCCGGCTCGCACCGCCCACCGGGGAACGAGACCTGGCCCGGATGGTGCGCCAGATGGCCAGCGCGGCGGGTCAAAAGGACGGTGGGGCCGGTGGCATGGTCGACGATCGGCACCAGCACGGCGGCCGGGCGGTGCGGGGCGGGCGGCCGGTCGGCCAGGAAGGCCCGCGCCTCGTCGCCGCTCAGCAACCGGGCGATGGCCATGTCCGATCCCTGGCCCCGGCCAACGCCCTCGCGCAGGCGGCGGGCGAGGGCGGCCCGGTCTAGCTCCCGGTCTCGCCGTCGTCCAGCGTTCCCAGGCTGAAGAAGCGGTTCCTGCTCCATACCCCGAAGTGTCTCTCTCCGTCGCTGACGTCCTCGACGCCGCGTTCCACCAACTCATAATACACCGAGCGGCTCAGGCGGGCATCAAGACCGTCGCGCACGGTCACGTACGGGGCCGGGGATCCGGTCTCGGCCTCATGCTCGATCCGCAGGTCATGCTCCTCGTCCAGCGTCACCATTTCATCGCAGTTGGTGCGAAAGCTGATGCACGGCCCCGTCTCGCAGCACATGACGAACATCTCGACCGCCACAAAGGGCACGTCGGCCACCTCGACCCGGCCGACCTCGGTCGGCGTGACCATCCAGTACGAACCGTCGTCGGCCCGGTTCAGGACCGAGGCGAACAGGCACACGATCTCCTTCCGGCCGATCGGCGACCCCTGGTAATGCCAGGTGCCGTCACGATCTATGAAGAGTCCGAGGTCGCCGCAGAAGTGGCGGGGCCGGCCGCCGGGTCCGGGGGTTCGCAAGGCCGCGAGTCTCGCCACCGCGGGGGGCAGGTCCGGGTCACTGTCCGTCAGAGGCGGCGGCGCGGGGCCGCGGTCTTGGCCGTGTCCAGTGTCCGGGGCGTTCAAAGTCATGCGGTGTCCCTGTGGTCGTGCTTGAGAGGAGAGGCGATGAGTTCCGTCACCGAATCCAACGACACCCTCGTCGGCGTGCCCGAAGCCGGTCCCGATCAGGCAGTGCTGGAAGACGTAGAAAGACTGGGACACCGAATCAAGGCGGCGCGCGTGGCCATCGGTCGCATCATCTTCGGCCAGGAGGCGGTGATCGACGGCACGCTGGTCACCCTGCTGTCGGGCGGGCATTGCCTTTTGATCGGGGTGCCGGGGCTGGCCAAGACGCGGCTGGTGCAGACCCTGGGCGTGGTTCTGGGGCTGGACGCCAAACGCGTGCAGTTCACCCCCGACCTGATGCCGGCGGACATCCTCGGCTCCGAGGTGCTGGAGCAGGACGAGAGCGGCCGGCGCGGCTTTCGGTTCATTCCCGGGCCGGTGTTCTGTCAGTTGCTGATGGCTGACGAGATCAACCGCGCCAGCCCGCGCACCCAGTCGGCCCTGTTGCAGGCCATGCAGGAGCACAAGGTCTCGGTGGCCGGGCACTACCACGACCTGCCGGCGCCGTTTCACGTCTTGGCCACCCAGAATCCCATCGAGCAGGAGGGCACCTATCCGCTGCCGGAGGCCCAGCTCGACCGGTTCCTGATGCAGGTGGACATCGGCTACCCGGATCGGGCGGCCGAGCGGGCCATGCTGGCGGCCACCACCACCGACCACGACGTCGCCCCCGAAGCGACTCTGACACAGGAAGACCTGCTGGCCGCGCAACGGCTGGTGCGGCGCGTGCCCATGGGCGAGAGCGTGGTCGAGGCCATCCTCACCCTGGTGCGCAACGGCCGACCGGAGACCACCGCGTTGCCCGAGGTCAAACTGCACGTGGCGTGGGGACCGGGGCCGCGCGCGAGCCAGTCGCTGGCACTGGCCTGCAGGGCGCGGGCCATTCTCCAGGGGAGGCTGGCGCCGAGTGTCGATGACGTGGTCGCGCTCGCCCGCCCGGTGCTGATCCACCGCATGGCGCCGACCTTAACCGCGCGGGCCGACGGCGTGACCCTGGGCGAGATCATCGACCGCCTGGTGCAGACGGTGGAGTGAGACGTTTTCCGGACGGGCGCGAAAAGGGTTGCCGCGCCCCTGCGTTCAGTTATTATTATTCTAATATGAGGAGTGCGGGTATTCGGCCTTTTGCGGGCTTTTTCCACAGTTTTTGGTGATGGGGGAGCGGTCCATGGGGCTCGGAACGAAGTTCAACCTGGTGCTGTTCGGCATGTTCGCCGCCGGGCTGGCGGTGGCGGCCATGCTGACCTATCACCTTCTCCAGGACTTCGCGCGGGAGGCCGTGCTTGGCCGGGCGCGGGTGATGATGGATACGGCCCAGGCCGTGCGCTCCTATACCGCAACCGAGATTCGACCCCTGCTGGCCGACCGCATGGACGACACGTTCCTGCCGCACACCGTGCCGTCGTTCGCCGCACAGGAGAACCTCCGCCGGGTGGTCGAGGACTACCCGGATTTCTCCTACAAGGAGGCGGCGCTCAACCCGACCAACCCGGTCGACCGTGCCACCGATTGGGAAGCCGACATCATCAACCTGTTCCGCAAGGACCGCGACCAGGAGGAACTGGTGACCATCCGGGAGACGCCCACGGGCCAGGCGCTGGTGCTGGCGCGGCCTCTGGTGGTCAATGACGAAAGCTGCCTGACCTGCCACAGTACGGTGCAGGCCGCGCCCGGGTCGATGCTGGCGGTCTACGGTCCCAGCAACGGGTTCGGTTGGGAACTGAACGAGGTGATCGGCGCCCAGGTCGTCAGTGTGCCGATGTCGGTGCCGCTGCAGCGGGCGTGGACCACGTTCCTGATTGTCATCGGCACCCTGGCCGCCGTGTTTCTGGTGGTCGCCGTGCTGCTCAACATCTTTCTGCGGGTGCTGGTCATCCGGCCCGTGGTGCGGCTGTCGAACATGGCCGTCGAGGTGAGCATGGGCAACATGGACCTGCCGGAGGTGAAGCACGACAGCCGCGACGAGATCGGGGCGCTGTCCGCCGCCTTCGCGCGGATGCGCCGCAGCCTGGAAACCGCGCTGAACATGCTCAAGGAGTAGGGCGGACCGAATGGAAGGCGGGACTATGACGATGGACCGGGACCGGACCGCGCCCGAGCGGATTGGCCGCTATCGGATCGACGGCGAGTTGGGCCGTGGGGCGATGGGCGTGGTCTATCGCGGCCACGACGAGGACATCGACCGGCCGGTGGCGCTGAAGACCGTGCGCGCCGATCTGCTGGACGGACCGGACGCCGACAACTGGCTGACCCGCTTCCGGCAGGAAGCCCGCGCCGCCGCCCGCTGCCTGCACCCCAACATCGTGACCGTGTTCGAATACGGTGAGGACGCCGGGCTCGCCTTCATCGCCATGGAATACGTGCGTGGTCGGTCGCTGCAGGCATTCCTGGCCCGCGACACTCCGTTCGGGACTCAGATCAGCGTCCGTGTCGTCTCGCAGGTGCTGTCCGCCCTGGGCGCGGCGCACGCGCTTGGCGTCGTTCACCGCGACATCAAGCCGAGCAATGTGATTATCCTGGAGTCGGGCGCCGTCAAAGTCACCGATTTCGGCATCGCCCGTCTGGCGGACTCGGTCAGCCTGTCCCAGCACGGCGCGATGGTTGGCACCCCGGGCTACATGGCGCCGGAGCAGTTCACTGGCGGGACCGTGGATGCCCGCACCGATCTGTTCGCCGTGGGCGTGGTCCTTTACGAGCTTCTGACCGGGCGCAAGCCGTTCCCCGGCAAGAGTATGCACGAGGTGATGTACCGGGTCCTGAACGGCGCGCCGGAGCCACCCGTGGGCCGGACCGAGCCGCTGTCCAAGGAGCTGATCGCGGTCATGATGACGGCGCTGGCGCGAGACCCGGACGATCGCTATCCCGATGCCGCCGCGTTCCGGCGGGCGCTCAAGGCGGCGGCGCCGGCCGGGGCGGTCGCCCCCGAGGGGGAAGACGATCCGGCCGATGCGGTGGACGCCACGCGAGTCATGAAGCTGGCCGACGCCGCGCCGCCGGCCGGTCCGGCCGGTGAACTCGACGAGGCGGCCGTGCGTCAGGCCAGAGAGCATCTGGCGACCCATATCGGCCCGGTCGCCTCGGTCATCGTGCGCGACGCGGTCACCCGGGTGAGCGGCGTGCGGCAGCTCTATGAGGTGCTGGCGGAGCATATTCCCGATGACGCCGAACGCACTGCGTTCCAGCGCAAGGCGGTGCGCGGCGCGTTGGGGGTGACGCGCGGCAGCGGGACGCAAGCGGGGACCGGCGGGTCTCGGCCGACGGGGGCCGGTTCGGGCGTGCGCACGGGTGTTCGCACGGGCACGTCCGCCACCGGCGGCAGTCAGGCGGCGCCGGTGAACGGGGCGATCGTGGACGAGGACAAGGACCGCCTGCGCTTGGCGCTGGCCGAGCACCTGGGGCCGATCGCCGGCGTCCTGGTCAAGCGCGAGGCCGCGCGGGCCAACAGTCCCGCCCACCTGGGCCAGTTGCTGGCCGAGCACATCGACGATCCCGACGCCCGCAATGCGTTTCTCAAGCGTGTGCGTGGGTGATCGGATCTTCGACCGTATTACCCTCAGGCGACTGTCGGACCGGACAGGTGGCTCCAGCCAAAGGCGATCATGCCGACGCCGATGACGGCGATGATGGCCGCCGAGACATAGGGCGCCTTGGCCAGCCAGCGGTCAAACCGTCGCGTCCGGCGGGAAACGGCGCGCAAGCCCACCGCCGCGATGACGCCGGCGGCGACCAGTGTGACGGCAAGGCCGACGCTGAAGGCGCCAACCAGCCCCACACCCAGCCAGAAGCGGTCCAGGTGCAGGCACAGGATCAGCACCGTGATGGCGGCCGAACAGGGAATCAGCCCGCCGGTCAGGCCGAACAGAACGACCTGAGGCGTGGTGGCGCCACCGGCCGCCGCCGCGCCTTTGAACCGGGACTCGATCTCGCGCGCGTGCGCCGCCGCATGAGCGTCGCTGCTCCCCTCCCCGGGGAGGGGATGCGAATGGTCGTGATGATGAGAATGGTCATGGTGGTGATCGTGCCCGTGCCCATGCCCATGATTGGCGGCGGGCGCGTCGGCGCGGCGGGTGCTGATCCACATCCACCCGGCGATGACCAGGATGATCGCGCCCGAAGCCATCATGAACCACGGCTCCAGGTCCTCGCCGATCATCGCTTCGCCGAAGCGTAGCGCCAGCAGGGCCAGGATCCAGACGATCAGGGTGTGCGAGACGGCGGCCGCCAGCCCCAGCAGCACAGCCTGCGCCACGGTGCCGCGCACGGCGACGATGAACGCCGCCATCATGGTCTTGGAATGCCCGGGCTCCAGCCCGTGCAGGGCGCCCAGAGCCAACGCCGTTGCGGCCAGCAATACCGGCTGCCCGCCGCCGTCGGAAATCGCCGTGGTCAGGTCCATGGTCCCGTCCTTTCCGGCTACAGATAGCGCGAGATTTCCTTGAACTCGGCCAGCACCGCCTTGGTCTCCGGCCCCTCGCGCACCACGCCGTCGAGGCAGTGGTCGATGTGATCGCGGATGAACACCTGCTTGGCCTGTCGCACCGCCGCCTCGACCGCCGCGAGCTGCTGGGCCACGTCCACGCACGGGCGCTCTTCCTCGATCATGGCGCTGATCTTGCGCAGATGGCCCTCGGCGCGGCGCAGGCGCTTGATGATGTCGCCGTGCGTCGTATGCACGGGCTTCGCCTGGGGCGTCGTCGCATCGTCAGGCGTGGGGGCGGTCTCCACCGTGGTCATGGTCATCGAGTCCCTGGTCTGTCGCGCGTCACGTCAAGATATAACCTATCCCCCCGGAGGGGATCTGTCAATGCGAACGCATCTCAAGTGGTGGGACTCGCCATGGGACCCTTCGCCTTGGGCCGCCGGGGACGCTACACTGTGCGCCAGTCCCGTTCCAGGGGCCCTCTCAACCCCGGCGCACCGCCGCCGCCCATTCGGGGTCCGGCACGCCTCGGGGACAGCACACGGGAAGGACATCCGATGGACCTGGAGACCGCGCCCTCGACCGTCCACGCCACCTGCGTTGCCCTGGCCGAGGGCGGCGTGCTGTTGCGGGGCGGCGCCGGATCCGGCAAGTCCGATCTGGCGTTGCGCCTGTTGGAAAGCGGCGACGCGCGGCTGGTGGCCGACGATCGCGTGATTCTCGATCGCGACCCGGACACCGAGCATGTGTACGCCTCAACGCCGGAGCCGTTGCGCGGCCTTCTGGAAGTGCGGGGAATCGGGGTGATTTCCCTGGACACCTCGCGCTGGGTGGCCAACGCGCCGTTGATCGCGGTGATCGACATGGCGCCGCTGCCCGGCGCGGTGCCGCGCACGCCGTCGGCGCTGACCTGCGACCCGGTGGCCGATGCCAACCGGTACAGCCCGCACAAGGGAACCCGGGTGCGCCGCTTCGTGCTGTGGCCGTTCGAGGTCTCGGCGCCGGCCAAGGTGCGCCTGGCGGCGGCCATCGCGACAGAGGCGATCGTGCCCCTGACGGAACAGGATGTGTCATGAGCGAACAGCCCCTGGCGGTTCGGGCTGACGCTGCCGACTCGGAAGGTGCCGCGCCTGAACACCAGCGCCTTGTGGTGCTGACCGGCATGTCGGGCGCGGGCAAGTCCTCGGCGCTGGCGGCCCTGGAGGACCTGGGGTACGAGGCGGTGGACAACCTGCCGCTGGCCCTGCTCGACGGATTGATCGCCGGCGGCACGCTCGACCGGCCGCTGGCGGTGGTGATCGACGTGCGCACGCGCGATTTCACCGTCGAGCGCCTGCTGGACACCATCGACCGTTTGCGCGAGCGGCCGGCGCTGGACGTGACCCTGTTGTTCCTGGACTGCGACGATGACGTGTTGCGCCGGCGGTTCACCGAGACTCGGCGACGCCATCCGCTGGCCCTCGACCGGCCGTTGAGTGATGGCCTGGCGCTGGAACGGGCGCGCATGGAGCCGCTGCGCGCGCGCGCCGACGTGATGGTCGACACCGCCCACTGGACCCTGGGCGACCTGAAACGCCGCCTGGAGGATCAGCTCGGCCTGGCGCCCGGCACGGATACCACGTTGATCGCGGTGGTGTCGTTCGGCTTTCGGCACGGGCTGCCGCGCGAGGCGGATCTTGTGTTCGACGTCCGTTTCCTGCGTAATCCCCACTACGTGACGGAATTGAGACCGTTGTGCGGGCGTGACGCGCCGGTGGCGGCCTACGTCGACACCGATCCGGACCTTGACCGGTTCTGGTCGGCGCTGACGGGGTTGCTGGAGGTGGTCCTGCGCCGGCAACAGGGCGAGGGGAAGAGCTATCTGACGCTGGCCATCGGCTGCACCGGCGGAAGGCACCGATCGGTGCTGCTGGCGGAACGGCTGGGAGCGTGGTTGCAGGGCCGGGGAGAGCGGGTCACGGTGCGTCACCGTGATCTGGATCGAAGCGGAGACGGGAGAGGACAGAGGGAAACGATGCCGAGCACAAGCGCGAGCGCGACGGGTGGAGACACGGGCCGATGATCGGACTGGTTCTCGTCACGCACGGCCGCCTTGCCGAGGAGATGCTGGCCGCGCTGGAGCACGTGGTGGGCGCTCAGCCGAACGTCGCCACCATCTGTATTGGTCCCGACGACGACATGGAACAGCGCCGGGCCGACATCGTCGAGGCCGCCGCGCGGGTCGAGCAGGGGCAAGGGGTGATCGTGCTGACCGACATGTTCGGCGGCACGCCGTCCAATCTCGCCATTTCGATCATGGACCGGGCGAGCATCGAGGTGATCGCCGGCGTCAACCTGCCGATGCTGATCAAGCTGGCGTCCGTGCGATCGACCGAACCGCTCACCGACGCGGTGACCAGCGCCCAGCTGGCCGGGCGCAAGTATATCAACGTGGCCTCGCGCCTTTTGACGCAGGAGTAGTCCGGTGTCCGCCCCGCCCTCCACGCCCGTGCCGCCGTTCCGCCCCCGCGTCGTGCGGTCCGCCGATGACGGCGGCGGTTCGGGCGTGGCCGCCGCGCGCGCCGGGGCCGGGCGGGTGCGAGCCGAGTGCACGATCGTCAACCAACGCGGCCTGCACGCGCGGGCCGCCGCCCGCTTCGTCAAGACCGTCGAGCGCTTCGACGCGGCGGTGACGGTGTTCAGCCGGGGCCAGGAGGTGTCGGGCCATTCCATCATGGGCCTGATGATGCTGGCGGCCGGTCCCGGTTCGGTCATTCAGGTGGTCTGTGAGGGCCGGGAGGCGCAAGAGGTGCTGGAGGCCCTGCAAGCGTTGATCGCGGGCCGGTTCCATGAGGACTAGACGAGGCAGGCCGCCCACCGAGCCGGTGGCTCCCTGTTCGATCGACGATGACGACGTCGATCCGTTGCTCACGGCCGAGGAGGCCGGCGGCCCGGCACCCATGATGCGTCTGGACGGGGTGGCGGTCGGCCCTGGCGTCGGCATCGGCACGGTCTACCTCCACGACACGGGGCTGGCGCCGATCCCCGAATACCGCATCCCGAGCGGACTCGTGGAACGCGAACGCTTGCGGTTGGCCAAGGCGGCCGACCGCTCGATCGCCGAGTTCCGCGCGCTGGGCCAAAAAGTGCGCACCCTCTCCGGCGGTCCGGGCGAGGAACTGGCCTGTATTCTCGAAGCCTACGAGCAGATGATGCGGGGCTCGCGCTTGTTGCGGGGCGCGGACCGGCGCATCGGCGAGTTCCGCGTCAATGCGGAGGCCGCCGTGCGGGTGGAAATGGCCGAACTGATCGGGGCCTTCTCCGCCATGGATGACGACTACCTGGCCGCCCGGATCGAGGACATCCGTGAAGTCGGCCGGCGCCTCATCCGCAACCTGAACCGCCGGCCCCGCCAGCCGGGCCTGACCACCGTGCCGCGCGGCAGTATCGTTCTGGCCGAGGAACTGAGCCCGGCCGACACGGCGTTGCTGAACCCGCGCGTTGTCGGTGGGCTGGCGACGACGCTCGGCGCGCGCGAGAGCCACACGGCGATCATGGCGCGTTCGCTGGCGCTGCCGGCGGTCGTGGCGGTGACGGGCCTGATGCGCCATGCCCGCGCGGGCGATACCGTGGTCGTCGACGGGGCCAAAGGCTGCGTGATTCTCAACCCCGACCCCGACACGCTGGCCTGGTACCGCAACCGGCGTGCCAGTTTCCTGCGCACGCGGCGCAACCTGCTGCGCCTGCGCGACGTGCCGTCGGTGACACGCGATGGCGTCGCCGTGCACCTGCAGGCCAACGTGGAACTGCCGGCGGAGGTGGAGGCGGTGCTGCAATCGGGCGCCGAGGGCATCGGCCTGGTGCGCTCGGAGTTCCTGTACATGAACCGCGATTGCCTGCCCACCGCCGACGAGCAGGCGGCGGCGTTCACCGATCTGATCCAGCACATGAAGGGGCGGCCCGTCACCATCCGCACTCTTGACCTGGGCGGCGAGAAGCTGGGCGACGCCCTGGACTTCAAGGCCGGCGCCAACCCGGCGCTGGGGTTGCGGGCGGTGCGGCTGTCGCTGACCCGGACCGAACTGTTGCGCATCCAGTATGAAGCCATTCTGCGCGCCGCCTGCCACGGACCGGCGCGCATTCTGCTGCCGATGGTCTGCACGACTGACGAAGTGCGGGCGGCCCGCGCCATCCTTGCGGAGGTGGTCGAAAGCGCCCGCGCGGCGGGACAGCCGCTGCCGGACCCGCTGCCGCCGTTGGGGGTGATGATCGAGGTGCCGGCCGCCGCGCTGTCGGCCGATGCTCTGGCGCGCGAGGCGGACTTCTTCGCCATCGGCACCAATGACCTGACTCAGTACGCGCTGGCCATCGACCGCACGGACGAGGCGGTGGCGCACCTGTACGATCCGCTGCATCCGGCCGTGCTGCGGCTGATCCATTTCGCCACCGGGGCGGCGCAGGCGGCCGGGATTCCCGTTTCGGTGTGTGGCGAGATGGCCGGCGATCCGCGCCTGACGGCGCTGCTGTTCGGGCTCGGGGTGCGCGAGCTGTCCATGGCCGCGTTCGCCATTCCGGCGGTCAAGCAGCGAGTGCGGCGCATTTCGTCCCATACCGCGCGGGAGCACGCCCACCGGATCCTGGGCCAACCCGACGCGGGGCACATCGCCGCCCTGATCGACGTGTTCAACGACGGGTGACTCCGCCCGAACGTCCAGCGCGTGTCCCGCCGCAATCCCACACACATCGTCACACTTTGTCACCGCGCGTGTGTCCTCCCGTCAAACCCGGGTCAAGGGCCGGGTGTTCAATGGGCTCATCGGCGGATCGGACCACGGGGTTTCGGGTCCGCCACCATCCGAGGCTCGGGACACCCCCCGTCGGGCGTCCCAGAAACATGGGAGAGATGTGATGAACACCGCACTGAAACGCGTTGTGATGACCACCGCCGCCGTTGCCGTGGTCGCCGGCCTGGGCGCCGCGACCCTGAACGCGGGGGCGCAGGCCCGGGGATGGGGCGACGGCCCGGGCTACGGACAGGGCATGGGCGGCGGCCCCTGCGGCGGTCGCATGATGCATGGCCCCGGCGGGATGCGGGGCGGCTCGGGTGGTCCGGGTGGACTGCTGCTGGTGATGGACGCCGACGAGGACGGCACCGTCACCCGCGCAGAGTTCGACCGCTTCCACGAGCTGGGCTTCGCGGCCATGGATGCGGACGGCGACGGCCAGGTGGCCCGCGCCGACTTCATCGAGGGCCGTCAGGGGACCATGGCCGGCCGTGGCGGCATGAGGCAGGGTCCCAACAGTGACTGGCGGGCCGAGGTCCGGGCCGACCGGCTGGGCCAGCGGTTCGATGTCTGGGACGCCAACGCGGACGGCGTCGTGACCGCTGACGAATTCTCGGCGGCCAACGCGGCCCGCTTCGACAGCCTGGATGTCGACGGCGACGGCTCGGTCGAGACGCAAGAGGCGGCGGCGGCGCGGATGTTCGGGCCGCGCGGTCCGGCGATGTCTCGCTGAATCGCCTAGACGCCGGGTCCGGGCGGGAGTGAACCTCCCGCCCGGTCTGAAGACGCCAGGGAGCCTGCCAATGTCGCTGGGCGAGATCTTGTCGGGTTGTTTCATCATGGCGAAGAGCGTTCTTGATTCGGAAGGCCGCTGTTCGCCCCTGGAGCCCACAACGGAAGCCGCCCCTGGCTGCTGCCAAGGGCGGCCTCGTCCACGACCGCTGGTTTGTGCGGACCTTAGGCGCTCTGGCCCTTCTTCAGCCAACGGCTGCCGAACAGGCCACCGATGGCGGTCAGCATGAACCAGGCGGCGGCCGGCAGGGGCACCGTATTGAGCTCGCTGGTCAGGGTGGCTCGCAGTGTCGCCTCGTTGGTTGCCTCTTCCCGTGTCAGCCAGTCGGTGAACGTGTTGTTGCCCACCTGGAAGCCGGTGATCGCGAGGTAGAAGGTTTCGTTGCCTATCGTTACTTGGTCCGAGAACGCCGGGTTCGTGGTCACGGTAACAATATCATCGCAAATCGACACATTGTTTCCCGGGCAGGGTTTTTGGTTCGGCGTTTCGTTGTGAGAGAAGGAGTACACCGTATCGAAGTCACCAAATTGAACGGTGTTGAACGTCAGCTTCAGGTCGATGCTTTCAAGCGACGGAGCATAGATTGGGTTGTTGATGTGTCTGAAAATCCCTAGGTCAAATTCCGAGCCATCAGCATTCACTTCGATGGGCGTGGCCTCGGCCTCGAACTCGTACCCACTCTGTCCCGGGCTGCCTGTAGCGGGCGTTCCCCAGTAGGCTGTGGCCGTCGATCCAGGCCCAGAGAGCGTGACCCCGTTTGTCGGGACCGAGTTCTGGAAAACTGCTGTAATCGTGCTGATCTTGAGGTCGTATGTCGCCGCTGCCGCCGGTGCAACCGCGCCGACGCACACGGCGCCACCCACAATGGCCCCAAGGGTCGTTGCCTTTATCTTGTTCACAATCATGTCCCCATCTCCTTCTCTCAGCACCGGTGCGCCTGTTCGCGGTCTGCCGGTGCGGTGAATACCTCCCTGGCGACGCTCGGAGCGCCTCGCACCTTATAGGGGTCGGCCAAACGTGCTGTTCGGCCCGTGCCCCCATGCGTTTCGGGATTGTGTGCTCCTCCTGAGCGAAGCCCCCCAACAGGCCGAAGCCCGAGTTCAGTGGTGGGGAATTCGAAGAAACGTTTGCGTAATTTTTTCGTAAAGGGAACCGTTTTTTTCCGTCTCCCCCATCTGGTGGATCAGCCGATCGGCGCTTCCTCCACCGTTTGGTGGAGATGGTTCCATGGCATTGATTAAGTTCACTCAACGTTCGTGTAGGCTATCTTAGAATATTGCCCGAAACACAGTCGAAGGCAGTGCGCCCCAAAAAACCGTGTGGCGGTGGGCGAGGTCCTTCGTCTGGCGCAGGCCCTCGCGTGCCGACGGAATAGCCGAGTCGCGAAGTGCCCTTGCTGCGTTCTCGGGCTTTCCGCGACTGTCGCTGGAGCGGACGCCCAACAGACCGCAAGCGGCCAGCCCCGATCTCGCTTGATGACCGCCACGACGCAGGGGGCTTTGGGCCGGGTGGGCGGGCGTCTCCCGCCCGGTCTGGATGGCGCGGTCCGGCGGTACCGTCATCCTTCGATCGGGTCTCTCACTCAAAATTTCCTGATTTGTTTGATGGATTTAAAGGCGGCTTTGCGCCACATATGCATTGAAACGCGGGGCCGGGGGGCGCCAAAACTCTCCGGCCGACTACTCAACAACCCAAAAGAGGAGCACGAAAGACCATGGGTGAGCAATCCGTCGACACCGGTCTGGAAGAAAACGCCCGCAAGAGCATCGCCGAGGGTTTGAATGCCGTTCTGGCCAGTACTTTTGCCCTGGCTTTGAAGACCCACAATTTTCACTGGAACGTGGTCGGCCCACGATTCCAGGGCCTGCACAACATGTTCGAGGAACAGTACACCGACATGTACGCCGCCGTTGACGACATCGCCGAGCGCGTGCGCGCGCTGGGCTGCATCGCGCCCGGCGGGCTGGGCCGCTACGCCGACCTTAGCCTGGTGGAGGATGCCCCCGACACGCCGCCGGCCGCCGAGGCCATGGTCGTCGCCCTGGCCAAGGATCACGACGCCCTGGCGC
>JGI12109J20283_10067436_pt1 | contig 31350 bp, 20 predicted proteins | sample ElkSlonscriptome_12_FD_20283 | JGI IMG/M metagenome (IMG submission 20283)
TTGTCGGATTTGGGATTGACATCGCCTGTTTGGATTGTTTTGCAATTGAAGGTCAAAGGTGCTTTTCTAAATTCTCTTTGCGAATAATGTCAAAAGCGTTTCGTCACCGTTCGCACGTGGGGCGAAACGCCTTTGATCTTAATTGCGAAGCAATCCAAACAATCGCGTCCTTAGCAGCAACCCACGCGGAGACGATCAAATCAATTTCGTTCCTAAACCAACTGGACCCTTACAATACGAGAAGAAGAAAACAACCTCAGCACCAGCGCAAAACCCAAAATGATAAAAATAAAAAATCTAACCCTGCGCCACGGCCCAGAACCCCTGCTAGAGCACAGCTCAGCGACCATTTTTCCGGGTCACAAAGTCGGATTGATCGGAGCCAATGGCTGCGGGAAGAGCAGCTTGTTCAGTCTGCTCCAGGGCCGGATGAGCGCGGACGATGGCGAGGTCAGTGTGCCTGAGGGCTGGACATTGGCCTCCATGGCGCAGGAAATTCATGAGCTGGATCGGATCGCGATTGACTACGTAATCGATGGCGATGAGCGTCTGCGCGCGGCCGAGAAAGCGCTGGCCGAAGCTGAACAGCAGAACGACGGCGAAGCGATTGCCTCGGCGCATGCCGATCTGGATGAGGCAGGTGGCTACATCGCGCGAGCCCGGGCGGGGAGCTTGTTGAATGGCCTTGGGTTTAAATCGGAAGAACACGAACAGCCATTGGGCGAATTCTCTGGCGGGTGGCGTATTCGGCTGTCGCTGGCCAAGGCCTTGATGAGCCCCTCGGACCTGCTGATGCTCGATGAGCCGACCAACCACCTGGACTTGGAAACCGTCTTATGGCTGGAAGAATGGCTGAAACGCTACGACGGCACGCTAATCGTTATTTCGCACGACCGGGATTTCATTGACCAAGTCGTCGATTCCGTACTGCACATCGAGCATCGCGAGCTGGTCAGCTATAAAGGCGGCTACAGCGATTTCGAGCGCACGCGTGCCGAGCGGCTGGCCCATCAGCAGGCTCGATTCGAGAAGCAGCAGCGCGAGATGGCGCACATGCAGTCGTTTATCGACCGCTTTCGAGCCAAGGCAAGCAAAGCGAAAGCCGCGCAGAGCCGGATCAAGGCGCTGGAGCGGATGGAGAAAGTGGCCCCGGCCCATGCCAACTCGCCGTTTAATTTTGAATTCCCTGAACCACCGCGTGCGGCCAATCCTTTGTTGCATCTTGAAGGCGTTGAACTCGGCTACGGGGACGGCGCCGACAAGCACGTGGTGCTGGACGGCGTTTCACTGAGCCTGGCACCGGGTGACCGAGTCGGCCTGTTGGGCCTGAACGGTGCGGGCAAATCGACGCTGGTGCGCGCCCTGGCCGATGACCTGGACCCGTTAACGGGACGCATCACCCAAAGCCGAGGTCTGAAGGTCGGCTACTTTGCCCAGCACCAGGTCGAACAACTCGATGCCGATGCCAGTCCCCTGCTTCACATGCAGCGAGTCGCGCCCGATAAAACAGAGCAACCGCTACGCGACTACCTGGGTGGCTTTGACTTTCAGGGCGATCAGGCAACCCAAGCCGTTGGCAATTTTTCAGGCGGTGAAAAAGCCCGCCTGGTGCTGGCGCTGCTGGTCTGGCATGGCCCAAACCTTTTATTGCTGGATGAGCCAACCAACCACCTTGACCTGGAAATGCGCCACGCACTGACTCTTGCCATGCAGGGCTTTGAAGGCGCGGTGGTCACCGTCTCCCACGATCGCCACCTACTGGCAAGCACAGTTGACGCCTACTGGCTGGTCGCCGACGGCGGCGTTCGCCCGTTCAAGGGCGACCTGAATGATTACCGAAAATGGTTGGCCGAACGCGGTGCCAATGCCTCGGAACCGGGCACCGGTAAGGCTGATCAGGCCAGCGACGGCAATAGCAAATCGTCCGAGAAAAAAATCGACAAAAAACAAGCCCGCCGCGACCAGGCCGATTTTCGCAATCGCGTGCGCCCCTTACGAAACAAAGTCGACAAACTCACCCGAGAAATCGACCAGACCAGTAGCGATGTAAAAAAGATCGAAGCCCAACTCGCCGACAGCCAACTCTACGAACCCGACCAGGCCGATGCGCTCTCGGTAGCGCTGAAAAAGCAAGCGGATTTGCGAGCCAAGCTGGAGCAGTTGGAGTCTGATTGGATCCAAGCTGAAGAAGCTTTGAACCAGATTGAAATTCAGGAATGAATTTCAATCTGGTTATCCCTTGTGAATGGTTCTGACTTTTGAATTTCCTGACTAGCGCTGTGTCTCAGTGCAGAAGTCAACGTCAAAGGCTTTCGCTCGCACGTGCGGTCGGTGACGCTCAAGGGCTTCTTGCGTTGCACGCAAAGCGCCCATTCGCTTACACCTGCACTTCGCTTGCCGAGCGAGTTTCTTTTGGCAGACGACCCAAAAGGGACCAAAAAATCTGTCGCCCGTGACCTCGCCGGCTGCGCCGGTTCCCTGCGGTACTCGTCGAGCGTCAAGGGCTAAGGAAATTCAAAACCCAAAAGCAGAACCAAGTAGTGGAGCCGCAGCGCGTGCGTTGGCGAAACGCCTTTATTCGCATAGCGAATCCAAACAACCGCCTTCGACTTCAAATCCATGGCGCAGCCAAACCGCTGCCCAACCTGCCCCTTCTTGTGGACCTGCCACGATTCCTATATCGTCTAAACTCAAACTTCCTTTCTCAAACAACCAAACAAAGTCACAACAAGAAATGCCACGCCTCGGCCTAAAACTCAAGAAGCAAAACCTTCAATTCAGCGACAGCTCACGCGCCGCCACGGTACTCAACGCGTGACAACACTGCTGGCCATTGGTGACATGCACTTGGGCCGCCTTCCGGCCAGCCTTCCGGATGACCTGCGGCCGCAGCAAAAAGCCCTCGGCCCCGAGGAAGCCTGGAGACGATGCGTGACCGAGGCGATTAATCGGCAGGTCGATGCGGTCGTGCTCGCGGGTGATCTGGTTGAGCGCTCGCGCGATTTTTTCGTCGCTTATGGCCAGCTCAAAAGCGGCTTGGAAAAGCTGGCAACGGCTGGCATCAAGACCTATGCGGTGGCCGGCAATCATGATGTGCACGTACTACCGCGCCTGGCTGATGAACTTGATCATCTTGAGCTGGTGGGTGCTGGCGGACGTTGGGAAACGGTCGAGATCAATGATCTGGAGCTGATCGGCTGGTCGTTTCCGCAGGCCGAGGTTCGTCTCAGCCCGCTGGATGACTTTCCGCGCAAGGGGCTGGATTGCGTGCGAATTGGTCTGCTGCACTGCGACCGCGATCAGCGTGATAGTCGGCATGCGCCGGTCAGTTCGGCGGACCTGAACGCCGCCCAGGTCTCGGCCTGGTTGCTGGGCCATATCCATGCGCCCGATGATCTGGATAGCGCCGATGGCCGACCAATGGGTTATCTGGGCTCGGTCAGCGCGCTACGCGCTTCCGAGACCGGCAACCGAGGGCCCTGGTTGATTTCGATTGATAAAGGCCAGGTCCAGGCCGAACATCTTCTGCTCGCACCATTACGTTACGAATCACAACGGCTTGACCTATCAGATCTGAAGCGCGCCGAAGCACTTAATGCACGCGTTCTGGGGTGTGCACGCGAGACTCTGTCGCGACTGGCGGATATCGAGCAGTTACCTGACGCGCTTGGGCTGCGTCTCAAGCTGACCGGCCGCAGCCGTATCGGTCCTGAAATTCGAGCGGTCGCCGAGGGGCTGCTAAGCGATAACCGCCCGTGGACTGAGCACGGCGTGCAGTGCTTTATCGATAAACTTGAAATTGCGCTGGAGCCGGAAATCGAACTTGTCCGCCTTGCTGAGCAGAACGATCCGTGCGGCTTACTGGCACAGCGAATTCTTGCGCTGCGCAGCGGCTTGAACAGCGGTGATGAGCCTGACGGCGACAATGACATGCGCGATGAATACCAGCGCCTGATCGAACTGGGCCGCGCTCGCTTTGATGAGATTCTCAACGCACGCGAATTCAAAGGACTTGATGAAACGCTGAGCGACCAGGACGTTGCGCGACAGCTGGAACGCGCCGCTTTGCTGAGCCTGAGCGCATTGATCGAACAGCGAGGTGCGTCGGGAGGAAGTTTGGGTAATAGTTCCGGCCAGCGTTCTGGCAGCGAGTCAGCATGAAGCTCAAGACACTGCTGATTCGCGTTCTACCCGGCCTGGATCCCGGGTTCGAAGTCAATTTCGACCCTGGCGCGGTCAATGTGATTACCGGTCCGAACGCGTCGGGCAAGTCCAGCCTGGTGCGAGCCGTCCGCGCCATGCTGTACCCCGACAGCCAGAGCGATTACTGCGAATTGCGTGCCGAATGGCAGCGCGGCAACCAGACCTTGATCAGCGAACGTCGCGGCTACCACGTCAATTGGCTGGCGGACGGGCAAACGGTCGACTCACCACGACTACCGCCGGCCGATGCTGCCGGGGCCTTCCTGATTCACGCCGAAGATCTCAACGCGCTCGGCAGCACCGATGAGCACATTGCCACTCATTTGCGCACGCTGCTGGCGGGCGGCTACGACCTTGAAGCGGTACGCCAGGAAAAGGCTCTCAAGCCACCTGCCCGGCCAAAAAAATTGGCCCAGGACTTTGCCCACCTGGAACAAGCCGTCAACGCCAAGGAAGCGGAATACGTTGCGCTCAATGACGAGCTGGCCAATCTGGATCGCTTGCGTCGTCAGCTTGAAAAAACCGCCGATGCTGCCGGACAACTGAGGGCAATTGAAGACGCACTGGCTCTGGCCGATGCCATCGCCGAGCGCAATGCGCTGGAACAAACCCTGATACAGGAATTTCCGGGCGGTATGGACCGTCTGCGCGGCGATGAGGTGGAGCGGTTGAAGCAGGCTGACGACAAGCTTAGCCAGCGTACCAAAGAACTGTCGATCGCCAAAGCGGCACTCGATAAAACCGGCCAGCAGCTCAAGCAGAGCGGCAACGTTGATCCACAAACGCTGGAGGCTTTGCAGGCCGAACTGGCCGATGACCGCGACCGATTGAGCGAGCTTGAGCAACGCATTGAACAGCAGCGTGAAAGGAAAGAGCAGCGACGATCAGCTTTAAAGATCGCGGCCCGACGACTTGGACCGATTGACGGATTGAAAACTGACGAGCTTCTGAAGCCGAAACTCGATCAGGCCGCACTTGAAGAGTTCGAAAAGCGGGTCGATCGGGTCCACGGTATGCGCGAGCAAATTCGTAGCTTGAGCGGTGAACTGGCACGCACTCACGTGTCGTCGAACCGTACAGGCCGGACCCAGGATGATCTACGCAGCGCCCGCCAGGCTCTTCTCCAGTGGCTGGAGGGTGCCCGCACTTCACCGCTGGAAGGCGTGCTTTGGAGCGGCTTGAGCCTGGCCTCCGGGCTGGCGGCCTGGCGCCTGTTGGGACCTCAGGATCTGGAACCGCTGCCAGAGTTGATCATGCTGATCTTGATCGCGCTGGGCGTTCCCTTGAGCCTGCTGGTGAACTTTGCGCTGCGCTGGCGTGACCGCGAGCAGGCGGTCAAGGATTTTGCCGAAACTGATATCGAACCGCCGCTGGGCTGGACCGAAGACGAGGTCGAATCGCGACTGGAACGCATGGATCTGGAGCTTGAATCGGCTACCCGGCATGAGATCAGCCAGGCTCGCGCTTCAGAAGTACGTCAACAACTCAACACCCAGCGCAGTAAGCTTGATCAGGCCCGAACGCGACTCGATACGCTGGCTAAAGAGATCGGCGTCAGTACTGAAACACGATTGGAAACCGGATTCTTGCTGTGGTGCCGGCATTTATACGAGTGGCAGCGACAGCAATTGTCCCTGGCCAGCACGACCACTCAGCTAAAAGAACTTGAAGCCCGCTACGAGGTATTAAAGAACGCTGTCGGAGAACGCCTCAAGCGTCATGGTTTCGATCTGGATGAGCCTGATCAGGCACTGTCTGAGAGTGGATCAAATGGTGGTAGTCGATCTTTGGCAGCCATCGTTCATCAGCTCACCCCGCGCATGCGACGTAACGCAGAACTGCACAACGAGTCGATTGCCAACGAACACCGCATCAATGAACTGGCAGCTGACATCGAGCAGCTCAAAGCCGCCCGTGATCCGATCTTCATCCAGGCCGGCTTGAAACCAGATGATCGCGATGGACTGATGCTGCGCGCCGATCAATTCAAAGCCTGGCACAAGATTGATCAGGACCGACGTGACCAGACCACTGAAATCGGTCGACTGGAAGCGCGTCTGGTCGAGGAGCCCAAGTTGATCAAACTCGCGCAAGACCAGGCCCGCGAGCAGCTTGAGCGTCGCCAGACTGAACTCGCCGCCAAGGTTGCCGAACGCGATCAGATCAACCAGCGCGTCGGTGAAATCCAGACCCGCCACCAGGATGTGCTGGAGCGGCGCGAGTTGGAGCAGCTGACCAACGAATCCACCCAGACTCGAGTTGAGCTCCAGCAATCGCTCAACGATCATCTGCTCAGTGCAGCGGCCGGCTTGCTGATTGACGATGTTCGCGCCGCCCACCAAAGCAGCAATGAGCCGGCCGCGTTGACCCAGGCCGGGCGATGGTTCGAGCGTTTTACCCGGCATCGTTATCGCCTGCGTTTTCACAACGATCATTTCTCCGCGCTGGATACACACGACAGTTTGGAGCGCTCGATTGCTGAATTGTCGACCGGCACTCGCGTACAGCTACTGCTGGCCGTACGACTGGCCTGGATTGAGCGTCTGGAAGATCAGATCGAACCACTGCCGGTGTTTATGGATGAAGTTTTGACCACCACTGACCCGGATCGCTATCAAGCGGTTGTCGCCTCGGTTCAGGAACTGGTCGAAGACGGTCGCCAGATGTTTTATCTGACGGCGCAGCGCGATGATGCAGCAGCCTGGACAGAGTGGGCCGGCGACGGCCCGATTCCGCACTTGGTCGACATGGCAAAAGTTCGAGCCGAACACATCGAACCGCTCAAGCTGACCATGCCGACCGATGCCGGCGTTGATCGCGCTCCAGCAGAAATTCCCGACCCGTCGGTAATTGAACAGGGCGAATTGGAGATGGGTGAATGGGCGGCAGCCGTTGGCGTTGACGCGGTCGCGCCCTGGAATAACGCCGGTGCGCTGCACGTGTTTCATATTTTGCAAGACCAACTGGAGCAAGTCACCGAGCTGGTGCGCTACGAATTATCGCGGGTCGGTGAGTTGGAGTCCTTTTTGAGTTCAGCGCAAGCTCGCAAGCTGATCAGTGCTGATGAATCCAAGCGTCTCGAACAGCGCATCCAAGCAGCCCGCCTGATCCTGGAGGACTGGCGACTGCGCCATAACCGACCGGTGGATGCCCGCGCACTGCTCAAAAGCGACGCCATCAGCGACCACTTCATGGATCGAGTCCAGGAACTGAATAGCGAGGTCAACGGCGACCCAACCGCCTTGCTTGAGTGCCTTCGCGACGGCAAAGTCAGTCGATTCCGCAGCGACAATACCGACCAACTCGAAAGCTGGCTGCAAGAGAATGGCTATTTCAACGCAAGCCAAACCAGCGAACCGCTGGGCAGCGCTCGCATCAGCCTGAAATCAGGCCTGGAACCCGAGACCGTCGCCAGGTTGCGTGACTGGATCATCGCCGCCGTTAAAGATCCGCTGAGCGATCATTAAATCTACAGATTTCGACCGTAGAACAATTCCTGCATTTCTTTCTTCAGGCGCCGTTCGATGCGCTGACGATCGCGATTATTGAGATCAGCGGCACAGATACGGAACAGGTAGTTATCGAGGTCGAAATCTTTCAGGCGCATTTTGGTGTGGAACAGGTTTTCCTGGTAGACGTTGACATCAATCATGTCAAACGCCGTTTTGGTATCGCGGCTCAGAAAATCCTGAATGGAGGTTATCTTGTGGTCGATAAAATGCTTGCGACCCCGCACATCGCGGGTGAAACCACGTACGCGGTAGTCCATTGTCACAATATCGGAATCGAACGAGTGAATCAGATAGTTCAACGCCTTGAGCGGTGAAATAATGCCGCAGGTGGCAACGTCAATGTCCGCGCGAAAGGTGCAGATTCCGTCGTGAGGATGGCTTTCTGGATAGGTGTGTACGGTAATATGGCTTTTATCGAGATGCCCCAGGATACTGTCCGGGAGCGGTCCAGGAGCCGCCTCGAAAGCCTTATCATGATCAACCATCGGCTCTTCGGAGATCAACAGGGCAACACTTGCCCCCTGGGGGTCGTAGTCCTGTCTGGCGATGTTGAGGATGGTGGCACCAATGATATCGGCCACATCAGTTAAAATCTGGGTCAGACGCTCTGCGTTGTAGACTTCATCGATATAGGCAATGTAGTCGTTACGCTGGGCCTCAGTGGTCGCGTAGCAAACATCGTAAATATTGAAGCTCAACGCCTTGGTCAGGTTATTGAAACCGTGCAGCTTGATACGACTCGAACTCATTGCCATGCTTGTCGAAAATTCTTATAAAAATCCACGCGCCAAATTATCCTAGATTCTGAACCGCAATTGTCAGAGAAAGGCTAAACGGGGAAATCTATTGAAAGAACCTGTTCAAGGGGCCTTTTATGTGGTTTGACGAATTCAATGCCAGCACGCAAAATGTGACCTAACTCACAAAGCCATGCACCGTGTGGTGCAATACAGATAAAGCTCATAAAAGGAAATCATTAAATCGCATGCGAGATTTTAATTTTTACCCCGTCGATCGTCAGGCCATCGACCGCTTTTTAAGCATTTGCAGACGTCAACATTTCGCCGCCAAAACTACCGTGATGCGGCCCGGAGATTCGGGCCAGACGTTGCTGTACGTAATCGAAGGCTCATTGACTGTCTCTACCGAAGGCGACGATGGTCGCGAATTGATTTTAAGCTATGTCAATCCCGGCGAATTTCTTGGTGAGATGGGTTTATTTATGAAGCCGCGCGAGCGCGAGGTGCTTGTAAGAACCCGAACAAAATGTGAACTGGCGGAGGTTCCTTACAATCGTTTACGCGAGGCTCTAGACAACGAGTTGAACGATTGCTCTGCTGATATCTTGACGGCCATCGGCTCAAAGCTTGCTCAACGCTTGCTGCAGACCCGCCGCAAAGTATTTCATCTTGCTTTTCTTGACACTCAAGGCCGGATTGCCAAGGCGTTGATTGATCTGTGCCTGGAACCCGATGCGGTGTCGCATCCCGAGGGGACCCAAATCAAGATTACCCGGCAGGAATTAAGCCGTATCGTCGGTTGTTCCAGAGAGATGGCCGGGCGGGTTATGAAAACGCTGGCGGAAGACGGGATGCTGCGAGCGTCGGGCAAAACAGTCGTCGTTCTGGGGCAGCATAAAGGGGCTTCAAGCGCTTAATCGCAATAATCCTGGCATTGGAGCTTCCACTGCGACTGGTCAGTCAGAGCCCTCTTTGCGACTCCGATCGGGGAATTGAGCCACGTTCTTGGGACTGACAGACTCGTTCTCATCGACCCCATTGTTTTCGTCCAGATTGCTAAGCCCCTCGTCATCCTGACCAGCTGCATCTGACTGCTCAGGGCTGGCGTTCCTGGATAAAAATGCGGTCTGCGACAGCGCCTCCTGGTCGTCGGCTTCATCGCTGATCATGGTGATGGTCAGTTGCTCAGTGTCACCGCGACCTGCGTGGCGGACGCCGTGGCGCTCCTCAAGCCGCATGGCCATGTCGTTGAAACGTCGATAGAGGTTGCCGAATTCATCTCGGCGATTACCATCAAGACGAAAATCGTAATGGCCCCGGCCCACGCGACGCAGGCCCCAACCGACTCGTTCGATAAGACGTTTGTGATGTCGGACAAGAATCGCAAATGCGGCCATGATGACCAACATGGCGACCAGGAAGACAATAACCATCATGGCCAGCGTACCGCGGGCAGCGGCTGATAACTCTGAACCGTCCAGACCCAGATAAACCTCGCCAACGCGACGAGCCTGGAAACGGATGGGGACCTGAAACTCGAGGTTTCCGTCTGCGGTCTGCAGTACTCGGATGGCCGTCTCATCACGACGGGTGATGGCATCAGGCCAATCGGGCACAGCTTCGTCCTGTAAAAATAAATTCGTACTGGATTGAATCCGCTCACTGCGATCTGTGATATGCAGATACAGGACCTGGGAATTACTGCCGAAGTCAGAAACCAGGTTACCCAGGGCAGCACTGTCTTCCAGCAGTAGCGGCTCGGCAATTTCGCGCGCAACGACCGATGCCAAACCCTCTCCATAACCAAAGGTTGCACTGACCATAGCGGCGTTCTGCGAGCGATAGACGTAGCTCAACCCCAGCACCAGCACCAGGGCGACCAGCGCGCCTACGGCCAGCGGCCAGCGCCAGAACGCACCGCGCCGAAGAGCTGAGGCGAGTACACCACCACTGAGGCTGGCGCGAATGTCTTGCAGTTCTTCAAGCACTTCGTCGGCGCTGTTGTAGCGCGCGGCTGGTTTTTTGGCTAACAATCGATGAGCTAATTCGATCAGCTCAACCGGCGTGTCAGGATTGAGTGGCTTCAGAGACGGTGGCGGTTCGCGCATGACTTTGGCCATCTGCGCGCTGATGTTGGTTTCATCAAACGGTAATTTCCCGGACAACAGGCGATACAAAACAACGCCCAGGGCGTACAAATCGCAGCGTGCGTCCTGTTTGTCGTCCGCGATTTGCTCTGGTGCCATATAGGCTGGCGTGCCGGCGATCGTCCCGTTCTCTGATTGCGATGCCTGATCGCGGGAAGTGATGCCTGCAATGCCAAAATCCAGCAGTTTGGCGACGCCCGTACCTGAATCAAAATAGATATTGGCTGGCTTTATATCGCGATGAATGACGCCGCGCTCATGCGCATAGCTCAGCGCTGAACTCAACTGAACGCCAATTTCCAGCGTTTCGTGAACGCTTAGTGCAGTATCGTCAGATAAACGATCATCGAGAGTATCGCCTTCGAGAAGCTCCATGGCCATATACGGCACGCCGTCGATTTGGCCAACATCGAATACCGTGACGATATTCGGATGCCCCAGGCCGCCGGCAGCGCGGGCCTCACGCAAGAAGCGCTTGCGCGAACTGACTTCACGAGCGAATTTCTCACGCAACACTTTGACCGCCAAGTAGCGATCAATGCGCGGATCAAATGCCTTGTAGACAATCGACATGGTGCCACGGCCAAGTTCACGTTCAACTTGATAGCGGCCTATCCGCTCCATTATTTTACGCCGACCATCTGATTGGCTCCGGGAAGGATGGCTGAAACAGGTTGATACCGACTTAAACTCATTGAATTACCGCAGTAGTCATTGTTGTAGTCAACCAAGAAGTTATCGTTAACCAAGAACAATCCACGCAATCACTCCCACTGCGGCGGCAACACCCGCCCAAAGAATCCAGTTCATTGGCGAGCCGCTTTCGACTTTAAGCGGCTTGGCATTTTGATCATGCAGGATGAATTCGACACGACCCAAGCGCAGACGGTCACCATCAGCGATACCGGCGTTAGAAACTTTATTATTGTTGATGAAAGTGCCATTGGTCGAGAGTAGATTGGCCACCCGCCATTTGCCGCCCTCGCGCGATAAGCGAGCGTGTTCGGACGACACGCTGGCATCCGATATGACGACGTCACAGCCCGGGGCGCGTCCAAGCACCACGCGATCGCCGCGCAGCGCAAACCGTTGATCCCGAATGCCATCACTCACGCCCAACAAGTGCGCCGCAGCGCTAGCATCATCACCGCTTTCGGCTTGCTCGATTAATTCATCGACTTCTCCCCGGCTAAACACTTGCGTGCCTTGAGGGCCATGATCACGCTTCGATGATTTGTTTCCTTTGTCTTGATCTGTGCTCATTCCAACACCTCACTATTCTGGTCTAGGCCGATTCAGGCTGATAAGAATCATCCTTTTGGTATCTAAACAATGGTCAAATTGAGAGCAACCGGTGCGGGTGCCCCCCAGCCACCTGAGATTGCAATGCGATCGCGGTCTAATTATAGCGAGCGACGGCGAAAGGGCCACGGCCATCGCATTCCGTCTTGAGCTGGCTCTTCAACACCCGAGGGGCATTCCACCAGGATAATCGACACGTTGTCGTGAGCTCCAGCCTCCAGCGTCCGCTCTATCAAGGTATTTCCTGCCGATTCCAGGCTTGCACTCCGCCTCAGAATTTGCTCCATTTCTCGGTCGTTGAGCTCGCCACTCAATCCATCGGAACACAATAACAGCCATTCGCCCTTTTTCCAGTGATCTTGAAGGCTACCCACGCGTGGTTCGTGCTCACCGGTCAGGCCCAGACAATCGGTCAAGACGTGGCGCTGAGGATGCCTTGCGGCCTCTTCCGGACTCAAAGCGCCAGCCGCGACCAGCATGCCGGCTACGTTATGATCCCGCGTCAGCAGTTCCAGCACGCCTGTTTTCGGTGAAAAACGATACGCCCGGCTGTCGCCTACCCAGCAGATTTCATAGCTGTGCTGGTGCTCGGACAACACCACGATTGTTGTCCCCATATCGCCATACTCGGGTCGCGATCCCTGCTCATCCCGGATCGCATTGTGGGCGGCCAGAACAGATTCCCTCAAGCTGGTGCCGTTGCCGTGCGCCCCGGTGATCGTGCCTTTTGCGATCTCGCTGGCGCGCGCACCGCCCGCATGCCCGCCCATGCCATCAGCAACAAGCCACAGGCCTGCAGCGTCATCAGAATGGATGGCGTCTTGATTGTTATCGCGAACTCGACCGGTCTCGCTTGCCCCTACGGACCGTCGCGACTTGATTAATGACGAAGGCCGACTCATGCCTTATATAGCGTAATATCTGCGCAAATCGTGTCATTTAACCGCAGACTTTACTCGCTGCCCCTTAATTTTTTTTCTTGCCAGAACGCTACAGTAACTCATGAATCAGCCGCAATCCAGCCATTGGCGTGTCCTCAAATTCGGAGGGAGCTCGGTCACTGAGGTCAGTCACTGGAAGCAAATTGCTCTGCGAGTGGCTGAAACACTGGACGCCGGGCGATCCGTGGTGATGGTTGTCTCAGCAATCAGGGGCATGACTGACCTGCTGGATCGCGCGACTGAAATGAATTCAGCACACTCCACCTCTGCGCTTGTCGCAGAAATCCGCCAGCGGCACCTCAAGCTGCTGCGCGAGCTTGAGCTTGATGAAACCATCCTGGATAAAGTGCTGAAAACGCTGGCTGAACAGCTCACGCTGGACCTCCGGGGTGACCCAGCTTGGCGTGCACGCATTATTGCCTCCGGCGAATTACTCAGCAGCAAGATTGGCGCGGCCTGGCTGGCTAACCATTCTCTGCCTGCTGAATGGCTGGACGCGCGCGAGGTGCTGATCAGTCAAGATCATCAACATCGCAGCGCTGAGAGCAATTATCTGGCAGCCGACTGCCCGCTGCATTCGACTAGCGCGCTGGCTGAAACCTTGGCTCATCGTCAGCCATTGCAAGTGATGCCCGGATTTATTGCCGCCAACGATCGCGGTGAAACCGTTTTGCTGGGGCGCGGTGGTTCCGACACGTCGGCCTGCCTGATTGCAGCCATGCTTAATGCCGAGCGGGTCGAAATCCATTCTGATGTGCCTGGCTTGTTCACCGCCGATCCGCGTCGAATTCCAGCCGCCCGGCTGCTGAAAATGGTCAGCTATCGTGAAGCACAGGAATTGGCGGCGATGGGCGCGCGCGCCCTGCATCCACGCTCACTGATTCCGGTTTTCGAGCGGCGCATTCCGCTGTGGTTACGTCAAACCGATCGACCTGACATCGACGGCACTCAGATTACAGCTGACGCTCGTGAGCACGGCGCGCAGGTCAAAGCCATTGTCCAACGCAAAGGCATCACGCTGATCTCGCTGGAAGGCATTGGCATGTGGCAGCAAGTCGGGTTTCTGGCCGACGTATTCGCGGAATTCAAGGCCGCCGGGTTGTCGGTTGACCAAGTTTCAACTTCAGAATCCAATGTCACATTAACCTTGGACCCGGGTGCCAATATCGCTCACCCCGATGCGCTAGACGCACTGGTCACGCGCCTCAAGCAGCACTGCCGAGTTGAGGTGATGCCTGATTGCGCCACGGTCAGCCTGGTCGGCTTGGGGATTCGCACTATTCTTCATCGCCTGGGACCTGCGCTGGAAGTGTTTGAGCAGCGCCGTATTTTTCAGGTCAGCCAGGCCGCGAATGACTTGAATCTGACCTTTGTCGTCGAATCGCGCCATTCCGATCGACTCGTGCAGCAGCTCCATCAACAGGTCATTCCCGGCGGCATGGGCGGGGATTCGGTGTTCGGGCCGACCTGGGAGCAGCTGTTCCGCGACGACACCGATCGCCCGGTTCACCATCCCTGGTGGCGTGATCGCGCCGACGATCTCTTAGCGCTGATGAATGAGCGCGACAGCGCCTTTGTCTACGCGCCGGACCAAGTCCGTCTTGCCGCTCGGCGACTCAAAAACCTGCAAGCGGTCGATCAAGTGCTGTTCTCGATGAAAGCCAACCCGCATCCGGCGCTGCTTCAAGCGGTCGTGGATGAGGGGCTAGGCATTGAGTGCGTTTCAATTCATGAGGCCGATCATGCGCTAGTGAAAGTTTCCGACCTGACGCCTGAACGGATGCTGCTAACCCCCAATTTCGCCAGCCGTGGTGAACTGCGCCAAGCGCTGAAACAAGGCCATCGCCTGACTATCGACAATTCCTACGTGATCGAAAAATGGGGTGCGGACTTCGCCGGTCATGAGATATTCCTGCGCCTGGATCCTGGCAGCGGCCTGGGCCATCACAAAATGGTCCGCACGGCCGGCAGCAACGCCAAGTTTGGCGTGCCGATGAATGAGCTGACGCGAGTCGCCAATCTGTGCGCTGGTCATGACATCCGCATCAGCGGCCTGCACGCCCACACCGGCTCCGGCATCCTGCACCCCGACAACTGGCATCGAACGCTGGAAACCCTGGGCGAGGCGGCGCGCGAACTGCCGGATGTCAGAGTGATCAACCTCGGCGGCGGCCTGGGCATTCCAGATCGCGGCGACGACCTGCCGCTGGACCTGATCGCACTCGATGCCGGCCTTCTGAAACTTCGGCGCGACCTGACGCGCCCGATCGAAATCTGGTTGGAACCCGGCCGCTATCTGGTCGCCCAGGCCGGCGTTCTGCTGGCCCGCGTTAACCAGACCAAAGGCAAGGGGGATGTGCGCTATGTTGGCATCGCGACTGGCATGAATTCACTCATTCGCCCGGCGCTCTACGGTGCCTGGCATGAGATCGTCAACTTAAGCCGTCTGGACGAACCTGGAAACCATGTCTATAACGTGGTTGGCCCGATCTGCGAAACCGGCGATGTCCTCGGTCTTGACCGCCTGCTGCCCGAATGCCACGAAGGTGACATCATCCTAATCGCCAACACCGGCGCCTACGGCGCGGCGATGGCGTCAAACTACAACTTGCGTGAACCAGCTGAAGAACTGATATTGGAGCTTTAAGAATTTCTGCCATGGACATCTCCTGGTTTGCATTGATATATCGAATCGACTATTTTTAATACTTAAACCCGTTTTCTTGGCGACTGTTTTTAAGCGACTAATGACCCGTATTCAACCGCACTTGTTTAAGTTTGATTCAAAACCCGAGTTAATGGCGATTTTGGCTGTCGTTGTTGCAATCGTGTTTGTTAGCAGCCCGTTGATATCGCGCGCGAATCCAGCCGTAGAGCGGCCGCTTTGCACCAACGAAGACCGCGATATTCAGATTGTGATCCGCTCGCATCCGAGCTATCCCTTGGCTGCCAGCCTGTTGTGTGTGGAAGGGTCGGTGCAGGTAGAATTTTTGATCGACTCTAGCGGTCGAACTAGCGAAATCACTTCCCTCGAGGGCACGCCGACTGATATTTTTGATCAGGCTGCCATTGAAGCCGTGGAAACCTGGCGTTTTCTGCCGCGCTGTATTGATGGCGAGGCGGTCAGCCGGACCGCTCTGCAAAGAATTGACTTTGTGCTGCCGCCGGCGCAGAAAGCAACGTGTCCAAACACGATTTCAGATGAAGTAATGGAAGCCACCATTTCTATTGCCGCGCTCTACAGCTTGGTAGCCCGAGAAGTATTGATGACAGAGCAATGGCCAACAGACCTGCCGCCGCTCTCACCCACTCTTAGTGGCGAACTGGCGCTGATCGAACAGCTTCATATTGATCAAATTGATCGCGAGCTACAGCGGCAACAAGAATTCAGCCAGCGGATGGCTGAATTCGAACGCCATCGCCTGCTGGATGCAGAGCGAATCGAGCAAGATGTAACGTTTGCAGAAAGCCAGGCGATGCTGGCCGGCATTCGGTCTGCCGCGCAAGCCTACGTTGAAGATATCGAAATATCCAATCAACGCGCCATGACGAAAGCCGAGACCTTGCGCGCAAACTCCGGTTTGGATGATGACGAATGGATGTTTCTCGTCGGACGCTTTTTCGATCCAGACTGGCAGCATGACCAACTAGAAGCTCTTAGGCGCGATCAGGCTTACTCCTTCGCTAAAGCCGAAGCCCTGCTGGAGCTCTTGCATACCAATCGCCAGGCCTGGCGCCCCGACCCCGCGCGTCCGTTCAGGCCGATGTTTTTCAATGACGAGTTCAGGCAGCGCGCCGTCGATCAACACGCACAAACCAAAGCCGCATTTGAAGCCCTGGAAACAAAACACCTGGAATGGCTTCTGGTCTGGAGCGACCTTTGATCCTTTAACCGAGCTAAGCAGCGAGAAAACAAGAAAACAGTTAACGCGAAGACGCTAAGCGCGAAGAAAAAAAATCAAAAGAGCTTTCCTGGCGTTCTTCGCGGCGAAATTGGCAGGCAGCACCTGTGGAATAAGCGATAATCATGTCAGTTAAATCGAACTGGCCCCCCAAACCATGAATTCTCAGTACCAAGCCTCAGATATCGAAGTGCTGCAGGGCTTAGAGCCGGTCAAGCGCCGACCCGGCATGTATACCGATACCGCCAGGCCCAATCATTTGGTCGCTGAGGTGGTTGATAATGCCGTCGATGAAGCGCTCGGCGGTCATGCCAAGACCATCGAGGTTACGCTGCACAAAGACGGCTCCGTGGAAGTGGCCGACGACGGGCGCGGTATGCCGGTTGATCCACATCCGGAACATAAACTGCCGGGCGTCGAGCTGATCCTGACTCGCCTGCACGCGGGCGGCAAGTTTTCCGGCAAAAACTACAAATTCTCAGGCGGGCTGCACGGGGTGGGTGTGTCCGTGGTTAATGCCTTGTCGTCCAAGCTGATCTGCCGAATCAAGCGTAACGGGCAGGTTCATGAGATCAGCTTCAACAACGGCGATACCGCCTCGCCCTTGGCGGTCATTGATGACGTCGGCAAGCGCAATACCGGCACGCTGGTCCATTTCTGGCCGGACGCCAGCTACTTCGATTCGGCCAATATCTCTCGCCCGCGCTTGAAACACTTGCTCAAGGCCAAGGCCATCCTGTGTCCGGGCCTGAAAGTGGTTTTGAATGACGACAACAACGGCGAGTCGGAAACCTGGCAGTTTGAAGATGGCTTGACCGATTATCTGGTTGAAAGTCTGGCCGATCAGGAGCGAGTACCAACCGAACCCTTTGTTGGTGACTTCTCGGCTGCTGATCAAGAGGCCGCCTGGGCCTTGAGCTGGGTGCCAGAAGGCGAGCTGGTTCAGGAGTCCTACGTCAATCTTATTCCAACAGCCGCTGGCGGCACCCATACCAACGGCCTGCGCACGGGATTGATTGAAGCTCTGCGCGAATTTTGCGCAATCCGGAATCTACTGCCGCGTGGATTGAAACTCGCCCCTGATGATGCCTGGGAGCGCCTGAGTTTTTTACTTTCGATCAAGCTGGCTGACCCTCAGTTTTCCGGTCAAACGAAAGAACGCTTGAGTTCGCGCTCGGCGGCCAGCTTCGTATCCGGCGTGGTCAAAGACGCGTTTGCGCTGTGGTTGAACAGCCACGTGGCTGACGGCGAAGCGATTGCCAAACTGGCCATTGACAATGCGCTCAAGCGCCAGAAATCTCGCAAGCAAGTGGCGCGCCGCAAAGTCACAGCAGGGCCCGCACTACCGGGAAAGCTGGCGGACTGTTCGTCGACAGACTTGGAAGAGACTGAGTTATTTCTGGTCGAAGGCGATTCGGCCGGCGGCAGCGCCAAACAGGCCAGAAACCGTGAATACCAGGCCATCATGCCGCTCAGAGGCAAGATTCTGAATACTTGGGAAACCGACCCTGAGCAGGTGCTGCGATCGCAGGAAGTGCACGATTTGGCCGTGGCGATTGGCGTCGATCCAGGTTCAGATGACTTAAGCAAACTTCGCTACGGCAAAGTCATTATTCTGGCCGACGCCGATTCTGACGGCCTGCACATCGCCACCCTGCTATCCGCGCTGTTCGTACGCCATTTTCGTCCGCTGGTCGAGGCCGGTCGAATTTTTGTCGCGATGCCACCGCTGTATCGAATCGATATCGGCAAACAAACCTTCTACGCCCTGGATGGTGAAGAGCGGCGCGGCATTCTGGCCCGCGTTGAAGCTGAAAAGCTGAAAGGCAAAGTCTCGGAAACGCGATTCAAAGGCTTGGGCGAAATGAACCCCCTGCAGCTACGCGAATCCACCATCGATCCCGATACGCGCCGCTTGGTCCAATTAACCCTCGAAGACCCGAAAGGCACCGATGCCGTAATGGACATGCTGCTGGCCAAAAAACGCGCCGCCGACCGCCGCGCCTGGTTGGAGAAGAAGGGCAATTTGAGTGAGGTAGTTTGAGGGGTGGATAGACCGGGAGACGGGGAGACGGGGAGACGGGAGACGGGAGACGGGAAAAAACTAAAGGCACTCACGCTGAGGCGCGGGGAATAAGAGTTCGCAGAGAAAACACTTACATGATGATCTACGAATCTCGGTAGCTAAAATTACTTAAATAATTGCCTCAAAGCTTCGCCTGGGTCGGGCTGGCGCATGAAGGATTCGCCGATGAGGAAAGCGCCGATGTTTCCGGCCTGCAGTTTTTTGATATCGGACGGGGTGTGGATACCGCTTTCGGAAATGACCAGGCGATCATCGGGCACCTGCGGGGCAAGTCGTAGCGTGGTGTTCAAGTCGGTCACGAAGCGGTGCAGGTCGCGATTATTGATGCCTAAGAGCTGACCGGGCACGCTTAAGGACCGATTCAGCTCGTCGTCATTGTGGACTTCGACCAACACGCTTAAACCCAGTGATTCGCCCAGTGCTGACAGTTCGGCTAACTGATCAACGTCAAGTGCTGCGGCAATTAACAGCATGGCGTCGGCACCCAGCGCGCGGGTTTGGTAGACCTGCCAGGCATCGATAATGAATTCCTTGCGCAGCACCGGCAGATCGCAGGCGGCGCGGGCCTGGGCCACGAAAGCATCGTCGCCTTGGAAGAACTGTCGATCGGTCAACACCGATAAGCAACTAGCCCCACCGTCGGCGTAGGACTTGGCAAGCACGGCCGGGTCGAAATCTTGACGGATCAGCCCGGCCGACGGTGAAGCGCGCTTGATTTCGGCAATGACCGCATCCTGACTGCGCGCTGCGCGGGCTTTGAGCGCGCCGGTAAAATCGCGTGTATTTGTTGGCAGGTCGTCAATGCGCGACTTCAGCTCAGCCAGGCTGGTTTGTGCTTTGGCCGCTTCGACTTCCTCGGNCTTGACGTCGAGAATCCGGGCCAGAATGTCTGAGCTCACAGGGCCTGACTCCGCGCAGCATAGGCATTGAGTCGCTCCAGCGCCTGGCCGCTGGCTACTACGTCCCGAGCACGCGCCACACCAGATTCAAGATCAGGCACTTGACCCGACACGTAAATTGCAGCACCGGCGTTCAAAGCGATCATGTCGGCAGCCGGACCAGCCCGCCCGCCCAGCGCTTTTTGAATCAGCGCCAGACTTTGATCGGCATCATCGACCGCAAGCGAGGAAAGATCATCCAGATCAACGCCAAACGAGCTCGGATCAATGCGGTACTGGTGAATGTCGCCGTTCTTTAATTCTGCAACCGAGGTGGATGCGACCGGCGAGATTTCGTCCAGACCATCGTCGCTGTGAACAACCATCACATGCTTGGCGCCAAGGGCTTGCATGACTTCAGCCATCGGCACGACCAGTGATTCCGAAAACACGCCCAGTACCTGATGCGGCGCGGAGGCCGGATTGGTCAGTGGCCCGAGCAGATTGAACAGCGTGCGCAGACCCAACGCCTTGCGAGCACCGATGGCATGTTTCATCGCCGAGTGATGACTAGGCGCGAACAAGAATCCAACCCCGAGTTCGTTGATGAGGGTCGTAACTTGCGCTGAGTTCAGATCCAGCCGACAGCCGGCCGCTTCCAACACATCGGCCGCGCCGGATTTACTGGACACGGAGCGATTGCCGTGCTTGGCCACGCGCACGCCCGCTGCTGCGGCAACAAATGCTGAGGCGGTTGATACGTTGAACAGCGATGCGCCGTCACCGCCCGTGCCAACGATGTCAGTCAGGCCTTCTGAATCGATGTCGACCTTTGAAGCCAACTCGCGCATCACACCTGCAGCGGCGGCAATCTCGGTCGACGTTTCGCCCTTGACGCGCAAGGCCATCAAAAACCCGCCGATCTGGGCCTGCTCAGCCTGACCCGTCATGATGTCGGTCATGGCCAGACGCATGCGTTCAGCATCCAGGTCGTGACCGTCCGCGATCAGTGCCAATGCTTGTTGCAAATTTGTCATATCTGATCCAGGAAATTCTTAAGCAGCGCGTGGCCCTGCCGAGTCAGGATGGATTCGGGGTGGAACTGCACGCCTTCGATCGGAAGGGATTCATGCCGGAATCCCATGATTTCGTCGCGGGTCTGACCATCTTCCGTGACCGTCCAGGCGGTTTCGATCAAGCAGTCTGGCAGGGTTTGGCGCTCAACGATCAATGAATGGTAACGGGTGGCCTCAAACGGATTGGGAAGATTCCGAAACACGCCTTCATCGGCGTGATGCATGGGCGATGTTTTGCCGTGCATGACCTCACGAGCTCGCACGACCTTGCCGCCAAACACTTGCCCGATGGCCTGATGCCCGAGACAGACCCCGAGCATTGGATAATCGCCAGCCATCTGATCCAGAATATCGAGGCAAATACCAGACTCGTCCGGCGTGCACGGTCCGGGCGAGAGCACGATCGCATCGGGCTTGAGACCGCGAATCTGATCCAGGCTGATCGCATCATTGCGATGGGTCGAAACACTCGCACCCAGCTCGCCCAGGTACTGGACCAGGTTGTAGGTAAACGAGTCGTAGTTGTCGATCATCAGCACGTTCACTGATGCAGGCCTCCGCTGGCTTGGGCAACGGCGCGAATCAGCGCCCTGCCCTTGTTGAGGGTTTCTTCCCATTCTTTGTCCGGGTCAGAATCAGCAACGATGCCAGCGCCGGCCTGAACGTGGAGAGTGCCGTGGCGAACAATCGCGGTCCGGATGGCAATGGCAAGATCAGCCTCGCCAAACCAGTTCAGATAGCCAACCGCACCGGCGTAGACGCCGCGCCGGACAGGCTCAAGCTCAGCAATCACTTCCATCGCCCGAACCTTGGGTGCGCCCGACAAGGTGCCGGCCGGAAAGGTAGCGCGCAGTACGTCCAGCGCGCTGCGATTATTGGCAATCGTGCCGTGAACTTCGGAAACCAGGTGCATCACGTGGCTGTAGCGCTCGATCACCATTTGGTCGGTTAATACGACAGAGCCCGTTTCGGCGATCCGGCCGATGTCATTGCGACCCAGGTCAATCAGCATCAGGTGCTCAGCGAGTTCCTTGGGGTCGGCTTTGAGCTCGGCCTCCAGCGCGCGATCTTCATCCGGCGTTTTTCCGCGCGCTCGCGTTCCGGCAATCGGTCGGACCATCGCCTCGCCGTCCTGGACGCGCACCAGCACCTCGGGCGAGGCACCGACGACCTGAAAGTCACCAAAGTCAAAATAAAACATGTAAGGCGATGGGTTCAGGCTGCGTAACGCGCGGTAGACATCGAGCGGACGAGCCGCCAGGTCGACGCTCATGCGCTGCGATAGCACGACTTGCATGACATCGCCGGCCAGGATGTAGTCCTTGATACTGTGCACGGCGCGCTTGAAGTCGTCGTGATCAAATTCAAAACGATAGTCCGATTCTTCGGGCACCGGCAAACTCAGCGCGGGTGGATAGCCCGGCGAGCCGCAGCGCAGGCGATGGCTGAGCTGGTCAAGCCGGCGCTGGGCGCGCTCGAAGGCATCGTCTTCTGCCGGGTCAGCCAGCACGATCAAATTCAGACGCCCGGCCAAGTTGTCGAACACCGCCAGCTCTTCGGCGTCAAGCAGCAGAATGTCTGGCACGCCCAGCGCATCGGGCTTGTCTGAGAACGCGATCGACTCGGCCAGGCGCGGCTCGAGGTGCTCGACGATTTCGTAGCCAAAGTAGCCAACCAACCCCCCGGCAAAGCCCGGCAGGTCATCCAGGCGCGGTGCGCGGGTCGACTCGACCACTTGGGTCAATTCAGCTAACGGGTCGACGTCTTCCTGTCGTTCAACGACGCGACCAAAATCCAGCTGTTCCAGCACACGTCCGGTCGCTCGCCAGGCCCGGCGACAGGGCAGACCAATAATCGAATAGCGACCCCAGTTCTCGCCACCCTGGACCGACTCCAATAAAAACGCCGATGGCCCATCGGCCAGCTTGAGATAAACCGACAGCGGCGTGTCCAGATCCGCCGAAAGCTGACGGAAGACCGGAATGCGGTTGTAGCCCTGATCAGCCAGGGCTTTGAAGCGAGAGGGATTCAAGGGTTAAAGATCGCCTGTTAAAGGTTTCGATCGTATTGTATCGACACACGCGCGCAGGAACCAACAAGCAAGAAGGCATTGAGCAAGGACCAACGAGCGGGAATCCGCAAGTTGCTTGGCCAGCCCCGCCAGTTCTTTTCGTTCAACGGCGCTCGAAGCGATCTTTAAACACCTCATCCAGTAGCGCTTCGAAGCGATCTTTGAACGCCTGATCGGCCTTGACGTCGAACGGCGCGGTGACAATGGCCGACAAGCCGCGACTTAGCACACGAGCCTCAATCTGATAGCCCTCACCAACCTGATCAATACTCAAATCCGAGAAATCAGCGATGCCGTTGACAACCTGCAGGGTTGTCGTGCCGCTGAGGCCGCCAGACACGGGATTTGTCACAATCGCAACTTGAATAACCGTCGTATTGTCGTCGCTGATCAAGCCGCCCTGTGAGTTGACCACGCTGACCACTAGCCCTGGCAGCAGCGGACCGCCGGCAATGCCGAGGTTTGGTTCTAGGGCAAAGGCCAGAGCCGCCGCAGTGCCGCTGGTAATGGTGTAGGCCACCGCATCGCTGCTGGCTGAGTTGTCTGCATCGCCGGAATAGCTGGCGCTGATTGTGCGCGGACCTGCGGTGGTCGAGGTCAGTTCACAACCAACCTCCGGCAGATCGAAGCTGCACGTCGCGCCCGCGCCATCCTGCACTGTGACCGTGCCGCTAGGCGAGGTGCCGTCGACATTTACAGTGACGGTATAGGGAAGCCCGACCTCTTGCTCGCCCGGCGGCGTGATACCCAGGATGCTCGTAGTCGATTCGACAGCAACGATGCTGTAGGCCAGGGTCGTTGAACTGGAGGTATTGTTTCCGTCACCTGAATAGTCCGCACTCAAGGTTTTAGGGCCGACTGAATTTGAACTGAGCGAGCAGCCAGTCTGAGGGGGCACGATCTGACAAACGGCCCCGGCTCCATCGCTGATTTCGATCACGCCCGTGGGATTAAACCCGTTCAGCGCAACCGTGACGGTGTAGGGTTGGCCGACAGTTTGTTCATTGATTGGAGCAACACTGATACTACTAATGGTCGAGATCGCTTGGTCAATCAAATAAGCCTGGCTGTCGCTGCTTGAGGCATTGTTGACATCACCCGCGTAGCTGGCCATCAATGTCGTTGGGCCAGCCACGCTGCTGCTCAATGCGCAGCTGTTCTGACCTGGAATAGCGAACTGACAGCTCCCACCGTTGTCGTCGCTGACAACGACCACACCGCTCGGCGCTTGCCCGGTCACAGTCGCCTGAACCATATAAGCCTGACCAACCGTTTGTGAGGCCGCCGGTGTTATTGAGTCGATAGTCGTGACCGAAGTCGATTCAGTGATGTTGAACAGCGCGCTGTCAAGCTCAGGCAGCGCGCTCAGCGCATCCTGCGCGCGCAGTTTGTAGCCGACACCCGAGGTATCAATCGCCAAGCCTGAGAAGGTGGCCAAGCCGTTGCTGACACTCACCGGCGCATTGTTTTGCAGCGCCACGCCGGGCGGTGCCTGCAGGCTCAGTCCGACCGTGGTCGTGCTGTCATCGAAGAGCAAATTTCCGAACCCGTCGCGAACGCTGACCACGACATCGGGGCTGATCGCTGAATTGACCTGAGTGGTGCTGGGTTGCACATCGAACCGCAGCGCGGCAGCGGGCCCAGCAGCGATCTCAAAGCCGTCACTGGTGGCCGCCGATAGTCCGACCGCTTCGGCTTGCAGCTGATAATCTGCGCCAACCAGATCAACGCTTAAGGCGCTGAAGTTCGCCACTCCATTGGTCACTGGCTGCCCGGCCCCGCCGTTCAGCGTTGCCGATGCGTTGCCTCCAATCAGGTTCAAAGCAATGCTGCTGGCATTATCGGCCAGCACCAGGTTGCCAAAGGCATCCAGCACTTGGACTTCTACGCTAAAAGCAACACCGGCGGTGCCATTGACTGGCTGTGTGCTGAAACTCAGGCTGGCCGGTGCACCTGCCACGATGGTATAGGCTGTCGAGTCCGAATCAGCCGTGTTGTTGCTATCGCCCGGATAGCTGGCAGTGATGGTTTTCGGCCCCACCGTGGTTGAAGTCAGATCACAGCTATCAGCGGGCAATACAATCAGGCAGCTACTCCCATCACCATCATCGATCGTGACGGTGCCGCTCGGGTTGAAGCCGGTGACGCTGACTGTCACGGTCACCGGCGTATTGACCGCTTGCTGCGCTACGGGATCGACAGCATCAATGCTTAGCGAGGCCGCGGCCTGCGTGATTGAATAGCTGGCGGTCGCACTGCTTGGATTGTTGTTGGCATCACCAGGATAATTAGCGGTCAGCGTTTTTGGGCCGACAGAGGTCGAAGTCAAATCGCAGCTGATGGCCGGCAAGACAATATCGCAGCTCGCATCGCTGCCGTCGGTTACGGTCACGGTGCCGGTCGGATTGAACCCGCTCACCTGCACAGTCACGGTGTAGGGCTGGCCTACGGTTTGCGACCCAGCCGGATTCACGCTGCTGATGGAAGTGCCGGAGCCGACGCTGGTGATCGCAAAACTCGCGCTATTCGGCCCACTCAAAGCGCCGGGCACGCCGCTGGGCGCGAGCTGGTAGGCGAGGCCGACCTGATCAACACTCAAGCCCGCAAAACTGGCCAACCCCGCGCTGACCGTGACTGGCCCGCCACCTGACAACAGCGCACCCGGCGTGCCGCCGACCAGGGCCAGGCTCAGTTCGCTGCTGTTATCGCTCGTCACCGTAAAGCCGAAGGCGTCCACCACCCGCACGATCACCGGCGGCGCAATGGTTTGACCAACGCCAGTATCCGAGGGCTGAGCTATAAATTCCAGCCCGGCTGGTGGCCCCGAAAACACGGCAAAACCGGTACTGATGTCAGAAGATAGCGCAAGCGCGCTATCACTTGCGCTCAGAGCAAAGCCGAAACCGACCTGGTCAACGGTCAAATCGGTAAAACTGGCTTGACCCGCGCTGACCGTGGCCGAAAGAGTGCCGCCGAGGCTAGCACTACCGCTCGGGTCATTGGCCAAGACAAGCTCAATTACCGTTGAATTATCGAGAGCCACCCGCGTGCCCGAACTGTCCTGAACTTCAACCACAATCGCAGGCGCGATGACTTGATTAACGACGCTGTCGGCGGGCTGTGCGACGAAAGCCAGCTGGACGGGAATCTGAGTCGAACCCTGAATGGCAACCGTTTCATCGCCAATGCTGCTTTGGATTTCCAGCTCGCCGGTAAACATGCCATCGTTGGTCGAATCAAATTCGATGCTTACCGAACAGGCATCGCCGTCGTTCAGGGTGGTACCAGTGCAAGTATCGCCAACGATGCTGAACTGACCCGCGCCGCTTAAAGCTGCATTATTGAGGACCACACTGGTGCCGGGGTCGCCGGTATTGCTGACGGTAAAGACATCGGTAATGGGCAAGTCAGCCGCTGAGACCAGGCCAAAGTCCATTGGGTCAGGTGTAATGCTCAACTCTGGCTGAGGGCCGGGCGTGCCATTGCCGGTCAGCGCAACCGTGTCATTGGTCACGCTGGCGGCATCGCTGATGATCAATAAGTTTGCGCTGAGCGGGCCCAAAGCCTGCGGATCGAAAACCACAAGCTGCGTGCAGCTTTCACCGCCAAGTAATTCAAAGGGAGGTGCAACACAGGATCCGCCCGCGATCAGCGAAAAGTGAGTCGAGTCATCCAGCGCAATACTGCTGACAATCATCGACGAACCAGCAAGGCCTGCATTGGAAATTGTCACGGCCTCGGGTGGGCTAATACCCCTGGTCGCATCGTCGCTTGAAGCCTGGGCCACATTGGCCAGGCTAATTGTCAATGTCAGCAGCGACAGCAAAGCAAGGCTACGTCGCACGAAAAACAGGCATTTCATTACGGTGCTAATCCCCCACAAATAATCGGTCAAGCTCGCCGCCACAGGCATTATCGCAAACAAGGCTAAATACTTGATTTGGAAACCTTGAAAGCCAGGCTAGCAATAGATCAACTTACAGCCTCAAGCCGCTATAATCATGGACTAGACCGAAGTCGAACGCAAGGCCGAAATTGCCGCCGCGTAGTCATCAGCGCCAAAAATCGCTGAACCCGCCACCAGCGTGTCGGCCCCGGCGGCGCGGATGTCTTCAGCATTGCGTGGCTTGACGCCGCCGTCGATCTCCAGGCGAATGGGCAGGCCGCTGGCATCGATTCGTCGTCGTGCTTCGCGCAGTTTGTCCAGCGCCGATGGAATAAACGCCTGGCCACCGAAGCCTGGATTGACTGACATGATCAACACCAGGTCAACCTTTTCGATCACCCAATCCAGCACGTCCAGCGGGGTGGCCGGATTGAACACGATGCCGGCCTTGCAGCCGCATTCGCGAATCAAAGCCAGCGTGCGATCCAGATGCTCGGTGGCTTCCGGATGAACACTGATCAGACTGGCGCCAGCGTGAGCGAAATCAGGAATAATTCGATCGACCGGTTTGACCATCAGGTGCACATCGATGGGTGCGGTAACGCCGTAATCGCGCAGCGCTTTGCAGACCGCTGGCCCGATCGTCAAGTTGGGCACATAGTGGTTATCCATCACATCGAAATGGACCCAGTCGGCACCGGCGTCGAGGACGGCTTGGGTGTCTTCGCCGAGTCGGGCAAAGTCGGCTGACAAAATCGACGGGGCAATAATTGTTGGCTGCGGCATGGTCGGTCGCTCCAAAGCGTATAATTTGCGTAATTCAACATTGTAACGTTCGTGGCCGTGTCTGATTACCCTCGCCCCCCACTAGATCTGATTCATCAGGGCAAAGTCCGTGATATTTATGCCGTCGACGACCAGCGCTTGCTGATTGTCGCCTCAGATCGACTGTCGGCATTCGACGTTCTGTTGCCGAACCCCATTCCCGGAAAAGGTGAAATTCTCACCCGAATCTCGCGCTTCTGGTTTGCTCAGTTCACCGATCACATCAACCACCACGTGCTAGATGACGATCTGGCCTCAGTAATCGAAGATGTTGATCTAGTCGAGCAACTGAAACCGCGCAGCATGCTGGTCAAACGGCTTACGCCGCTGCCGGTTGAAGCGATTGTGCGCGGTTATCTGGCCGGTTCGGGATGGCGGGACTACAAGGCCAATGGCCAGATCAGCGGCATTGATTTGCCTGCTGGGCTTGAGCAGGCCGGCAGCTTACCGCGACCGATATTTACGCCATCCACCAAGGCCAAGGTCGGCGAGCATGACGACAATATCGACTTTCCGGCCATGCAGGCCCTGATCGGCACGGAAATGGCCCTGCGGGTGCGCGATGTATCGCTGGAAATCTATCGCCGCGCCGCTGGTTATGCCCGAGATCGCGGCATCGTCATTGCCGACACCAAGTTTGAGTTCGGCACCGATGCCGACGGCGATTTATATCTCATTGACGAGTTGCTGACCCCGGACAGCTCCAGATTCTGGCCAGTCGATCAGTGGCAGGTCGGTATCAGCCCGCCAAGTTTTGACAAACAGTTTATTCGCGACTACCTCGAAACACTGGACTGGGACAAATCACCGCCTGGACCCGCCCTGCCGGCTGAGATTATCGAGCAAACCCAGCAGCGCTATCGTGAGGCGCATCGTCGCTTGATGGGACGCAGCTGATCGAGTCGGCCGAATTGAAAAAACCTAATCACATCGGCATGAATAAGCGACTCAGGTACACTACATCGCACCAAAATTTCGGCTGAGAAGCACATCAGCCGAGACTTAACCTTAGCTCCAGGGAGTATCCAATCGCATGTCTTCATCAACTCGACCCAGCACGAACGGCAACGACAAGAATGCGGGCGGCAGCACGCTAGCCAATGCTGAGCGCAGTTATCAAGTCAAGCGCGATGATCTGCCCCTGAGCTGCCCAACGCCCGAGATGTCGCTGTGGAACTCTCACCCGAGAGTTTATTTGCCGATCGAAAAAACCGGTCGCGCGAGCTGTCCGTACTGCGGCGCTGAATTCGTTCTCGAAGACTAGATCAAGGTCTGAACCTAAAAACCCGCCCCACCACTCAGCAAGCTCTGGCTCACCCTCGACACGACCGTGACAGAAAACACAGCCAAGCCGCCAACTGCGCCTGTCTGGCTCCAACGAGCGGTCGCAATCCTGGTTTTTTCAGCGCTAGCCTTTGGATTGATTGTGCCCAAGTTGGCCGGGGCCGCCTACTTGTTGCTCGGGCTTTCCGGTGCCACTTGGTTAACCCTCAGCGGGCGCTGGCGGCCAGGCGATCTGATTCCGATCGAACGCCTGCTGTTTATGGCAGTGGTCCTCTACATCTTGGTGTGGATCTTGGGCTGGCTGATCCATGGCTTGGATCCAGCGGGTGCCGATGCCGTCAGCCAGATCGCTCGCCTGCTCTTGATCATTCCCATTCTGCTGATGATTCGTCAGCTGGACGGAATCGAACCGGCTTTTTGGCGCGGCCTGACGGTCGGTGCGCTGACGGCTGGCGGCTACGCCTGGTGGAGTTATTTGAGCGGTCACATCGGCCCACACGGTGAGCGCGTAGTCGGCACCACCAGCCCGCTGTACTTTGGCGGTCTGTCACTGGCCTTCGCGCTGATGTTGCTGCCGCGCTTGCGCGATGCCTCGCTGCCCTGGATTGTTCGGCTTTTAGCTGTGCTCGCCTCAGTGTCTGCCATTTCGGCCAGCGCGCTATCGGGATCGCGCGGTGCCTGGCTCGTGTTGCCACTACTGCTATTGATCTACCTTTTCACACTCGGCCGCCGTCAGCCGCCGTTTTGGCGTTTTGGTATTCCGGCTACTTTTTTGGCCATCGCCCTGCTGTTTTTGCTGAATCCCATTAGCCCGATGAACGAGCGCGCGCTCAGCGGCGTCGACGACATCAGCGCGCTGATCAGCGGCGATGACCTGCAAGGCACGCTCGGTCGGCGCATTAAATTGTGGTCGATTGCCGCTGAGACACTCGGCGAGAATTCATTGCTCGGTGTCGGGCCCGGCATCTATCCGCAACAAGTTCAACAGGCAGTGGCTGACGGGAGACTACCCGAGGATTTTGTAGATTACGAGCATCCGCACAGCGAGTATTTATCCGCCCTGCTCCATGTCGGACCGCTAGGTCTGGTCGCTCTGCTACTGCTTTTCGGCATTGCGCTACGGCGCTACGGCCGCGTTTGGCAAACCGGACTTCGGCGAACGCGTCACCTGGGCTGGGCGGGGCTGGCCGGACTGTCGACGCTGGTCATCATGGCGCTGACCGAATCGCTGTTTGAACGCAATATCGGCGTGGTCTGGTTTGGCTTGCTGGCGGCATTGTCAGCCGGGCTTATCCACGCTCGCCGTCGGCAGGACTTGAAAGCCACAAATCGACGAGTGCACAGCTTGAGCGTGATTATTATCTGCAAAAACCAGGCCGGCGAAATTGATCGATGCTTAAGTTCAGTCCACGGCTGGGCCGATGAAATTATTGTTCTGGATTCCGGCAGCACTGACGATACCGTTGCGCGCTGCCGACGCTACACCGATCAGGTGTTTGAAACCGATTGGCCTGGCTTCGGCCAACAAAAGCAGCGCGCGTTGGATAGAGCCACCTGCGACTGGGTACTGTCCCTGGATGCCGATGAAGCACTCAGCATACCGCTCAAGCACGAGATTGATTTAGTGCTCAGTCAGCCCGATCCAGAATTCTCCGGCTTCCACCTGCGCTGGCTCACCTTCGCGTTCGGCTATCAGCTCTCCTTCGGCCACTGGGCGCGTGCACCCCTGCGCCTGTTCAAACGAGACCAGGCCCGATTCACCCCCGCCAAAGTGCACGAAAAAGTCATCCTTGCCGACGCTGCCGAAGTTGGCATCCTCGACGGCGCACTGGAACACTACGTCTACCGCGACCTCGCCCACGCTCAGACCAAACTCAGACGCTATGCCGAACTCCAGGCCAGCCAACGCTACAAAAAAGGTCGCCGCGTGCGCACGCGCCTGGCACCTGTCCTACGAGCCATAGTCAACTGGCTGGACAACATGCTGCTGCGACTAGCCATAATCGACGGGCGCGGCGGCTGGACCATGAGCAAACTCAACGCCCGCTACACCTACGACAAATACGAACACTTGAGAAAACTGACGCGCTCGGATTGAAAAACGGAATGTACTAGGGAGCCGCTAGCTATAACGCGGCGCGTCTCCTTCAGGCGCGCTTTTGAAGCGTCGGTGTAGCCACCAGTATTGCGCGGGTTGGGACTGAATCTGCTGTTCCAGAAAACGATTGTATTGGCTTAGGTCGGCCATCGGATCATCGCTCGGTACATTTTCAAGCGCTGGCAGTATGTGGACCGTGACCCGACCGCTGTCTGGATCTTTGCTTGGGTACATGGGTATGACGCATGCGCGACCCAGGCGTGCGAGGTCCAGCATGCCGCGAGTCGTGGCTGTTGACACGCCGAAAAAGGGTACGAATTCGCTGCGTTCGGGTCCAAAGTCCTGGTCTGGCGCGTACCAGACAACTTCACCGGCGCGCAAATGCCTGACCATGGTTTT
>JGI12109J20283_12488213_pt1 | contig 31242 bp, 19 predicted proteins | sample ElkSlonscriptome_12_FD_20283 | JGI IMG/M metagenome (IMG submission 20283)
GTGGCGTTGGGGTACCCCCCAGCACCCGCCACCACGGGACAAGAGCCAGCGCCATGCGCGGTGCCCCTGGCAGCGTGATCGAAACCTGTAAAGTAAACCTGAACCATGTCTTAACGAACTATACCGCACGACTGCGGCCAACCGGCAGCGCAACGATCATTGCGCTGCTTTTGTTCAGCCTGGTACTGGTCGCCTGCAGCGCCGAAGAGGGGCTGCTGACCCAGTCCGAGCCGGCCCCCCTCGAACCGACCGAATCACAGATCCAGACCGAGGAGACCGCCGCCGGACTGCCACAGTTTGCGGATACGCGCGTTATTCCGGAAGATACGCTCAGTGAGATTGACGACAATCCCGAAGCCTACCTGGGCGAGACAGTCACGGTGCAGGGCGATGTCACCGAGATTATCAGCGCCAATGCGTTTCGCTTCGATGACCCGGCGCCCCTGGGTGGCGATGATATCCTGGTCGTGGGACGCGGCGAGAGCGGTCTGGTTGCCGCGGACGCTACCCTGCTGGTCACCGGCGTCGTGCGCCGGTTCGACCTGGCCGCCGTTGAGGAAGAAAGCGGCCTTGATCTCCAGGAGACGCGCTTCGCTGACTCCACCGATGAAACGGTCATTGTTGCAACCACCATTGTTGCCGCCGGCACCCGCGAGGCGCAGCAGGTAGCGGTAACGGAACTGGTCCAGAACAGCGATGCCTATCTGGGGCAAACCGTCACCACCCGCGGTATCCTCCAGCGCAACATCCATCGGCGGGCGCTGGTGCTGCGCGATCCCAACCAGACGAGTGGCGGCATGCTACTGGTCGTCGGCGCTACCGAGAATGCCATCCCGGTAGAAGAGGGCGTGCTCTACACCGAGGGCATGGAGCAACTGCAGGCGACCGGCGTGCTGCGCCGCTTTGACCTGACCGCGATTGAGGCGGCGATCAACGTTGACCTGGACGACAACATGTTTGCCGAGTTCACAGGACGCCCCACCCTGATTGCCGATGTTGTCACCCAGTGGTCGCCTATGGACGAGCGGACGGAAACCGGGCTATTGACGATTGCCGGCAACACCGATGCCCTGCTGGGCCAGACCGTTACCGTCGATGCCGAAATCACCGAGATCCTGAGTCCGCAGGTATTTCGCATCAACAACGGCAACCTGCTTGAGATCGAGAACGAAGTGCTTGTCGTTGATCAAACTGCCGGTCCCGGCCCGGCCCTGGCAGCGGGGATGCGGGTCGAGGTAACGGGGATGGTGCGCCGCTTCGTGCGCGATGAACTTGAGGCGGATTTCGCCCTGGGCCTGCAACCGTCGCTCTACACAGATTATGCGAACCGCCCGGCAATCGTCGCTGTGTCGCTCACGCCGGTTGAGTAGCCTGGCTGCCCATGGCACGCGTTTTGCAAGCGGGTGCGGTAGGCAGTGACATCTCAGTTGCCCATACCATAAAGGTGCAAGCAAGTACACACGGGATTATCAGTGGCCTGGGGCGCGAGCTACCCACGCCGACATCGGAGTTTACGCTCCAGGGCGTCATCCAGACCGACGCGGCAATCAATCCGGGTAACTCCGGCGGGCCGCTGCTGGATCTGGAGGGTCGGGTGATCGGGGTCAACCCCGCAATTACCAGCGCAAGCGGCGCGTTTGCCGGGGTCGGTTTCGCCGTGCCCTACAGCCGCGTCTCCCAGGTGGGTCCGGCGCTGATTGAAGAGGGCCGCTACAACTATCCCTGGCTAGGGGTTCAGGTACCGAATGTTAGCTCCGCCCTGGCCGAGGAGTTCGGGTTGACGGTGGAGCAGGGCGCGCTGGTTACGGATGTTGTGGCGGATAGCCCCGCCGACGATGCCGGGATTCGCGGCGGTGGGACGGTACGCCAGTTCCAGGGGATCGAGCTCCGCGCGGGTGGCGACATCATTACCGCCATTGAAGGTGAGCCGGTCGCGTCGAGCGCCGATCTGATCAACCAGTTCCTCAACTATGAGGTTGGAGAGACTATTGCGTTGACCGTTGTGCGCGACGGTGAGCAGGAGCAGGTCAGCGTCACCCTGGCCGAGCGCCCAACCCGCCAGTAGAACTGGGAAGAACAAAGAACAGAGAACAGAGAACAAGGAACAAGGAACAGAGGATAGAGAACAAAGAACAAAGCGCTTTGTTCTTTGTTCTCTATCCTTTGTTCTCATCAAGGAGATACCATGAAAAAAGTATTACTCATCGTGATCGATGCCCTGGCCTCACGGGTGGTCTTTCCGGCAATAGAGGCCGGGCGACTGCCCAACATCAAGGCTCTGGCGGACGCGGGCACCATTGCCCCGGACTGCACCGCCATCTTTCCGTCGATCACGCAGGCGGCGACCTCCTCGATCACGACCGGACGCTATCCCCAGGCGCATGGCATCGCCGGGTCGCACTGGTATGAGCCCGACCGGGATCATATTGCCTACTATGGCGCAGACTTCTGGGTGATCTGGGAGAAGGGCATCAGTGAGTTCTTCGATGGGTTCTTGAACAAGCTTAACCATGAGCGCCTGCATGCCGATACGCTCTTTCAAATTATCGAGCGCACGGGGAAGCAGGCGGCCAGCCTCAACTACCTGATGTTTCGTGGGGACAGACGCCACAAGGTCAATGTGCCGCTACTTCTGAGTATCCTGCCCGGTGTGCCCTTCTCCGAGGAGATCTATGGCCCCGCGCTCTTCCGCCTGGGTGATTTCGTCGGGCCGGATCTCGATGGTATCGATCTTTCAATTTCGACCCAGGGACCGTTTGAAAAATTTGGCTTTGAAGATAAATATACCGCGCAAAACCTGATCAAGATGGCCGAGCAGCGCAAGCTCCCCGATTTCACCATCGCCTACTTTCCCGACAACGACTTCGACAGTCATGAACGTGGCCCGAAGCAGGCCGTCACCACCCTTGAACAGGTGGATAGCTACCTGGGCGAGTTTATCGCGGCCGCAGGCGGGCAGGAAGCGCTGCTAACGGAGTGCTGCATCCTCGTGACCGGCGACCACTCCCAGACCGATATACTGGCAGATGCATCCCAGGCCGGGATTGACCTGGATGCAATCCTGTCCGAATTTGATGTCTCCAAAGCCGGAACGGCGATGACCGAGGATGATCAGATCGTGATCTGTCCGGATATGCGCATCGCCACGATCTACTTTCGCCGGCCAACCACCGAGCGGATCACGCGGGTCAGCACCCGCCTGCTGGAAGACCCGCGCATTGATCAGGTGCTCTGGGCGAGTGCGGTCACGGGCGAAGGCGGACGGGGCTACTATGTCACCACGCGTGATCGGGGCGGCCTGCACTTCTGGCCCGGCGATGACGGTCCCCACACCGCCGCCGATCCGCAGGGCGGCACCTGGAGCTGGGATGGCGACCTGCGCGCAGTTGATGGGCAGGTGCAGGATGGGGTTATCACCTTCCCCACCTATCCCAATGCCTTCGAGCGGATCGCCGGCGTGCTTGAGCTGGAACAGAGCGGTGATCTCTGGATGACCGCGCACCCCGGCCATGAGTTTCTCATCTCCGGCGTTGAGCTGCATCCGGGGGGATCACACGGTTCGCTGCACCGGGACGACTCGACGATGCCGCTGCTGCTGGCAGGCGCACCGGAGGGTGTGACGCTGCCGGCGCATCCGCGCACAGTTGATGTTGCGCCCCTGTGCCTGAATGTTCTTGGGATTGAGCCGCCCTACGCTGTTGGGGCAAGTCATGTCAGGCAGGAGTAATGCAAAAAACAGATATTGAGGCAACCGACCGACAATTTACCCGGGGCGAGCAGGCCGATCGCCGCGAACAGGAGACCGGACAGTGGCTACTTGCCATCATTGCCGGCATTCTGGTCATCAGCGGGCTGAAAGCGGCCGCATCGGTAATGCTACCGCTGGCCTTTGCGCTCTTCCTGGTAGCGATCTTCTGGCCGCTGCAGCGGCGCTTCCAGCACACAATGTCGCGTGGCATAGCAACCACGCTCACGCTCCTGATTTTTCTGCTGGTCGTCGCGCTCTTTGTTGGCGCGCTGGCCCTGAGCGCCTACCAGGTTGCCCAGACTTGGCCGCAATACGCGCAACAGTTTCAGAGCTATGCCGATCAGGCGCGCAGTCTGGCACAGAACTTCGGCATTAACCTGCCCGGTGGACCGGATGGCGGGGGACAGTCCGGCTCCGATTCGGCCCGGCAGGTGCTGTTGCGCGGTGCGGAGCAGGTCGGCGCGTTCGGTGGGAGCTTTGTGCTGGTAATTGCCTTTATGCTCTTCGGGCTGCTGGAGGTGGTCGACTTCCGCGCCAAACTCAACCGGATGGTCCCCGGCAGTCATGTGGGCGGCTGGCTGGATGCGATTCACCGGATCACCCATGACTTCCAGCGCTACATCGTCGTGCGTACGGCTGTCGGCCTGATTACCGGCACGCTGGTCACACTGGTCTCATTCATCCTGGGGCTGGAATTTGCCTTTATCTGGGGGCTGACCAATTTCCTCCTGAACTATATTCCCACGCTGGGCTCGATCATTGCCATCGTGCCCCCCGTGCTCTTTGCGCTGGTCCAGTTCGAGAGCATCTGGTGGGCCCTGCTGGTGCTCGTGGCGGTTGGCGGAGTGCAGTTGATCATGGGGCAATATATTGACCCCTGGCTCCAGGGGAAATATCTCTCCATCTCCGCGCTGGTCGTGCTCTTCTCCGTCGTCTTCTGGGGCTGGGTCTGGGGCATTGTCGGCGCATTTATCAGCATGCCGCTGACTATCCTGGTCATCATTGCCTGCAAGCAGTTCCGCCGCACCCGCTGGATCGCCACCCTGCTGGCCGATGTGCAGGAGGATGAGAAGGAAGAAAAGCAAGAAAAGCAAGAAAAGCAGTAACAGCCAGGGAGCGCGAGCGTGGATGTTGAAGGCCGTTTCAGGAGCCCCGGCTTCAGCCGGCTCCGACGTTCTCGCTCGTATGCCGCAGCCCCGGCAGGCCGCCCACCGGCTCAAGCCGGGCTTCCCGGTCATTGCATAGCCGGGCTATGCCGGTGGATGCCGTTTCCAGTGATACTCAGGACTCCATCACTCCAGCAGGGTGTTGGTAAACGCGCTGCCGCCTTCCATCCCTGGACTATTGGCACAACGTTCAACGTCCCTACCAGAACATCACGACTACCCCAACCGTGAGCAAAACCATGATCACCGAGCACCCGGTGGCCGTGGCCGCATGAGTAGTGTTTGTTACGTGTATCAATATCTGTGATAATATAGATTGGGCGTACCGGATATGTTGAATGCACCGGAACGGATATGCACATTCTATGTTCCTTTCGCTGTTCCTACTGCTGCTTGCCGTCTCTGCGTTAGTCCTGCTGGCCTTTGCGTTCTATGCCATCCGGCGCCGGGATACTCCCGGTGCCCGTGCGTTTGCGCTTGCGCTCCTGGGATGGGGGCTTGCCTGTAGCGGATACTTCTGCGAGTTGCTTTCCGCCACCTTTCCGGCCAAAATAGTCTGGGATAACATTCAGTTTACCGGCATCGATATCGCAATGATTGGCGTGCTGCTGTTTGCACTGGACTATACCCGCCATCCCGAATTGGCTCGTCGTTTTATGCCGTTTCTCTGGGGTTTTCTCGTGTTGAATGCACTGGTGGTCTGGACTGATCCCGTCCATCATCTGGTGCGTACCTCCAGCCGCCTGATCTTCCAGGACAGCCTGGCATTGCTCACCTATACCTATGGCCCCTGGTTCGGGATATGGGTCGCCGCTACCTACCTGATTGGTCTGACTGCCGTCGGTCTCCTGGTGGTAGCACTGGTCCGGGCTCCGCGCTTTTATCAACTGCAAGTCGGCGCGGTGCTGGTGGGTCTGCTGGTCGGTCTGTTCAGTGGCCTGATAACGGTGAGTGGACTGGTTCCGCTGCCGGATCTCCCCTATCTCGATATCACGCCCCTGGCCTATCTGATCGCAGCGCCGCTCTGGGCCTGGGCGCTCTTTCGGCGGCGCTTCCTCGATCTGGCCCCCATCGCCCGCGACCGCCTGGTCGAACATATGGCGGATGGCCTGCTGGTTGTCGATGATCAGTATCGGATTGTGGATATCAACCCCGCTGCCGGCATGCTGCTGCAATGCCCAGCCATGCCGCTGCCGGGCACGTCCCTGTCTGATTTCCTGCCCGCACTCCTGTCCATGCTCACGTCCGAACCCGTTCACACGACGGTTGGGCAACTCCCCCTTGCCGGCAGTGCGGATGCGGCGGCAAACTGGTTGGAAGTGCATATCACCCCCCTGCGCAGTCGGCGTGGGCAGACAGCCGGCTGGATGATCATCCTGCGCGACCGTACTGCGTATCGCCGGATGGAAGAGGCACTACGGACCCAGAATGCCCGGCTGGAACAGGAAATTGCCGACCGCCGGCAGATCGAAGAGGCCTACCGCAATCTGGTGCAGTTCTCCCTCCAGGGCCTGATGATTATGCAGGAGGGGCGGGTGGTCTTTGCCAATTCCTCAATTGAGAGCATCCATGGGTACACTGTTCCGGAATTACAGGCGATGTCGGCGGAAGAACTCCTCTCCCTGATACATCCTGCTGACCGCCCGGAGGTGCAGCAGCGTATGCAAGCCCTCGTGAATGGTGAGTCGATCCCGCGCTGCAATGAGCATCGTATCCTCTGCAAACAGGGGCAGACCCGCTGGGTTGAAGTCTACATCGCCCCGGCCGACTTCCAGGGCTCACCGGCATTTCAACTGACCTTTATTGACATCACCGAGCGCAAGCAGGCTGAGGAAGCCCTGCGCACGAGCGAGGCGCGGCTCAAGGCGATCTTTGATAATGCGGCCGTGGGGATTGCGCTGTCAGATACCGCCGGCAATATGATTACGGTCAATGCGCGGGGGGCGCAACAACTGGGCTACACGCCCCAGGAGATGGTCCATATCTCTAATCTGGAGCTGACCCACCCTGATGATCAGGCCGCGACGGTCGCAGCCATCCGGCAACTCTTACGCGGCGAGATTGCCGGCTATCGGATCGAGAAGCGCTATATCACCCGCAGCGGCGAGCTTTTCTGGGCGGATCTCTCCGTCACGCCGGTCCACAATGACGCCGGGCAGATTGCCTACCTGCTGGGGATTGTTGTCGATATCACCGAGCGTAAACAGGCGGAGGAAGCTCTGCGTGCCAGTGAGCGGTTTGTGCAACAGATTGCCGATACCATGCCCGATATCCTGTATATCTACGATTTAACGCAAGAACGTACAATCTACAGCAATCGCCATGTATGGGAAATCCTCGGCTACACCAGCGCCGAAGTGCAGGCCATGGGTGTGCAAGTGATGCCCGCTCTGCTGCACCCGGACGATCAGGGCCGCGCACGCAGCCACCGCGCGGCCCAGGCGCAGGCCGGCGAGGAAGCTATTCTGGACTTTGAATATCGTATGCGGCATCGTGATGGAAGCTGGCGCTGGTTGCTCAGCCGCGAAGTGGTGTTTGCCCGCACCGCCGATGGGCAGCCGCAGCAAATCCTGGGTATTGCCCAGGACATCACCGCGCGCAAGCAACTGGAGTTGCAAATGCAAGAGACAAACGCGCATTTGCAAGAACAGTCGATACGTGACGCATTGACCGGGCTCTATAATCGGCGCTACCTGGACGCGACGCTGCCCCGCGAGTTACAGCGGGCACAACAGCGTGGGGGACCGGTTGGGGTGATTATGCTGGATGTTGACCATTTCAAACGCTTCAATGATACCCATGGGCATGATGCGGGTGACATGCTGCTGCGTGGGGTGGGCGACTTCCTTAAAACCCATACCCGGGGCGACGATATTGCCTGTCGCTATGGCGGCGAAGAGTTTATCCTGGTACTGCCGGGTGCTGCTCTGGAACATACGCGCCAACGGGCTGAAGAGATCCGCGTGGCGATACAGGCACTGGTGGTGCATCACCAGGGGCAAGCCCTTGATACGGTGACGATCTCGGTGGGGGTGGCGGTCTTTCCCGAGCTTGAAACGGCTGATCTCCTCATTCGCGCGGCGGATCAGGGGCTCTACCAGGCTAAACGCAATGGACGGAATCGGGTAGCGATTGCCGGCGCAGCAGATCCGGTTGCCGAGGTGTGATCGGGTATGCCATTGAGGAAGCCGAGGGACTCTACCACCGTCAAAACGATGGCACCCTGGAGTGGCGCAATCCCCAGAGTGAGAATGCCCACATCGAAGTGGTGGTCGCTGATGGTGCGGATGGCCGTTTCATCCCCGGACTCCTGGTCCATGCAACGCTGCGTGATGCGCAGAGCCAGGAGATTGGTAGCTACGAATTGCCGTTTCTCTGGCATTCCTGGCTCTACCACTATGGGCGCAATGTTGAGGTGCCCGGCGCTGGTACCTAACGGCTATGGGCTGATGTGTGGACGCCGGGGAGCAACCGGTTTTGCTCCCCGCATCTACCTCCGGTACAATACCCGCATCATCGGCACATTTGTCACGCATTATCGACCCAACATAGGAGAGTTATGCGCTACCTTGCTTTAGCCTGCGACTATGATAACACCCTGGCATACCAGGGCCAGGTAGATGACGCGACCGTTGCCGCGCTCACACGCCTGCGCGCCACTGGACGACGGCTGCTGCTCGTAACCGGTCGTATTCTCAACGACTTGCAGCGGGTCTTCCCCCGGATCGATCTTTTCGATATTGTCGTCGCCGAAAATGGCGCGCTGCTCTACCTGCCCGGCACGCGCACGGTGCGGCCGCTCGGCCCGCCACCGCCGGAGTCCTTTGTTGCCGCATTGCGGGAGCAGGATGTCCCTGATCTCACGGTCGGGCGGGTGATCGTCTCAACAAAACGTCCGGGGGACACGGCGGTGCAGGCGGCTATCCGCGAGTTGGGCCTGGATCTGCGGGTCATCTTCAACAAGAATGATGTGATGGTCCTGCCGCCTGACCTGGATAAATCCACCGGCCTGCAGGTGGCGCTCCAGGAGTTGGAGTTATCCCCCCACAGCATGGTTGCCGTGGGCGATGCCGAGAATGATCAAGCGCTGCTGCATGCCTGTGCATGTGGCGCGGCGGTGGGTAATGCGCTGCCTATGCTCAAGGCGCAGGCCGACCTGGTGCTGACAGGTGAGTATGGCGCCGGGGTCGCGGAACTGATCGACCGCCTGATCGCCACCGATCTGCAAGATATCCCGTTGCGGCGGGAACAACCCGGCCATACACCGCCGGGTTGATCAAGATCAGGTTGCGCGAAACGGTATAGGTTTCAGGGTGATATATACCATGGTTTACCGGCTGTCTGGGAAGGAAGATCTACTGCATGAAAGCCCTCATCATTTCCGACATTCACAGCAATATCTATGCACTCGAGGCTATCTGGGAGCGCGAACAGGACAGCGATATCATCTACTGCGCCGGGGATCTGGTGGATGTGGGACCGTTTCCCAAAGAGGTGCTTGCCTGGGTGCGTGACCATAACGTCGTCTGTGTGCAGGGCAACCATGACCGCCAGGTCGCCGCCTGCTACCGCGAGCATACGCAACTGGATCGCATGTTAGCGCGGGCGCGCGAGTGGCAGCACCACAATGCACAACTGCTTGACGAGGATGACATAATGTTTCTGGAGCAGTTGCCCCGGGCAGTTGATTTTGAACTGGACGGCATTCACTATGGCATGACCCACATGTACAAAGGCTACAACATGATTGTCAGCCGGCATGCGTTTGCCAAATTTCGCGCCGAGATGTTCACCAACACTAACCCGGAGATGATCACGCATCTGATCTTTGGGCACACGCACCGCCAGGGCATCCACTATCTAAGCGATGCAATGACCTGGCTCAATCCCGGCAGCGTCTCCTACCGCCGCCAGGATGATCCCGACCAGACCGCGCACTACCTTACGATCACCGATGGGTCGATCCAACTCCAGCATATTGACTACGACCGGCAACCGCTCTACCAGTATGTGGAACAGGTGACGTTGCAGAAGGCGGAGCTGGATACGGCGCGTCGGTTTTTTGGGCCGAGGGAGTGAGGTAATGGATCGTGGTAAGCAGCCTGCAAGTATAGCTGCCGCACTCCATGGGGCACCACAACTTTTGCCTGATCGTCTCCGCATCGGTATAATAAAATCATACCGCAACGGTAGTGCAGCTATTCCTCAGCGTTCTCCATCATCCTCAGCATTGGTATGCCCCCGGCGTCAGGGAAGTTTGTGTGTAGACAGCAGTGTTGCTGAAGGGAAGACCGGCATGATTCCTTCACTCCATATCACCCTCCTGGGTGGGTTTGATCTGCGCTATGGCGCTGATCCGGTGACGAGCGTCAACACTGCGCGCCTGCAATCCTTGCTGGCCTACTGCTACTGCACCATGATGCGCCGCAAGCACGTCGGCAACTGGCCTTTGATCTCTGGCCCGACTCGACCGAGTCGCAGGCCCGCACCAACCTGCGGCAACTGGTCCACCATCTGCGGCGAGCCCTGCCCGCCGCAGAACACTTTCTCCGGATTGATGCGCAAACCCTCCAGTGGCAACCCGATAGCCCCTGGTCCCTTGATGTGACTACTTTTCGGGAGGCACTGGCCCAGGCCGAACAGTCTGCCCGGTCGGGTGATCCGGTGGCAGTACGGACGGCGTTAGTGCAGGCCGTCGAATGTTACCGAGGCGATCTGCTGCCGGACTGTTACGAAGACTGGATTATGCCCGAACGGGCCCAACTCGCGCAAAGGTTTCTGCCGTCCTGTCGGAGGCGAATCGGGCCAGTTATCCAGGTGAACACCTCATGTTGAACCGACCGCAAATTAACGGGCCACCAGCGGCAGGAACAATCGCCGTTGTGACAGTGGTGGAGTAATGCCGCCACCCCCGTTCTCGTATGTTGCCCCAACCCCCAGGCTCACCGGGATCTCGATAGTCTCTACGATGTCGTTGCCATTTTTGCCCACAATGGTCAGAGTGGCAACAGCGGTCGTTCCATCAGTGATGCCGGTGGGGTCCGCGCTGAGGGTAAGCGTTGCCGGTGTGTCACCGTTGCTTGCGTCAAGTGTAAGCCACGGCGCATTGCTACTGGCCTCCCAGGTCAGGTTGCCGTTGCCCGCATTGCTGATCACGACCTCCGCTGTCTGCGGCGCGCTGGTGCCTGTGCCAACATGCCGGCCAATCTGCATCGGGCCGGCAGCAAGCGTCGGGCCAGGCAGCGTCAGATCATCGTCTACAATTACGGTGATGCTGCTGCTTGCCGTAAGTCCGGCGCTGTTGGTTGCCATGAGTGTGATTGTATTCACACCGGCGGGCAGGTCGTCGAGCGAGAGCAATGGTCCGGTGCCGAGTTGGCCGTTCTGGTTGCTCCAGACCAGGTCCGCCCCAGTGATACTGCCGTCCTGCAGGTCAAATGCCGTGCCACTGAAGTTCACCAGTTGGCCGAATCGCACCGTTGTATTATCACCGGGTGTGAGAATGCTGGGCTGCGGTGGTTTGTTCGCAATTGTCACCGTTGGACTGTCGGCCTGCGCCGTCTGCACACCATCGCCGGCAACCACCCGGAAGATCGCGCTGCCACCGCCCAGCAGGTTGGTATCAACCGGCACGCTGGTGGTGCTTACATTAAGTTCCACTGGTTGTAGTGTTGCGCCCCCGTCGCGGCTATAGAACACATCAAAGGTCAGCGCATCACCGTCCGGGTCGCCGGCGGCCCAGCTTAACGTCACCGTCCCCGTCACCGAGTTGCCGGCCGGCGCAATCTGCACAGTATTCAGGGTTGGCGGGTTCGCGCTGACTGGCGCACTGGCTAATACGGCGCTGTCGGCGCTGCGCACGATATTGACCCTGGTTGTCCCCGGCACGAACGGCACAATCTGACCAAACGTCGCCACACCCTCACTATCCTCGGCTTCGTCCGGAGTGAAGGAGTGCTCACCCAGCAACGCATTGCCGGCACCAAGCAGGTGGATGCTGTAGTTGCCCGGCTGGATCGGCGGAATACTCGCCACACTGCTTTTGCGTCCCAGATGCAGAATTGTCGCCGTGTTGTTCGCCGGTGTGATTGAGCCATACACGCTGAGGAAATCGCCATCTACCTGGGGCGTGGACGCGCTTACCGCCGCGAGGTTGGCACTGGTCATTGTGTCATACATGCCGATGTAGGTATAGTCGCTGATCCACTGGTTGTTGCAGTAGCTCATCAGGTCGGTCCAGGTATTGCTGGGATAGACGGCTCGGGCGATACCAAACTCGGAATCGCCGCCATCGAAGCCGGTCAGTGTACCGTTCAACGGGCCGATGTTTGCGCCGTCATAGGGGTAGCCCGGATCGCTGGGGCTGTGGCCGCACCCCTCAGTGACATTGTCCGTGGCCGGATCATCGGCATTCTTTGCCGGATGGCTGCGCCCCAGGGTGTGACCAATCTCGTGGCCGGCGTACCAGTCGGCATAGCTGCCGTCGAAGTCCCAGCCCCATGCGCCGCTCCCGGCCGGGCCACTCGAAACATTATCGCCGCAGCATGCCTGCCCCCGGGGAAAGAAGCCGGCTGCGTCGGAGATCATTCCATACATAAAAATGTCCGAGCTAATGCCATACTCGCTCCGCATGACATCCATCTGGATGTTGGTGTAGCGGCTTGCGCAGAGATTGCGCCGGTCCTCCTTGACGGTACCGTTGGGATTTTTGATGAGCAGATCCTGGCACTCTGCTGCGCTCTGGTCTACCCGCGATCCGAGCTGATCATCGCCAATGTACCAGAGGCCCGGGCGGAAGCCGGGTGAAGCATCACCGGCAAAACCGGGCGTGGAGGCCAGCGGGTACACCCGCCGAATCCAGGAGTATGTCTGCACAATGTCTTTGTCCAGCCGGGGGTAGTAGGAGGTATTGTTCAGTTCGTAGCCCCAGGCGATAAACCGGGTTTCCAGGCGGGGCGAGGGCTGGAATGTGACGGTGACTGACTGGTTGTTATCCGGACCATAGCTCGGTTCGAGTGGGTATTGGAACGGATTGAGGCGCGCTTCCAGCGTGACCGTGCCTTCGGTCCAGTTCCAGGGTAACTCGAACAGGAAGCTTTGATTGATTACATTGCGGTTCGGAGAGGGCAGCACGGTGATGTTGGGCCCAACTGTGTTGACCGGCTTCAGGCCCGTGTCGAACTGGGTAGCCCCGACCTTCACCAGTCGCGCCGTTACGCCGGGCACGCTGGTGCCGGCCTGCTTCGAGCGCACATACACCCGCACAAACGTCCGCTTGTTCTCAACCAGCAGCACCGAGTTGTTGAGATCCTGGATGCCCTGCGTGACCTCAATCCCGGTAATCTCCATATCGACCACGGGCAGGGCCGCGGCGTCGTTGGGCAAGCGCTGTAGCCCATCAAAGTTCCAGAATAAGAAGGTGTCATCCGTCGTCAATCCCAGCGATGTACCACTGAATGAGGTGTCGGCATTGTACAATGGCTCAGGGTTATTCCCCGACCGGGTCATACGGATGAGGACTGAGTTGTACGAACAGAACGGGTTGCAGGAAAGCCGGCGGCGCTCGAAGAAGAAGAGCCGGGAAGCATCACCCGTGATTTCGGAAATGGTAACGTTGTTATGGGGGCTGGTGTAGAGCGCATTGCTCAGGCTGCTATTGACGTTGTTGTAGCGATAGATCTGGTTGCTTTTAGCAATAAAGACATACTTGGTGAAGGTACATGCCAGGTTCACGCAAAAGAGCCGTTGTCCTTCGGCATAATAACTCGTCACATTGTCCGTAAGGGTTACGGGAAAGCCTCCTGTGAGCGCCAGTCGCCGCAGATTGCCACTCGTAATCCAGTAGAGATACTCGCCATCAGTTGAGAACTCCCGCGTCGCGTTACCGGTTGACGGGAATGAGAGCATGGTTATTGCCGCGCTCCCATCTTTTGGCACCCGCTGAATCTTTGCGTTACTACTTGTCTTGGTGAGGGCGAAGATCTCATTGTCGTGCTGGACCAACCCGGCACCACTCTGGCTGGTGATATTCGCATTCAGCACTTCGGGCAGGTCGCCGGGGTTGGCATTGGTCGAAAGCCGAACCAGGCCACCCTGATCGATCCAGTAGAGGTAGTCATCATCGGCTATCAGGTTTGAGCGGGGTGCAAACTGAATATTTTGTTGACCGCAGTTGCCGCCAACTTCACTGTCGCCCCGGTAGTAGAGCCGGCGGATTTCACCGCCATAGGTGGCGATGCGGCTGATTGCCTCGGACAGCGGGCCAACCGGCTCAACCGAAGCCAGAGTCGGAATACAACTCGGCACTGTCCACCAGAAGAGCTTCGGGTCGTCTAGGGTGAAGCCGGCGATTGGCTCGCCGCTCACCAGGGCGGTGGGGGTGTCCTGCAGTTCGGCGGCCGCTACTGGTGCGGGTGCCGGTGGTGCAGCAGGGGCCGTCGCTGCCAGCAGCGCGCAGGCCAGCCAGAGCACCAGCACCCGCCGTGGTCGGGGATAGACAGAGCGTTTCACAAGTGACCTCCTTTCGCTATGATGGTTCACTCACTCAACGCTGCTGCGGGCCATCTGCCGACACGGATTGGTAAAAAGTGGTATGCGCGTTGCAGATGCTCTCAGTTCCAATGGTGATCAGTCAGCCGGATGCATTGGCTTGCCGGGGGTGTACGCCATCCTTGCCGTTACTCGCTGGTCCTAACGCTGTGGCAATCCCGGCCTGCAGACTGCCCCGCGTGAGAATGCTGCTCAGGTCAACCCCCAGATGAACCAGCGTCTGCGCGATCTGCGGCTGAATGCCGGTCAGCATGACCTGTGCTCCCAACAGTTTCACCGCCTGCGCCGCACTGATCAGTGCGTGCGCCACCTGCGTATCCACAATCGACACACCGGTAATGTCGATAATTGCCAGGTTGGCCTGATGCTGTGCTATACCGTCAAGGAGTGCTTCCATCACCTGCTGCGCGCGCCGGCTATCGATCGTTCCAATCAACGGCATAATGACAACTTCATCGGTGATGGGGATCAGTGGCGAGGAAAGTTCGCGCAGCGCGTCCCGTTGGGCATCGATGATCCGTTGCTGAAGCGCAGTACGCTCCGCCTCCTGGCGCTTCAGCTCGCGTAAGTCGCGCGTCACGGTCGAAACCGAGATGGGCTCGCCCGTGGTGTCGTCGCGGATGAGAAAGACATTCCACTCTACCGGGATACGTTCGCCGGTTTTAAAGTTGCGGAACAGACACTCACCTTTCCAAAGCCCTTCCTTCATAATCGTCGGCAAAATCTCTTGCTGGACGCGTTCTTGCTCTTCCGGGGGAAAGTAATTAATAATGTGCGTCTGGTGGAATGCGGCATCGCTTTCCAGGCCAACCAGTTGCCGGCCTGCCGCATTGAGGTACAACCCGTGTCCATCCAGCGCTGCAACCCCGATGAAATCGGACGAGTTTTCAACCAGGGCAACCAGTCGCCGGCGTTCAGTTTCGGCCTGCTTTTGCGTGGTAATGTCGGTCTGTACCCCAATAAACCCGATGGCCTGATCCGCCTCATTGCGAATAATATCGGCGCGTAGTAATATGGGGACAATTTCCCCCGCTTTGCTTCGCAGCGTAATTTCACCTGTCCAGGAGCGCCCCTGCTGCAGCGCAGTGAAGACCTCGGTGGCCTGCTGCGGGTCGGTGTAGAGGGCCGGCGGGCCACCGGCAGCATTAAGTTCAGCGGAAGTGTAGCCCAGTCGGTCAACAAATGCCTGGTTGTGGTAGCGCGACTGCCCATGGATATCGGAGATGCCGATCAAATCGCTGGCACTCTCAATCCCCTGGCTAAACCAGAGTAATTCTTCCTCCTGCCGCTTGCGCTGGGTGATGTCGGAAATCGTGCCGGCCATACGGATGGGCTTCCCCTGCTCGTCGCGCAGGGTCACCTTGCCCCGCGCCAGAATCCAGATCCACTCACCGGACTTGTGGCGCAGGCGGTGTTCATATTCGTACACGGGCACCTGGCCTGTCAGGTAGTCCTGCAATGCCTGGTTGACCTTTGCGACATCATCCGGATGAATGTTGTTCATCCAGGTTTCAATGCTGGGAGCCAGTTCATTGGGATGGTAGCCCATCATTTCGGCAAAGCGCTGTGAGTAGTAGAATTCACCGGCCTCCAGGTTGGTATCCCAGGCACCATCCTGGCTCCCTTCTAGAATAAAACGCAGTCGTTCATTCACATTCAGCAACTCGTGCTCCTGTCGCTTCCGCTCGGTACTGTCGCGGATCAGGAGCAGGTAGGTATTGTCCGCGCTGGCGACCACCCAGGTATCATAGCTATGTAGGCCGTCGGGCATCGCAAGCTGATATTCGATCATCTGCCGCTTCCCGGTATGGAGCACCTCCGCACCCGTCTGGATAATGCTCGCGGCGACCTCTGGGGGCAGAACATCGGTTACATATTTCCCCAGAAAGACTTCCGGCGGTACATAGGCATCGATATCCCGCGCTTCCCGATAGTCGAGAAAGATGTTATCCTGACTGATCCGCAGCATCATATCCGGAATGGCATCCAGCAGAGCCTGCAGGCGAATCTCGCTGCGGCGCAATTCTTCCTCTTGCTGTTTCCACGCGGTAATATCGGTCAGCACGCCGACGAGGGCATCAATCTGCCCGGCTTCGTTGTACAGCGGCGCTTTGATCGTCTGAACCATATGGACAGTGCCATCATGCCCGGTGATGGCTTCTTCCACTTTGTATATCTGTCCGGTTTGCAGCACATGGGCATCATCTTCGACTTGCGCGGTATAGGTGGGGTCATTCAAGGCCGCATCGATCATCCCCTGCAGTTCTGCCTGACTCATTCCATACAGCTCACGAAAGGCTGTATTACCATAGGTCGGCCGGGAGTGGATATCTTTGGTGATGACTATTGCCGGTACACTATTGAGGATCTGCTCGTAGCGATAGATCTGCGTACGCTGCTGTTGCGTCTGCTGTTCCAGTTCGGCGACATGCTGCCGCAGGCGTTCATTCTCCGCACGGATGGTTGCTGCGTCGGGGCCATTCATCATCTGGTCAACTCCTTTGTTCGCTATCGCCACGGTGCTTCCCTGGCACAGATCATTATAGTGAAATATAATAATTGAAGCAAAGAAAGTTAGAATACGAAATAATGTTGAATAGGCAAAATCCTGAACTTTATCCAGGTTATCTCTGGCGCTGTGAGCAGAGGTGGTTTTGCGGATACGCATTACGCGGTCACTGACCCGGCAGGGAATGCCGCCCCCGGCAGGGCGGAAGATTCTATGCTTTTGCACAAAAAAGTTGCACTGTGAGCAACTTTTTTGTGCAAAAGATAAAAAGCGTACCATACGGTTAAACGTCCGGTTTGCATGGCAACCGCGTAACTCCTGTTGATGAGTATAATGTATCATCCGATGTTACTCTACGATGTGCCGGTGATTGCGTTAGAGACTGGCTGAAAAGCTGATGCGCGTCGGTCCCACGGCATGCTGAGTGCCCTGCGACACCGGACAGCGCCCCCGGCGTCCCGGCGTCCGCCGGTTCCGGCCACACCCCGGCTGACGCCGGGACTCCCGCGCCGGGGCCGTCGCCCCATGACCCAATACTTTTCACATAGCAGAACCTGTGCGGTAGCATGACAAACCGGGTGGCTGCTCCGCTACAGAACGGGTCCGCCTGCGGCAGCATGGTACGGTTTTATCTTTTTTCACCCTACCGGAGGCGGTATCCTCTTCCAGGGAAGGAATCACGTAAGCCCGGTTATTTGAACGGTATTGCCCCATGACCAACCCGTTTCAGCCAGGCTCTGAGATGATCTGCGCGCCGAGCTGGACGTTGATCCGACGGATGACCAGGGTGCCGTCGTGCAGGCAGCCAAGGCACGCGCCCGCGAACTGCTGCGCCGGCAGCAACCCTTCGCCTGGAATGCGACCAATATCACGCGTGCGCTGCGCCGCCAACTGGTTGACCTGTTCAGCGCCTATGGTGCGCGGGTATGCATCGGCTATGTCGAAGTGCCCTATGCCGAACTGCCGACGCGCAACCGGCACCGTCCCGCCGCCGTCCCGGAGAAGGTGCTCCAACGCCTGCTGCGCCGCCTGGATGTGCCCGACCCGACCGAGGCACAGCGGGTAGAGTGGGTGTATCAGGTTTGAGCCGACGAGCAGACTATGGGAGGATACCACTGGCACCAATTGTGCTATGGTTTGCGGTACGACCCGCGCAAACAGATCAATCAGAGGAGTCCTATGCAAACCAAATCTGCGAATATCTGGGAGCAACTGCGCTCCAGTTACTGGTTCGTCCCTTCGCTCATGGCCCTGCTCGCTATCCTACTCTCGTTTGGCACCATTGCCCTGGATAAATCCTTACAGCGCGAGATCGAAGAGGCGTTCGGGCTGATCTGGGCGGGTGGGCCGGAGGGCGCGCGCGGTCTGCTCTCCACGGTCGCCAGTTCGATGCTGGGCGTTGCGGGTGTCACCTTCTCGATTACGATTGCGACCCTCTCGCTGGCCTCCTCGCAGTTTGGTCCCCATCTGATCCGCAAATTTATGCGCGATACGAGCAATCAGGTAGTGCTGGGCACCTTTGTGGCAGCGTTTGTCTACAGCCTGCTGGTGTTGCGCACAGTGCGCACTGGTGAAGAATCACAGTTTGTGCCCTACATTTCTGTAACTATCGCTATCCTGATGGCACTGGCGGGAACGGGTGTCCTGATCTATTTTATTCATCATGTTGCATCATCGATCCAGGCACCGCACGTAATCGCCGCAATCAACCGGGATCTGGAGAGTGCCATTGATCAACTCTTTCCCAATAAACACAAAGCCGGGCGGGCAGCGCCCCAGTCGGAACAGCAGCATCCGAAGCAGGATATCCCGGAGCATTTCGACTATAACTCTTACTCAGTTGAAGCGCACGATAATGGCTATCTCCAGGCCATTGATTACCAGTCGCTCCTGAAGCATGCCACCCAATGTGATCTGGTCTTGCGGGTCGAGAGCAACCCGGGTAGCTTTGTGGTGCAGGGCACGCCGCTGGTGACAGCCTGGCCCCGGGGCAATATCGACGAGAAGTTGCAGGACAAGATGAACGATGCCTTTATGCTCGCGCGGCAGAGCAACCTGACGCAGGATGTGAAGTTTGCGATCACCCAGATGGCTGAGGTAGCCGTGCGCTCCCTCTCCCCTGGTGTCAACGATCCTTTCACAGCAATCATCTGTGTGGACTGGTTCAGTGCGGCGCTCAGCCGGATCGCCGAGCGCGAAGCGCCTTCGCCCTATCATTATGATGATGACGGGAAGCTGCGCCTGGTTGCGCAGGTTGTTACCTTTGCCGAACTGCTGGATACGGCTTTCGGCTCGATCCGCAGTAGCGCACTGTCGCTGACTAATGCCATGGTGATTGTCCGGATGCTGGAGGTGATCCAGGTGGTTGCCGGGCGGATTCACCGCAAAGAACAGTATGCGGCACTTCTCCGCCATACCCGATTGATCGGGCAGGGCATCCGGCAGCAATTATCAATTATGGCTGATCAGGATACGCTCCTGGAGTATTACGATAGGACCATGCAGGTGCTGGAACAGCGCCGGGAAGAACTGTACGGCCCCGATGCAATGTTGTCCCAGGCGCGTAAAGACGCCGACCACACACCCGAACCGGAGTCCCGCTACCGCTACTCCGAGACGGTACCTCCCTCTACGTAGCCGCCGGGTCGGTGTAAGCACCAGTCCGCGTGCCGGCTCATCCGGCCATGCTCTGCCCGGAGCGAGTCGCTGCATCCCAGGTATGCAAAAGCGAGGTCATCTCCATGGGCGGGAGCGGATGACTGTAGAGATAGCCCTGCGCCTCGTCGCAGCCATGATCGTACAGAAAACGCTCCTGCTCACGGGTCTCGACCCCTTCGGCAATGACCTTGAGTTTTAATCCGTGGGCCATCCCAATAATTGTTGTCGCAATGGCTGCGCCGTCAATATCCGCCGGAATGTCGCAGATGAATGATTGATCGATCTTGAGGGTGTTAATCGGGAATCGCTTGAGGTAACTAAGTGAGGAGTACCCGGTGCCGAAATCATCAATGGCGATGTGGACGCCCAATGCCTTAAGTTGGTGCAGGATGGTAATCGCAGTCTCCGGGTCGTGGATAATGCTGCTCTCGGTCAACTCCAGTTCGAGATAGCGCGCCTCCAGGTGGGTCTCCGCCAGGATCTGCGCAACCTCGTGGACCATGTCCGGATGGGCCAGTTGCCGCGCCGAGAGGTTTACCGCGATCCGTATCGGTGGCAGACCGGCCAGTTGCCAGGCGCGGTTCTGCGCGCAGGCCGTGCGCAAAATCCAGAGACCGAGCGAAGCCGTCAGTCCACTCTCCTCGGCAATCGTTAGAAACCGACTCGGCGAGATCATACCCAGGACCGGATGCCGCCAGCGCACCAGTGCTTCCAGCCCGACAATCGCCCCGGTACGCAGATCAATCTGGAGTTGGTAGTGCAGCAGGTATTCTTCCTGCTCGATAGCACGCTGAAGACCCTTCTCCAGCATCATGCGCTCCATCGCATAGGCATGCATGGTAGCCGTATAGAACGTGTAGGCATTCCGTCCGTGGCTCTTTGCGTGATACATTGCCATATCCGCATACGTGAGCAGGCTGTCCGTGTCATCGGCATCGAACGGATAGAGCGCAATGCCAATGCTTACGCTGGTGTACATATCATATCCATCAATGCGAAAGGGATGTGTCAGTGCAGACACTATTCGCTGGGCCACACAGTCAATATGGTTGGTGTTCTGGATCTGTGGCAGAATAATCGTAAACTCGTCGCCACCCAGCCGGGCCACGGTATCGTTCTGCTGCACGCACTCAAGCAACCGCAACGCAATGGTCTGCAGCAGGCGATCCCCGAAGGCATGGCCCATCGTATCGTTGACCGTTTTAAAGCGATCCAGGTCCAGAAACAAGACCGCAACAATCTGTCCATCGCTCCATGCCTGGGCAATCGCCTGTTGCAGTCGGTTCCGGAAGAGCACCCGGTTCGGCAACTCGGTCAGCGCATCATAGAGCGCCATATGCTGGATACGCTCCTCAGTCAGTTTGCGGTCGGTAATATCCCGGATAGTCAGCGTCCAGCCATTGATATGGGAATGCTGTTCAATCATCCGACTGGTGATTTCAAACACCCGCCGCGCCGGCTGCGTCAGGGTAATTTCGTGCGAGATACCGGCAGCGGGTGAGGGTAACAGGAGGGGCTTCAGTGGCTGCCCGGCCAGGGTATCCAGCACACCACCAACTCCGGTCTGGCTCAACAGCTCAAGATACGTCCGCGCAACCGGGTTTGCCAGCACAATCCGCCGCGCATGATCCAGCAAGATCACGCCATCGGCCAGATGCTCCACCAGTTGTGCCAGATGCTGTGGTTCAGTGTGAACCAGTTCCTGCTGCTGCTGGTGTTGCGTCAATTCCGGAACTGTGTCCTCTGCCGGCTGCTGTGGCTCACACGATGGATAATCCTGTTTATGCATGGTTCTATCGCCCTGGCTAACTGGAGTCGCGGTGCCGGGGCCACTGTTCCCGGTCACGCAGTCGGAAGGACACATCTGGGTAAACTGCACGCCGGTTCTGAGGACATATTCTCGCTCTCCGGGTCAGTGTACATTTCTGCAAAAGAAGATGGGTTGGTCGGTGGCATCTTCTTCTCCATTGACTGTAGAGAATTATAAGAAGATGTGAGAAGCTGTCAATGTCGTAGAAAGGACAGGGATAGTTAAAAACTGATAAGCATATGGTTTGGATACCGGCTACCGTATTCCCGGTTTTATCCGGGGCATGGAGTTGTGTAGGAGCGAAACAGCGTTTGCCGTCGCCGGTAGTTTCCTGTCACCGGCTCTGCAGCGGTATCGTATATAATGGAGCATACATCAGTTACGCAGCAGGGGATCACGGCTGGTCTGTATTTGAAGCAGGGGAGGATTGTTGTGAATTTTATCGCCTGGATTATCTTCGGGGCGCTGGCAGGATGGGTTGCAAGTAAAATCGCCGGCACCAGCGAACGCCAGGGCTGCATTCTCGACATTGTCATCGGTATTGTTGGCGCGTTTATCGGAGGCATGATCGTCCAGTTTTTGACGGCTCAGCCGTTTCAAGCCGGTTTCAATCCGCAGAGCTTTATTGTCGCCGTGCTCGGCGCAGTGTTGTTGCTGGCCCTGGTGAAGTTTGTCCGTCGTAGCTAAGACCATGAAGTGTGGAGGGCGGGAGCATGGCTCCCGCTTTTCCGGCAGCTTGCACCCGCACAATGTGCCATGCGCGCGGCTATATATGCCATCCGGGAGTCCCGGCTTTCGCCGGTGGAATGCCTGCCGGGACCACAGCATATCATCGGGAACACCTGATCCGGCTGACGCCGGGACTCCCGCGCATCGTTGTCTGGATTAGATTTTACAGGTATGAAGCTACACTCATCAGCAATACATAGCCGTCACCAGAATATATCACAAGTCTGAATCGTATGCCCACCCTCGAAGGCACCCTCGAACGAATTACTTTTCACAGCGACCAGGACGGCTACACCGTCGCCCGGTTGATCCCGCGCGGCAAATCCTATCTGGTAACGGTTGTCGGCAAACTGATCGGCGCGCGCGTCGGCGAGACGCTGGAACTGGAAGGGCGCTGGGTGGAGCATCCTACCCACGGCCGCCAGTTCGAGATCAGCGGCTTTCGGACAGTGCTACCCGCTACGGTTGAAGGTATTCGGCGCTACCTGGGCAGCGGGCTGATCAAAGGAGTCGGCCCGGTCACAGCGAAGCGGATAGCCGAGACCTTTGGCAAATATACGCTCGCGGTGATCGACCAGGAGCCGGAGCGCCTGACCGAAGTGCCGGGCCTCGGTCCCAAACGCGCCCGGCTGATCAAACACGCCTGGCAGGAACAGCAGCAGATTAAGGATATTATGATCTTCCTGCAGGAGTTGGGCCTGTCGCCGGGATTGGCCGTGCGCATCTACAAGCAGTATGGCGAAGCCTCCCTGGAGATTGTCCGCACCTGGCCCTATCGCCTGGCCGACGAGGTCTACGGCATTGGGTTTCTCACCGCCGACCGGATCGCCCAGGCATTAGGAATTGCGCACGACGATCCCCAGCGCATCGGGGCCGGGTTGCGCTACACCCTCAGCCAGGCGACTGAGGAGGGCCACTGCTACCTGCCTGCCGCTGAACTGATCATCCGCGCCGCCGCCCTGCTGGGTGTCACCCCGGAGCAGACGACCGCGGCCCTGAATGATCCCCTGATAGCGGGCGATATCGAAATTGTATCACCGCCGACTGCCGACAACCAGCCGTTGACCGAAGACGCCACCAGTCCGGTCTACCTTGCGCCGCTGGCCCATGCCGAGCAAGGTGTAGCGACCGCGATTACGCGCCTGCAACAGGCCCCCTCGACCATGGCCCCCTTCTACCGACAGGCCAACTGGCCCCGCGTGTTTGAACATCTTGCCGCCCGTCATGACGTTCGTCTCACCGAGCGCCAGCAGGAAGCCGTGCAGATGGCGCTGACCCGCACCATCAGCGTGCTGACCGGCGGGCCGGGTACCGGCAAAACCACGACGCTACGCACCGTTATCGCGCTGGTGCGGGCGCGGGGCTACCGCGCCGCCCTCGCCTCGCCCACTGGTCGGGCCGCCAAGCGCCTGGCCGAAGCCACCGGCGCAGAAGCCCGCACCATCCATCGCCTGCTGGAGTTCTCGCCCCAGGGTGGCCGCCACTTTAACCGTAATGCCGCCAACCCGCTGGAGTGCGATCTGCTGGTGGTGGACGAAGCCAGCATGCTCGACATCCTGCTGGCGAACCATCTGCTGAAAGCCGTGCCGCCGGGCGCGCATCTGCTGCTGGTGGGTGATACCGATCAACTGCCCAGCGTCGGGCCGGGGCGGGTGCTGCGCGACATCCTTGAGAGCATGGCCGTGCCCAGCATTCACCTGGATGCGATCTTTCGTCAGGCAGCGGACAGTGGCATTATCACCAATGCTCACCGCATCAACAACGGTGAGCTACCGCACTACAAAAACCTGAACGATTTCTTCTTCTTCCCGGCAGCCGAGCCGGAACGCTGCGCCGCGCTCACGGTAGAACTGGTTGCCGCTCGTATTCCCCGCCGCTTTGGTTATGACTCCTGCGCCGATATCCAGGTGCTCTCACCCACACACCGGGGACCGGCCGGGGTTGCCGGGCTTAACCGCCTGCTGCAAGAAGCGCTGAACCCGACGACACCCGACAAACCGGAAAAGAGCTTCGGCTCCAACACCTTTCGCCTGGGTGATCGCGTGCTGCAACTGCGCAACAACTACGATCTGGATGTCTACAACGGCGATATTGGCGTTGTCACCGCAATCGACCCGGTCGAGCAACTGCTCTGGGTGCGCTTTGATGACGAGCGGTCGGTTGCCTACGATTTTGGCCTGCTGGATGAACTAACCCTGGCCTATGCCGTCAGCATTCACAAGAGCCAGGGCGGCGAATACCCGGTGGTCGTGGTGCCCCTGCTGATGCAGCACTATACTCTCCTGCAGCGCAACCTGGTCTACACAGCCGTGACACGCGCGCGCGAACTGGTTGTGCTGGTGGGCGACCGTAAAGCAATCGCGGTTGCCATACACAACAACAACGTGCGCAGTCGCTATACCGGTCTGGCCTGGCGCTTGCGCGGTTCGATCTGATAGATCCCCGCTGTGGTAGGGACGCGCTTCTGCGCGTCCGCACCCGGGTGCGGACGCACGCCCCTCACCGCCGCAGATTTGTGAAATATATCACAATTAGTACGCTGGTCCTTAAGCTATCCACTGGTAGATACTTCAAAGATTATAAAAGTGTCAGGACTATTTGACACTAGACAGTCGCTTCAGGCCGCTTTAAGATCAAAAGTACCTGACTGTTGCGACTCTCAGGTCTTACGTTTATCAAAGCTTGATGCAGTGTCCGCCAGGTGCCAGGTACGCACCTGGTTAGCCGCTTATACCGGCACATCCTGCACGTCAGGCTCCGCTCATATCGCACAGCACCCTGTGGGGTGCGCAAGAAAGGATGCCGGCTATGACAACCCACATACAAAACGGCAACGGAACGGCAGACAAGATAGCATTGCTGCATGAGCGTATCGCCGACCTCGAACGTCAACTGCACGACCACCAACACGTTGAGGATGAGTTGCGTGGGCAGGTGGAGTTGTATCGTCAGACGCTGGATGTGTTCCCCGATATGGTCCTGATCAAAGGGCCGCAGTCACGGATTCTCCACGCAAACAAAGCCTTTCGTGACTGCTATGGCATGTCTATGGAGCAACTGCGGGATCTGATTGATGCGCCGTTTGTTGATCCCGACTATACGCAGCAGTATGTCAAAGATGATGAATATGTCTTTACACATGGGGAAACACTCCAGATCACGGAAGAGATTACCCGGCACGACGGTACCCTGTTATCCGTAGAAACCTCCAAACTGCCGGTGTTTAACGCCGCCGGTCAAGTTGCGCAGGTTGTTGCGGTGATCCGTGATGTCGGCGAACGCAACCGCCTGGAGAATGAACTGGACCACTTCTTCGACCTCTCGCTCGACATGTTCTGTGTTGCCGGCATGGATGGCTATTTCAAGCGGCTGAACCCGGCCTGGTCCAAGACGCTCGGCTATACTGACGCAGAGTTACTCGCCGAACCTTTCTTGAACTTTGTCCATCCGGATGATCGGGAAATGACAATTGCCGCCGCCGGAAAGACGCAGCAGGGTCTGAATGTGGCTGCCTTTGCAAACCGCTACCGCTGCAAAGATGGTGAATACAAGTGGATCGAGTGGAAATCGGCGACCTTCCCGGAACAGCAAATCATCTACGCCGTCGCACGCGATATCACTGAGCGCAAACGAGTGGAGCGGGAACTTGGTGAGAATGAGCGTCGGTTAATCCAGTTCCTCGATGGCCTCCCGGTCGGTGTATTTGTCATCGATCCCAACGGACGGCCCTTCTATGCCAATCAGACCGCCCAGGATATTCTGGGCAAAGGTATTCTGCCGACCGAGGGTGTGGCTGATCTGGCCGAGGTTTATGATGCCTACCTTGCCGGTACCGATACGCTGTACCCAACGGAACAACTGCCCATCGTCCGCGCAATCAATGGCGAGAAGGTTGTGATTGATGACATGGAAGTCCATCAACCGGGACGAATTATCCCGCTGGAAGTAACGGGCATTCCCATTGTCGATACCGACGGTAATCTGGCCTACGCGATGATTGCCTTTACCGATATCACCGAGCGCAAAGCAGCGGAAGTGACCCTGCGCCAGACCATTTCGCAGGAAGAGATCATCCGCGCTCAGGCCGCAACGCTACGTGAGTTATCCACTCCGCTTATCCCCATCAATGATCAGGTGATGGTTATGCCCTTGATTGGCACGGTGGACTCATACCGGACGCAGCAGGTGATGGACTCGCTCTTGCAGGGCATCGCCGCCAATCACGCCCAGGTCGCCATTATTGATATTACCGGCGTGCCGGTAGTTGACTCGCAGGTTGCCGACGCGCTTGTCCGCGCCGCGCGTGCCGTACGCCTGCTGGGCGCCCGGGTTATCCTGACCGGCATTCGGCCGGAAGTGGCGCAAACGCTGGTGGGATTGGGCATTGACCTGAGCGGCATTGTCACTCGGGGTAGCTTACAGAGCGGTATTGCCTACGCCTTACAGCCGCAGTAATAATTGTCAGATGACATACTCGAAGGATATGTGATGGATATTTCAACCCTTTTGCATAATCCGGCTACCCGGCAGATCCTCGAAGAACGGGCGCAGGCACTGGCACTTCAGGAGGCGCTTACCGATGGCGATCGCGGCGAGGAGTTATTGGTCTTTCGTCTGGACGATGGCTGCTACAGCATTCCGGTCACATGTGTGCGGGAAGTGCAGCCGCTGGGGGATTACACCCGACTGCCCTCCGCGCCGGCCTTTGTCGTTGGCCTGGTGAACGTGCGCGGCCGGTTGCTCTCAGCGTTGGACCTGCGACCTCTGCTGGAAATGCCGCACACTCTGCCCGATCCCGCGGCCTACCTGCTCATCGTGAGTGCTGATGGCATAGAAGTCGGCTTGCTGGCCGACACTATCGTCGAGATCCGCTATGCCGGTGCCGATCTGGCCCCCACGCCCTCTGTCAGTGCCGGGCAGGCGGTAAACTGGGTGCGGGGGGTTGACCCGACCATGAGCCTGTTGATTGATCCGGCGTTGTTGCTGCACGATCCGCGTCTGACGGTGAATGATGTTATTGAATAATCGTAGTTTGAAAGAGTAAAATGATGTACGATCAACCCGACATGCACCATGACATGCACCATGACATTCTCTTGATCGAAGACAGCCCCAGTCAGGCGTTGCGCTTTCGCCTGATGCTGCAACGGGCCAGCTATCATGTTGATGTAGCCGTAGATGGGGCCGACGGCTGGCGGCAGGCCTGTGCCCACCCGCCGCGCCTGATCCTGCTGGATATTGACCTGCCGACCCTCAACGGCTTCCAGGTGCTCTCCCGCCTCAAACGGGGCCGTGTTACGGCTGCTATCCCGGTAATCATGCTGACTCATCGCGCCCATGTGAGCAGCGTGTTGCAGGCTATCGAAATGGGAGCCACCGACTACCTCTTCAAAGATGATGCACCGTACAGCCTGTGTGCTGCGGTGGATCAGCTTTTAGCGGCAGAAGCCTGCGCAACCTCCTGAGCCTGCGTGCAGCTATCACCGGGAGGGTACCGGATGCGCAAAGGCCGGTTGCTGTGATCCGCTGGTGAGGTACGTTCCTGCATGTCGGGTTTCTTATTTGAAAAAGGTTGTATATAGAGAACACAGTACCCTGTGTGTCTGACGCAACGTTATCAGACAATCGGTTTATTTTTTGTTCTGTGTGGGGCTGTTCTGGTTACAGGTGTATGAGCAGAAACCATAAAATGAGCCTGAAATCTTATCCTTTGCATGATGCTACAGATGCGATCTCTGGGCATTGCTTAACCTATCACTGGAATGAGGAACGGTATGAGGCGTTTCAATAATCTTAAAATTCGTAACAAGATCCTGTCGGTTGTCGTGCTGGTGCTGATGTTAAATGTTATTGTTGCCGGGGTCGTATTCTGGGGCATTCGGTCAAGCCAGATCCGCGAGGCTGAAGTCGCCCGTTCGAACACAATAGTTAGTGCAGCAGACCAATTGCTGCTGCAGATTGTGAATCTTGAAACAGGTGAACGCGGTTTTATCATCACAGGCGAAGAGGAGTTTCTCGAACCGTATAACCAGGGACTCAAGGCCTACAATGAGACCCTGACTGAACTGGATGGCTTAGTTCAGAATGATGAGCAGATTATCCGTCTGGATACCATTAAAGCGGATGTTGATGCGTGGCGTATTGATATCCTGGAAAGCCTCATCAGTTTGCGTCGTGATGTCAACCGAGGGCAGGCAGATTTCAACGAAGTTGATGAACTGGTGACCCAGGGCATTGGTAAGGCCCGGCTTGATGATATCCGCAGTGATGTTGCCGAGTTTCGTGAGGCTGAAGAAGATCTGCTCATGCAGCGTGCCGCGGAATCACAAGCCGCTGCCGTGCTGTTGCAGTCGGTACTCATCGGCGGCACCGGACTGGCCGTGGTACTTGGGTTTGTGATCGCCGCACTCATCGCCGGCACCATTGCCCGCCGGGTGAACCTGGTTGCCGGCGCTGCCACCGGCATGGCCGAAGGCCACCTGGACGAGCAGTATGATCTGCCGGACGGCAAAGATGAAGTAGGCATTATGGCAACGGCCTTTAACCATATGCGCGATACCATTCGCTCGCAGATCGCGGAACAACACCGCGCGAACGAAGAGCTCCGTGCCGCCAATGACGCCCGGGTTGCCAAAGAATATCTGGAAGAGGTCGTTCAATCCTACAGCGCTTTCGCCGACGAAGTTGCGCGCGGCAACCTGACCGCCCGACTTACGCTCAACGGGCAGCAGGATGAACTGGGGCATCTGGGGCAGAACCTCAACCGCATGGTCGAGAGCCTGCACATGATTACCTCGCAGGCACAGCAGGCCAGCGCCAACATTGCCGCCGCCGCCGCCGAGATCCTGGCCGCCACCACCCAGCAGGCGTCTTCCGCCAGCGAGCAGTCGGCCGCCATCACCCAGACCTCTACCACCATCGAGGAGGTCAAGGCGATTGCGCTCCAGACCGCGCAGCAAGCCGCGCAGGTGGCCCAGGACAGCCAGGCCGCGCTGCAGGTGGCCCGCGACGGCACCCAATCGGTGGAAGAGACCGTCGCCGGGATGACCCAGATCGGCCAACGAGTGGAGGGCATCGCCCAGACCATCCTGGCCCTGGCCGAGCAGACCCAGGCTATCGGTATGATTATCACCACCGTGAGCGAAATCGCCGACCAGAGCAACCTGCTGGCGCTGAATGCCGCAATCGAAGCCGCGCGGGCGGGTGAGCAGGGCAAGAGCTTTGCCGTCGTCGCCCAGCATGTGCGCGACCTGGCGGAGCGCTCGAAAGGCGCGACCAAACAGGTGCAGGAGATCCTGGGGGAGATCCAGCGGGCAGCGAACGCGGCGGTGCTGGTGACGGAAGAGGGCACGAAGGGCGTTGAATCAGGGTCGCAGCAGGCGAAACAGGCCGGGCAGATGATCCACCGGATCGCGGCGGAAGTGGAGGGCGGGGCGCAGGCAAATGTGCAGATGGCCGCCGCCGCGCAGCAGCAGACGGCCGGGGTGGAGCAGGTGGGCCAGGCGATGGTGTCGATCCAGCAAGCGACGACGCAGGCGCTGGCAAGCACACGCCAGGCCGAGCGCGCGGCGCAGGATCTGCACACCCTGGCCCAGTCGCTCCAGCAGGCGATTGCCGCCTACCGCTTGTAAATCTGCGGGAAGCTCGCAGTAGCAAGCAGCCGGACACACATAGATGTGGATACGTGGCGAGTGACCAGCAGTATCTGCAGATCGGCGCACCTCCTCACTATCACCCGATGGTGGGTGCGAACCTGGTAAGGGCGAAAGACGTTTCGTCTTTACCAGGCCCATGTACTGCTATTCATCCGTATACCTGTTGCTTCGCGTCAATGTGAACGACTGGCTATCATTGTAGGAGGTGTGCGTATGGCACTGTCAATGACCCACGAACAGGATCGGCGTTCGCAACTCTCTTTACTGCTGTGGTTGACTCCCCTGGCAATTCTTGCCATGTGGTTCCTGTTAAACTTCTTGCTGGTCAACTGGTTCTGGGACCATGAGCCGGTTCACTCCACCGTTGAAGCCATCGGTGGCATCGCCGCTATTCTGATGGCTCTCTTCCTGTTTCAGCGCGAGCAGGATGCCTATAGTGGCGAGTTGGCGCTGGTTGCCACCGGCTTTCTTACCATGGGCCTCCTCGATACGCTCCATGGCGTGACCCACCCCGGCATTTCGTTTGTCTTTCTGCACAGCGTCGCCAGCCTGGTTGGGGGCTTCTGGTTTGCGCTGATCTGGCTGCCGGACGACGTGACCCGGTCTTATGGCGCGGCCCGTGGCCGGCTGCCCTGGCTGATCGCGCTCCTGACTACACTGTTCGGCCTGGGCGCAATAGTTTATCCCGGCATACTCCCGGCAATGGTAGTTGACGGTCAGTTTACTGTTGCCGCGATTGGTATCAATATCCTGGCGGGCGTCTTCTTCCTGATCGCCGTTCCCCGCTTTATCACCAATTATCTGCGCTCCGGTCAGACCGATTTCTTCCTCTTCCTCTGTCTGGCGCTGCTGTTCGGGTTGTCGGAACTTACCTTCAAATTCTCCGCGCTCTGGGATGGTGGCTGGTGGCTCTGGCATCTGCTGCGCCTGGGAGCCTACCTGATTGCGCTCTGGTTTGTGGCGCGCGGATATATGCAGATGACCGCCGAGCATAAACGTGCCCAGGAAGAGTTGCGTCAACATCGTGACAACCTGGAAATGGTCATCGAAGAGCGCACCGCCGACCTGCAGGCGCGCACGGCTGACCTGCGTCGCACTCAGGAAGAACTGCAATCCGCCGTTACCGAGTATTCCGCTTTTGCCGAGCGGGTCGCCCAGGGCGACCTGAGGATCCGCCTGCTGCCCCGCGAACATCCCGAACTGGGGGTGCTCTCCCAGAACCTGAACAACATGGCCGAGCGCCTGGGGACGATGATTGAACAGACGCGTACCGCCAGTGCAAATATTGCCGCTGCCGCCGCCGAGATCCTGGCGGCCACCACCCAGCAGGCCTCCTCCGCCAGCGAGCAGTCGGCCGCCATCACCCAGACCTCTACCACCATCGAGGAGGTCAAGGCGATTGCGCTCCAGACCGCGCA
>JGI12109J20283_12403457_pt1 | contig 31236 bp, 24 predicted proteins | sample ElkSlonscriptome_12_FD_20283 | JGI IMG/M metagenome (IMG submission 20283)
AGGCGGAACCGTTCTGTATCGGAGCAAACGCCCGGTTTGCCACGTTACCGCGCAGGTTCTGCTATGTGAACGGTATTGGGTCATGGGGCGACGGCCCCGGCGCGGGAGTCCCGGCGTCAGCCGGGGTGTGGCCGGAACTGGCTGACGCCGGGACGCCGGGGGCGCGGTCCGGTGTCGCCGGGCACCCCGCATGCCGTGGGACCGCCGCGCATCAGCTTTTCAGACAGTCTCTGATAAGATATACGTACCTTTGCCACAGCCCTGATCGGCTGATGTTGGGACACGCGGTATTCTACTACGTTGCGCTCTGTTCTCGCAGTTATAGTGTCGGTATAATACTCCTGGTGATGACGTTGCATAATGTTCGTTGTCCTCTGTTTCTTTGTTCTTTCTACACGACAGGGTTCTATGAAAATTGCGATTCTATCCGATGTTCACGCCAACCTGCGCGCGCTTGCAGCCGTCACCGCGCATATCACCGCCTGGCAGCCCGATGCCGTTGTTGTGGCGGGTGACACGATTAACCGGGGCGCACAACCCCACGCCTGCCTGCAATTTGTGCAGGCGCAGGCACGCACGGCCGGCTGGCAGATATTGTGGGGCAACCACGAAGGCTATGTCGTTGCGCATACCCAACCGGATGCACCGCGCCACGGTCCGGCCTTCGCGGTCAGTCGGCACTCCTACTGGACCTACCGCCAGGTCGAACAGGATTTGTCCGTCATCACCGCGCTGCCCTTCGCCACCAGCCTTACTGCGCCCGACGGAACTGAGGTCCGCGTTACCCATGCCTCGATGCGTAATGACCGCGACGGCGTCTCTCACAAAACCACTGATGATGAACTCCGCCGGCAAATAGGAGCCGCACCCGCGCCGCCGCTCTTCTGCGTGGGGCACACCCACATTCCGCTGATCCGCCGGGTTGATCAGACCCTGGTCTTCAACGTCGGCTCGGTGGGGATGCCCTTTGACGGCGACCCGCGCGCCAGTTACGGCCAGGTGGTCTGGCGGCATGGCACCTGGCATGCCAGGCTGGTCCGGGTGGCCTATGATCGGGAGCAGGCCCGGCGCGACTTCTTCGAGACAGGCTTCCTCGATGGGAGCGGCCCGCTGGGCTATCTGATCCTGGATGAGTTTGATGCGGCCCGGCCACGTCTGGGTTCATGGTCACAGCAGTATCGGAAAGCGGTACTGGCTGGAGCCGTGTCGATGGAGCATGCGGTACGCGCGTTTCTGGAAAGTTTGTAATCGAGAGAGAAGGAGTAGTCATGTCACAGATCGAAGTTACCTGGGTCAATGAACACCGTTATCTGGCCGTGGACAGTACAAATCATACGGTTGTCCTCTCGCCGCCTAACGATATCGGCATTAAGCCATCTGACGGGTTGTTGATTGCCCTGGCCGCATGCGCTGCTCACGATATTGTCGAGATTATCAAAAAGCAGCGGGCGCACCTGGCGCGGCTGGTCATTGCCGTGGAGGGTGAGCAGGCTCCGCAGCCGCCCTGGGCCTACCAGCGCATCCATCTGCGCGTTCAGGTGACAGCACAGAACCTGCGCCACGAGCAACTGGAGCGCGCGGTTGATCTGGCGCTGAACAAATATTGCTCGGTGCGCGCGTCACTCTCACCCGATATTGCTCTTACATTCGAGGTTAATCTACAGGGCGAAGGCGCGTAGCCGCGTAGGAGAAAGGTCCAGCGCCCCTTCAGTCACCTGACCAGGAGCGAGTCTGGTCAAATGACCAGTTACCGTTGCCGGCCTGCTGCGCTACAATATCCTCAGGCACGATTTGGATGGGGCGAAAGTGCCAAGACCACGAAGGCTGCTGTGACGACCAGCAGCCTTCGTGGTCTGTAACGCGACCTACGTGATCGGCTTTCAAACCGGCGGATTTATCCCTCGAAAAGCAGTTCCGCCCTGCCGGAGGCGAAATTCCTTGCCGGGTCAACGACCGCGTAACACATGGTCTGTAACGCGACCTACGCAATCGGTCGGGACGACTCACGCCGCCGGAGCGTTGCCCGGCGCTCCTGCAGCAGGCCCCAGGTGCTCAACCCCAGCGCCAGCAGCAGCAACACCACCGCGACAAAGAAGGTATCGTGCAGCCCGGCAACCTGAGCCGGCGGCGGCGCTTCCGTTGTCTGCCCTGTCAACGGCTCACTCGCGGCAGCCGCCACCCGGCCGGCCCAGATCGTTCCCAACAGCGCAATGCCGACCGTTTGCCCCAGCGTGCGCGTCATCGCCAGCAACCCGGAGGCTACCCCCAGCCGCGTCTGTGGTACGGTGCCCATCACGGCGCTGTTGTTGGGCGACTGGAAAATTCCCATCCCCAGGCCAACCGGCAGAAAGCGCAGAATGTAGCCGAGCACGCTGGTATGCGTATCGAGCGACATCAGGCCGGCATAGCCGACCAGCATCACCAGCAGCCCGACAATGGTGATGGCACGCGTCCCCACCCGATCCGACAGCGCCCCGGCGATGGGGGCGGCCACACCCAGCGCAATCGGTACCGGCGCAAGCAGCAACCCGACGCGCTGTGTATCATACCCCAGGATATTCTCCAGATAGAAGGGTATCAGCATCAGGCTCCCGGCAACCAGAATGAAAGAGATTAACCCATTGATCAGATTTATGCTAAACAGACTATTGCGAAACAGCGTCAGATCGACCATCGGCTGGCGGCTCTTCCACTCAATGAAGATAAAGATGAGCAGAAAGATAATCCAGCCGGCAAAGAGCATGCGAATTATCGGCTGATCAAAACCAAACTGCTGCCCCAGCGTCATCCCCAGCAGCAGCCCGATCAGGCTGAGGCAGAGCGTAACGGCCCCCAGGTAGTCAAACTGCTGCCCGCCGGGCGGCCGGGTATCCGGCACAAACCGAAGCACGATCAAGATACCAACAATACCAACCGGTATGTTCACAAAGAAAATCCAGTGCCAGGAGAACTGTTCGATCAGCACACCCCCCAGCGTCGGTCCGACGACAATCCCAATCGAGACCATCAACCCGGTGATGCCCAGCGCCTTACCCCGCTCGCTCGGCGGAAATGCCTCGGTGACAATGGCCGGACCCAGCGCCATCATCATCGCCGCACCGACCGCCTGGAGCACGCGAAAGCCAATCAGCCAGGCAATCGTCGGCGCCACCCCGCACAATCCCGAACCGGCGGTGAAAATAATAAACCCCAGCGTGTAGAGCAGCTTCTTGCCAATAATATCGGCCAGACGCCCCACGCTTAACAGCAGAATTGTCACTGTTAAAAAATAGCCCAGCGCCACCCACTGCACAATGGCAAAGGTGGTGTTTAGCTCACGCTCCAGCGTGGGGAGGGCAATATTGACGATACTGCCATCAATTGTTGATAAAAAAATGCCCATGGCGACGGCTGCCATTGCGTACCATTTGCGGCTATAGTCAACGTCCGGCCGGCGCATTTGCTCACTCGAGGTGGTCAACGCACATTCCTTTCACACAGTTCTGATCATTACTCTATTGGATAGAACTTACGCAGTTGCCATGCAAACCGGACGTTTCACTCGATGCAAGCCCGATTCACCTGCGGCAGCATAGTCCTCTTTTTACCTTTTTCAGAAAACATTGGCACTTTGTGCCAATGTTTTCTGAAAAAGATGCTCTATTTTCGATTTTTTTGGAAAAAAGTGGCTCGGAGAGCCACTTTTTTCCAAAAAGGATGTCCGATTCCGCCCTGCCGGAGGTGAAATTCTCTTCCGGGTTACGGAACTGCGTCACTTGTATATTTACCAATTATAACGACGCATGCCGCTTCCTGGAACCCGGCTGTTTCCACGAGGCGGCATGCATTCTCAGGCAAAAATTGAGACATGCAATGATCTCACGCAACACTGCTGGTATGCATTATACCTGGTTTCGTGGGGCGATCAGGTAGCGCTGGAAGGATGCGGCCCAGAGCATGCTATACTGCTATCTGTTGCATCATTCTGAGATGAAGGAATTGTGCTCCATGACTCGTCGCTGCCTGAGCGATATCAGCGGTCCGTTTTACGATCCGGCCAAACCCTTCCGCAACTGGTCTTCCCTCCCGTTTTACCAGCTTGATCTGCCCCAGATGCCCTTTGTCGATCAGCCCCAGCTTGCGCAGGGGTTGGCGCGGGCCGGCGCATACCTTGAGCGAATTCAGGCGCAGGGCTACACCGGCATTGTCATCGATAACCTGCCCCATCTGGTTGGCTTTGAGACGGCCCCGGTTGAGATCTACCCCGGCAACAGTCCCTATCGCCTGCGCGCGATGATATACCGTCAGGCATTTGGGCCGCTGTTCGCGGATGCGGTACAGCGCGGCATGGAAGTTTTTGTGACGACCGATATGCAGTGGAGTACGCCTCCTGTGCGGCGCTTTGCCCGGCGGATGACAGCGCACAACCCACGTCTGGCGGAGATCAACCGCTGGGCCGTGGAAGAATTGTTTACGCTGCTGCCCCAGGTGCGGGGGTTGATTGTGCGGGTTGGGGAGACGGGCGGTGCGCATAACCAGGGCCAGAGTTACATGGGCCACATGCTCTACACCACCGCCGACAGCCTGCGCCGTCTGATCGCCACGCTGCTGCCGGTGTGCGAAGCCTACGACCGGCTGCTGATCATCCGCACCTGGAGTATCGGCATTGGCGAACTGGGGGATCTGCTCTGGTCGCCCACTCGCTATGGAGCCACCTTCGCGGATTATACCTCGCCGCATCTGCTGGTCTCGATCAAGCATGGTCCCTCGGACTTCTTCCGGCACCTGCCGCATAACCCGACGCTTGGCCTCCCCGGCCCGGCGCAGATCGTTGAAATGCAGAACCGGCGCGAGTATGAACTCTTTGGGATGGTGCCCAGTTCTATCGGGGAGTTGCACCAGTCGGTTCTCCAGCATGTGTCGGCAACCAACCGGCAGTTTGCGGGTGTCTGGGCCTGGAATGGCACCGGGGGCTGGGGCGGCGGTCGAGCGGCACTCGGCAGCGAGGGCTGGAGCCTCTGGACGGAACTCAACAGCGCGCTGACGGCGGCCCTGGTTCACAATCCTGACCTGGATACATCAGCCTTTGTCTATCGCTGGTGCGATGAACATTTTGGCGAACCGTTCGGCGCGGCGGTCGCCGATCTCTATCGGGACTCAACACAGGTGATCGCGCAGGCCTGGTATCCCGGGCGTCTCACGCACGGGAAGCGTACGCTGGGATCGATCTACCTGCCGCCGCTCCTCTGGATCTGGTGGATGCGACCAACGGCTTCGCTGGTTATCTGGGCCTATCTTGCCACCGCGATAGAGGACCGGGAAACGCTGCTGCGGGAGGATGCCGCGGCGTCAGAATGCCTCGCCGGACATGCCGAACGGTTAGCGCGCCTGGCTCCGGTGGCGGATGCGCGCGCGGCCGGTGTGGTGGAGAGCGCCTACTACTTTTGTGATCTGCTCAATGTGGCCCGGCAGATTCGCGCGCTGATGCTGCGGATGTTTGCTGCCGCATGGTCTGCCCGGCACGCCGACTGGCGCGCCGTGATCGTCGAGACGCCCGGCGTGCGCCAGGTTATCGCGCAGCACCAGGCAGCCTGGGCGGGCAACGCCGACTTACCGCCGCTCGAAGTTGAAGAAATCGCTACCTTCCTGCGTAGCCTCGAGCGACACCCGAAGATGTTCTGGGCGCGCACACGCCTGGCCTGTATGCTGGTGGACCGGCTGCAAACCCGGCAGCACCGGGGACGCCAACGCCACCCTGGACGAATGATCGCCATGGCTGTGCTTGTGTTTATGCTCTTTTATGAAGATCGTCCGCGTGCCGGTATTGCCGGGGCAGTCGCCTCACTGTTGTTTATCCCGCCGCTCCGCCAGCGGGCAGTGCGGCTGCTGCTGCCCTGGCTGAATCGCCGCTTCAACCTGCTGCCGTCGATCTTCTTTGAAGCGGGCCCCGCTGTTACGGAGTGGACGGCCTGAGTACGCGCTGGGTCTGGCCGACCAGCCAGCGCTTGATAAACTCGACATTGTGGCCCAGGGTCCACTGCATGCCGCCGGCCTGGATCTGGCCGCTTTTGATGGCCGCACGCAGATCGGCGGCCGTAGTACCGGGGAACTGCGTGTACCCCAGGCCGAGCGTCGGCAGATGGTGCGAGTCGCTGCCGCCACAGCCGGGCATGTTCAGTTGCCGTGCCACCGCAGCCGCCTGGACATTGTTCCGGGCCAGCCAGAGCCCCGCGTTAAACGTCTCTATGGCATCAATCGGCCACTCGCAGTCGGGGCCAACGCAGCGCTCGTGCAGGCGCGTCTGGCCCATCGAGGGCACGCGCCAGCCGTAGGGATGCGCCGGAATGCACAACCCACCCTGCGCATGTACGGCAGCAATCGTCTCGGCGGCGGGACAGTGCGGCAGCAGCGGCTCCTCGATAAACAGCGCCAGCATGTGACCTTCTACCGTCGAAACCTCCTCGCCGACGATCACTTCAATGCCGTAGGAACCGGCAATCTGCCGGGCCTCCAGCGCGCCGTCAATCCGATCATGGTCGGTGACGGCAATCACCCGCAGATCGGTGTTGGCAGCGACATACTCCAGAATATCGATAACACTTGCCGTTCCATCACTGCTATAGTTGGTATGAATGTGCAGATCAGCCTTGCTCCAGGATGTATTCACCGGATCATTCCTCCTCTGTCTGACAGGAGTTACGCGATTGCTGACGCAAAAGGCATTTTCGCCTCCGGCAGGGCGCAGGCGAATCGGGACATTCATCCAGGCAAACGCCTGGTTTGGAACCAACCGCATAGCTCCTCTGTCTGATCATCGTCTGGTCGTAGAGTATACGAAACCGCGTCCCAGATATGCAGACACGGTTCCGTATTAGCGTAGCGCCCGAAGATTGTGGTTCCTCTATGAGAGTGTTAACAGAATGCTAAGAGATTGTAAAATCGGACGCGGAGGAGCGCCGGGCCGACAGCCGCGTGATCAACTGAACCGGAACGTTAACCCGTGGCATGGCGCTCTTGCAGGGATTGTACCCGCATCGGCTGCAGCTTGCCATAGGTAGCGGTGCGCCAGAGCCACTCCATCGGTCCAAAGCGGAACCGCCGCACCCACCAGTTGCTAATGATCACTTGAACCGAGAAAATGGTAATGCTCAAGAGCAAGCCGAGTGCCGGGCCGACCTGCCCCATCAGTCCCAGGCCATAGCCATAAAAAATTGTTGTGCAGACCAGGGTCTGGAGCAGATAGTTGCTGAGCGCGGTACGCCCTACGGCCGCCAGCGGCATAAGCCGCTGTTGCCAGGATTGATTCTGAGTCAACTGGATGAGCGCCGTCACATAAAACAGGCAGAGCGCGGGCGCACCAATGACAAAACTTACGACCGAGAGCAGCAAGGGCAACGAAAACTCCGCCGGGTTGATAAGCGTATTTAACCAGACGTACAGCAGGTTGGCAACCAGTCCCACCACCAGACTCCAGCGCATCACCCGGCGGAAGAAGGGCAGATTGGCCGGAATATCGTGCAGCAGTCGGCGGCGGCCCACATACAGACCGAGCAGGAACATGGCGAGAATGACAAAGAACATGCCATTCAGAAAGATTCCCATCGTCGAAAACGCAAAATCCTGCAGCCGCTGCATCGCCATCTCGGCAAAGCTGCCCTCGGTGTAGATGCGCAGGGCTTCCTGGTAACTGGTTTCATACTCGGCGATGGTCAGGGCCATCTGCTCATCAACAATGGCTGCGCCTTCGGGCGTGCTGCCTGCCAGGGCAACCAGGCCGAACAGACCGGCGTTGAGCACCATTGGAATAATCAGCAGAATGACGGCCCAGATGAGCAGTGTCCGCGGGGAGCGCTTGCGAAAGAAGAGCAGGAGTGTGCCCAGGATGGCATAGTAGGTGAGAATATCACCCGGCCAGAAGAGCAGCACATGTGCCAGGCCAAACAGCAGCAGGATGAACATACGCCGCAAGTAGAGCGGCACAAAGCGGATGCCGCGACTCTCGGCCCGACTCATTTGCATGGTCAGGCCCAACCCAAACAGCAGCGAGAACATGGTGAAGAACTTGCCCTCAGCCGTGAAACGAATGAAGCTCGCAGCCGCCTGATTAACCGGGCCGGGCCAGGGTGATGTTTCCAGGACAAACTGATAAACGGGCGCGGCGAAGATCAGCATATTCACCAGCAGAATGCCGAAGATGGCAAAGCCTCGCAGGATATCAACGATCACAATTCGTTCGCGCGGTTGGGTTGGCGCAATCGTCTGCGCCGGCGTTTGTCCGCGTTGCGCTACTTCATGAGTTATCATAATGTTCCTTCCCTGTGTAGGTATACTAATCTTTAAGCCAGACGCAAAAGCCGGTTCCACCCTGCCGGAGGCGAAATTTCCTTTTGGGTGAGCAACCGTGTACCTTTGGTAAACTGCAGAGCAGGAGCCGATGCTGATACCGATGCGTCTCTGCGATGAGCAAGAAATCCTGTTGTCGTACTATGACAACCCATCGGTATGACCAGTTGTCGTTACGGGTTCCGTGATGTGTGTATGGGTAACTCTATTGTAAAAATACACTGATAGACGGAAATCAGTCTCAGGAAGGAACAGCGCTTAGTCAAAAGGGAGGAAGCTGCCCGGACATGGGGATAGGGCAGAGCGTGCCGCCTGCCGGCACTGTGGAGGTTACACAATCAGCAGAATTCCAATGCCAATCAGGAAGAGATACAACACCCGCTCGAAGCGCGCTTTCGGGATGGCCTGGTTCAGCCGCCCCCCCAGGAACACGCCCAGCATAATCAGCGGGAAGGAGCAGCCAAACAGCCAGAAGACCTGCGGCGTCCACAACCCGGCGACTCCGTGCCCCAGCAGGATCAGCAGGCCGGTCGGCACAAAGTAGCCCTGGAGCGTCGCGCGAAACCGCTCCGGCGACCAACCCTGGAGCGTGCCGTACATCACAATCGGCGGGCCATTGGTGTTGTACGCGCCCCCCAGGATACCGGCGATAAACCCGAAGAGATAGGCCAGGCCGCCGTACCGCAGCGCCGGAAGTTCCGGTCGTGCCAGGTTGTACAGCCCGAACAGAATCAGCACAACGCCCAGCACCGCCTTGACCAGTCCCTCCGGGACGCCCTTCAGCAGCAGCAAACCGATGGGAATGCCTAGAAAGGAAGCCAGGATCAGTCGCCAGGCGGCGCGCAGATCCACGGTACGCCAGCCCTGGAGCAGGATTGTCAGCGCGGTGGTTGTGCCCACAAACGCCACCAGCGGTGTCGCCATGCGGATGTCGATCACCAGGGCCAGGATCGGCATAGCGAGCAGCGCGTCACCAAACCCCAGCGTCGAGCGCGTAAAGGTCGTGCAGAAGAGGATCGCCATGACCAGCAGTGTTAGTGGGAGAGAAACCATATGTGCTGCGTGCTGCGTGATATGTAATGCAGGCATCTGTCGGTCGGTAGGGAGGCTCGGACCACGAATGTCACGAAAGAGGGCGAAAGCCATGAAATCTGCGTGGCAACGCTGCCGACACCAGCGGTTTCGCGTCTTTCGCTTATTTCGTGGCCTTCGCGTTCCAAACTTCCCCTGCCTGACTCCTGTTAGACGAACTTTGAAATTGTAATCCGGACATCGCAGGATTGGAGTCCCGGCTTCAGTCGGTCCGGGTGTTCCCGGCAGTATGTCCCGGCCCTGGCAGGCATACCACCGGCTAAAGCCGGGACTCCAGTGAGTCACGTACGGCTAAAGCCGGGACGCCAGTGAATCACATATCCGGACTATTTTTTCAAACTTCATCTAACATGAGTTATGCGGTTGATATGCAAACCGGACGTTTCACCCGACGGAAGCCGGCTTCGCCTGCGGCAGCATAGTACCTTTTTTCTTTTTCACAAACATGTTGCACAACGTGCAACATGTTTGTGAAAAAGAAAGGAATCTTCCACCCTGCCGGAGGCGACATACGCTTTCGGGTCAGTGATCGCGTAACTCGTGTTATCTTATCTAACCGTTAACCCGTAACCGTTAACCCGTAACCGTTAACCCGTAACCGTTAACCCTTCTCCTCCCGGTCGTGCCAGCGGCCGACATTGCGCAGCACCACCTCGGGCTTCTCGTACGCCTCTACCAGCAGTTTGTGGTAGTAACACTCCTCCGCCGAGCGCAGGCGATCCTGTGGGTAGCGTGCCGCATACTCAACCGGGTCAATCGAGGCGGCGGCCGTCTCGATAATCTCCTGCAACATATCCACTGTGCCGCTGCCCTCGTCAAACTGCTCCTTGTTGCGCCAGACAATATCGTGGGGCAGCAGATCCTCCACGGCTTTGCGCAAGATCCACTTCTCCACCCGCTTGCCGTTCCCATTGGCGCGCAGCTTCAGATCCGCCGGGATCGTCTGCGCCATCTCAACCATCTGCGTGTCCAGGAAGGGCACCCGTCCCTCGATGCTATGCCGCATTGTCATACGGTCAACCCGCTGCAAATTGACATTGTGCAGGCTATTGACCGAGCGGCGCAACTCTTTGTGGAGCGCATCCGGGTCGTGAATATCTTTATAGTAGGTATACCCGGCAAACAGCTCGTCGGCGCCCTCGCCCGTCAGGATCACTTTGACATAATCAGCGGCCATGCGCGCACAAAAGTAGGTCGGAATAGCGCTACGTACCAGATCCTGGTCAAATGACTCCAGGTAATAGATAATTTCGGGCAGCTTCTCCAGCACCTCATCAATGGAGTAAGCATACTCGTGATGCACCGAGTCAATATGCTTTGCTACCCGCCGCGCTGCCTCTACGTCACGCGAGCCCTCGACGCCGACGGCAAAGGTGTGCAGTTCATCCTTGTGCCGGCGGGCAATCGCGGCAATTACGCTGCTATCCAGCCCGCCCGACAGAAACGCGCCAAGCGGCACATCACTCATCAGGCGCTTGGTGACCGCTTCTTCCAGTGTGTGGCGTACATTTTGTGCATGCACCTCAACCGGCATCGCCCGAGGAATATTATCAGGGACGGTGTAGTAGGTCCGGAAGCCGTTGCGCGAGTGGTAGTAGGTTCCCGCCGGAAACTCGCGTACATTATCCACCCAGCGCGAGATGGCCTTTAACTCCGAGGCAAAGTAGAGCGTCTGCTCGGCGCTGCCCTCATTCTCGATGCCATAGTAGAGTGGTTTGATCCCGATGGGATCGCGCGCCAGGAAGAGTTCATCTTCCTCAATCACCGCAAAGGCGAACATCCCATCCAGTTGCCCGGTAGTACCTAATCCCTGTTCCTCGAACAGGTGCAAGATCGTTTCGCTATCACTGGTTGAAGTGAACTGGTGTGGACCTATTAGTCGCCGGCGGAGCTTTGCATGATTGTAGACCTGTCCGTTGGCAATAATGATGGTCGAGCGTCCTTCGTTGTACATTGGCTGGTTGCCCCGTGCCGGATCGATAATCGACAACCGCACATGCCCCAGCACACCCCGATTATCCTGCACATGCACGCCCCGCCCATCGGGGCCGCGATGGGCTTGCTTGCCGATCATATCCTCGACCGAAGTCTTGTCGGTTCCTCCCCAGACTCCCGCAATTCCACACATAGCGCAGCTTTCCTTTCTCTCCAGTAGGGCGCAATATGATCCGCGCCATCGCCGCAATGTAGGCAGACCAGTACGCTCCTGCTGTCCTGATAACGCATGACTACCAGACAATATTGCAGATGGTCATAGCGCTGTAGCCGGGCAATACGAATTCAATCATTGTAGCCGGATCACAGGAATTGAGCAATGCCGGGAAGTAGATCGATTGCAATTCAATTCCCGCGCAACCGGCCAGGTCCAGGCATCCCGCAGACACGCAAAGAGGGCGCGAATATCGCGCCCTCGCATGGATCGGGCCACCCGGCCCATAAATTCAGCAAATCACCTGACAGGAGTTACACGGTATTCTGCAAACCAGGTGCTTAATCGGACCACTGTTTCGGTCGCATTTCCGGCAGCATGGTTCGTAAAAAATAAGAAACATGCTCCACTGCCGGAGGCGCAAGGCACCCGCTTGGAAAAGACGGTGTTGTACTTCCTGTCACCTGGAGGCATTGCTCCCCGGCCACATTAGACAACCTGGACAAGCTCAATATCGAATGTCAGATCTTTTCCGGCCAGCGGATGGTTGGCATCCAGGGTTGCACTCTCATCAGAGAGATCCGTTACAGTGACAACAATGGCCTGCCCGTCCGGTTGGCGAATCTGCAACTGCTGCCCAACCTCGGGATCAAGGTTGGGGGGAAACTGCGAACGATCAACCTCAACAATCATCTCACCGCGATGAGGACCATATGCGTTATCAGAGGGGATCTGCGTTGTCTTCGACTCGCCCTCGCTCATACCGACCACTGCCTCTTCAAACCCGGGTATAATCTGCCCCTGACCGATGGTGAACTGCAGCGGCTCACGCTCTGTCGATGTATCGAAAACCGTTCCATCCTCCAGTTTGCCCGTGTAGTGTACCTTGACGGTATCGCCTTGCTTTGCCTCTGCCATCTCAGGCTCCTTTCGCTCTATTGGCCCCGGTTCTGGAAAAGTGCGTACCATTCCAAAGCAAAAAGCCAGCAAACGTATGACGGGACAGCCAAAGCCATTGTCATAGTTCGTGGCTTCTATTACACGCATCAAGGGTGATTGATGGAACCATTCAGATCCATACGATATCCTTACTGGTGGCGCATTGGCGCAACCTTAGAATGATAGACGGCCCACCAGGTGACCGGAGCGCTTGCATTTCATGATCCAAATCCGTACGTGTCACACTAATCAGACTTAGTAATAAACAACAACACCATGAGAAGATGTTATTTGACTATAGCATGATAGCGCGGGCATGTCAAAAAATCATAATCGCTACCAGAGAGTTACGTGGTCAATGTTCAACCCGGACGCTTGATTCGGATGGAAGCCGGTTCGGCTGTGGTAGCATGATGCCGGGTTACCTTTATTTTCAAAAATCTGCTCAGTGACAGGAGTTACGCGGTCGGTTCCAAACCCGGTGTCTACCTGGACAGCCGGCCCGATTCGCCTCCGGCAGAGCGGAAGATTCTATGCTTTTTCACACCATGTTTGCACTTAGTGCAAACATGGTGTGAAAAAGAAAAAACGTACCATGCTGCCGCAGGCGATGCTGGCATTCAGGTCTGGTAGCAAGATGGAACCGGCAGCACCGCGTAACTCCTGTCACTGACACGAGTTACGCGGTTCCCCGCGAACGGAGCTTTGCGCCTCCGGCAGGGCGGAAGATTCTATGCTTGTTCACAACATTTTTCACTTTGTGAAAAATGTTGTGAACAAGATCCATGAAGTACCATGCTACCGCAGGCGAAGACTGCCGTTGTGGGAGTACGTGTCCGATTTGTATGCCCACCGCGTACCTTGTGTCACTGAGCAAGTTTCCGCAAAAAAGACGGCATCTGTCGATCTTTTTGGAAAAGTGGGGTTCGGAGAGCCTCATTTTCCCAAAAATGATATCATATTCCGCCCTGCCGGAGGCGAAATTCCCTTTCGGTTTAGCGACCGCGTACCTTGTGTCATAGATAACAAACCACTACTCTGTTTCGGCTTCCGGCAGTGGTTTAGCTTCCTCTGCCAGTTTGCTCAAGGTCTGAAGTTGATCGCGGGTGCCGATCACTACCAGTTGCGCATGCTCCCCCAGCATTGTATCTGCGCCGGGGCGGGTATTCATCGTACCGCCGGGGATGCGGCAGGCCAGCACAGTGACACCCAGATGGTGCCGCATCTGCATCTGGGCCAGGGTTTGTCCGACCAGCGGCGAGTTGGGGGCGATATAGATCTGATCCAGCAGCAGTTCCAGGTCACTCGTATGCGCCACTTCGTCCAGAAAATCGGCAACATCGGGGCGTATCATCATCGTTACCATGCGTCGTCCGGCAATTGAGTAGGGCAGGATCACCCGGTTCGCGCCCGCGCGCAGCAGTTTGGTCTCCGAGGCTTCATAGTTGGCCCGCGCAACAATATTCATGTCCGGGCGCAGCCCCCGCGCCGTCAACACAATAAAGACATTCTCGGCATCGGAGTTGGCCGCCGCGATCAGCCCCTGGGCGCGCTCAATCCCGGCCTCTTTCAGGTCGTCTTCGCTGGCGGCATCGCCCTGTACTCCCAGGTAGCCCATTTCATGAATTGCCGCGATCTTCTCCAGGTCGGGATCGATTACGATGAAGGGCAACCCCTCATAGTCCAGTCCCTCTGCGACATGGCGACCGACCCGCCCATAGCCGCACACAATAATATGTTGTGAGAGTTGCGCCAGCATCCGCTGCCACCTCCGATGTTCCAGATGCGCCCGCCACTCACCCGAGAGCAGAAACTCGGCCACGCTGCCCAGCGAATAGGCCGCCAGACCACCCCCGCCAATAATCAGCAGCACTGTAAACATGCGTCCGGACCCTGACAGTTCCTCGACTTCACCAAAGCCGACCGTACTGACCGTAATGACGGCCATGTAGAGTGACTCCGTCAGGGACCACTCTTCACCACCCAGGACGCGATACCCGGCGGTGCCGATGATCAGCAGCATAATTAATGCCGAAAGCGCGGCAATAAAGCGGCGTAGCGCGCGTTTTTGAACTTCACTGTCAATATGCTTATCCACAGAACCACACCTGATCAGGGTTCCCGAGACAACGCTGACCAGCAAAGTAAACCCGCACCCGGCGTATGCTGACGGCAGGTGCGGGCGATTATCGGTCAGACAGCTTGATTATTCAACCGGTAGGCCCGCCTGTTCCCAGGCAATTATGCCCCCCTCCATATTGTGAACATTGTCATAGCCCTGCTGCTGCAGGAACTGCATCACCTGGCCGCTGCGATTCCCGCTGCGGCAGTAGGTAATGACCGTCTTGTCGGTCGGAATCTCATCCAGGCGCTCCGGCACCTCACCCATGGGAATAAGCGTCACCCCGGGGATATGCCCGGCGGCATACTCTTCCGGTTCGCGCACATCGATCAGCACAACCTCGGGATCGTCCTGGATCGACGCAACCGTTTCCGCGTCCACTACCTGGGGCAACTCCGCCGGATCAACCTCGGCGGGTGCATCCGGGGTTGCGGTCGTACCCCCACAGGCCACCAATCCCAACAACAGCAGTGTAGCAAGAAGCAGATACACGTATCTCATCAGTCCTCCGTAAACCAGGAATGGAAAGCTGCAAGCCACACTGGCGACATACGTAAGCATCGCCGGCCTGCGGCGGTATTGTAGCATGAGTCAGACGGGGGAGCATATTTGGGATAGCGAACAGGAGATACGAGATAGGACGGTCGCGCCGGTCCCCAGTCCCTATGCGCCAATCGGCAGGGCTCCTACTCCCCCACCCACCAGCCAAACAGCGCATCCAGGTCGCGCCCGCTGACCTCTTCAAACACCTGCTGGACATCGGCAGTGGTGGCAACGTCGTAGCGGTAGCGCTCGTAGTAGGTTTGCAGCCCCGCAAAGAACAGATCGTCGCCTAACTCCTGCCGCAGCGTTGCCAGGAAGACCGCCCCTTTCCCGTAGACCGTGCGATAGTAGACATTGAAATTGGGGAAATCCGTAATCGCCAGGCCCACCGGCAGATCGCCGTCCGCCTGCGCACCCCGGTAGCGCAGCATGACCTCCCGCTCCCAGTCGGCCTGGGCCACCGCCGCGCCTTCGACATCTTCGGCGTAGATAATCCCGCTGTACTGCGCAAACGCCTCATCCAGCCAGGGCTGCCGGAAGATATCATTACCCACCAGTCCGAACCACCACTGATGCGCCACCTCGTGCGCGGTCACATAGCGCGTGCCCGCGTCCACCTGCGCATCGCTGTAGACAAAGATCAGGCCGGGATACTCATCGCCGCCGTCGAAGGCCCCCGGCAGCAGATGCACATCCAGTTCGCGGTAAGGGTAGGGTCCAAAGCGCCGCTCGAAGGTCGCCAGCGCCGCCGCGCTGATGCGCGCTACCCAGGCCGCATCCAGGCTGCTCCCCCGCGCCGTGTAGACATTCACCGCCACCTCGCCCGCCGCATCCTGCGTTAGCACAAAATCGCCCACCGTCAGGGCAAACTGCCGCACCGGGCCGGTCCGAATATCGTAAGTGGTTGCGCCGTCCGCCGCCGGGTAGGTTGCCACCGTGCTGCCGGAGGCGACCACGCTGTAGCCGGCCGGCACCGTCACCTGCACGGTGTAGAGCGCACTCGTGGAGAAGACCCGGTCGGGGAAGGTCGTTACATCCAGCCGCCAGCCATCGCCGTCATGCACTGCCGGCAATGGGTAGTACGACGGCAGCGGGAAGGTGCCGTCGCTCCCCGGCTGAAATGTCGCGGTAAAATCCACTTCCAGGATGGCCGTCGCGCCGGGGGCCAGCGGCTGGGCCAGCGGCAGCAGCAGCGCCGTCTCCTGCGCGGCATAACTTGCCGTCACCGGCAGCCCATCCACCGCCGCACGGGTGATATCCATGCGCACCGCGCCGCCCTTGCCCCAGAGATCGCGCGGGAAGTTGGGATAGAGCCGCAGCGCCACATCGTTCAGCAGTTGCCCGGTGGTGTTGGGAAAGCTAATCTGCAAGCTGCCAGTCAACTGCCGCGCCCCCGGCGCAATATCCATGTGCATGCTGTAGCGCGGCAGATCGGCATACGCGGCGATATCCCCGACAAACGCCGGACGCATCGCCGGGGCATAGGCCGCGCCGACATCCGGCGTGGGCGTGAGCGTGGGCAGGGGCGACGGGGTAAGCGTAGCTGTGGGTAACGGCGTAGGTGTCCCTGTCGGCGCGCTCGTTGGCGCAGGGATGCCGGTGGGTGTGGCCGCCGCCAGCGTTGCCAACCCCAGCCGCGCCGGCGGTACCGCAGTGGCTGACGGCACATCGGTTGGCGTCCCCGTAGGCCGCGCCAAATTCGGATCGCCCGCCCCCCCGGAGCCGCCGCATGCGGTGAGGAGGAGAAGCAAGAGAAGCAGTACCAACTGATAGCGCATGGTTGATCTCCCGGGAGCGCGGCTCCTGTGTGCTGCTGGGTCGGGGGTATTGTACCGCATGGTGGCGGGTACTGGTTATTCGTTGGCCCTATTCGCCGGCAAGCCGTGTCCATCCGGATAAACGTAACAAGTTCCATGAATTGGCATGGTAGGTACTACCATAAGCCGATGAAGATTATGTTGATTGTGTTAAAGAAGTATACATCCGGTCCCCTGTAACCTCACTCATACGCCAGCACATCGCGGACGGTGAGGCGCGAAGCATTCCAGGCCGGCAGGAAGCTCGCCAGCCCCGCCAGGCTGACCGAGAGGACCAGCCAGATCAGCGCACCGGTCGTGGAGTAGGTATAGCTCAACGGCGCGCCCAGGAAGAGCATGCCCACCTGATCGCTCAGTACCCGGCTGATCGGTAGCGCCAGCAGCAACCCCAGGCTCCACCCGATAACCCCGATCAGCATGCCCTCCAGGACGACGATCCGCAAGACCGAGCCGTCCGACGCGCCGATGGCCCGCATCACGCCGATCTCGCGGGTGCGTTCGAGCACATTCATACTCATCGTGCCCATCAGCCCCAGCCCACCGACGACCGCCGTCAGCACGGCCATGATCAGCAGACAGTAGACGATAATATTGAACTGCCCCAGGATGGTGTCGAACTCGCGGGTGGCGGTGGTGCTGCGAACGACATTCAGGCCGACGTTGCGAAAATGTTCTTCCAGCTTCTGTGCGGTCGCATCCTGGAATGCTCCGCTATGGCGCGCCGTGACGATCCGTACCTCGCCTGCCAGCCCGGACTCGCGTGCTTCGCGGGAAAAGTAGGGATAGTTGGCATAGGCGGTCAGATCATCGTTGCCGAAGGCTTTGATAATGCCCACAATCACCCAGTCGCTCTCGCGGCCCTTGAACTTGAGCGTGACCGTCTCGCCAACCGCCAGATCCGGCTCGTCGTCAATCACGCCCAGGCTGACCACCAGCGCATTCTCGTCTGCGGGGCGCAGCCAGCGCCCGGCAACCACGTCGGGAGCCACCAGTTCGGTGTCGGGTGGCGGCGCTTCCAGGGAAATCAGATCGCTCTCGGTGTCGTCAGCGCGCAGGCGGCGCGCGCCGACACTGCCCCAGGTCTCGGCCTCCACCACGCCGGGTACCTGGAACGCCTCCTGTTGAATGCGCTCGATCCGGTAGGATTGATCAAAGCTGACAAAGACATCAAACCGAACCAGGGAAGCAAACAGTTCATCCAGCGAGCGGCGCACCGAGTCCTGCACGCTGAAGACGCCGATAAAAATCGCGCCGCCCAGCGTCAGCGTGATCAGTGTCAGTGTGAGCCGGCCCTTCTTGCGGAAAGTGTTGCGCAGTGAGAGCAGCAGCGGCCGTGGCAGCCCACGCACCCGTTTGATCAGGCGGTCCAGCCGGCTGGTGCCATAGCTGCCCGGTCCCGCATCGCTGTTCAGCGCCTCACGGATGGAGATGCGTGATCCGCGCAGGAGCGGATAGATCGCCGCCAGTAGCGGTACCGCCAGACTGACCAGGAACTGCAGGCCGATAACGTGGGGAATAATGCCATAGGTGCGTGCATCAAAGTTAAAGAGCGTGGCAAAGAAGCCGGTAAACAGGCCCGCCGCCCAGTAAGCCGGCGGCGCGGCAATCAGCAGCGCAATAATCCCGAAGCCCAGCACCAGCACCAGGTACATAAACGCGATCTGCTCCGTGCGCCCACCGATGGACTTCATCACCCCGATCTGCCGGGTCTGCTGGGTCAGCAGGCCGGAGATCGTATTGGTCACCAGGAAGCCGCTGAGCAGCACCGCCAGTACACTCATCGCACTGAGCAGAAAGGTGATCGGTTTCAAGCCGAAAGTGGCAATGGGGCTCTCACCCGGTTCCGGGGGGATAAATATCTGATCAACCTCGCGCCCGCTGCGCTCAATCTTGTCGCGGACTTCCTGGGCAACGCGGTTGACAAACGCGGCATCAAAGAAGTGCTCCGGATCAACGCGCACGCTCACCGAGTTGAAGTCGCGCGACACGCCCAGCCAGTCCAGTGTTTCATCATTGATATAGCCGTAGTAGGTATTGAAAATGAAGGTTGGCGCGACATTGAGATCATGCACCGATCCGACAATCGGAATCTCGCGCCGGGTCTGATCGAGCGTTTCGATCAGCAGCTTTTTCCCGATCTGAATATCCACGCCAATCATGGGGTTGAGCGCCGAGCGTTCAATCAGCATGGTCTTATCCGGGGGCGGCCACTGCCCTTCTTCTAGTTGAAATGTGCTGAGGGTTATATCATCAAAATCGCGGATGGCGGCGAGTTGCATATTCTCCCACTGATCGGGGCCGACGTTGAGGCGTACACTCACGGAGCGGCGGCCCTCAGCCGCGGCAACGCCATCCATCTTCTGAACAACATCCACCAGATCATCATCAAACGGCTCGACGGTCGAGATCACAAAGCTGAAGGGTTTACCCGCCATATACTGCTCCGATAAACCACGCAGCAGCCGCACGCGCGACTCGGCGATCATGCCGACCGCAAACACTCCAACCGCTATGGACAGGGCAACCAGCAGTGTGCGGGTCTTGTTGCTCCAGAGGTCGCTCAAAACTTTGCGCCAGCGTGGGCCAACCATGAGATATCTCCATCTATTGCAGGAATTCACATGCCTTGCGTGGTACGCTCGTGAGACAACTTTTCGCCTCCAGCAGGATGTACTGGAGTCCCGGCATTAGCCGGTCAATACCTGCCAGGACCGCAGGACACTACCGCGAACGCCGGATCCGGCTGAAGCCGGGACTCCCGATGTCTTGATGTCCGGATTACCAATTCAACGTTCATTAACAGGAGTTACGCGGTCGGTTCCCAATCAGATGTTCATCTGGACAACCGGCCCGATTCGCCTCCGGCAGGGCGGAAGATTCCTATCTTGTTCACAAACATGTTGCACAACGTGCGAAATTTTTGTGAAACAAGAAAAAAGAAGTACGATGCTGCCGCAGGCGATTCTGCCGTTCACCGGGTGAAACGCCCGGTTTGATGAACCACCGCGTAAGTTCTGTCATTAAGCGATACTAACGATGCAAGGAGAATCATACCACCGTTTTGCCGGGCTGTTGGGTATAGATATGTGCAAATGCTGTGCAGGAGCGTGACTGGGACGCTCGCCGGATGGTGAATGTTGCAGTGAAAGGCAATATGCGGTACAGTCTGCGCGTTGATCCAGCCAGGATGAGGTAAACGATGCAGGTACCGGCGTACGATGGGTATATTTTTGATCTGGATGGCACGCTCTATCTGGGTGACGCGCTGCTGCCGGGCGCGCAGGCACTGCTCCAGCAGTTGCGCGCATCCGGGCGACGGGTGGCGTTTGTCTCCAACAACGCGACCCGCTCACGCGACGAGGTGGTCGCAAAGCTGATGCGACTGGGCATTACGGTTGAGCAGCAGGAGGTGGTCAACTCAACCATGGTAACGGTGCGCTGGCTGCGTCAGCATGCACCGGAGGCCGTGCTCTATCCCATCGGCGAGCAACCGCTGATCGAGGAACTGCAGGCGGCCGGGTTGCGCCTGAGTGACGATCCGGCGGCGATTACGTTTGTGCTGGCCTCATTTGACCGAACCTTTGCCTACCATAAGCTGCAGGTGGCCTTCGATGCTATCCGGGCGGGGGCGCGGCTGATTGCCACTAACGCGGACCGCTACTGCCCGGTGCCGGGGGGCGGGCAGCCGGATGCCGCCGCCGTAATCGCCGCGATTGAGGCATGTACCGGCACCACCTGCGAGATGGTGATTGGCAAGCCGTCGCCCTACATGGCCCAAACGGCCGGCGCTATGCTGGGTCTTACCCCGTCCGCCTGTCTGGTGATCGGGGATCGGCTGGAAACCGACATTGCCATGGGCAAGGCGGCCGGGATGGCGGCGGCGCTGGTTTTAACCGGGGCTAGCAGCCGCGCCGACCTCGCCATGGCCGCACACCAGCCCGATTATGTGATCGCTGATCTGCGAGCACTGCTGCCGGGCCTGGGGTAGCTTTACACGCGTCTCGCACCGTGGTAGGATAAGGTCATATGTGTCGGGAAAATGCCATACAAATGGTCGGCACCGGCGTTGTTGATGCAAGAACCAGGTGCGGCAATGCGACCTGCTCCTGCTACCCGATGCGCTGAGTCTGGGAGGTTGCTATGCCTCGTGTTCTGCTTCTGCATGCAACGGTCGGCACTGGTCATAAACGAGCGGCGGAAGCGCTGTGCCGGGCGTTCGGGCAACATCAGGCAAACGATGTGCTGGTCGAAGATGTGCTGGATCATACGCCCTGGCTTTTTCGGGTGGCCTATGCGCGCTCCTACCTGGAGTTGACCGATCATGCGCCGCTGGTCTGGGGCTATTTTTATAGCCAGACCAATATTGACCCTGAGCTGGCCGATATTTCGAATAATGTGCGCAAGATTGTGGAGAGCATCGGGACAAACGGCCTCAAAGAGGTACTCAAGCGCTTCCAGCCCGAGATTATTATCTGCACGCACTTTTTGCCGATGGAACTGCTGGTGCGGCTGAAGCTGAAGGCCAAACTGTTCCAGCCGATCTACTGCGTGATCACCGATTATGCGGCGCATACATTCTGGACCTATACCGAGATTGACGGCTATTTTGTGGCAACCGAGCAGACGTGTGAGCAACTGATCCGCCGGGGTGTACAGGACTCGCAGATCTGCGTCAGCGGTATTCCGATTGATCCGGCGATTGCCGTGCCCAAAGATCGGGATAGTGTACGGCGGCGGCGGGGTTTGCCGCCTGACCGCAACCTGATTACGCTGTTTGGCGGAGGCATGATTACGGAGCGGGTGCGCGGAATTGTTGCCGGGCTGTTGCAGAGCGGCGCAGAAGGCATGCTGGTGGTGGTTGCCGGGCGCAATGCGGCCTTAGCCAGTGCGCTGGCCGATTTGCAGTGCAGTCCGACGCTCGATCTGCGGGTGCTGGGGTTTGTTACCTATGTTGATGACCTGATCGTTGCCAGCGATCTGGTGATTACTAAGGCCGGCGGCTTGATTATCAGCGAAGTAGTCGCGCGCGGTGTCCCTCTGGTGGTGATTGATCCGATCCCCGGCCACGAAGAGTGGAACGCGGATTTTGTGGTTGGCAGCGGTTCCGGAGTGCAGCTTCGCATGGCCGAGTCGGTGCCGATGACTGTCTATCGGTTGTTGCGGCACCCGGATATTCTCCAGGATATGCGGGTGCATGCGGCGGCGGTGGGGCGGCCACGGGCTGCGCTGGATATCGCTGAGTATATTATGGACGACTTTGAACAGAAGTATCGCCGATAACCTATGTAGAAAGAACAGACCAACAGAGGACGCAGAACAACATTATTCGATAGATATACGCCAGGCGTGCGTTGTTCTGGGTTCGCTATTATGATGTTCGCCGTCTGTCGTTTATGTACCAATGGTCCTGTATGTTTTGCCGGGGTTGCGGTTATGCATGGATAGGCTGCCCGGGGGCCAATTGCGAAAGACGGAGCAGTATTATGACCAGACCAGACCGGGTGCTGTTTGCCATCTCTGATACGGGTGGGGGACATCGTAGCGCGGCGATTGCTATTACTGCCGCGTTGCAGTTAGTCAGCAGTCGCGAAATCTCGTGCGAGATGCTTGATGTGCTGCGGATTACCAATTTCCCGTTTGTGCGGAATGCGCCCAATTTGTATGACCAGCTCTCGACGCGCTGGCTTCCGCTCTACAATCTCACTTTCGAGGTGACAAACGGCATCCGGCGGGTTGATGTGCTGTCGCGTCTGGTCTATTTGCAGGCGCGGCGCAATATTGCCCGGGCGCTCCAGTCGTTTAACCCCGATCTGGTAGTGGTGACGCATCCGCTGGTGTATCGCCTGGTGCGCGCGGCCCGCCGAACCCATCGCCTTTCTTACCGGATTGTCACCGTTGTCACCGACCTGGTGACGCTGCATGCCTCCTGGACACATCCCGATGTTGATATCTGTCTGCTGCCCACCGATGAAGCCTACACCTTGATGCAGCGGCAGGGTTTGTCGCCGAGCCGGATGCGGCGAACCGGTTTTCCTGTGCATCCCAAGTTTGCGCACTATACCCAGGGTCAGACCGAGTCCCGGCATGAGTTGGACGTTGATCCGGCGCGCTTCACGGTGTTGGTTACCAGTGGTGGAGTCGGATCGGGACGGATGCATGATCTGGTGCTCGAACTGGAGCGGGTCTATCCGGAAACGCAGTTTCTGGTCATCACCGGCAAGAATCGAACGCTCCAGCAGCAACTGCTGGCGCGGCGGCGCAGTCCGCATTGCCATATTTTCGGGTTTGTGCAGAATATGGAAACCCTGATGGCGGCCAGCGATATTGTCATCAGCAAGGCCGGTCCCGGCACGCTGATGGAGTCGTTTGTCATGCGCCGTCCGGTGATTGTCACCGAGGCCGTCGGCGCACAGGAGCGCGGCAATATTGACTTTGTGCTCAACCATGAACTGGGCTTCTACTGCCCCACGACCGAGCGGATTGTCGATGCCGTCAGCGAGTTGAACAACTCCGACTACTATCAGGCCACCGTCAACCGGCTGGCGGTGGCAGTCCCCCGGCATGGAGCCGAGCAGATTGCCCAGATCCTGCTCGATCAACTCTCCCAGACCGACCGTCCGGCAGAATACCGCCGCCGCCCCCAGCGAACACCGCTGCGCCGCTGGGGGCGGGCACTGCGCCGGGGCATTCGCCAGCGCCCCTCCTCTGAAACACGTTTATAGGAAAGCAGAGAACGTACGGGGCTCTCCGTGACAGGAGTGACGCGTTCACTCGTTTGGAAGCAGATGTCACCTGTTGCAGGCGACATCTGCCGTTACGGGGAGCACACGTTCAGTGTTATGCGGGTTATTGACACGCGTTCCAGGGTGGGTGGTTACACCGTACGTTTGACCAGATGGAAGCCGGAATCGCCGGCGGTAGCATGGTATATCTTTTGCTTTACCCCAGAAAGTTGCTCTCAGAGCAACTTTCTGGGGTAAAGATGGTCCGACATAAGTGGTTCTCCGAACCACTTTCTTTTCTGCAAATCTACAGATGTCGGGTTCCGCCCTACCGGAGGTGGAACGACCTGTCGGTTCCGGAATCGCGGAGCGCGTGTCGATGACAGGATATGCCGCATATGCGCGGTTTGTGCGGAACCCGGGCTTGTGAGGTTCTCTGCTTAAAAAAAGTTGAAATTTTTATCCGCCCATGCTATTATGCGCACTACAATCGGACTGCATACCATACCACCTCAAATTGTGCGCCTCTAGCTGGCCTCGGTGCAGGGTGCCTGAGATTTGTGTTTTCTACCGTCGGATGGTCAATAACTACGCGGCCGGACACCCACCGGGTCTTGTTGCGATTGTAGGGATTAAGTATTTAGTTCCAGACAGGCAGGTACAGCTATGGCAATGACAACCAAGGAGAAGCTCGAACGCTTGCGTCAGACGAAAGCTCGCCTCGCAGCGGGTGGGGGTGACAAGCGTATCGCCAAACAGCACGACCTTGGCAAGCTCACAGCGCGTGAGCGGATCGCGCTGCTGTTCGACCCGGAGACGATTCAGGAGATGTTTCTCTTTGCGCAGCATCGCAATGTCAACTTTGGGATGATGGGCAAGGAGATGCCCGGCGATGGAGTTGTGACGGGCGTTGGAGCGGTTGGTGGGCGGCAGGCCTTTTTTGCCTCCCAGGATTTTACTGTTTCTGGTGGATCAGTCGGCGAGATGCATGCCGATAAAATTTGCCAGACGATGGAAATGGCGCTAAAATCCGGTGCGCCGCTGGTGTTTATCAATGATAGTGGTGGGGCGCGCATCCAGGAGGGGATTGATGCGCTGAGTGGCTATGGGCGGATCTTCTACCGCCATGTGCTGCTCTCCGGTGTGGTGCCGCAGATCTCGATTATCGCCGGTCCTTGTGCCGGTGGGGCCGCCTACTCGCCCGCGCTGATGGATTTTATCATTATGGTTGAGGGCACCGGGGAACTCTTTATTACTGGTCCCCAGGTGATCAAGCAGGTGACGGGTGAGGATATCTCGGCGGCGGACCTCGGTGGTGTGTTTGCGCAGATGAGTAGTGGTGTGGTACATCTGATGGCCAAGGACGATCAGGATGCCCTCCGGCTCTGCCAGAAGTTGCTCTCGTTCTTGCCCTCGAACAACCTGGAAGATCCGCCGGACTTTGGGGGTGGGGAACTGGTGTTTGCCCCCGATGCCTACCTGGATCGGGTGATCCCGGATAATCCTCGTGATCCGTACGATATCAAGGATATTATTCTGCGGGTGGTAGACGATGGCGATTTCCTGGAGATTCAGGATCACTTTGCCCTGAATGCGGTGGTCGGGTTTGCCCGAATCAATGGTCGGACTGTCGGTGTTGTCGCCAACCAGCCCGCAGTAATGGCCGGGGTGCTGGATATCGACTCCTCCGATAAGATCTCGCGGCATGTGCGTTTCTGCAATGCCTTTAACATTCCGCTGGTGACGTTTGTCGATGTGCCCGGATTTATGCCGGGTATTCAGCAGGAGCGCGGCGGTATTATTCGCCACGGAGCGAAAATGCTCTTCTCTTACTCGGCGGCGACCGTGCCCAAGATTACGGTGCTGTTACGTAAAGCGTACGGCGGCGCGTATCTGGCAATGTGTGGCAAGGATCTGGGTAGCGATCGGGTGGCGGCCTGGCCCACGGCCGAGGTGGCGGTGATGGGGCCGGAAGGGGCGGTCAATATCGTCTACCGCGATCAAATTAAGAGTGCGGAAGATCCCAAAGCCGCGCGTGAGAAGTTTATCAATGAGTATCGCGAGCAGTTTGCCAATCCCTTCGTGGGTGGGTCGCGCAACCTGATCGACGATATTATTGAACCGAAGGATACCCGGCGCTATCTCAGCCTGGCTCTGGAATCCTTGCGTACGAAGCGTGACATCCGGCCACAGAAGAAGCATGGCCTGATTCCAATGTAGCGACGGGAGGGAAGCAATGGTCGGTGAAGCTCTGATTATTGCGCTGCAACTGATGGTTATCGGGATGGGGGTGGTGTTTACCGCGCTGGCGCTGCTGGTGGTGTTTCTGACCGCCTTTAAACGGATAGACGTAGGAATGTCGAAGCCTAAGCCGGAAGCGATTCCGACGTCTGCGCCGAGTGCACAACCGTCAAGCTGGCCATCGGCTTATGGTATTCCACCGGAAGAAGTTGCGGTTATTTCAGCAGCGGTGACCGCCGCGATCACGCGCCGAATTCAGGTGAAGCGCATTCGTTACCTGGGCAATGTGCCCGAAACGGCCTGGTCACGTCAGGGCCGTGTGACGATTATGGCATCGCACGTTACGAAACGCTAAAACACAACAATTATTGATTGCCAGGCATGCCCGGTTGACCGTTTCACGCCGTGTGTTGGTATTGGCAGTTGGGGCGTAGCATGGCTACGCCCCTGGTGTGACGGTGGATGCAGTAATGAGGCTATTGTAAGGTGATGTCTGGTGCCGGAGGACAAAGATGAACAGCAGCGAATATTCGCTAGACGATGGCGTTCCTCCAGATGTTGTCGCTGTTATTTCTGCAACGGTAGCAACAACAATGAAACGCCAGGTCCGTGTCAAGCGCATCCGCTACCTGAGAACGCCCACCGAACCTGTACCTTTATGGGCGTTTCAGGGCCGCGTGACGATTATGACATCACGTTTTAGCAAACGCTAAACGGCACCGGCTGTCAGGCATGTCCGGCTGATTTGGTTTCACGCCGTGTGTCGATTCCATGCCGAGGAAATGTCGGGCGTAGCCCGGTTACGCCCCAGGTGCGACGGTGAATGCAAAAATGAGGAGGTACAGTGAAGAAGTTACGCGTGACGGTCAATGGAGTGAGCTACGAAGTCGATGTTGAGGTACTTGAGGACGAAGACGATATCGGGGCCGGGTATGGGTTTCCGTCGTCAACGTCGGCACCGCCGGCAGCCCGTGTACCGACCGGGGGGAATGCCGGGGGGGCGGCCCCCGCACCCGCACCGGCAAAGGCGGCGGCACCAACGGCGTCACCTTCGACCGGCGATGATAAGAATGTCTTGACCTCGCCGATTGCCGGTGTGATTGTTGAGGTCAAGGTTAAGGCTGGTGACTCGGTCAGTGAGAATGACTCGGTAGTGATCATCGAAGCAATGAAGATGAATACCAATGTGAGTTCCCCGGTTTCCGGCAAGGTTAAGGAAGTGCGTGTTAGCTCCGGGGACGCAGTACAGCAGGGTCAGGTCTTGTTGACATTCGAGTAGAACAGGAGGCGGTACGTGGGGCAAACCCTGGAAGCCCTTTTGGATTATCTCCGTGGCACCGGGTTCTACCTGATTTTTCAGAATCCCGGCAGTCTGATTATGATCCTGGCCGGCTGTTTCTTTATCTACCTGGCGGTTGTGCGGCAGTTTGAGCCGTTATTGTTGGTGCCGATCGGGTTCGGAGTGATCGTCGGCAATATTCCGTTTGCGGTTGAGGAAGGGATTGTCGGGCCGGGGATTTACGAAGAAGGCAGTGTACTCAATTATCTGTACTTTGGGGTGACATCAGGCATCTATCCGCCGTTGATTTTCCTGGGTATCGGGGCCATGACCGATTTCTCAAGCCTGTTGTCCCAACCCCGGTTAATGTTGCTCGGCGCGGCGGCCCAGTTTGGGGTCTTTGTAACTCTCTTTGGCGCAATATTGTTGGGGCCGCTGTTTGGTCTGCAGAGTGATCCGGCTGCGGATGGTGCGGAGTCGCTGGCACGCCTGGTACGGGCAGCCGCCAGTATTGCCATTATCGGTGGGGCGGATGGTCCAACCGCGATCTTTCTAACCTCGCGGTTAGCCCCCGATCTGCTCGGCGCGATTGCGGTTTCGGCGTATTCGTACATGGCGCTGGTGCCGGTGATTCAGCCACCGATTATGCGTCTGTTGACATCGAAGGAAGAGCGGGTTATTCGGATGAAAATGCCGCCGCCGGCATCCCGGTTCCAGCGGGTGATTTTTCCGATTGTCGGCTTGATTATCACGGTGTTTATGGCAACTGACGCGCTACCGCTCCTGGGGATGCTCTTTTTGGGCAACCTGTTAAAAGAGAGTGGTGTCACCGAGCGTCTGGCACGTACGGCGCGGAGCCAGTTTATCGATGCCGTAACGATTCTGCTGGGCTTTACGGTGGGGGCCAGCACGCAGGCCGACCGCTTCCTGACGCCGCGGTCGATTATTATCTTTGTCATGGGCGCGTTTGCGTTTGCCTTTGCCAGTGCTGTCGGTGTGCTCTTTGCCAAGCTGATGAATCTGTTCCTCAAGGAAGGGGACAAAATTAATCCGCTGATTGGTTCGGCGGGAGTGTCGGCAGTACCGCATGCGGCACGTACGTCGCATGTGGTTGGTCAGCAGGAAGATCCCCAGAATTTCCTGATTATGCAGGCGATGGCACCGAATGTTGCCGGTGTCATTGGCTCGGCGATTGCCGCCGGTGTGCTGCTGCAAGGTGTTATTGCGAACTTTGGTCCGGCGGTTGGAATATAATAACATTGCTGTTCGTGTCGGTTTGCTGAAGGAAGCTTCCGGTGGAATGCACGAAAGACGTAGCGCGGGGAGGAGCGAAACATCTTTCGCTCCTCCCCGCGTTGTTGGTGTTGATCGATCGTGCGCTGTTTCGGAAACCGGGTTCTACCAGGACGGAATGCGGATGCGCAGAAGCGCGTCCCTACCGAAAATGACATCCTCCATCTGCGCAGAGTTGTCGCCGGTCCCCTCTTCCCTGATCCTACCGGATCGTCCAGGCGCTCTCTTCCTGATGTAGGGATTCGGCCAGGTCTGCGCCATAGGGTGTGGCGCGAACAATGACGCGTTGCGTGAACTTATTCGGGCCGGTGGCAGGCCAGCAGGTAATCAGCGTAACTACCTCGTCCTCCGACGGCTCCATGTAGCGGGCATTGGCCGCGCGCTGTTCGGGGGGGGCGTTCTCCTCATCCACCACCAGGCGCTCCTGCACGACATAGCGGTACTGCTGACCATCACTATAGATAGTCACCGGGTCGCCGGGATGCACATAAAACAGGTCACGAAACACCTGCCCATATCCGCCGACATGCCCGGCCATCACGATATTGCTGTTCTCGCCAGGATTGGCCGAGCCCTTGTGATGCCCAACCGCATACTCGGCAACATCCCAGATTGCTACCGAGCCATTTGCCTGCTCCTGGATGGTCCAGCCAACTTCAACTACCTTGTAGTCAATCGCAACCGTTGGAATAACCAGGCGGCTGATCGTAGAGACATGCGCGGCCTGTTCTGCATTGGGAACGCGGCTGGATACCTGACCGCCGATGTTGAGGACCGGCGCACTGAAGGCGACCGATTCGGCGGCTTGAACCGGCGCACGCGTGTCCACGGTGTCTGTTATGAGGGGCAGATCATTATCGCCCCGGGCCGCCTGCCGATTATACTCAATCTGGGCATACACTCCCCCGACGTAGAGCAGCAGGTATGCTCCGGCAAGGAGCAAGAGATTGCCCAGCGTCCAGGTGATCCGCGCGCGGAGCGGTGGAAGCTGTGCGTCTGCCTGCGGCTTTCGGGCCGGCTTTTTGCGCTTGCGCACCCAGCGGATGAGTGGAGCGGGCGCACTGCCGCCGATAGCAGATATTACGCTGCCCGCAGTTGCCTGCATATCAGTATCGGTTGTGTGCGCGGTCTCTATCGTCGCGGAGCCGCCGATTGCTTTATTCCAGGCTGGAGTATCGTGTAGTTCATGTTGCCGCATAGTATCTCCCGGTTGCGTGCGCGAAGGCAGATCAGCCTGCTCAAAAAGTAAATGCTTGAGATAGGCGCGCTGATCATCAGTAGAGCTAAAACGCGTTGAGTCCATTCCAGGGTTCTCCGAACATAAGCTCAATCCCCATGTAACCGGTCGCGTGTATTTCCCGTATCGAACATATGACAGCGGTGGGAGGTCTACACCGACAGGTTTGGACGAACAGATTGCAATGATCTATACGCTGGTGTAGTTCGTCTGCTACGGACTATTGCACAAAACGTGCCGCACAATTGGTGAATGTGACGTGTGGCTGCGCGCCGGACAGTCCACCGCACATCAGTATAGCATGCCCCCACGGCGAATACCATCGGCAGAGCGGTATCATCGGCCACTTCTCATCAACTCTTTAGTTGACTCTCCCCGACCTTCATCGTACGCTATCATAGTGTAAGTGTGTGTAAGCATAGCAGAAACAGAGGAGGGATTCCTATGATCCAGCGCATCGTCGCCGGCCTGATGCTCGTGCTCTTCCTGGCCGCGTGTGGTAGTAGTCCGCAGTCTGCCACGACTGAGCCGACGGCAACCCCGGCCGTCGAGCCAACCGAAGCCCCACCAATCGAGCCGACTGAAGCCGCAATGGATGAGCCAACCGAAGCCCCGGCTGTCGTCGAGCCGACTGAGGCTGTTGCCGCAACCGAGCCGACCGAGGCAACCCAGAGCGATGGTACCTCCACGGCGCAGCGCTATGTGATTGTGCCGACCGAGTCGGAAGTGCGGTACGAGGTAGCCGAGACCTTCCTGCGTGACAATCGGCTGGCAACCGCTATCGGTGTTACCCAGGAGATCGAAGGCACGATCACGGTTGACCCGGATAATCCCCAGAACAGTTCGATTGGCGTGATAACCATTGATATCAGCGCCTTTACTTCCGATGAAGACCGCCGCGATCAGGCTATTCGTGACCGCTGGTTGGAGTCGGCAACCTACCCGATTGCTACCTTTGAGCCAACCGAGATTACCGGCCTGCCGGAAACCTACACCGAGGGCGACGAAATTTCCTTCCAGGTCACGGGCGATATGACCGTCCGCGAGACGACTAATCCGGTGACATTCGATGTGACTGCGCAGGTGATGGATGGCGACATGGTGGGAACGGCGACAACCGATATTAAGATGACTGACTTTGGCTTTGATCCGCCGGATATTGCGGGTATTCTCCGCGCTGAAGATGATGTCCGGCTCACGTTTGATTTTGTGGCCCGCCCCGAAGCATAGCTCGTGAAGCGTGAAGCGTGAAGTGCGAGGTGCGCGACGGGAAACGCGACGAGCAGTCCGTTTCCCGCCTTGTGCTCTCTTCTCTGTCCTCTGTTCCCGGTCTCCTCAAGCGACACACCGGGTGATACTAAGGGTTCATAAAAGAATAACTTCCCCCACCCCCTAACAACTCTGCTCAATGTTCACGTGGGTGAAGCGTGTAATTCCATTGAGGACAAACGTCATGATACGTGATATTGAGTGTCGTCAT
>JGI12109J20283_10629598_pt1 | contig 31137 bp, 33 predicted proteins | sample ElkSlonscriptome_12_FD_20283 | JGI IMG/M metagenome (IMG submission 20283)
CGCGCCATGCCTCGATCGCCGAGGCACGCTCGCGCCAGGGCTACATCGATATGGACCGCCTGCGTGATATCGGAAAGCACACCCGCCAGATCGACGTGGTCGGCCGCCGGGCCAAACCGCGCCAGCACTATGTGTTGAGCTATATCCTTGTGCGCGATGCAGATAGGCTGATCGACATTCGCCGCAATTGCACCTTCGTTTATGGCAAAGGCGTATCGCGTCCGGATGTGCTGCCCTATGTCTATCGCTACACGGCGATCCGCTACAATTTCACGCCCGGAGACGGCGCATGATCGGTCGTCTGCTTACCGGCGTGTTTGCTATGATCGCGCTGACGGGCTGCAGCGTGCTGTTCCCCGAAGATCCCCGCGAGGGGGTCGAGGCTGATCAGGCCTGCATCAATCGCGTGCGCACAGCAATGACCTATCAGGAGTCAGAAGAATTGCGCGATACCGCTGGTCGCTACATCCCGACTTTCACATTCGACATCACCCGCATGGGCTTTTCCGATGTCAAAAAGCTGGTCCAGCCCGGCAGTGATGAAACAGCCGGCACGCGGCTGATGCAGGAAACCAGCGACACTACCGCTGCGGTGGAGCGGTTCATGGCGATGCCAGTAGACGAAAAGGGCGCGTTTTTCCTTGGTCGCGAACCTGCCCTTTACCGGGTCCGCGGCACGGCTCAGAGCCTGCCCGAATTGCTCACCAGCGGCTGCGCGCGCCAACAGGCCGATATGCGCCTTATCAAGGTAACTTGGGAGCGCGTCGGCGCCCGTTCCTCGGCACCCTCCTCCCGCACCCACAAAACAATGGACAGCTGATGCCCAAACGCACTGACATTTCCTCCATTCTCGTGATTGGCGCAGGGCCCATCATCATCGGGCAGGCGTGCGAGTTCGATTATTCGGGCACGCAGGCGATCAAGGCTTTGAAGGAAGAGGGCTACCGGGTGATCCTCGTCAACTCCAATCCCGCCACGATCATGACGGACCCGGAGTTTGCCGACGCCACTTATATCGAGCCGATCACGCCCGAAATCGTCGCCAAGATCATAGCGAAGGAAAAGCCTGACGCGCTGCTGCCCACGATGGGCGGACAAACCGCACTCAATTGCGCGCTACAGCTTGATGAAATGGGCGTGCTCGACAAACACCGCGTGGAAATGATCGGGGCCAAGGCCGATGCAATTGACAAGGCGGAGAACCGCCAGCGTTTTCGCGAGGCAATGGACGCAATCGGGCTGGAAAGCGCACGCAGCGGGGTTGCGAACACGCCGGAAGAGGCAAGAGCGCTGATCGAACACACCGGTTTACCCGCGATCATTCGCCCCTCATTCACGCTTGGCGGCACAGGCGGGGGCATCGCCTATAACCGGCAGGAGTTTGACCGGATCGTGTCCGAAGGGCTTGCCGCTTCGCCCACCACCGAGGTTCTGATCGAGGAATCGCTACTGGGCTGGAAGGAATACGAGATGGAGGTGGTGCGCGACCGAGCGGACAACGCGATCATCATCTGCTCCATCGAAAACGTCGACCCAATGGGCGTGCACACCGGCGATTCCATAACTGTCGCACCGGCCCTGACACTGACTGATAAGGAATATCAGATCATGCGCAGCGCCAGCATCGCCGTGCTGCGCGAAATTGGAGTGGAGACGGGCGGTTCCAACGTCCAGTTTGCAGTCAATCCCGAGGATGGCCGCCTTATCGTGATCGAGATGAACCCGCGGGTCTCACGCTCTTCGGCATTGGCTTCCAAGGCTACCGGTTTTCCCATCGCGCGCGTCGCGGCAAAGCTGGCCGTGGGATACACGCTCGATGAAATCACCAACGAGATTACGGGCGCAACGCCCGCCAGTTTCGAGCCGACAATCGATTATGTTGTCACCAAGATCCCGCGCTTTGCGTTCGAGAAGTTCAAGGGCACCGAAGACAACCTTTCAACCGCGATGAAATCGGTGGGCGAGGTGATGGCAATCGGGCGCAATTTTGCAGAATCCATGCAGAAAGCGCTTCGGGGGCTGGAAACCGGGCTTGATGGCTTCAATCGTATTTCCGAGCTGGAAGGCGTCTCGAAAGACGTCATCACGGCCGCGCTAAGCCGCCGCACCCCAGACCGCTTGCTCAAGGTTGCTCAAGCTTTTCGCAATGGACTGACGCTGGAGGAAATCCACTCAGTCACCCGGTACGATCCATGGTTTCTGCGCCAGATCGAAGCAATCATCGCTGCCGAAAAAGAAGTTCAGGCAAATGGCCTCCCCAATGATGCATCTGGCCTCAGGCGGCTGAAATCGATGGGTTTTTCAGACAAAAGATTGGCCAATCTTGCCGTACGTTCAGTGGGCGTTGCTGGCGGACTGGCTGAAACACAAGCTCGGCGATCTGGCCTGTTACACGATGCCCTTCAAGCCATGGCAGGCGCCACCAGCGCGACGGAAGTGCGCGAATTGCGCCGCAAGCTGGGCGTGTTGCCCGTTTTCAAGCGCATCGATAGCTGCGCGGCCGAATTCGATGCGGTCACACCTTACATGTATTCAACATACGAGGCTCCCAGCTTCGGAGAGGCGCAGTGCGAGGCCGCCCCATCGGACAGGCGCAAAATCGTCATATTGGGCGGTGGGCCCAACCGGATCGGGCAAGGCATCGAATTCGACTATTGCTGCGTCCACGCCTGCTTTGCTCTGGCAGAGCAGGGCTTCGAGACAATCATGGTCAATTGCAATCCGGAGACTGTCTCGACCGATTACGACACATCAGACCGGCTCTATTTTGAGCCGCTCACCGATGAGGATGTGCTCGAAATCCTGCGGGTAGAGCAACAAACGGGCGATCTCGTGGGCGTGATCGTGCAATATGGCGGACAGACCCCGCTCAAACTTGCGCAGGCGCTGGAGGATGAAGGCATCCCTATCCTGGGCACCAGCCCTGATGCGATAGACCACGCCGAAGACCGTGAACGGTTTGCCCGTCTTGTGAACAAACTGCGGCTCAAGCAACCCGATAACGGCATCGCCTATACCCGCGATGAGGCAGCAGCAGTGGCCGCGCGGATCGGCTATCCTGTTCTGCTCCGCCCATCTTTTGTGCTGGGCGGGCGAGCGATGGAAATCGTCGATTCCGAAGCGCAGCTTGATGATTACATCGCCACAGCCGTGACTGTGTCTGGCGAAAGTCCGGTGCTAGTCGATCAATATCTACGCGATGCGATCGAATGCGATGTCGATGTACTTTGCGATGGCGAGGAAGTGCGGATTGCGGGCGTAATGCAGCATATCGAGGAGGCCGGCGTGCACTCGGGCGACAGTGCATGCACGCTGCCGCCTTACTCTCTGCCATCGGAGATCATCGAAGAGATGGAGCGTCAGTCCGATGCGCTTGCCCGCGCCTTGCAGGTGCGGGGCCTGATGAATGTGCAATTCGCGGTAAAGGACGGCGAGGTGTACCTGATCGAAGTCAACCCGCGCGCCAGTCGAACCGTGCCATTTGTTGCCAAGGCGATCGGTCAGCCGGTCGCCAAGATTGCAGCGCGCATCATGGCCGGAGAAAAGCTGAGCGGGTTTGAACCTTTCAGGCGCGATCTGCCTTACATGGCGGTGAAAGAGGCGGTGTTCCCTTTCGCACGGTTCCCGGGAGCCGATCCAATCCTCAGCCCCGAAATGAAGTCCACCGGCGAGGTCATGGGGATTGATCGCAGTTTCGAAGCTGCATTCTGGAAATCGCAGATGGGCGCCGGGATGATATTGCCGCGTTCGGGCACAGTTTTTGTGTCGGTAAAGGATTCAGACAAAGACGGAATCGTATCCGCTGTGAAAGACCTGCAGTCGCGAGGGTTCAAAATTATCGCAACAAGCGGCACCCAATCCTATCTCGCCGATCAGGGCCTCGAAGTGCAACGGGTAAACAAGGTTGCCGAAGGCCAGCCTCACATTGTGGATGCCATTATTGATGGAGAAGTTGCGCTGATTTTCAATACCACCGAAGGCTGGCAATCGCTGCTCGACAGCAAATCAATCCGGGCAACGGCGCTTGAAATGAAAATTCCGTACTACACCACGGCGGCCGCAAGCCGCGCAGCAGCATCGGCGATTGCGGCAATTGAGCCCGAGCAGCTTGAAGTTCGCTCGTTGCAGGACTATTATGGCTGAACGCTGACGCCAGATCCCCCAAGATTTTTGATAATCGTTAGGTGGCCCACATGCGGGGCCGCCACAGTCAAAATGACGCTAATCGGGGCAGGGGACCAATGGCGCCAGCCAAACTTGACTTAAGAAAGAGATATCAATGGCGACGATGGAAAAGGTTCCCATGCTGGCGGAGGGGTATGAGCGGCTCACTGCCGATCTCAAGGCGCTGCGCGAGGAACGCCCCCGGATTGTCGATGCGATCGAGGAAGCGCGTGCGCATGGCGATCTGTCGGAAAATGCCGAATATCATGCAGCCAAAGAGCGTCAGGGCCAGGTAGAGGCGCAAATTGGTGATCTTGAAGACAAGATCTCCCGCGCGCAGATCATCGATCCCAAGACGCTTTCGGGCAACAAGGTCATCTTTGGTGCCACAGTCACTTTGCTTGATGAGGATGACAAGCCGATCAAGTACCAGATCGTTGGCCAGACCGAGGCCGATGCCTCCAAGGGTCGCATTTCCTACAATTCGCCCATGGCGCGCGCGATGATTGGCAAGAAGGTGGATGACGAGATCGAAGTGACCGTGCCTTCGGGGGACAAGTTCTACCTCGTCTCAGAGATCGAATTCGTCTGAGCTTTGTGCAATTGGTGCGTTATTTCAGGCGCTTTCCCATTGCGTAATTGTGGATAGCCACCGGGCCTCCTTCGCCGTCAATGGTGAAGTCGCGCCGGTTGGAAAGAACATATCCGGCTCTCTCAAAAGCCGAGCGGGCCAATTCACTTGCCTCGGTGTAAAGGCGCTTTGCGCGATGTTCGCGAGCGTGCCTCTCGGCGCGCGCCAGCAGACTGTCTGCAAGGCCACATCCGCTGTGATCGGGGTGGCAATAAAGCTGATCGAGATGGCCGTCCGGTTCGAGCAAGGCGTAAGCCACCGGAAGATCGCTAGCCGTCGTGGCAACGAGGATCAGGTCACCTAAAGCAGCGCGTTTGCGATACATGGCTGCGCTACCAAGGCGCATCGCCCAAGCGTCGACTTGCCGCTTTGCGTAACGAGTTGCCCCGATTTTTCTGACGGATGCCGCAGCAAGCTCGTGCAAAGCCTGAGCATCTTCATCACAAAATGGGCGGATGGCATCGTCGGCCATGCCGGCGTTTGCACAATTAAATGTCAGGCGTCAGCAACTTGTGAATATGGACGATCACGTATTTCATCTCTGCATCGTCCACGGTGCGCTGGGCCTGAGCGCGCCATGCGTCCACTGCTGCGTCATAGGAACTGAACACGCCGACAGTGTGAATGCCCTCGGGGTCAACAAATTCGTGACCTTGAGGATCTTTCACGCGACCACCCATTACGAGGTGGAGCTTTTGGGTCGGGGTTGCTTCTGCCATGATGTAATGCCCTTGGCTGTCTGAATTTGGGGTAGGGTGCGCTCCTGCGAGCCTGAATATCACAGCTCACGCCGGCCCCGCGAAACAGCCCCTTAGCGGACCGCTCCGGCCTCGCAAAGCTTATCCTTTCGTCTCAATCACCCCCGAAAATGCGCCCTATCGGCCCACGCGATCGGCGAGGCCGCGCACTGCGCGTGTCGCTCGGCGGCGGGTGCGCTGGCCCGCGGCGAGCGATTTGTCAGCAACGCTGCCTGCTGCATATTGAGCATCGCGTTTGACAGAGCGCGCTTTGGCCGTGGTTGCATCGCTGATATCCTCAAGCTTATCCTGGCCGGTGCGTGCTCCATCAAGAACCTCGTCAATCAGCTTGATACCATAAGCGACAAGCGCATCTGCGACCAGAGTTCCAAAGGCTGTGCCGCGCTTCTTAGCCGATTTACCGACCGTTTTTGCAGCCCCCGATGCGGTGGAGGATACGGTGCCGGCCGCCCCTGAAGCAGCATCGGATACAGCACTGGCCGCTCCCGCAGCCGCCTTGCGCGCGGCGCGGCGACCCTTTCCGCTCATCAGGCCGATCACAACGCCAAGAGCGACGGCTCCTCCGATAACCTGCAACGGATTCTGGCGCGCATAATCGCTCGCCGTGTTCACAGCATCGCGCGCTTCGTCAGCCAGTGTGCGTTCCGCAATCCGGCGTTCACTGGCCTCGATTTTGGCGCGAAGTTCGTCTCGTTGGGTTGCTGCTGGGCCATTATCATTTGGTGTCTGTGGTGATGTCATGTTTATTTTCCAGTGCTTTGCGGCTCGGTCTGGCGATCAGAATTGTCGGTTTCGTCGTCCAAGTTTTCCTCGGGTAATGCATGATCAAGGCCATGCGTTTCATGATCGGCGGAGGGCGGGTTTCCAGAAGATTGCGTGTCTGAGGCATCCCCATTTTCGTCAAGCGCGTCGCCGCCCGTTGCGCTCTCCACCGCTTGCCCCAGCACATCCAAGATGGGTCCGCGCGCGAACCACAGCACGATTAGCGCCATGAAACCGGCAAAGATGCCCTGGTGATTGGACAAGCGGTCTCGAACAAGGTCCAGAACATCCTTCGCTCCATGGCCGATCCTTCCCGCGAACCGCCCCGCTACCGCTTTTCCTGTCAGCGCATTGCGAGCATGCTCCACATCAGCGAGCAGAATTTTGCGGGCGGCATCGCGCAGGGCGCGGTCCTCGCGAAAATGGTCGGGCAAGCGATTCACTGCGAGGCTCCTTCGCTCTTGGCCGATTGCGCTGCCTCTTCGGCCGGGTTGCTGGCGAACAATTTACCGAGCAAGCGAGCCTTCGAGGCTGCCATAAGTGCAAGGGCAACGACGCCTGCCAGCATGACCCCGACCACGATGGCAATCGCTCCCCAGATCGTAACCAACGGCTCAAGCGCGATTACGAAGCCGACGGCAAGCGCAATCAATGCGATGTGTAGCAGTATCACCGCCAGCAAAACGGCGCCGGCGGCGACGCCGACAAGACGCATCGCCAGCTTGGCGCGGGTTTTCTGAAACGCGATTTCGGCCGAAGCGTAAAGCCCGGCATCGTCGATCAATGTGCCAAGCTCATCGATCAAAGAATCTTCGCGGTCGCGGGCATCCGCGCTTGCATCGGCCACTTCATCAGACCCTGCACCGGCCGCGCTGGCATCAGCGCCAACGGCAACGGGGTCTGGCCCGGGCGCGCTTTGTCCCGGCCTTGCCGTACCTGCTTCTCTGTCAGTTTCCAGCATCGCCTAGCCCCCGAAGCGTCGTACATTCGCCAGGAGAAAACTCACCCTGCCGTATCTATTCCCTCGCGCCTCCAGTGTTGCCCCGGCGCGCCTCAGCTGCGCGGCCCGCGGAACATCCGGGCGACCATGAAGCCGGCCACCGCTGCAATGCCTACGGCAAGACCGGGGCTCTTGCGCACAAATTGGCGCGCCTCATCGCCGATTTCATCGACGCTTTTCGATTCCAGTTTGGCAGATGCCTCGGCAAGTCCGCGCGAGGCCTTGCGTGCGTAATCTCCATATTGTTCACCAAACCGCTGGTCGATCTTGCCCGCCGTGTCGCTGACCACCTGTCCGAGCGAAGCGATCCCATCGCTGGCAGCCGTCTTGGCGTCAACGGCGAGTTCTGATGCCTTGCCCGCAGCGTTATCTCGGTAGGCCCGCGCTTCACCCATCAAGTCATCGCTGCGCGTCTTGGCCTCTTCCTTTGCAGCACCGGCGCGTGTGGCTGCTTCCGTGCGCAATGCTGCTGCACCGGCCTTCGCCTCTTCGAGTGCGGCGTTAAAGCGACTCTTGACCTCCACGGCGCCACTGGCTGTCTGCTTAGCGCTTTGCTTGCCGGCTTCGTCCGCTTTCTTGGCCGTTGCGCCAGCTTTGACCGGCGCGGCCTTCTTCGCAGCCGACCGTTTGGCTGAGCCGCCTTTTGCGGGCGACTTCGCGGGGGTCTTCGTTGATTCTGTGTCAGTCATGTCTCGTGTTGCCTCCTAATATGATTTCGGTTCAACGCCAAAATGTATTGCGTTGATAACCCTTTTCTCAGCCCGTGTGTTCCATTTATCTATCACCGCAAGTGACGCGCGGCCACGATCCTGCCTTCAGCCAGTTGTTGGCGCACTGCTTGCGTGAGCAGCGAGGTGCGCATAGGGGGATCACGAAAGAGGCCGGACAGGGTGGCACTTCAACGCTTCTCGTCGTCCGGGTTTGATCCGTGCCCCTAAAAGCCAGCACGCAAGGAGCTGAAAACACGGACGTGAATCAATTTCGGACCCAGTGCCTTATTCGTATACAACACATTGCAGCCGGAGCCAAATATGACCGCAATCACTGACATGCATGCTCGCGAAATACTCGACAGCCGCGGTAATCCAACCGTGGAAGTCGACATTTTGCTGGAAGACGGCAGCTTCGGCCGTGCAGCAGTACCCTCCGGCGCCTCGACTGGGGCCCACGAAGCGGTTGAGCTGCGCGATGGCGACACTGCACGCTACAAGGGCAAGGGCGTGCTGAAGGCAGTGGATACGGTAAACAGCGAGATCAGCGACTTGCTGATTGCCGATTTCGACGCTGAGGATCAGCGGGATATCGATATGGCAATGATTGCGCTGGATGGCACGCCAAACAAGGGGCGCCTTGGTGCAAACGCCATTCTGGGTGTGAGCCTTGCCGTTGCAAAAGCCGCAGCCAATGCACGCGGCCTCCCGCTGTATTCCTACGTTGGCGGAGTGTCAGCCCATGTCCTGCCCGTACCGATGATGAACATCATCAATGGCGGCGAACACGCTGATAACCCCATTGATATTCAGGAGTTCATGATCATGCCGGTGGGCGCTGATACGCTTGCCGAGGGGGTGCGCTGGGGCGCAGAAGTGTTTCACACGCTGAAAAAAGGGTTGGCCCAGAAAGGGCTTGCAACGAGCGTTGGCGATGAGGGCGGCTTTGCGCCTGATCTCGCCAGCACCCGCGATGCGCTGGATTTCATCATGGCATCGATCAACGATGCCGGGTTCAAGCCCGGCGAGGATATCGTCCTTGCGCTGGATTGCGCGGCCACCGAATTCTTCAAGGGCGGCAAATACGAGATTTCTGGCGAGGGACTAAGTCTCGATGGTGCAGGGATGGCGGAATACCTTGCTAAATTGTGCGAGGATTACCCCATCCTCTCGATCGAAGACGGCATGGCCGAAGACGATTTTGAAGGCTGGGCCGCGCTTACAAAGGCCATCGGTGAAAAAGTGCAGCTCGTGGGCGATGATCTGTTTGTGACCAATCCCGCGCGCCTCGCCGATGGTATTGCGCACGGCCTTGCCAATTCACTGCTGGTGAAAGTCAACCAGATCGGCACGCTCACCGAAACCCTGGAGGCGGTCGATATGGCGGCGCGCGCTCGCTACACCAGCGTGATGAGCCACCGTTCGGGCGAAACCGAGGATGCTACAATCGCTGACCTCGCTGTTGCTACCAATTGCGGCCAGATCAAAACAGGCTCGCTCGCGCGATCTGATCGGCTTGCCAAATACAATCAACTAATCCGGATCGAGGAGGAGCTGGGAACCAGTGCGCGCTATGCGGGGCGCGACTGCTTTGCATCACTCGCGCGCTGAGATTGGTGGGCATCGCCTCACAGAGCAAGGCAATTGATCAGAGCCTGAGATCAGCTATTTCGTTCTCGATCCTTGCCGCCGCGGCGAAATATTCGTCCATCGCGATAAGCGCTTTCTCAGTCAGTCGCACCAAGACGCGGCGCTGATCGCGCGGATCGTGTTCACGCGCGACAAGATCCTGTTCGGCCAATACGCCGAGCCAGCGCAAGCCGGTTGTTGGCGGAGCTGCTGATCCGATACATGCGCTTGAAACCGAAACCGGTTTATCTTCAACATGCGCGATATAAAGATCAAGCAGGATATCCCAGCCCGGCTCTCCGAACAGGTCAGGATCATCGAATATGGCCGAACGCTTTCGACGCTTGGAATAACTGGCTCGGGCCATTTCGGCAAAGGCAGCTCTGCGGGTTTCTTCCACAGTTTCCCCGTCTGCGGATCGACTGGCTGAGCGTTTTTTGGTCACTTGGTTTGTGTCTGGCTCACGCTGCGGCGTGTGGCTCACATGTCCCGCCGGCACATTTTCCTGCGCGCTTGGCTCCAACAAAAACTGCCCGCCCCGCAATTGCTGGGCTATCGTAACCAATTGATCTGCGAAGCGCTCCAGACCTTCAGGAGAAGCAATTGCTTGGGCATGCCGATCTTCGAGCGATTGTGCCGATCGGCTTACACCGCCGAAGCAGCCTGCCCTCGATGCAGCATCGTTCTTCTGTTGACGCGAAGTCTCGGCATTACCCTTTGCCGACCACTGTTTTGGCCGATGGCCTTTACCAATTAGCCTACCTGCTGGCGCACGCGAATCGATTGTAGCGCGGCTGATTTCTTGCCGATCGCTCTTACGCACAGGGAGGGATGGCTCCGACTTGTCCGAGCCTTCGACCGGATCATCAATTGCGTGATCGCGATCCGATTGCATGCGCGGATCCAGCGGATCATCCATGGCAGACCGCTCCCGCAACCGTCCCTAAAGGCTCGCCCTTCACGCGCAGCACCTTGATCGGCGCAGTAATCGGCCATGTGATTGCGGACTGTTCGACTNCAGCTCCATTCAGGGAACCAGTTACCGACCAATCGAGCGCAGCCAGACAAAGAGTGATTGCAGCCTCCAAAACCATGGGAAGCGGCGGCAATCCGCACCATTGCGCTGTTCGCGCACCGATGCGTGTGTCCGCCCCCGTTCATTTTTGAGGATAGACGAGTCGAGTGCCAGTGGCTTTACGGGTTATTACTTGCCTGTCTGGCGATACCTCCGATTTAATTGGTTTTCTGGATGTTTCTCGATTGTCGGAATGATGTTGGCGCCGGTCCGCGCAATCCCTCCGCAATTGCTCGATCGCTGCATCCANATGCGCAGCCGCCTTCCCGGCACCTATCCGGTCCAGTTCAGCTTGCTGCTTTTCAAGTATGGCAAGCACGCTAGCACGCGCCAGCAAAGCAGAAGGCCCTTGCCTATCTTCCCCCAAGACTTTTGTTCCTCAACCAAGTTTCACGCGAAAATCCGGATAACCTTTTTCCCACGCAATTATCGCGACCCGGCGGATCCATCCAGATTTGCCGGTTTTCCGGCCACATATCGGATTTCGACGGTGGTGTGCCCTTACGCGCACCTTATTAAAATCTATAGAGGGAAACTACGTAGTGCCGACCAATCGGGAAGGACTTGCGAACTTTTTCAACCAAAACGCTGCGCAAGGTCCAGCAAGGCCAGCGCCGCCTCAGCCGCTTCACCGCCCTTGTTCTTCTGCTTCGGATCAGCGCGCACCAGCGCCTGTTCTTCGTTCTCGGTCGTCACGATACCATTGCCGATCGCAATTCCATCCATCGTCAGAGCCATGATGGCTCGCGCACTTTCGCCCGCGACGATTTCGAAATGATAGGTCTCGCCCCGGATCACGACGCCGATAGCGACGAAGGCATCGTATGCGCCGCTTTCTGCGGCCAAAGCGATGGCGCCGGGCACTTCGAGAGCGCCCGGTACGGTAAGGACCTCAACCTCGTGGCCACCCGCTGCAAGGGCCGCCTTTGCGCCTGCGATAAGCATGTCGTTCAAATGCGCGTAAAAGCGAGCTTCCACGATGAGAATGCGGGCCATCAGGCGATCCTTTCCGGGATAGATTTGAAGTCTTTGATGGAGATGCCGTAGCCCTCCAGCGCAACCAGATCAGGGCGCGAATTGGACAGCAGAATCATATCGTGCACACCGAGGTCCGCGAGGATTTGCGAGCCGATGCCGATATTGCGGATTTCTTCATCCTCGGTCCATTCGCCCCCACTGCCAACGCGCGAGGTGAGGATAACAATAACACCCGAGCCATGCTCTCCAATCGCGCTCATAGCGCGCTGCAAGGTACCATGACGCGGACCGGGCGCGCCCAGCACATCGTCAAACACCGAAATCGGATGAACCCGGGCGAGGGTGGGCTCGCCTTCAATCACGCGCCCCTTTTGCAGCACATACGCCTCTTCATTGGCAATTCGATCGCGGTATGTGATCAGGCGCCATTGCCCGCCAAACAGGCTCTCAAACGAACTTTCACCCAGTTTCTCGACCAGATGATCGTTGCGCATGCGGTACGCGATGAGGTCGCGGATTGTGCCGATTTTGAGATCATGCAGCCGCGCGAATTCGACGAGATCTTCAAGCCGCGCCATCGATCCATCTTCATTCATGATCTCGCAAATCACGCCCGATGGGTTGAGGCCGGCCAGGCGCGAGATATCGACCGCTGCCTCTGTATGGCCCGCTCGCACCAGCGTGCCACCATCGCGCGCAGCGAGGGGGAATACATGGCCCGGAGTGACAATATCGTCGGCATCTTTGGTTGCATCAATGGCAACCGATATGGTGCGCGCCCGGTCTGCTGCCGAAATGCCGGTTGTCACCCCTTCTTTCGCTTCGATCGAAATGGTGAAGGCGGTTTGCATCGATTCCTTGTTGTTGCGGCTCATCGGTTCAAGGCCGAGCTTGTCGACGCGGCTGCGATCAAGCGCGAGACAGATGAGCCCGCGCCCGTGCGTCGCCATGAAGTTCACCGCCGCAGGCGTGGCCATTTGTGCAGGTATAATGAGATCGCCCTCATTCTCGCGATCTTCATCGTCGACAAGAATGTACATCCGGCCATTGCGCGCTTCATCGATGATTTCTTCGATGCCCACGAGAACGGGACGCTCATCGTTGCGATCAAGGAATGCCTCGAGCTTGGAGAGCGTTTCGGCAGTAGGGTTCCAGTCGCCTTCCGTGGCATCACGCAAAGTGTTGGCATGAAGTCCGGCAGCGCGGGCGAGACCGGCGCGCGTCATGCCACCAGATGTGACCAGATCGCGCACGCGTGTGATTATTGATGTGCTCATGGCTTGCAACTATCACATCATGGTGTGATTGCAAGGCCGTGTATCAAAGCTGTCGTCCAAAAGGGCATCCGCAATCGCCGCGACACTGAGCGTGACCACACTTGGACCTGCCGGGAGCATCGGGTGTGAAAGATTGCAAAACTAGCAGTAAGCGGAAAAATGGTGGACGCACTAGGGTTCGAACCTAGGACCCGCTGATTAAGAGTCAGCTGCTCTACCAACTGAGCTATGCGTCCACGATGATCTCCTGCTTGAGACGGCGTGTCCCACGGCAGGCGGATCTGCCTGGTGCCCATTGAGGGGCTCGAATCAGGCAAGGCGCTCGCATTTAGCGATGCGTGCGCTCAGATCAAGTGTTTGTTGGGCTCAACGCGGCGCGGAGGTCCCAATCAAGGCTTATCCGGGCCTGACTATGCGGTGCGCCGTCCTCACCTTCGAGCGTCATCACCAACAGACAAACGCGAGGCGAGCACATCGTGGAGATCATGCGCAATCGTGATCCTGCCCCGAGCTTCCAGCGCGTAAGCGAGCCTGAGCGCGCGCGGTTGACTGGTATCGATCAGCCCGTGCAGATCGCGCAGCGTGGTGACCTGCGAGCGCGATTCACGGGCTGCAATGGCATCAATAAGCATCGCGGCAAGCGCTTGTTCCTGAACGCTTTCGCCAGGATCATCTTTAGCCATTTTTATCATTCCTAGCCATCAGGGTCACAGGCTTTCGCCGCTTCGGGCACAGCGAAAGCGGACGAGGCAAAGCCGTTGAAACTGTGCCTGACGGCGGACGCGTCATTGGGGGGGAACATCGCCGCCGTCAGGACTTTCTCGAACGCTCTTCACACATGTGCCCCGGAAATACCGGAACCTGCGACCCAGAGCGTTCGCGCCTTTTGAAGGCTTCGTGCCCACTACATCGATGGGTACCGCACACGAAAGTCGCCTAGTTGGGTGACTTCATGTATGCAGCACGCACAATGCAGCATTATTTCGCGACTATAGACACACTGAACGATTTCAGCGAACTGCTGAAATACTCAGCGCAAGTGTGCCGCGAAATGGGCGTCATACGCCAAAGCTACCATCTCACCCCGCAATTTGATTCTCCTAATTCAACGCGGGTGGCAGTCTACGCCGACGGCTTCAGCGAGGAATGGTTGGAGCTTTATGACGAAGCAGACTTTCGGCGCAGTGATCCGATCCCGGGCCGGGTGATGCGGGCCGGCACTATTCTGAAATGGACTGATGCGATGAAAGCCGGGCCCAATACGGCCGATAACATCGCCTATTTCAAAGCAATGAAAAAAGAGGGGCTTATTCACGGCTTCGGAATTCCCCTTTTCGGCCCCCGCGGGCGCGATGCCTATGCCTCGTTCGATTTCGGCATTCCATTGGAAGACGTTGCGCAAGAAAATATCGGCACAGTGCGCGCAGTGCCGCAAGCGGCGCACCAAAAGCTGAGCATCCTGCTTGATAGCATGGCGATCGAGCCGGAACTGTCAGAGCGTGAACTGGAAGTTCTGCAATGGATGACGCGTGGCAAATCGATGGCAGCCACCGCTCTGATCCTTGATCTGTCCCGCGACACGGTCAAAACCTATGTCAAACGCATTTACGCCAAGCTGGAGGTGTCTGACCGGGTCGGTGCAACTGTCTCGGCGTTGAAGCTGGGCCTGATCCAGATCTGACCGCGCAAACAGTCAATGGCCAGAAAGGCCGCCTTTCGGTACATTCTGGTTCCAGCGGTTCACCATCATCAGCGCGCCAATGCAGATCATGTTGGTGAGCATGGAAGAGCCGCCATGGCTCATGAAAGGCAATGGGATGCCCACAACAGGCGCCATGCCCATCACCATCAGCAGATTGACCGCGATATAGAAGAATATGGTCGCGCTCATCCCCGCTGCCAGAAGGCTTGAGAAGCGATCACGGCTTGCCCGCGCAACAGTGAGACCCCAGCGCAGGATCACACTGAATACGGCGAGGACAAACAGGCCGCCAACCAGCCCCCATTCCTCAGCCATGGTCGCAAACACGAAATCCGTGTGCGGCTCTGGCAGATATTGCAGGTGACTTTGCGAACCCTCGTTGAAGCCCTTGCCGAAGATACCACCAGAACCGATCGCGATCTTGGATTGGTTGATGTGGTAACTTGCGCCCAGCACATCATCTTCGGTATTGAACATCGTCATGATGCGCTGGCGCTGGTAATCCTGAAGCGCGAAAAAGAAGACCAGCGGAGCGGCCGCGAGGGCTGCCAGGCCTGCGGCGATAAACCATCGCAGCGGCAAACCGGCCAGCAACATCACCACGCCGCCGCCAAAGGCTATCGCAAGGCTGGTGCCGAGATCAGGTTGCAACAGGACCAGTCCCATCGGCATGGCGATCAGGACGCCGGGCACAACCAGCGCACGCCAATTGTGCACCATGCCAATCGGAAGTGAGGAATAGAACATCGCCAGCGTCACCACGATCACCGGCTTCATCAGCTCTGATGGCTGAAGCACCATAAATCCCAGATCCAGCCAGCGTTGACTGCCTCCGCGAAGCGCGCCCATGGCTTCAACGATAACCAGCAGAATTAGGATCAGGACATAGGCGGGATAGGTAAGCAGCCGCACCAGCGCACGCGGGAGCAGCGAAATCACCAATGCCATCAAAAAGAACACGCTGAACCGAACCAGATGGGAACTGGCATAAGGCTCCATCGATCCACCAGCGGCCGAAAACAGCACAGCGGCCCCGAAGGCGACCAGCATGAAGAGCGGGATCAGCATGCCCCATGGCTGGCGTGCAATGGGATAGGGGATCACGCCGTTACGAGCGCCAATCATTGCTCTTCAGCCCCCGATATTCCGGGCAGGCCAATCGCATCAGGCGGCGGGCTGCCAGAAGCTGTCTGGTTTTCACGCGGCACAATCGCATCGTCAGCGATACGCTCCGACTGGCGCGCGGCAAGCCGGGCCTCTGCCTCGACCCGATCGAAGATATCCTCGTCGCGCCGCGGGGGAGGGGTGACAAGTGCGCCGCGCTCCGCGGCATAGGCGGCGTAGCGTTTCTCAAGTCGTTGCTGCGCGGTTCCGCCCCATTGCTTCTCCAGTGCTAGCAACGCCTCCAGCCCTTTTTGCGGATCGAACAGGAATGTCATTACATCGCGCGCAATCGGATAGGCCGAGCCGGAGCCGCCGCCATGCTCGATTACGACGGCGCCTGCATATTTCGGTTTGTCAAAGGGGGCGAAAAACACAAAGAGACCGTGATCGCGATATTTCCAAGGGCCGCTGCGACCGTCAGAAACGCTGAGCGAGACGACCTGCGCAGTGCCGGTTTTCCCCGCGAGTTTCACATCAGGGATCGGCAATTGCGCGCGGCGCGCGGTACCCGCGCCATTGACAACCTCATTCATTCCCAGGCGGATCTGATCGATGAATTCTGGCCGGAAATTGTAGCTTTCAGGCGTACGCGGCGCTGCGTCCATCGTCAGGCGGGGATAGATGATCTTGCCTGTAGCAAGACGCGCAGCCTGAACCGCGAGCTGCAACGGGCTAGCAAGGTAATACCCCTGGCCGATAGAAGCGTTGACCGTATCGTAGGGCTCCCACGAGCGGCCGAATTTTTGCTCTTTCCATTCAGGGTTCGGCACCGTGCCGAAAAACTGGCTTTGCACAGGCAGTGGGAATTGCTTGCCCATGCCAAAACTGGTGGCCATGTCCGCGACAGCATCAAAGCCGACTTTCTGGGCAAAGTGATAGAAATAGCTGTCGCAGCTTTGGGCGATGGCCCGGTTCATGTTTACCCGGCCATGATTGGAGTGACAGCGGAAGAAACGGTTGCCAATTCGCCGCCCGCCGCCGCAAATGATGGTCTCTTCAGGATCGATGCCTTCGCGCAGGAAAGCCATGCAGTGCATGGGTTTGATTGTAGAGCCGGGTGGATAGAGCCCTTGCAGCACCTTGTTGCGCAAGGGCACACGCTCATCCTCGCGCAGCATCGCATATTCGACACGCCCAATCCCGTCAGAGAAACTGTTGGGATCAAAGCTGGGCATCGAGGCCATGCACAGCAAATCCCCGCTGTCGCAATCCATGACGACAACCGAGCCGCTTTCCAGTCCAATCCGGCGGGCAGCATAATCCTGCAAGGGGCCATCAATCGTCAGTTTGACAGGATCGCCCTGGACATCCTCCCGTGTGTCCAGATCGCGGATGATACGGCCCGATGCGGTGACCTCGACACGGCGCGCACCGGGCACGCCGCGCAGTTCTTGCTCAAACTGTTTTTCAAGACCGTCTTTGCCGATTTTGTAGCCCGGCGTGACCAATAGCGGGTTGCGATCTTCCAGCGCATATTCCTCGGCATTGGCAGGGCCGACATAGCCGATGAGATGGCCAACACTGGGGCCAATTGGATAAAACCGCGAAAAGCCACGCTGGGGTACAACCCCCTGCATATCGGGTAATCGGACACTCAAAGCGGCAAACTGCTCGTAATCAAGGCCGCTTGCCACCTCGACCGGTTGATAGCCGCTGCTAACCGCGATTTCTTGCTTGATATCCGCAATTCTGTCCGGCTCAAGCGAAAGCAGTGATCCGATCTGATCGATCATCTTGTCCGGCTCGTTCAAGCGCTCAGGAATGATATCAACGCGAAAATCGGCGCGGTTCGAGGCGAGGGGCGCTCCGTTGCGATCAAGAATCCAGCCTCGGCGCGGTGGTATCAACGAAAGGTTGACCCGGTTGCTTTCGCTTTCGAGACGGTATTTCTCATTCTCGGCAATCGCGAGGTAACTCATGCGCGCGGCCAGCAGTACGGCAACGCCGCCCTGCACAGATCCGATCAGCACGCTGCGTCTTTCGAACGTGTTTCTAAGGGTGGACGCGGTTACAATCGCCGACTTCGACGCAAGACCGCTTTTGCCGAACCACTTTTTCACCCGACCCTCCGCGTGCGCGAAAGACGAAAGCGGTCGAGCGCGGCAATCAAGCGCGCTAAAAACGGATACAGCAAGACCGCAAGCATCATCTGAGGCACCGTAGCCAGCGCCATGTGAAGCGAAAGATCACCTCCGGAAAGCACCATAGCGGCGATGATATAGAGGCAGGCACCTAGACTGGCAGTGAACCAATCCTGCCAGAAACCGCGCCAGGGAAAGCGCGTTTCGATAAGTTCGATCACAATCATGGTGATTGACCATAGCAATACCGCGCTGCCGAATGGTTGACCGCTGAACAGATCATCAAACGCGCCAAGGGGTGCGCCGACCCACATTGGAAGAAGACCGGGCCGCATGATCCGCCACCCAAGAAACACCAGAAAGCCGAGCGGGGGCAGGGCAGGCATGACATCCGCGACAAACAGAAACGGCAGTAGCGATGCAAGCATGATCGTAATGTACGGAACGCTTAGCGCCCGCCACGGCGACTGCTCGCGATTGATGCGGCTGCCATAGCGATCCGCGCGCGCACCGGGGGCGTAGCGCTCCATCAATTGCCAGCGCTTTCAACCTGGTCTGCGATACGCTGCGTCACCGGCGTGCGCGAGGCGGCTGTCGCAGCGGGCTCGTATATTGGTTCGACGCTGACGAAATCGGTGGCAGATGGCTCCGCAATCAGCCGCGCATAGCCCCCATCAGGCGTGATTTCGGTGAGGATGGCAACTGCGACACCGGGACGGTAATAGCCACCCGCTCCACTGGTCACGAACACATCGCCTTGCTTAAGCGGGTTCAGGCCCAGATTGATGAGCCGGATACGCAGCAGGCCATCCCCGCGTCCTTCGGCAAAGGCCACGGTGTTATCCTGTGCCCGGCGCACCGGCAACACGCTTTCGCTGTCAGTCAGCAGCAGCACCCGAGACGAACCACGCGCAACTTCGAGCACGCGCCCGACTACGCCTCTGGCCGACCGCACCGGCATGCCGATCGTGATGCCGTCAACGCGTCCGACACCAAGATAGGCAAAGCGGCGCGAACTGGTTGAGCTTGATCCGATCAGACGGGTTGTAGCAACCGGCGCGATTTCTCCTTCGGCAAGCGCAAGAAGGGACTTGAGCCGTTCGTTTTCCGCCTCGACCGATTTCGCCTCTGCCAGGCGGATACGGGCAAGCTCCACCTCTTCGCGCAGGGCTGCGTTTTGTGCGCCGGCGTTCCAATAGGCAGCGATCGTATCAAAGACATTGCCCGTCCCAGCGCGCACGCTTGCAGTCGCCTCGCCTGCCGGGGAAACGATATCGTGCGCCCCTCCGCGCAAGGGCGCCATGGCCCGCGGTTGCCAGAACGATAGAGCGAGCAGGGCGAGGCCGATAAGAGCGCCGAACGCGGCGAAAAGATACCCGGTAAACACCGAATATTGCGCTTTCTTCGAAAAGCCTGATCGGCGCGATGAAGGCGGCGCCATGGCTCGCAGTCCCCTTAAGCTATGCTCTTTTCACATGTCGCTCGCATTGGCGCAAAGTCGGCCGGTTATTCAGATCTGGACCCGCTCATGGCCCGTTGGCCGATTCACGAGTGCCCCCATCATCAAGCCGTCATCAAAACGCCGCGATAGATCGGATCTTCCATCGCGCGGCCCGTGCCGATGGCAACGCAGGTAAGCGGATCTTCGGCAACAGAAACTGGCAGCCCGGTTTCCTCGCGCAAATGCTCATCAAGCCGCCGGATCAGCGCGCCGCCACCTGTCAAAACAATGCCCTGATCAACAATGTCAGCGGCAAGTTCGGGGGCGGTGTTTTCCAGCGCAATGCGCACCCCTTCAACAATCGCGCCGATGGGTTCGTTCAGCGCCTCGGCCACGTGCGCCTGATTGATGGTGATTTCCTTTGGCACACCGTTCACAAGATCGCGGCCTTTCAGCGTGATGCTCTCGCCCGCGCCATCTTCAGGCACCATGGCGATACCGTAATCTTTCTTGATCCGCTCTGCCGTCGCATCGCCGATCAGCAGATTGTGATGGCGGCGGACATAAGACACAATGGCCTCGTCCATCTTGTCTCCGCCGGTGCGCACGCTGGTGGTGTAAGCAAGGCCGCGCAAGGAGAGCACGGCAACCTCGGTCGTGCCCCCGCCGATATCAACCACCATCGATCCTACCGGCTCGGTCACAGGCATGTCGGCACCGATGGCAGCGGCCATTGGCTCAAGGATCAAATGCACTTCCGAGGCACCTGCATTGGATGCCGCATCGCGGATCGCGCGTTTTTCGACCGAAGTCGAACCTGAAGGCACACAGATCACAATTTCGGGATAGCGAAAAAGATTGCGCTTGCCGTGCACCTTGCGAATGAAGTGTTTGATCATTTCTTCGGCGATTTCGATGTCGGCGATAACACCGTCGCGCAAAGGGCGGATCGCTTCGATAGTGTCAGGCGTCTTGCCCATCATCATCTTGGCATCATCGCCAACAGCCTTGACGCGCTTGATCCCGTTGATCGTCTCGATTGCGACAACGCTGGGCTCGTTGAGAACGATACCCTGGTCCTGCACGTAAACGAGCGTGTTGGCGGTGCCGAGATCGATCGCCATATTTTGCGATCCGAATTTGAAAAGATTGTTCCAGAAGCTCATGATTTTGGTGTTTTTTCCATGATGTGCCGGGATGGGCAACCGAGCGAAGCCAATACGAGGGGGAGGGCTTCGCGCAAAGGACTCGTCCCGGCGATGTCCCACTGCCTTGGACGCCTAGCGAAACCTTGCGAAAAAGGCCAAAAAATTTGTTGAGGGATTTGGTAATTATGCACCATCGGCCTCGAATTTGCGTCCGCTGACAGCTAGGATGCGACAAATGGATGACCGCTCGCCCTCTGGCGCCCCCCGAATACGCCGCCTTCCCGAAGATCTGGTCAATCGTATCGCGGCCGGAGAGGTGGTTGAGCGCCCGGCAGCGGCGTTGAAAGAGCTTGTCGAAAATGCCGTTGACGCAGGCTCTACGCGAATCGCAGTGCGCTTGACCGATGGCGGGCTGACGCGGCTCGACATTACAGATAATGGCTGCGGGATGAGCGCTGAGGACATCGATCTCGCGCTTGAGCGCCACGCCACCTCGAAACTGCCCGATGAGGCGATAGAGCTCGTTTCAACACTGGGATTTCGCGGTGAAGCGCTCCCCTCCATTGCCAGCATTGCACGCCTCACAATTGAAAGCCGTGTGCCGGGCAGGTCCGAGGGCTGGCGCGTGGTGGTCGATCATGGTGAACGCGTGGTGGATGAACCCGCCGCTCTGCCGCCCGGCACGCGCATCTGCGTGGAGCAGATCTTTGCCAAAGTACCCGCCCGCCGCAAATTCCTGCGCACGCCGCGCAGTGAATACATTGCTTGCCTTGATGTGGTGCGCCGCCTTGCAATGGCGCGTCCCGATATCGCGTTTACGCTCGAGAACGGAGCCGAAGGCAAGATGCGCAAGGCGCTGGCCACCCAGCCACGCGAAAGCCTTGCCACACGCGTTGCCCAGATTATCGCCCGTGAGCTCAAGGACAACGCAGTCGATATCGATTTGATGCGCGATGGCCCGCACGGCGCGATGCGGCTTACCGGCCTTGCCGGCCTGCCCACCTACAATCGCGGCGTTGCCGATCATCAATATCTGTTCGTCAATGGCCGTCCGGTGAAGGACAAACTGCTCGCTGGCGCTGTGCGTGGGGCCTATTCAGATATGCTGGCGCGTGATCGCCATGCGGTGCTGGCGTTGTTTCTGGAAATCCCGGCGCAGGATGTCGATGTGAACGTTCACCCAGCCAAGACCGAAGTGCGTTTTCGCGATCCGCCGGGCGTGCGCGGCTTTATCGTCTCAGGACTGCGCCAGGCGCTCGCCACCGGAGACCGCCGCAGCGCCCAAGGCCCCGATCGCGGCGCAATGGAGCGTTGGCAGGCTGAACCCGTACGCGAGGACGCGCCCGCTCTGCGATCTATCTTTGAAGGGCGGGACTGGTCTGCCCCATCCTCAAGCGTTGCCGAAACCCGGCCGCATTGGGATGCGCATACCGCTCCACAGGCGCTGCCCCAGGGGCGGGCGGAAATGGCCGAGCCGCTGCCCGAGAATGCAGCAGACTATCCTTTGGGAATAGCGCGCGGCCAGATCGCCAACACTTATATAGTTGCCGAAAGCGCGGATGGCCTTGTGCTGGTCGATCAACACGCCGCGCATGAACGCCTCGTGCTCGAACGGCTGAAGCGAAGCGGGGCTGAAGAAGCCAATATGCGTTCGCAAGCGCTGCTGGTGCCCGATGTCGTCGAGATGGACGAGGCAGACTGCGATCGGCTGGAAGCCGCCTCACAAGGTCTCGCGCGATATGGCCTGTCCATTGAACGCTTCGGCCCTGCTGCCATGCTGGTGCGCGCTGTGCCGGCGGCGATCGCCAAGGCAGACAGCACCAAACTGCTTACCGACCTTGCCGATGACATCGCCAAGCATGGCGCAGACGACAAATCGGGCGCATTGCTGCTGGCCGAGCGGCTCGAATATGTGCTGGCGACGATGGCGTGCCACGGATCGGTGCGGGCAGGGCGGGTGCTGAACGTTACCGAGATGAACGCTCTGCTGCGCGAAATGGAGGCCACGCCGCGATCAGGGCAATGCAATCACGGCCGCCCGACCTGGGTGAAGCTTTCCATGGATGACGTCGAAAAGCTGTTCGGGCGGCATTGATCTTTTTGAGGTTCAGGCGGTGCGGAATTCGGGTACGCCCTGATCGGCGTCGAGTTCGGGAATAATCCGATACCGTGCAAGGATCAGGCTGAAGACACCAAACATCAACAGGCCGATTGCCGTGACGGTGAATGCCACTCCTTCTCCGGCCAGCGTTGCCAGCGCATCGCCAAGCGTGCGGATATCACCGCTTGATCCGGACATGAAACCGGCGCGCACCAGTGACCATGCGATGATCCCGTAAACGACGCCGCGCGCGGCAAAGCCTGCGCCGCCCAGCGTCCGAGTAAACGAGGGGGCACTGCCCGATATGCGCCGCATGAACTTGCCGCTGATGGCTTTGTTGATCTGCACCAGCGCGACGATGAAGAAAATGAGGCCCAGAACACCGATGACGAGCCCGCCGAAATCCGCGCTGAGCACGCCCGATGCCGCCTGCTGCGCACCGCCGCCGCTTCCACCGCTGCCGGATGAAGAGGCGTAGGCATAAGCCGAATAGGCAAGGGCAAGGTGGCCTGCGCCCGAGCCTGCGTGTCCGATCCGCTTACCCCATCCTTTTGCATCCGAACCGTTATTCTCGATATCGAATATCAGCGAGGCAAAGCGAAACAGCGCATATCCGGTGAGGCCGATCACCATTATCCACAAGATCGCCGTGCCGGCCGGAAAATCCTCGACCGCCCGGAACACGCCATTGGTGCCTTCGCTGATCGCCTGAGCGCTTGTCAGCGCGATGATGCCGAGCATCGCGTAAAGGATCGCCCGCGAGAAATATCCGGCGCGCACGGCCCAATTGAACTTTTCCGATTTATCGACCATCGCTTCTCTTCTCCCATTCGTGTTCCGGTTACACCCGAACTAGACAGGGAAGAGGGTCTTCGTTCCGAATTGGTTTAGCGAAAGGCGGGCCGCCTCGTGCGATCTGGGGATAGAAATGCGTTCACAGGCCGGCGCGCCATGCGCGTTATACGTTGAACTTGAACAGCATCACATCGCCGTCTTTGACGAGATATTCCTTGCCTTCTTGCCGCAATTTGCCCGCATCGCGCGCACCTGCTTCACCATTCAAAGCGATGTAATCATCGTACGCGATGGTCTCTGCGCGGATAAAGCCGCGTTCAAAATCGGTGTGAATCTCGCCAGCTGCCTGTGGGGCTTTTGCCCCGTCAGGAAAAGTCCATGCCCGCGATTCCTTGGGGCCGGCGGTGAAAAACGTCTTGAGGCCCAGCAGCGTATAGCCCGCACGGATCACGCGAGTGAGACCACTTTCTGCAAGGCCAAGGCTTTCGAGATATTCCGCGCGATCTTCAGCAGGCATCGCGACCAGTTCGGCTTCGATCGCAGCAGAGACGACAACCGCCTGCGCGCCTTCGCTTTCCGCTTTGGCGAACACTTTTTCGGATAAGGCATTGCCCGTGGCTGCTTCGCCTTCGGCGACATTGCACACGTAAAGTACGGGCTTTGCGGTGAGCAATTGCGCCTGGCGCAGCACACGCGCTTCTTCCTCATCCTTGGGTTCGGTCAGCCGCGCGGGCTTGCCGTCTTTCAGCAGATCGAGCGCCTGGCCCAGAACGCTCGCCATGATCTTGGCCTCTTTATCGCCCGCGCTCGCCCGTTTGGCGGCATTGGGCACGCGCTTTTCGAGGCTTTCAAGATCGGCCAGCATCAGCTCTGTCTCGACCACTTCGGCATCCGCAATCGGATCGACCTTGTTGGAGACGTGCTGGATATCATCATCCTCGAAACAGCGCAGCACGTGGACAATCGCGTCCACCTCGCGAATATTGCCGAGGAACTGGTTGCCCAAACCTTCGCCCGCGCTCGCGCCTTTGACGAGGCCGGCAATATCGACAAAGCCCAACTGGGTGGCGATCACCTTGGCGCTTTTGGCGATGGCGGCGATCTTGTCGAGCCGTTCATCGGGCACCGCGACCTGCCCCACATTTGGCTCGATCGTGCAGAAGGGATAGTTCGCAGCCTGTGCGGCCTGCGTTTCGGTGAGAGCGTTGAACAGAGTGGACTTGCCAACATTGGGCAGGCCCACGATACCGCATTTGAAACCCATGATAGCTCCAGCAAGAAAGTCAGGCCGCGGCCCTTAGCGATGCAGACCTTTGTTGACCAGCCTTGGCTGGAAGCTCACGCATTGTGCACAGACTTGATCCAAGCGCCGTAGCCGCTTTCGCCCAGCCAGCCCACTTGCACCTTGGCCGTGAGATCGTTGATCGCAAGCTGCGGCTTGGTGCCCGGATGCACGGCGCGGCGCAGCGGGCGGGTGCCAGGCGGCATCGCAATCACCTGTGCCATAGCGCGCGGGATATCCATTGGATCAGTTGTTCCACCACCGCCACTGCGCGCTCGCAATTGTTCGATCATCGCGCCATAGCCCGCTAGATGCGCTTCATCGGCACGACCGAGCAGTTCGAGCGTGTTGGCCTGCGAGTTTTCCCAGATTTCGGTGGGATAGCCGCCCGGTTCGATGATCGTCACATCAATGTTTTGAGGCACCAGTTCGTAGGCCATTTGCTCACTCATCGCTTCAAGCGCGAATTTGGTCGGCGAATATTGGCCATAGGCGGGCACGATCACGCGGCCCAGCTGTGAAGAGACATTGATAATCTGTCCGCTACCTGCCTCACGCATGGCTGGCAGCAGGGCGCGCGCCATGCGGTGGGGGCCGAACACGTTGGTTTCAAACAGGTGGCGGGTTGCATCCATATCCTGGATTTCGATGGGGCCGGCATAGGAGATCCCGGCATTGTTGATCAGCACATCAATCCTGCCCCCGCTAGCGAGAAGCGCCTGTTTGCACCCTTCATCAACGCTGCGATCCGAAGTGACATCAATCTCGATCACCTGCATATCGAGCTTTTCGTTGAGCGCCATCATCCGCAATTCGTCCGCTTCAGCGCGCGGCATGCGGCGCATTGTGGCGAAAACCTTCGCCCCGGCGCGCGCAAAGTGTTCCGCCGCAAGCCGGCCAAAACCGCTGGAACAGCCTGTGATGAGGATCGACTTGCCGGAAAGGTCAGGCGCTTTTGCGAAGGCGTCAGGCTGCGCGATAGCAGCGCCAGCGGCAAGCGCGCCTGTAGCAGCAGCCCCTGCCAGCAAAGTGCGTCGATTGATCGTGCTCATGATTGCTTGTCCTCTCCCGTTATGTCGGTACCAACCGTCTCACGCAGCGGCGCATCGGGCAAGCCTTCGATTTCCCCTTGGTTGAACACGCCGAGCCGGTGCATCGCCCTTTGCAGGGCCCAGATGGCATAGACATCATAAAGCGCGTGGCCAGTGATGACCGCCGTAAGGCTGCCCGTCTGCCAATAAACGAGGCCAAACACGCACCCGATTATGAAAATCAGAGCGCTGTTGAGCGGGTGCGCAAAGTGGATAACCGAAAACAAGGCCGATGCCACCGCCAGAGCCAACACGAAGGGCATGTATTGGCCAAGCCATGTCTGCACTCCTGCACGAAACAGCACTTCCTCTCCCAATCCGGCGCACAGCGAAATGAACAGGATTGCGGGGAGCGAGAGGCCGTGTTTCATAAATGGATATTGCCGCGCCTGTGATCGCACCAGCCAATCGGCAAATCGGGGGAAGAGGAATGCGAGTGCGGCGCTGAAGGCCACCAAAGCAGCGGCGAGGGATGCGCCAAGGCCCAGCTCCCACGGTGCAAAACTTATAAACCGGGAATTGTAGTCGCTTGCCACCGCCCACAACCCATAACCAAGCGCAACGAAAAAAACCGTCTGCACACCGACAAGCAGCAACACCTGGCGCAGGGGCAAATCCTCTGGCTGGCGGGTGTCGTTCACTGCAATCTCAACGCGATGTCGTTGATGAAACGCACATCATCGCCGGCCGCCAGCCATTCAGCCTCCGCCGCAATTGCGCCAAGCATGTCGGCAAGAGGATCCATCTCAGCCTTGGCGTAATTGCCCAGCACATGGGCAGTCACCCGGTCTTTATGCCCGGGATGGCCGATGCCAAGGCGCACACGGCGAAAGTCCCTGCCCAAGTGCCTATCAATCGAGCGCAGACCATTGTGCCCCGCCGTGCCGCCGCCCTGTTTCACCTTTACTTTGAAGGGAGCAATATCAAGCTCGTCATGAAAGACAGTGAGCGCGTCAGGCTCCAGCTTGTAGAAACGCATGGCTTCGCCCACGCTGCGGCCGCTTTCATTCATGAAGGTGGAGGGTTTTAACAGCAGCACTTTCGCCGTTCCGATCCGCCCCTCGCGCACCAGTCCCGAAAACTTCTTGGCTTCCGGCCCAAAGTTGTGTGTTTGCGCGATGGCATCCAGCGCCATAAAGCCGACATTATGCCGGTTCAGCGCATATTTCGCGCCGGGATTTCCAAGGCCTGTCCAGATCTGCATCGGCGCACCTTTAAGCGCAGAGCCCACAAAACAAAACACGACAAACGCAATAAGGCCCGGGGCGAGCGGCTCGAACGATCAGCGGGCCAAAACAAAAGGCCAGACCGAATTCACGGCCTGACCTTTCATGGTGATTGCATATCGCAAAACGAAGAGCAGGATTACTCGCTCTCGCTCTCGCCTTCGCTCTCGGCATCGACTTCGGTTGCCGGCACTTCGTCTGCGGCAGGAGTTTCCTCTTCGCCTTCCTCTTCGCTCTTCTTGAGAGCGGACGGTGCGACGAAAGTGGCGATGGTAAAGTCACGGTCAGTGATAGCGCTCACGCTGCCTTCGGGCAGGGTCACTTCGCTNATGTGGATCGAATCGCCCACTTCTTTGCCAGCCACCGAAATCTCGATCTCGCCGGGGATCTTGTCCGCCTCGCAGATCAGTTCCAGTTCGTGACGCACAACGTTGAGCACGCCGCCCTTCTTGAGGCCGGGCGATTCCTCTTCGCCAGTGAAAACCACCGGGATCGAGACATCGATCTTTGCATCGCGCGAAAGGCGCAGGAAGTCCGCATGGGTCGGGCGGTCTGTCACAGGGTGAAGCGCGACATCCTTCGGGATGGTCCGCACGGTCTCACCGCCAACGTCGATCTTTACGATCGAGTTCATGAAGTGGCCGGTCATAAGGTTCTTGACCAGTTCCTTCTCCTCGATGTGGATCGTGAGAGGTTCTTCCTTGCCGCCGTAAATAACAGCGGGGGTCCGACCTTCGCGGCGAAGTGCTCGGGAGGCTCCCTTGCCAGCCCGTTCGCGGCGTTCGGCCGGCAGTGTAAGCGTATCGCTCATATCAGTGCCTTTCGAAAGCGTGTTTGATAAGTGTTGCCCGGCGCGCCGCCTCCAGGGATGACCAGAGCGCCAGAGCGCAGGCCGATAGAGGCAAGGGGGCGGCTTGGCAAGAAAATTGCGCGCTGTTGTAAATCCTGCACGCAAAGCCTTGTGGTGCCGCCCCGGCGCCCGGCAATCTGGCCGCTTACTGGATGCGGGTGGACATGATCCCGCGCTCGGCAAGGTAATCCTGAACGCTGCGCTCGCCCGCCAGATGGCCTGCGCCCACCGCGACGAAAACGGTTCCGGGGGTATCCATGCGCGCCTCGATCCATTCGGCCCAGCTGGCATTGCGATCAAACAGCAATTTGTCGCCCATTTCAGCATCCGTCAGCGCCTCATTCATCAGCGCTGCCAAAGCGTCAGCATCGCCTTCAGCCCATTCGGTGACCATGGAATCAAGAAAGGCCCTGGCTTCATCCACGCCTTCAACCGCTTCCATCAAATAGGCGATCTGCTTCTCCTGATCGAGCGTGTCGAAAATGTTCAATTGGAACTCGACCGTCTCAAGCGCATCGCGCCGGGTTTCGCCGACCTTGGCAATCAGCACCTTTTCGACACCGCTATCGGGCGAATAGCCCGCCTGCATCACTGGCAGCAGACCAAGCGTGAGACCTGCCATCCACGGCTTCAACTGATCGAAAGCGGCGGCTGGCACACCCAGCTTGGCAAGCGAGGCCTCATATGCAGCGGTCTGCTCTTCTGTCAGCATTGAACGCAAGGTGGTGCCCGGCGGCAGCGATCCGCGGGTCATCGCCATAGCCTGCATTTTCCTGTCAGCCTCCGCACCCATCGGAATTTCGCTTACAAACGTGTCAGCCGAGGTAAGCGCATCGGCGATTTCCTGATCGTACCACTGGATTTCAGGAGGGAGCACGTGGACGGTGCCGAACAGATAAATCGTGGTGTCTTCATCCGAAACGCTCCACAAGGCCGGTCCTTCGGGGCCTGAAGGCAGTGCTTGCGTCGCTGCCGGGGCGGCGTCTTCCTGCGCGGCAGCAGGGAAAGTGGCAAGCAGCGCAAATGCAGCGGCGCCGGTTGCAAAAAATGTTTTCAGTTTCATCAGTGATAGTCCTTTCATGGGGAGGAGGATTAGAAGGCAAATACTTGCGCTTTCATGACCACGGATCAGCGGCTTTTGATCCAGGTATAGCCAAAGGTGATAAGGCTTGCAGCAAAGCCCAGCGCCCAGACGCCAAATTCTGTGGGGACGGGCACGAAGCCGCCCGCGTGAAGCACAGCCCATGCAGGCACGCCGCCCATCACCACCATCATGCCGCCTGTGTAGCCGACAAGGTTGCGTTGACGCACAAGCTCATCAATCCGAGAGAAGCGCCACAGCGGAAAGGCTATGAGGCCCAGCATGAGTGCAACCGCAAGCACCACCGAAATCGCAGGGCTCAGCGTCATCGCTTCCCATCGGCCCTGAAACGGATTGCCATCACCCTGATCGGCAAGCGTCGCGATTGCTCCGATTACGCCGCCGGTCACGCCAGCGAAAATATAAGTCAGGATCTCGCGACGCTTTCGCGCCCGCGTGCGCTGTTCGCCGGGATTGGAGGCTGGAGAAGGTGTGGTATTCATGCGTAACGTTTCAATAGGTTGGCCACTGTCGAAACACCGCCGGTGGCAATGAAAAGGATCATCACATCAGGTTGCGGGAAAAAACCGCCGCGCCAGCCCATCCACCAGATGGGCGCTGCATAAGCGAATGCCTGAAAGCCCACCGCCATGCCAGACACTTGCGCTTCATTCGCGTGCTCATCAGCGGTGGTGTATCCGGCGACGATGATCAGCGGCATGGCCAGCACCCAGATCGATACCGCGAGCAAAGCCGAGGTTTGAGGCACAGGGCCATTTCTCCAGAGGATTTTGCCGCCAGGTTCAGGATCCCCCGTGATGACCAGGAGAGCGACTGCAAGGCCAACCAGAACCAGCGCGGCTATAAGCCATCGTATCCGTTTGCTGCGCGGTGTCTTGGGCTCTCCCATGGTCCAATCGGGGGAGGTCTGGAGCGCAGCATATCCCCCGGCGACCGCCACAATCAGCGCTATCGCAAGCGCAAAAGCAACTACCTCACCGCCAGATGCTGCGCGATAGATCCACGTGTCTGAAAGTCCGGCTGCAAGCAGCACGAAAGTGAACACTACAGACCAGACAAGCAGATGGGTCCAATACGACCGCGCCAAAAGGTCATCGTTCGGCGCAGCATCAGGCTTCGTCATCGAAAATCTCCTCGATGCCCATGCCAAACAGGCGAGCGATCTTGAAGGCGAGGGGGAGCGAAGGGTCATGCTTTCCCGTCTCGATTGCATTCACCGCCTGGCGCGACACGTCGAGCCGCCCGGCAAGCTCTGCCTGAGACCAGTCACGTTCCGCGCGCAGGACTTTCAAACGGTTCTTCATCGTGAAACCAAACGGCCGCGACAGGCGGACTGCGGTATCGATCCATTGCCGATGCAAGCCAAGAGCATTACGTCCCAATTAAGCCGAAATGGCCCGATCGTCGCAGCGTGAGCAGGGATTGCCAAGGTGCGAGACCAAAAACATTCGGCATGATTATTGCGCATGAAGCGAGCGACCATCAGGAAAAACGCTGGCACATGTATGAAAAACAGATGGATTTTCGAAAATCCGATCGACCGTAGCGGCGCATCGCCAAGGTCAAATGGATCAACGAACCGGTGCGAAACGCCAAGAGCGGCAAGAAATGTGCTGATTTGCGCCAGCCAGAAATGGGGGCGGGCGGGCAAGCGATCAGATGTTTCGAAAGCCTTGGTCATTGCTTGTGCATCCCCAATGCCGTGTCACGGTGCAGGCGCATCATTGCCAGCGGTCCATGAAAACCAGGCGAGATGAAAGCGAAGCGCGGTTCATCGCTTTACAGACCACCCAGAGCGCCAACGCCCTTGGCAAGCAAATTGCCAATCGCAAATCCGGCGAGTGAAAGCAGCAAATAGGCTTGCCAGCGCTTGATGCAGATTGTCTCGGTTAGAATGCTCATTGGAAGAATCCAGTCTGGTTTGTTTGAGAAGGGGGAAAAGGAGCGGGGGCGATGGAGGGCACGCCCGCTCCCGATCTGAAACGGGGTGATCTCAGCCTTCCTTGTTGTTGGCGGCGCTGGTTGCTTTCCCGGCTTCAGCGAAGTGCACCGCATTTGCCCGTGCCTGTGCCACAGCCAACCGGACAGCCGGCTTGGCCGAAGCGATGGCGCTTGTGCGGCAGGCGCGCTCAAGCTGGATCGAGGCCTGATCACGCCCGCCATTGGCGCA
>JGI12109J20283_10501619_pt1 | contig 31117 bp, 27 predicted proteins | sample ElkSlonscriptome_12_FD_20283 | JGI IMG/M metagenome (IMG submission 20283)
GAAAACCGGGGCAGGACGGGTGAAGTAATACATATAGGCATCGTCGCCGCGCTCTGCCACCAACCGCGCCCATAGTCGGGCAGACAGCAGGAACCCATTATCCGTGGCAATGTGTTTGCGGGCGTCCAGCGGTGATTCAGCAATGTAGCCGGTGTAGTTCGCCTTGATTTCTTCAGCGGCGCTTCCGAAATTAGCCCGTAAATAGACATCGAGTTCCTGCTCATCTATCGGCGCTGCCGACTGCGCCAGGCCATGGTATTCATGCGATAGACCACCCACCATGACAGGTATCCGATTTTGCTGTCCGCTCGCTAACAGGTCGTAGGGCCGAGCCGGTATGATCCAGCCGTCAATAATGGTGCTGCCACCAACCCCCGGCGTACTGATTACGGTTTCTGCCTCCAGAGATCGTAATTGCGCAATAGCCTCGCTGCCCGACCCTTCCACACCCAAGCGGCTGGCAAAGGATTCACCCATGGCGTGGCCCTGCTCCAGCTCGGTGTCGAGCTTAATACAACCAGGCGACTGCCCTATCACGCCATGAATCAGTCCTTCGGTTAGCGGTGAAGACATGAGAAGACAGACATCGGTGCCTCCGGCTGACTGCCCGAAGATGGTGACTCTGCTCGGGTCACCACCGAATCCAGCGACATTGCTTTGGATCCACTCCAATACAGCGAGCTGGTCCAGCAAGCCGTAGTTACCGGATGAGTTGTGCTCGGATTCAGCCGTCAATCCGGGATGGGCTAGAAAGCCCAGAGAACCCAGCCGATAATTTGCGGTGACGATCACCGCGCCTCTTGCGGCCAGATTAGCCCCATCGAAAATGAGCGGGCCGGCGTGCCCGGCTGTATTGCCGCCACCGTGGAACCAAACCATGACAGGCAGCGCATCGGTGTCCTCTTCAGCACCGGTAAAGATGTTCAGATAAAGGCAGTCCTCCGAGCGTTCCAGGTTACCTCGGGAATAAATGCTGGAATCTGAATTCTGGACCTGCCAGCAGGCAGGCCCAATGCGATCGGCCTGTCGAATCCCTGCAAAAGGAATCGCAGGCGCCGGCGGTTTCCAACGCAAGTCTCGAACGGGAGGCGAAGCATACGCAATGCCTTTGAATACGGTGACCGATTCCCGATGTTCAGATTCATTCCCCGCGAAGACGCCGCTTTCAGTGACAACGCTTGAGACGTCGGCTTGGACGCTGACAACAAAACCCAGACTGAACACCAGCACCAGCAGAAATCCGCTCTTTACATGCTGCATTCTTCTTTTCTCCTGTTAGTAAACCGCGCCAGGTGGCCGCCCATCGAAGCATATTTCCTGGGGATGCTACTGCGATTGACCCAGCAGGGCTACTTCTTCGATCGCGGCAGTCAATGCCAGTCAACTCCGACTCGACCGTCACCTGAAACACCTGTATGGATATACATGAATTCCCCGGCCCATAGAATCCTGGCCCTGACTGAGTGATCCTCATTCCGAACCAAAAGAAAACCAATAAATTCTTCCGCCAGGCTAAGATCAGGAGTCGGTAATGAAGCCATCACGATTTTCAGAGACCCAGATTGTCACGATATTCAAGGAGGCCGCCACCGCCGTTCTGTTTTTTATTATAGCGACCTTGGCCATGCTCACCTTCCTCACGCTGGTTGACGTCGTCGGAGCAGTTCTTTGAGCAAGACGGAAATCCCTAACGTCCATCAAGAGAGTGGGAGTAAAGCTGCAGATTCTCTACCGTAATGTTGTGCGGCCCAGTCGGCGAGTCTACTTCGTCACTGTTGGCTTCCCGCCTCTCTGGCTTCTCGAGCGCGACCTGCTCTGAGTATGTTGCCTATCGCGTGATTGCCTTCATGACAGGCATATTCATACATGACGTACTCAGGATCCCGAGTCAACGGCATGGAAATGGTAAACGGCTGCGTATAAATTTCCGGGTCTGAGATCTGGACCTCCCAGATGATGGTGTCTGCGCTGATTCTTGTAAAGCGCTCCACCACCTGCAAATCTTCGGTCACCGGCACGCCCTTCAGTCTACCGCCGGCCATACTGCTGGCAATCATCCCGCGGTCGTTGAAGTTAGTCGTTTCGACGACCAGTGTTTCTCCCTCCCAGTGGGCCACCGAATCCCCCATCCATAGCCTGACTCGCTCATCAATGTGTTCCGACTTGTCCAAAGGGATTACGCGCACATCGTGGATCATTTCATAAACAATCGTCACGGTGTCTTCAGTCTGAATGAAACGGTAGGCATTGTTGTAGCCTGCCGGCAACATCGAGCCAGGCACCCCTCGAGTGATGCAGCGATCCCAGACCGTATGGTAAACATAATCGTCTTCGACACTGGCGAAGTAAAAGTCGCGGCTACGCAGCGCCGACTCGCGAATCGGCGCACGCCCATTGGGCGGGTCGACAATGAGCGCAGTCTGGCCGGTAGAGAGCACGCTGTCACCTGAATCCAGCCAGATCTGATTGTAGCCACCCACACTGCCACCGGCAGTGACCTCAATGTTATTGTCGGCCTGTCGCCGCCGCTGCGCGGTCCTCGCCTCCAAGGCCTGAATCTCATCATCGGTGAGAAAAGCCCGGTCCGCCAGTGATGCTGGCCGCTCCATGGGAGTGATGGTGTCATTGACCCAGACGCCCTGAAGATCGGGCTGTCCGTCCGGCGTCCGCCCGTTGACCCACTCTTCCTGAGCCGGTGCTGAGGCTGCCGCGAATAGCAGTGAAAAGACCCCTGTTGCTGTTGTTATTTTCATGAAGGCCACCTGTGACAGTGAATTGATCTTGACCTCCGCGACCATAACATAGCATCCGCAGATTGGCACTTGCCCAGGGCTATCAGAATCGTTCCTATTTTACCCGTTCATCGCGATTGTCGCTGAGCTTGCTCTTCACGAGCTAATGATGCGCAGGCTGCTTCTCTGGGGCGGCTGGCGGCCAACGGTTGACACCAACCAATCATATTGCAGTTGGCTTTTGCGCAACCTCACAAAAGTTGCCGGCAAGGTATCGAAAGGGATCGTAGAGTCGACCGTGACAACTTCGCAGTCAGCGTATTTATTGGCACAAAGCTCAGCCTGCCGGGTAATGAAACTGAACTCTTCATCCGGCCGGGTGATCTCCCGGTTAATAAACACGACTTCCCAGGCCAGCGCCGCGGCTAGCGCCTGGCGCTGCTCGACGAACTCCGCAAATGAGCCGACATTGTAAACCTGAAACAGCGTCGCCAGCGCCTGCGGAGTCATGCGCAGGATCGCAGTCAAGCGTCCAGAGAACGGGTCTTGGCGATTGACGAAAAATTCCAAAAACACCACGCCGTAGACCTCGTCGTGTGTCCAGGCAACCAGGTTGAATGATTCAGCCTTCTTGCCTCGTTCTAAAACCTGACTGACCAGGATTTTCCCCTTGAAGGCGGTAGTCATGGCGCGCATGGCTCGGCGGTAGCAGGTATTGGCAGATTGCTTGTCGGCCTGAACTGCTGACAGTAGCCTGTTCAGACGCACTAGCTCGACGTTGCTAGCTGATGTCTTTTCACGCTGAGCCGGACTTATAGCCAAATTGGTAACCAAACTATTCATACTCTGCCTCGCTCTTGTTTGCGTGCTGCAACCAAACTTTGGAAACGCGCCGCTCGCACCTCTTGATTGATTTTTTTACGAGTGCCCTGTGAATTGACCGTCCGCTACTCACAGCAGGCTGCCGAAAAATAGTGCTGCCGATATAAACGTAAGAATCACAACCGTGCTTGCCATGAAAAATAGGCAGGCAGTGATGGCAAATTTGGTGAATTCATTAACGCTATCAGCTCTACTGATTTTCATTCTTGTAACTCCTCTTCACCCGACGGGCCTGGACACAGACAAGGCCTGCGCCTCGTGTTCTCTATTGGCGGATTTGCCGACACAAATTCTCACGTTGATTCTCAAACAGGCAGGGATGCCTCCCCGGATTGCTCGATCAGGGCTTGGTCGCTCTTCCGCTCAGCGAAGCCTGGATTAAAGAAAGAGCGACCATTTCTGCTTCACTTGCGCTCAATCTCAAAGTAACCTTGCGGTACAGGTTTCGATCGGTGTCCCACTCGGCCGCATCCACCATCACAGCATCCCCGTCTGCCTCCACTCGTGCATAGTCGCGTGTGAAGCGCAGCTGGTCGGTATAGTCTTTTGTATTAATCATGGCTGCAGTGTCGCTCGAAAACGGACTGGGCGATTGACGCTAAAGGCCAAGCATTTGGCTAAACCCGCCAAAATGAGAATTCTTCTGCTGGAGTCAGCAAACCACCATGACAGCCCTCGCCACTGCAATCCAGCCGCTCTGGCCGCTTCTCGAAGCCTACGGCGAAGACCCTGAACCCATCTTTCGTGCGGCGGGAATAGATCCTGCTGTGCTCAAGCGCACCAATGCGCGATTGACCGTGGAGGCCTGCCGGGCGATCTGGCTGCAAGCCAGCAGTCGCCTCGCCGACCCGTGTTTCGGAGTGCACTACGGCGAGTTCTGGCAACCGTCCATGTTCGGGCCCTTGGGCTATGCTTGGCTTACGAGCAAGACCCTACGCCAGGCGCTGGATCGGTTCGCGCGCTATGTTGACCTTGTGTTGGAGCGTGGAGCAATAGAATTGGATGACCTGAGTAATGGTGATGTCCGAGTGGCGCTTTCCTACGAGGGCAGCCCGATTACTCTACCGGCGATAGCGGATTCGTTGCTGTCCTTGTATGTCAAACTCTGCCGACTTAACTATGGCGAAACATTCACACCCGCGCTGGTGACGATAATGCATTCGCCGCCACAAGTGCTGGGACCCTACTTCGAGTACTTCAAGTGCCCGGTTGAATTTGACTCAGAACGCGACTCGATGGTCATTTCCCGCAGTGTCATTGATGCAGAGCTACCCAGCGCCAACCCCTATCTCGCCAATCTTAACGAACAAGAGACGGTAAGAATTTTAGCGAAGCTGGACAAGAGCCGCACAGTCGATCGGGTGAAGGCCGCGATCATTGACGAACTGGCGAACGGCAACGTCGGAATCGACAGTGTGGCAGATAAACTGAATATGAGCAGCCGCACCCTGAATCGCCAACTGCATCAGCAGGGTGTGACGTTCAAGGAGTTGCTTGTGGAAACTCGACTGGGACTCGCAACGGCGTACCTGTCCGACGAGAGTATTTCGCTCACACAGATCGCTTTCCTGCTGGGATTCGCCGAACAGGCGTCTTTTACTAGAGCCTATCGGCGCTGGACCGGGCATGCTCCCAGTGAGGTGCGTCACCAGGCTGCAGCAACCAATCCCACGGACACTGCTGACACTGCATTAAAATCCCACATTTAAAAATCTTCTAACCAAGTCAGGCAGAGCGGATTTCAGTCCGCCGGCATCTCCGGGTGCAGTGTTTTGACGCAGCACCACAGCGCATTGAAGTCAGGCTGTAGATAACCCACAATTAAACCAGCGGCTAAAATACCCGCCGCGATCGCAGATACATTCAACTCCTCGACAGGATTCAGGCCTACAGTGTTTACCCAGTTCCCGCTTTCAATCTTATGCTGGTTTTGTGCATTATTGGTTTTTTACACGCCGGTGGCATCAGCACAGTCGGCACTCGACTCACAAGCTAATTTTGAAACCTCCAGCGGCAGATTGTGTTTCCCTGTCGAACTTACAGACGAAGGCGTTTATTACCAGGTCTGTCTGCGTTTGCTACCCGATGGCCCTGGCTATCGCTTCCTTCTTGTCAGCGCTACCGATCTCGAAGTGGGCGGGAATGATATTGCGACTTACAATGAGCGCGATGGCCTGAAGTTGCCAGTTGTCAGGTCCAGCAACGGAATTATCTATGCGAATATGAGTTTTACCGCATCAACGGACAGCAGTACCGGCAGAGTGTTTTTTTCCTACGTCAGTGGTGAAGAGGTGACGCCGGACAGCGGGCACTCAGTAGCCAGGCTGTGGAACGAGCAACTGCTGGAAGGGATTCGCAACGATCTGGCCCGCCCTACTGTGCATTCACGCAACCTGTTTCATACCTCGGTCGTCATGTACGACGCCTGGGCCGTTTTTGACGCCACTGCCGACACCTATCTTCTGGGCAAGACGCTGAATGATTATACCTGTGAATTCAACGGCATGCCTGAGCCTATTAACTTAAATTCTGCTCGACGGGAAGCCATTAGTTTTGCCGCCTATCGACTCCTGAAACATCGCTTCTCCAGATCCCCGGGTGCCGCCATTGTCGAATCCGGTTTCGATCAGATGCTGGCTGTCCTGGGTTTCGACAGTGGTTTCACGTCGACCGATTACAGCAACGGCAGTGCCGCAGCGCTAGGCAACTACCTGGCGCAATGCATGATTGAGTACGGTTTGCAGGATGGAGCCAATGAACTTGGCGGTTATGCCGCGCTGGTCTACCGGCCGGTGAATAGACCGATGGCACCCGATGAAAGAGGCAACCCCAACCTGACAGACCCTGCCCGTTGGCAACCCCTGTCTTTTGAGGTCTTCAGGGATCAGAGCGGCAATATTTTCCTGGGTGACACGCCTGCATTCGTCGGACCGGAATGGGGCCGCGTGCTGCCATTTTCCCTACAGCCGGGTGACCTGACGATTTACCGGCGCGACGATGCCGACTGGTGGGTCTACCATGATCCGGGTGAACCGCCTTTCATTGATGACAGGGTACCGGGCACAGCCTCTGGAGAAACCTATAAATGGAATTTTCAGCTGGTAGCGCAATGGTCATCGCAGCTGGATCCCGACGACGGCGTACTCTGGGACATCTCGCCGGCCAGTTTGGGCAATATCCAGGAGTATCCTCAAACCCTGTCAGAATACCGGCAGTTTTATGATCTGGAAGCAGGCGGCGATCCCTCCATTGGCCATGCATTGAATCCGTATACCGGTAAGCCCTATGAGCCCCAGCGGGTTCCCCGCGGCGACTACACCCGCGTGCTGGCCGAGTTCTGGGCCGATGGGCCGGATTCGGAAACACCACCGGGGCACTGGTTTACCATTCTTAACTACGTCAGCGATCATCCAATGTTGGAAAAACGCTATCAGGGGCGAGGGGAACTACTAGGTGCGCTGGAATGGGACGTAAAAGCCTATTTTACACTGGGTGGCGCCATGCACGACACCGCTGTGACCGTATGGGGCATCAAGGGCTGGTACGATTACATCAGGCCAGTGTCTGCCATTCGCTACATGGCGGATCGAGGACAAAGCAGCGAACTGCTGGCCTCGGACTATGATCCGCAAGGCATCCAGCTTGTTCCGGGCTACATCGAACGGGTATCGGAAGATGATCCACTGGCCGGCGGCTTCAACCAGCATGAAGGCAAAATCAAAGTCTTCGCCTGGCGTGGCCCTGACTATGTTCCTGACCCGGAAACGGATTATGCTGGTGTTGGCTGGATACTGGCCGAGAACTGGTGGCCTTACCAACGGCCATCATTCGTCACGCCACCCTTTGCCGGCTATGTTTCCGGCCACAGTACTTTTTCCCGTTCTGCGGCCCATGTCCTCACTCTGCTCACCGGCGATGCATATTTTCCCGGTGGACTGGGTGAATTCCCTGTTCGCAAGAATGACTTTCTGGTGTTTGAGGAAGGACCCAGCGTTGACTTGACCTTGCAGTGGGCCACCTACCTGGATGCTTCAGACCAGACCAGCCTTTCCAGGATCTGGGGGGGTATTCATCCACCGGTTGATGACATCCCCGGCAGGTATATTGGCGACATAGTGGGACCAGAGGCCTTCTTCTGGGCGGAGCGCTATTTTGAAGGGGCCGCTAATCAGTAATCTTCTGGCCGGCGCTAACAAATTGCCGACTGTGTGTCGATTCGCAATCAAAATAAACCCAAGACACCCTTGCGGATTTGAGTAATTGCGGTGTGCTTGAGGGGTCAGAATTAAATTCAAGCGCAGGATCACTTTTAGCTGCAAATCATCAGCCAGGGTAATGCTCAGTCAGACGCTGGCATCCGACGATTTAGTTGAATAACTGGATTAGAACCTAGCCTGAGCTTCTGGCAACCGTATTTATAAAGCCTGCATCTCACAAGGAATCGTCCACGCTTGAACCGTGCTTGCGCACGAAAATCGCAAATCCCTACCCTTGCGTTTAAACTGGACTTTTGAAAAAAATGCACTCTGATGCCACAACATTAAAAAAACCGAGGTCTTTATGTTTACAACATTCGATGGGCGACTGGCGATGCTCCTGCTCATCCTGGCCTGCCATAGCTTTTCCGCCCATGCAGACGATGACATTAGAATTCACACTGACCTGACATATACCGAAGCCAATCCGGACTGGAAACCCTTTTCTAACGGCGACGGGTATTCAGTGTATGCGGAGGCCTGGCATGGAATCGGTGCCTTTGGCGCCTTCCGGTATACTGATGCCAGGCTACAGCCAAGTGGCCCCGTCAACGGGGGCTTTATCAACTACTGGCAATCGATTGATGTTGGCTATCGTTATGGGAGGACTCGAAATTACCAGCTTGAGGCTCGGCTGAGCTACCAACAGAACGAACGCGAGCTACCAACAACAACTCAAACGCAATCTGGTCTTGGCTATGAAATCGGCGGTTCGGTTAAGTTAATGGAAAGACTGCGCCTGCGCCTAAACCTCAGCACGATCGATATTGAAATCAAGGACTGGACGCTGCGCTCGGAACTACAGTTTGATATCAGCGACCGGCTATTTCTGATCGCTCGACTGCGCGACTACAACGACTGGGATTTTACCTATTACGAAGCCGGCATCGGCCTGCGGTTTTAAGCTGACACTTATACCTCCGAACGGATGTCATCCCCCGGTAGGGGACACTCATAGTTTAATAGCTTAAGCATGGGTTTTTCGATTGAATTATCGTTAAGCTATTAAACTATGAGTGTCCCCTCAAGCCCCTTATTAAGTCCGAATTGCGGACATGACCTTTCAACGTCTGGCCTGGGGTGACAGAGTGAAGCAATGCAAGCCAGCACCATGTGACCAGAAAACACCACTTTCCGAGGCGCTGGAAAAACCCGCACATAGCCTAAATGAAGCTGGCGCGATTACCTCATAGTGATACATTGCTCCAGATTCAGGATCAGTTGGTAGCTGGCTTAACTGCCGGCCGTTAACGAGGTCTTCGAGGCTATCAGGCAGACTGTCGGTAAGCACGTAGATTTCACTGATAACTGCAAATAATCGGCGCAAATCGTCGATACGGTGTTCGTCGAGACGTCGCAGCCTCTCATCCACGGGCGAGCCAATCAGGGCAAACCCAGTGATAACCGCCACTAGCACAATCACCGATGAGATTATTACCGCAAGTTTGTTCAACGTCATTGCGACAGCGACCTGTCGTCAGCGCGAATTTCATTCAGATAATAGTAAAAAATAGCACCGGAAATACCACCCACCACCAGCACTTTCAGTGCAACCCGCAGTGTGAGCTCTCCCGACAGCAGGCTGTTTAACAGAAAAATAAGATCGCCAACGATGATGCAGGAGGCCAGCGCAAGCGTTAGAAAAGTCAGCCATTTACGGACGGCAGAAGAGCGCTGTGCCGGTTCTTTGCGAATCTGTTTAGTGATGATCGACGCGATCAACAGGAACACAGGGAAGGCCACTACCAGTGTCGATATTGCAAGTCTGATGCGGGATTCAGCGACCAACCTGGCTTGCGGGAATGCTGGGTCCGGTATAGCAATATTGATAAATTGGAAGAGCAGGCTCCCCAGGTTATACGCGCTCAGATAGAGCATGCCGAACATCACCAGGTACAAAAATGCATCCCTGGCCGATATCTGCGTTTTAGGGACCGGCACTGGAACACGAAATGGCACTTCAGAGTATAGACTCAATGCATTGCCTATTTGATGTCTGGGCCAGCCCGCTTCAAGCAACGCTTGTTCAACATCGGACCTGGTTGCTCCTGCGCTCAGTGCTTCCTTGACGAATTGCTGCAATGTGGCATCGGCCATAGCTTACTCCTTCTATCAAAATCAATAAAACGCTTGAAGGCATCTCAGCTTGAGCATGATACAACTAACCATAGCCCAACTCCGCGGCCGCAGGATTTACGTCATGGCAAACCTGGGTGCGCGCCACAATACGCTGTATTGATGGCCTGTCCAAAAAAATAGCACGCGGCCGGCGACGAAAATGGCTGAATAACACGACTGCATAAACGGACCAATGACTCAGATACCCATAGGGCAACAAAATGCTTCTCCGGCTCTTACCGCAGGCAATAGCCTGGCATTCGATTTCTTTCCTGATGCTTCGACCGTGTGGTTCTCGCTAAGAAATAAGCAAGCTCCACAATTCTGTTGTTCCCAGACGTAGAGCCAGGTTATTCGGTAAAGACCCAACTCTGGAGGCCGAACCACTGCTATTTTGGATCGATCTGATTCCTCACCAAGGCTGCCGTACTGGGATTCCACAGCAGCGTTTAAGATGTAATCCGGAGGCTCAGCCACCTAGTCCCGGCTTTCTCCAGAGTACTCGCCAGATGAGTTCAATAGATGCAAAACGGCCTGGTCAAATCGTTCCGATTCCCCAACGGCAACCTTGGCCGCAAAAATCATCATTAGCAACAAAGTGGCACTGAATTCCATTCGCCCATCTAGTCGGGAGCTGGCAGAATCTAATTGTTTCTCCAAAGCTGGCGCCTCACTTCTGAATTTCTCGACGATCTTAATTCCTGGTTCGGCCAGGAGCTGACCGGGTTCTCTAACTCTAGCCAGTGTCTGAATTCAATCGCAGCAGAAGCGCCTCAGATTCTCCAGAGGGTTTTTGGTTAGAGTCAAGCAGGCAATCCCAGCAGAGATCGGGCTGGCCAGCGTCGGTCTAGTCCTGAATTCGGATCACTGTGAGTCTGCTCACGCTTCCGACATTGACCCCCTGACGAGGTAAGCTGCCACGCTACTGTAAAGATTTTCAAGGAAATTGAAATTTGACTTCGTAGGGCATTCCCCCCGTCAGCAGAGCTGGTAGACCTGCTCAAGTCCAGGCTATACCAGGGTCTGATCACTCAATCCAGAACGAATGCTTTTTTAATATGAGGTTTATGCTGTTGAAATGGCGGACCGGACGGGACTCGAACCCGCGACCTCCGGCGTGACAGGCCGGCATTCTAACCAGCTGAACTACCGGTCCGCGATGCTTGACGTACTGAGCTGCTGAAACGACTAATGCCAGCGGCCAGTTCTGGTGGGTGGTGCAGGGATCGAACCTGCGACCCTCGCCTTGTAAGGGCGATGCTCTCCCAGCTGAGCTAACCACCCGTCTCAGGAGACAGCGCATTTTACCGACTATCCGGGGCATGTCAATAAATGTACCCGGAGTCTTGGGTAGCCCAAGTTCTTGACAGGTAATTGGAAACTCAGGGTGATAACAGACCAGCCTGATCAGGGCCGTGGAACGGCTGGGGTGACTCAATTGAGCACCCTTGCACCGGTTCTTGATGTGCCCTTTTTGGACTTTCATTGGGCTTTCATTGGACTTTCATTGGACTTTCATTGGACTTGCCCTCTTGCAGCCTCTGAACGCCTCAAATTAACATTCTACAGCCACAACCAGCGCAAGGAATAGCAGGCCACACGGACCCCTGTACAACCATTTAAGCCGACGGTACCATGCCGCCTCTTCGACCAACCCGGCATCAGCGGTCAAGCCCATGCAGATATTCAAGGAATTCAGCTTCGAAGCGGCGCACCGGCTTCCCAATGTGCCGGCGGAACACAAGTGTGCGCGCCTGCATGGGCATTCGTTTCAGGTTCGCTTAACGGTATCTGGTCCGGTGGGAGCCGAATCCGGCTGGGTCATGGATTTCGCCGACATCAAGACCGCCTTTCAACCGGTCTGGGAGCAGCTCGATCATTATTACCTCAATGAGATCGAGGGCCTGGAGAATCCCACCAGTGAACACATCGCGCGCTGGATCTGGCGGCGACTGCAGCCGCGACTGCCGGCATTGTCAGTCATCGAGATTCGCGAGACCTGCACCAGCGGCTGTATTTATCACGGCGACTAATCGCCTCCGGCGGCTCCCTTCGCCAGCGACTTTACCAGCCCGGAAAGAATCACTGATTGGTCCGCCAGAGCGGCAGCATCGGGGTGGGCTCGGGCTTGAATCAGCTGCTTGCTGGCCATGAATTCCTTGGGCCGATTAATACAATCTGCGGCAACAAGGCGCCCTGCTTTAAGGTAGAAAAAAACGAAACCGCCAGCGCGAGACGCGTCCGTGACCCCTGGGTCGCCTCGCACCACAACCTCGTCATGATCGTTACTGAGACCCGCCATTTGCAGCTTGATGTCGTACTGATCGGACCAGAACCAGGGCACGGGATCGTAGGCCAGGGCGCGGCCGTTAATATTTGCCGCGGCGGCACGAGCTTGATCGTTGGCATTTTGCACAGACTCGAGTCGAATCGGGCGCTCATAGAGCTGGCTGAAGAAGGCGCAGCAATCGCCTGCCGCAAAGATATTGTCGACACTGGTTTGCGTGAACTGATTGACCAGAATACCACCACTCAGTTCGAGTCCGGCCGCCGCGGCGAGTTCAGTATTGGGTTCAATGCCGATGCCCACCACCAGCAGATCGACACTCAGGGCTTCGCCATTTCCTAATTGAATCTGTGTCTTTTCACCCTGACGGCTGATGTCGCGAGCACGCTGGCCGCAGATAATCCTGACTCCGCGGGCTTCGTGCAGTGCCTGTATAAAATCGGCGAGCTCCTGCCCTGCTACCCGCGCCAGGGGGCTGGGTTCGATCTCAATGACGGTAACCTGTAAGCCTTTCTGCGCCATGACAGCCGCCGCCTCCAGGCCGATATAGCCGCCACCAATCACGGCGACACTGAGGCCGGGCTGCAGGCGCGCCCGCAGCGGCTCCACATCGGCGGCGGTACGTATGTAGTAAACGCTGTCAGCGTCGGGCGCCGGGTTTAACCGGCGCGCATGTCCACCCGTGCACAGGGCCAGTTTGTCGTAATTCAGGTTTTCACCGCCGGCGAGTCGAATGCACTGCGCCCCAGTATCCAGGCTTTGCACCGCGGCCCCCAGACGCAGGTCGATGTTGTTGTCGGCATAGAGTTTGAGTGGGCGCAGGCGCATGGCATCCAGCTCCTTGTCGCCGGCCAGGTATTCCTTGCTCAATGGTGGCCGATGATAGGGGAGCTCGGTTTCGGATCCGACCAGGGTGATAGGCCCAGTCCATCCCTCGCGACGCAACTGCAGCGCCAGTGTGGTGCCGGCATGACTGGCGCCGATGATGATGCAGTGCTCTTCTTTCTGGCTGGTTTCGATCCGACTCATGCAGTCAACTCCGGTAGCTGCCAGTCAATGGGTGCGCTCCCCTGCTCCTCGAGATAGGCATTGGCGCGGGAGAAATGGCGATTGCCAAAGAATCCCCGCGCGGCCGAGAGTGGCGACGGATGGGGAGACATCAGGACCAGATGCCGGTCGCGGTCGATCCAGGCACCTTTTTTCTGTGCAGCGCTGCCCCAGAGCATGAACACGAGCCCTTGACGCTGTTCATTCAGCAGGGCGACGATGCGGTCGGTGAAGTGTTCCCAGCCCTTGCCCTGATGTGAAGCGGCCTGGCCGGCCTGCACAGTCAGCACTGCATTAAGCAGGAGTACGCCCTGTTCCGCCCAGTACTGCAGATTGCCATGGCCGGGATTGCTAAAGCCTACATCGCTAGCCAGTTCCTTAAAGATATTCAGCAGCGACGGCGGTGGCGCTACACCGGTTTTGACCGAGAAACACAGGCCATGGGCCTGGCCCACGCCATGGTAGGGATCCTGACCCAGTATGACTACCCGGACACGTTCGAAGGGCGTGCTGTCCAGCGCGTTGAATATTTCCCTGCCCGGCGGGAGGACTCTTCTTCCAGCGGCTTTTTCAAGGCGCAGGAAATCACCGAGATCGCGCATGTAGTCGGTGTCGAACTCCGGCGCAAGTTGGGCCTTCCAACCAGGTTCGAGACGAATATCGCGGCTAACCACTGCCCCGTCAGCCCGCTTCGTGTTGAGGGCGCAGGTGCGGAAAGAGCAGCACATCTTTAATGGAAGCCGAGTCAGTAAACAGCATGACCAGGCGATCGACGCCAATGCCCTCTCCTGCCGTGGGGGGCAGGCCGTATTCAAGGGCGGAGATGTAATCCTCATCATAATGCATGGCCTCCAGATCGCCGGAATCCTTCTGTTGCGCCTGAGCGCGGAAGCGATCTGCCTGATCCTCCGGGTCATTGAGTTCCGAGAATCCATTCGCGAGCTCCCTGCCGCCGATAATCAGCTCGAAGCGATCCGTCACTTCCGGATTGTCATCATTGCGCCGAGCCAGTGGTGACACTTCGATGGGATATTCGGTAATGAAGGTCGGTTGGTCCAACTTATATTCTACCTTCTGTTCAAATACCTCCATTATCAGCTTGCCCTTGGGCCATTCCTTCTGATAATCCACTGCCAGTTTATCGGCAAGCGCGACCACTGCTGCGCTGTCTTCGAAGTCTTCGCTGTCGGCGCCCTGGCAATGGGCAATGATCGCTTCCTGCACCGTCATGCGCGCGAAGGGTTGCGCGAAATCATAGCTAGAGCCCTGGTATTGCACCGACATCGAGCCGAGCACCTCCTGAGCAAGCTGGCGAAACAGATCCTCTGTCAGATCCATAAGATCCTGATAGCGCGCAAAGGCCTCGTAGAATTCCAGCATGGTGAATTCCGGATTGTGGCGCGTGGACAGGCCCTCGTTGCGAAAATTGCGATTGAGCTCGTAGACTTTCTCGAAACCGCCCACTACCAGCCGCTTTAGAAACAGCTCCGGCGCTACGCGCAGATACATATCCTGATCCAGGGCATTGTGATGGGTGACAAAGGGACGCGCCGTCGCGCCGCCGGGAATGATCTGCATCATCGGCGTTTCTACTTCCATGAAGCCATGGTTGTCGAAATAGTGACGCAGGAAGCGGACGATCTGCGAGCGCATCCTGAATACGCGTCGGGAATCGGCGTTGGAGATAAGGTCGACGTAGCGCTGACGATAGCGCATTTCGGTATCGGTCAGGCCCTTGTGTTTATCAGGCAGGGGACGCAGGGCCTTGGTCAGCAGTTTGAAATCCGACACTCGCAGGGTGAGTTCACCCTTCTGGGTTTTGAACACTTCCCCCTCGGCGCCGATAATGTCGCCCAGATCCAGCGCCTTGAGCGCCTCAGCCCGGTCGGCATCGAAACTCTTATTGTTCATGTAAAGCTGTAGCTGGGCGCTGCCGTCCTGAATGACCGTGAACGGACCCCGCTGCCTGATGATGCGCCCGGCTACGCTGCTGCGCCTGCCCTGCTCCGCAAGCTGCTCGCGATCGAGAGGCTCATAGGCGTCCAGTAATTCCTGCGCCTTAGCCTGCCGCAGAAAATCATTGGGGAAAGCCTCGCGGGCCAGTCTGATGGCCGCCAGCTTGTCGCGTCGCTGGGCGATCAGTTTGTTTTCATCCTGACCCTGCAGGCCTTCGGGTTCGCTGTCCTGACTCATTGCACGTTATTCCTTACAGGCCCGACTTCAGGCTGGCCTCGATGAATAGGTCCAGGTCGCCATCGAGCACGGCGCCGGTGTTGGAAGATTCCACATTGGTGCGCAGATCCTTGATCCGGGACTGATCCAGCACATAGGAGCGAATTTGGCTGCCCCAGCCAATATCGGCCTTGGCCTCTTCCACGGACTGGGCCTCTTCCTTGCGCTTGAGTTCCTCCAGTTCATACAGTTTGGCCTTAAGCTGCTTGATGGCCATGTCCTTGTTCTTATGTTGGGAGCGCTGACTCTGACACTGCACGACGATCCCCGAAGGTTCATGGGTGAGGCGCACGGCAGAATCGGTCTTATTGACGTGCTGGCCGCCAGCACCACTGGAACGATAGGTGTCGATTCGCACCTGGGACATGTCCAGATCGACTTCGATGTCATCGTCGATCTCCGGAGAGACAAATACCGAAGCAAACGAGGTATGACGACGATTGCCGGAATCGAAGGGCGATTTGCGCACCAGGCGATGCACTCCCGTCTCGCTGCGCAACCAGCCGAAAGCGTAGTCGCCGCGCACATAAACCGTGGCACTCTTGATGCCGGCCACGTCGCCACCAGACACTTCTACCAGCTCTGCCTCGAAGCCCTTGCTTTCGGCCCAGCGCAGATACATGCGCAACAGCATTTCCGCCCAGTCCTGGGCTTCGGTGCCACCAGATCCCGCCTGGATATCAAGATAGGCACTGGCAGCGTCCAGGTCGCCGGAAAACATGCGCAGGAACTCCAGCTTTTCCAGCTGCGACTGCAGCTTGTCAAGGTCGACGATGGCCGAGTCAAGCAGCGCTTTATCGCTCTCTTCCTGAGCCAGTCCGAGAATTTCCTCGACGTCGCCGACGCCCTGATCAAGGCCATCGATGGTGTGCACAACCGTCTCCAGGCTGGCGCGCTCCTTGCCAAGCTGTTGTGCGTATTCGGGCTTGTCCCAGACCGATGCTTCGCCAAGCTCCATTTCGACTTCCGCAAGACGATCCCGCTTTACCTCATAGTCAAAGATACCCCCTGAGGGCATCGGTGCGCTGCTTGAGTTCCTTGAGCTGACTGAGCTGGGGACTGATTTCCATGGTCTGCGGATCCTTCGGGGTGAGGCGAAAACCGGCTATTTTACCGCATCGCCAGACTGATGCCAGCGGCGCTTTCGGCCCTGTGCAGCCTGTAGTAGGCTGCGCTTTACCCCGACCTGCAGCCATGAACCCATGCGTGTAGACAATGCCCGGCTGGACTGGCTGGACAACAGCCTTCCTTTTAGCAATCGGCACCAGGACATCTACTACTCGCGCGCTGATGCCCGCGGCGAGAGCCGCCATGTCTTCGTGGATGCCGCCGAGCTAAAAAAACACTGGGATGAGCGAATGCAAACCGGTTCCGGCTTCGTGATCGGCGAGCTGGGTTTCGGCTGCGGCCTCAATTTTCTTGAGACCTGGCGCTGCTGGCGTCAGTGGCGGCACGAGAATCCCGAGGCAACGAACTCGCACCTGCACTACATCGCTTTCGAAAAATATCCTCCGCTGGCCGCAGATCTGGCTCGGGTCCAGGCCCGCTGGCCCGAGCTCGCTGAATTCTCCAGCGCCTTGCGCGCCGGCTATCCGGAACACAGTGCCGGTTGTCACCGACTACTGCTTGCCGACGGGCTCACTCTGGATCTGCATTACGGGGATGCCGAGAGTACTTTATCGCAGTTCAATGCCGGGCTGAGTCCCGGCGTCGACCTGTGGTATGCGGACGGCTTCAGCCCCCGGCGCAATCCCGAACTCTGGACCCCCAGCCTGTTTCAACAAGTGGCGGCGGCAAGCAGACTAGGCAGCAGCCTCAGCAGTTACAGTGTCGCCGGCAGTGTCCGCAGGGCCTTGACCGAAGCTGGTTTCCGGGTGGAAAAACGGCCAGGCTTCGCCGACAAGAAGGAAAAACTCTGGGCGGGTCTCGAATGTCCAGCGGCCACCGCAGCTATTCCTCAGGCCTGGTTTCGCTTTCCGGCCCCAGCCAGCAGGCCGGATAGAGTGCTGATCATCGGTGCGGGCCTGGCCGGCTGCAGCCTCGCCTGGGCCCTGGCCCGGCGCGGCATCGGCGTCAGCTTACTGGACGCAGCGACGCCGCTGAGCGGGGCCTCCGGCAATGCTCAGTTGGCCATGCGCTGTCGGCTGATGGCTAATGACTCTGCCCTGGCCGGATTTTATCTGCACAGTTTTTTGTTCACGCGTCGGCTCTTGCGTGGCCTGGGCGAGCAAACAACCAGCGGCTGGCACGAAACCGGACTGCTGCAGTTTGATGACGCGGTCAACAAGCGCCAGCCGCTGCAGGCAGAAACCATCGCCTCATTTTATGATGAGCGCGTTGTCGCCCATCTGGATGTAAAGACTTTGAGTCAACGCCTGGGTCTTGATGTGGCGCGCGCCGGCTATTTATTTCCCGGAGGCGGCTGGGTGGACCCGGACAGATTGGTCGAAAGATTGCTCGCATCCGGTCACATCAATCTGCACAGTCACTGCCCCGTGAGCGAGCTTGAATTCGCTGACGGCAACTGGAATCTGCAGCATGCGGGCGAGACTATTGGCAGCGGCGCCTGTGTCGTGCTGACCAATGGCGCCGACGCGGCGCGCTTCAGGCAGACCCGAAACCTGCCGCTACAGACGATCAGGGGCCAAGCCACACACATAAAAAGCAGCATTGCCAGCCGGCGATTACGCGGGGTGATTTGCGGCGAGCGCACGGTGTTTCCAGCCTACGACGACAGACACACCCTGTCGGCAAGTTACGATCATCACAGCCAGGACCTTAGTCCGCGTGCAGTAGACGACCTTAACAACATCGACAAGGCTCGAGCTTGCCTGAATCAGGAACAGATCCTCTCTGACCGGGTTGTTGCCAACCGGGTTTCCCTGCGCGCCAATACCCCCGATCATGCGCCGCTACTCGGCCCGGTACCGGACCTGAAGTGCATGAGCAGACAATACGCCGGGCTGGCGCGAGATGCCTCGACTCAATTCGATGATGCGGGGACTTACTTTCCAGGGCTGTATATCCACGCCGGCCACGGCTCTAATGGCATGACCAGCGCTCCCTTCGCCAGCGAAATTCTCGCCAGCCTGATCTGCGGCGAACCAATCCCGGTCAGTCAGGAAGTGATGGATGCGCTGAATCCCTGCCGCTTCCTGATCAGGGACTTGAAGAAACAGCGTCAGCCGGAACTGGACTAGCCGCGGTTATAAAAGCTGGTGACCACCCGCTGCAAGGCGAAGGCATCCTCGGCGCCCGCCAGCTCTCTAATTGAGTGCATGGCGAAGGTGGGCACACCGATATCCAGAGTGTTGACGCCTATCTCGGTTGCGGTCAATGGTCCGATAGTGCTGCCGCAAGCCATGTCGCTGCGCATCACGAATGACTGGCAGGACACCTCGAGATCCTCACACAGTGATTTGAACAGCGCCACCGACTGACTGTTGCTGGCATAGCGCTGATTGGCATTGATCTTGATGACCGGACCCGCGTTCAGGATCGGCTGATGCTGGTCGTCGTGTTTCTCTGTGTAGTTTGGGTGTACTCCATGAGCATTGTCGATGGAGAACAGAGTCGAGCGATGCAGAATGCGTTCCAGCGCATCGCTGCTGTCATAGATGGCGTCAATCCAGCGCTGCAGGACTTTCTTTAAAAACGGACCCTGGGCTCCCGAGGCGGAAGCACTACCCACCTCCTCATGGTCATTACAGACCAGCACACTGGCCTGTTCGTCGCTGCTGGCAACAAGGGACTCACAGGATAGATAGCAACTGAGCAGATTATCCAGGCGCGCCGCGGCAATAAATTGTTCATTCAAACCGACTAGCGCCGGTGGCTGGGTGTCATAGAGAAAAAGCTCATGGGACAGCACGGCTTGCGCCGCATTGCCGCCTTCAGTTTTCCTAACCTCGGTGAGCAATAAGTCGTCGAAACTGAAGCTCTCATCGCCGTCGGCCGGCTGCATCAGAACGGGCGGCAATTCCTTCTGGGCGTTGGTGGCGCGGCCTTCGTTGACGGCCCGATCCAGGTGGATGGCCAGGCTGGGAATCACCGCAACCGGTTTTTTAAAATCGATCAGTACAGATTTTATAGAGTCGCCATCGCTGCGAAAATGAATGCGCCCGGCAATGGACAGGTCCCGGTCGAACCAGGGCTGCAGCAGTGCGCCGCCATAGACCTCTACCCCAAGCTGTAAATATCCGAGCTTGTGCACTTCTGGCGTCGGCTTGATTTTTAGGCAAGGACTGTCGGTGTGGGCTCCTGCCAGGCGTAGTCCGGTCTGGGTCAGATCCTTGCTACCGGTCTTAAAGGCGATCAGGGAGGAATCGTTGCGGGTGACGTAATAGCCGCTGCCTTTCTTCACTTGCCAGCGGCTGCCCTCATCCAGCCTGGTGAAGCCGGCCTTGTCGAGGACTTGCGCCAGATTGGCAGTGGCGTGAAAAGGCGTCGGGGACTGCTGAATAAATTTCAGCAGTCCCTGATTGAAGCCGGTGCTACTCAAGAGTCTAGCGAATCTCCAGCAGCTCGACGTCGAAGATCAGAGCGGAATTCGGCGGAATAGTCGGCGTCGGTGACTGCTCTCCGTAGGCAAGATTGGGTGGAATGAACAGGCGCCACTTGTCCCCCACAGTCATGAGCTGGAGCGCCTCGGTCCAGCCGGCAATTACCTGACCCACGCCGAAGGTGGCGGGCTCGCCTCGATCTACCGAGCTGTCAAAAACGGTGCCATCTGCCAGGGTGCCGTGATAGTGGGCCAGAACCGAGTCGGAGGCGTCAGGAGAAGCGCCGTCGGCGGGGCCTTCTTCCAGCACCAGGTACTGTAGACCAGAATCAGTGGTGACCACATCTGCTCGTTCTGCGTTCATGGACAGAAACTGTTCGCTGGCTGAGAGGTTGGACGCCAGCTCATTCTGCTGGGCTTGCTGCTGGCGCTGCATGAAAGTCTGCAGGGCTGTCATCAATTGCTGATTGTCAAGCTGAACCGTGCCGCCGAGCGCGTCGCTGAGACCGGCCATGAAGGCGTCAGTGTCCACATTGTTTATGATCTGTTGTTGCTGCAGATTCTGTCCGATATTGACACCGATGGCATAACCAATCTGGTTGTCCTCGTTTTCCAGGTCTATATCGCTTTGGGCAAAAGCCGTGGAAACCACGGCGCCAGTGACTAATAGCACTACCGCCCGGCTAACACGTTGTAGAATAGTCATATGATTTTCCTTAACTGTCCTGAACTGTAATCCTGATTAATCGGCCGTTGAATTCCCGTCACGGCAAAGGCACCATTCGCTGATATTCGCAGCAAGCGATGACTGCAAGGCGGCCAGATTGACGGGCATACTAACCGGGAAGGCGGGGAAATAAAAGGGGCGCGGATACGGGGCGACGGTATTGACGGATGTCAATAGAGACCAATGCGAAAGGCAGATGAGGCAGAAGCAGGAGAGACGGAGGAGAGACACAGAGAGACTCAGAAGAACGACGGGCGAGACAGCCGACAGCCGCCAGAACAATCGTCGAGCCGCGACGACCAGCCAGTGAGTCATCTACTGTAGAGCAGCCATGAGCAGATCGAAGACACATTCAGCGCCGCGCCTGCGGGCCGGGCTTTGGCTCTCCTGGCTGCTACTGCTGGGCGCCTGTAGCCAGGACTTCACGGTCTCGGTAAACAACCAGGCCGTCTACGATCCGGACGGGCGTCTGATAAACGGCCAGACCATTGATGCCGATCTACAGGGCTGCATCAACTACGCCCTGGCGCAGCAGGACCTGCAGTTGCCCGTTGAGTTGACCGTGCTGACCTGCGCCGACAGCGATATCGACAATCTCGAGAACATCGGCGCTCTGCAGAGACTGCGATTTCTCGACCTGGGGAACAACAGCATCAGCAATATCACGCCACTGGAGGAACTGAAGGTCCTGGCGGGACTCAATCTGAACAACAATGCCGTGACCGATATTGGCCCACTGTTCAACATGCCCGCCCTGACCTCAGTGAGCCTGCTGGGCAACACCGGTATTCCCTGCAGCCAGCTCGACTCCCTGCGCCAGAGAATAGGCGAAAACCTGACCCCACCGACTCAGTGTCGCGACTAGCGCGGCTTCGATCTGTGCTGGGATACTTAGGGACGCTCTGAATAGAACAGACAGGCCTACTCCGGGACACCGCTGTGAAAACGAAACGAGCAGTCGGAGCTGTTGACCAGGTCGGCTTCTACTTCGGCAAAGCGCCGGACCCGATCGCTAATATCGCCCTCGCTGTATTTGGTCGCCAGCGCCAGATAATCCTGAAAATGCCGTGCCTCTGACTTTAGCAATCCACGGTAGAATTTTCCCAGCTCGGCATCGAGGTGAGGTGCCAGGCCGGCGAAACGTTCACAGGAACGCGCCTCGATAAAGGCGCCCATAATGAGTAGATCGCTGAGCGCGTTCTTGGAATGATGGTTGACGAGCGCGCTCAGTCCAGCAGCGTAGCGAGAAGGACTCAGGCGTCGATAGCGAATGCCCCGTTCACGCATGAGCTCGACTACCTGCTGGAAATGCAATAGCTCCTCACGGGCCAGTTGTGACATTTTAGTCAATAAATCCGGTAGGGTCGTATGGCGATACATGAGGTTCATCGCCGTCGCCGCCGCCTTCTTCTCGCAATTGGCGTGGTCAATGAGCAGTATTTCCTGCTCGGTCACTGCCTGCTCGAACCAGCTCTCGGGCGTGGCGCAGGTCAGTATGTCGCAAACGGCTTGCATGATCGGATAGGTGGGACTGGGTTTCCGTCAGTGAATTAATGATGGCCGAACTCTTTGCTTGCGTAGTTTCACTAGTCCATCTTAGTCAAGCCTGCTCAAGCCCTTTTGACCTAAGGAAGCTCTGAATTTATCAGAGTATCCCCAATAAGCTGTCATTCAACCCTCAATGGGCGACTCTGCCCTGCCGATGGCAACGATACCGATGGCGGCACGCCCCTAGTCACCAGCTTCCTCGTCCGCCCCGTCGCCAGCCTCGGACTTCACCGGTGCCACCAGGGCATCCGACTCATCCACCGCTGTAGCCAATCGCTCGCGCTTGTGTTTTTTCGAAGTCTTGGCTCCAAGCTCCTTCAACAGCTCAACGCGGCGAATCAAATTGCCACGTCCACTCTTGAGCTTGTTGTGGGCCTTGTCAAAACTCTTGCGGCTGGCGTCGATACGCACTCCCACCTCATCCAGATCGTCAACAAAATTGACAAACTTGTCGTAGAGGGCGCCGGCTTTCTCGGCGATCTCATTGGCATTCTGGCTCTGCTGAGCCAGCCGCCAAAGGTTCTGCACCATTTTCATTGCAGTGAGCAGCGTCGTCGGCCCGACAAAGATGATATTGCGATCATAGGCGTACTGGAGTAGCTCGGAATCGGCTCGACTCGCTTCCGAATAAGCGGCCTCTATCGGCATGAACAAAAAGATGTAATCCAGCGTGTTGAGGCCCGGCAAATTCTGATAGTCCTTGGCCGCCAAGTTACGCACGTGCAGACGTACGGACTGAACATGCTGCTTCAGTAATTCTTCGCGTCGTGCCGGCTCGTCGCTGGATGCATAGTCATCCCAAGCCTTCAGAGAGACCTTGCTGTCGATGACAATGTCGCGTGCTTCCGGCAGATGCACCACCACATCGGGTTGATACTTGCTGCCGTCCTCCGCCTTCAGATTGACCTGGACTTCGTATTCGCGCCCCTTAACCAGGCCCGATTTCTCCAGAATCGATTCCAGTACGAACTCGCCCCAACTGCCCTGGGCCTTGTTGTCCCCCTTCAGGGCGTTAGTTAGGTTCACAGCTTCTTCACTGATGCGGCTATTGAGTTCCTGAAGATTCTTGATCTCTTTGGCCAGGGAAAATCGCTCCTTGGCTTCCTTATCGTAGGTCTCCTCTACCCGCTTTTCGAACTGGGCAATTTTCTCTGACAGCGGATTGAGCACAGTAGCCAGGCTTTCCCTGCTATTGGCAGTAAATTTTTTCGTCTTGTCTTCAAAAATCTCGTTGGCGATATTCTTAAATGCAACTGTCAGCTGATCACGGGAATCATTCAGCAGGGACAGTTTCTCCTCGAACTTATTGCGCTCATGCTCGAGGCTGGTCCTGAGGGTTGCCAATTCCTCGCGTCGGGCCGCCAGTTCCGCCTGCAGCCCGCTGGTTTCCGTCCGCAAGCCTTGCAACTGTTCCTGCAGACTGAGAGTCTCGCCCGCTTTCGCCGCCAGACGCTCCTCGGCGCCAATGGCCTGTCGGTGGAGGCGATTGTTGTGCCGAAACATCCAGGCAAGAGCGGCCAGAGCAAGAATGAGTGCAACGGCGAGAAGGCTAATTAGAGGATCAGACATGCGGGCCGAAATCAGCCCAGATTGTCATTGATGACCTGCAGCAGGTCTGTGGTGAGCTGGACCGATTCTGGCGACGCCTCCAGCGCCTCGGTGACTACCGTAACGCTGCCGCCGCTGTCCAGCAGGCGCACGCTGAAATCCCTCGGCTCGAGCTCACCATCAGTACGATTGCGGCGCAGCAGCCGGCCGAGGAAGCCGCGTTCGTCTTCCGCTTCGGCGATGCCGGCAAAACGCACACTGAAGAAGGACTGATCCCGGTTGCTGTCGACGATGTCCACTTGCGCCTGTTCCAGCGCCGTGCGCACCTGCACCCAGGCCCGGTCATAATTAATTCTAAGTTCCAGAACCTGTTCGCCACTGGCGTTCTGCACGATATTGGCCTTGCTGGCCGCCTCGATGCTTCCGGCCAGAAGGCTGGCCGTGGAGGCCTGATAGATGTCGTTGCGATCAGCAAGGTACTGGGACAGCGATGTCATCACCTGGCGTTCAAGATCCTCCGAGTCCGATTCATCCGGCCAACTGGTCACCGTGGGAATCTGCTCGTCACGCGGCTGCTGCAGATGGGTGATATAGATCTCAGAGAAGCCCGCGTGCAGACCCGGCTCGATGCTGATTCGATACTTATGACGCAGGTTCTGATCGCCGCCGATTTCCAGCCAGGAGGTTTCCATCAGGCCGCTGCCAGGGTTCTCGTAGTCGAGCTGAATTTGCAGTTCGGTCCAGTAATCCCGAATCATCGGCCAGACCTGGCTTGGCGTTGCATCGATCAGGACCCAGCTCCTGTCCAGCAGGCTCTGAATCACCACACCCTCCTGCCGACGCTCCTCAATGGGGCGCGGTGGAGGGACCTCTTCGAAACCTCCCTGGGCCAGGGTAGCAGACTCGGGAATCACATAGAGCTGATCCAGGGTGTAGCTGTCCAACTCTGGAGGGATCTGCATTTCCGGGCTGATCTGGGCTTCGGTGTAATCGCCACCGCGGTCGCGGAACATGCCGTCGTCACCGCCCAGAAAACCACAGGCGGAAACACTGCTCAGCAATATAAGTAATAACCAACTTTTCATTATGGGGTGCGTTAGCACACTCCTTGAATTCACTTCTGTGCCACCTGCAGTGCGCCTTAGGCCACAGCCGGTAAATCGATCCCGGCCTGCGTAAGCGCCTGCTCTACTTGGAGGCGAAATTCGGCGTCAAGTTCCACCAGCGGCAATCTGATCCCTGGACCAATAAGCCCCATACGCTTGAGGGCCCATTTAACGGGAATGGGATTAGCCTGCAGAAAAAGATTCTTATGCAGGGCCGCCAGTTTTGCGTCCGCAGCCCGCGCTGCGGCCTCGTCATTGGCCAGCGCGCTGCGGCACATTTGAGCCATGAGTCTCGGCGCCACGTTGGCGGTAACGGATATCGTTCCCTTGCCCCCTGCCAGAATAAGCGGCAGGCTGATGGGGTCCTCGCCGCTGTAGACCAGCAGCCTGTCGCCCACCTCTCGGACCAGCTCAACGCCACGTTCTAGATTACCGGTAGCGTCTTTGATGGCCACGACATTGTCCATATCGGCCAGGCGGCGCACAGTATCCAGGCTCAAGTCACAAGCCGTCCGCCCGGGCACGTTGTAAAGAATCTGCGGAATAGCCACCTGCTCGGCAATCAGCCGGAAGTGCTGGTACAGACCTTCCTGTGGCGGTTTATTGTAATAGGGAGTCACCAGCAGCGCTGCGTCTGCGCCCTGACTGAGAGCCTCCCTGGTAAAATAAAGTGCCTCGTCGGTACTGTTGGAGCCGGTTCCGGCAATCACCGCAATGCGCCCTGCCGACCGGGCCACCGCATGGGCCACCAGATCACAGTGCTCAACTGGAGTCAGTGTGGCCGACTCCCCCGTTGTCCCAACGACCACGACAGCGCTGGTTCCGCTTTCCACATGCCATTCAAGCAGGCGATCGAAGGCTTCAAGATCCACCCTGCCGTCGTTCAGCATGGGCGTGACCAGTGCCACGATACTGCCGGTAATGTCGAATGCCATTTCTGTCCCCAATTAAGCGCGCAACTTTAACACAGCGCCGGAAGCGCAACCAAAAGCCCGGAGCTTACTCTGCGGCTTCTTCGCTGCTGCTTCTGCTTTCCTCGAGGGCACTGACGCGGCTGGGCCAGGCATTCACTATGGCCTTGACCATCGTCGCCAGGGGAATGGCGAAGAAGACGCCAGCCAGCCCCCAGAGCCCGCCGAACAGAAGGACCGCGGCAATGATGGCCACCGGATGCAGATTAACCGCTTCGGAGAAAATCACCGGCACCAGCACGTTGCCGTCGATAATCTGCAGGATCATGTAGGCTATCACCGTCGTGTAGAACTCGCCGCCGATGCCCCACTGCACAAAAGCCACAGCTGCCACCGGCACCGCGACGACCGTGGCGCCGATATACGGCACGATTACCGACAGTCCTACCAGGACAGAGAGCAGGAGAGCGTAGTTGAGCCCCAGGACCACGAACAAGAAATAGGCGGCGCTGCCGACGATGATAATTTCCACCACCTTCCCGCGCACGTAATTGGAAATCTGCTGGTCCATTTCTTCCCAGATCCGGCTCATCAGCGGCCGATTGCGGGGCAGAAAATTCCCCGCCCAGCGCACCAGCTCGTCCCGGTCTTTCATGACGAAAAATACCAGGATCGGGACCAGCACGACGAATACCAGCCAGGCAACGACACTGGGAATCGTCGCCAGCGAGTACTGCAGCAGGATTTGCGTATAGGACGCGAGTTCGCCGCGAATGGCGACAATGAATTCGCTCACCTGGCCTTCGGAAAACAGCGTCGGATAGTTTTCCGGCAACATCATCAAGGCATTTTGCGACTGGCTCAGAATATTCGGTATTTCATCAAGTAACCGCCGCAGCTGATTGATTAGCCGTGGTATAAGAAACAGCAGGAGCACCAGGAACAGACCAACGAAGAGCGTGTAGACGGTAAAAAAGGCCAGGCGCCGGGACAGGCCGTACTGCAGCAGCAGATTCACCAGCCCCTGCAGCAGATAGGCAATGATTACCGCCGCGATCAATGGTGCGAGTGCCTCGCCAAGAAACAACAGCACCAGCAGACCAACAGTCAGCAGTATGAGCAGAATCAGGGATTCTTCATCGTGAAAATAGCGGTCGAAAAAATCCCGCAGCAACTTCCTCATGGAATAGAGATCCTAGTGTCCTGTCCGGTTAATTCTCTTCGTTCACGCGCTCTGATCCGATTTCAGCCTCTGACGTATTGAACAGGCAGCAGCGGCATTTTTAGCGCGGTCAAGACAGGCTGAACACAGCTGCTAGGACACGCTGAAATCATGTGCAGTGGGTGGGCAGCACCTCAGCCCTTTTTAATCCAGTAGTAGTAGGCATCGTCGTGTTTCTGAAAGCCCAGGATCTGATGGTTGCTTTGCTCGGCGAAGAGATGAAAATCCTTTTCCGAGCCAGGGTCGGTGGCCACTACTTTAAGCACCTGCGACGGCTGCATTTTATTGAGGGCCAACTTGGTCTTCAGCAACGGCATTGGACAGTCAAGTCCGCTGAGGTCAATCTCAATGTCTACTGGTTCGGTCATTTGCTTAGTCTAACAAGTCATCCGGCCAATTGCCTATTTCACTCGTCGCAAAATGACCCTAAGTGACTGAGGGTACTCTTATTAGTGGTTTTTTTTGTGGTAATCTCCATGCAATCAAGTTAGCACAACAGATTATGATTCATTCACGAAACCCGAATCTCCCACTAGCAATCCTGTCGGCGATCGCCCTGGCGCTGGCTTTGAGCGCGCCCTCCGTGCAGGCCCAGACCAACCTGCCGACTCTCGGCGATCGCATCTCGGGCACGGTGTCGCTGGAGGAAGAGTATCGCATGGGCCAGCAGTTCCTGGCCCAGATTCGTCGCAGCGCGCCAACCATCCCTGACGCCCTTCTGAACGACTACCTGGAATTTGTCACCTACCGACTGGCCTCGCGCAGTCAGCTTCAGGATCATCGCCTTGCATTTGTGATTATCGACAGTGAGGAAATCAATGCTTTCGCCGCCCCTGGGGGAATCATAGGCGTCAACACCGGTTTGTTCGTGGACGCGCTCAGTGAGGATGAATTCGCCTCGGTCATGGCGCACGAAATCGCCCACGTCAGTCAGCGGCATTTTGCCCGCGGCGTTGATGAGGCGCGCGCCAGCCGCCTGCCCCAGCTTGCCACCCTGCTGGGAAGCATTCTGATCATGGCGACTTCGGATGCCTCCCAGGGCGCCGCCGCCATTACAGCCGCCCAGGGCATGGCCGTGGAGAACCAGCTCCGGTTTAGCCGCAGTAATGAGGCCGAAGCCGATCGCGTCGGTCAGGACACCATGTATGAGGCTGGTTTCGACCCCTTCGGCATGTCCAATATGTTCGAGCGACTGCTGGCGGCCAATCGCTTTGGGCGCCGGCCGCCGGAGTTTCTGCTCTCGCATCCACTAACCGAGTCCCGTATCGCCGACAGCCGCGGGCGCGCTAACAGGTATCCGCCGCGGCAATATTCCCCGAATCTGGAATACCAGATCATGCGGGCTCGGGTTGCGGGCCACTACGCCCGCAATAAGCCGGCCCAGGTGACCGAATTTGAACGCGCGCTGGCGGACAGTAATGATGACTTCAGCCGCGACGTAAACCGCTATTCCCTGGCCATTGCCTATTACGAGAATGAACAATTCGCCGAGGCCACTAACGCACTGGGACCACTGCTGGACAAGTATCCTAACCGCATCTCCCTGGTGGTCACCCAGGCGGAAATTCTCACCGGGCAAAATGAGCCCCTGCAGTCCATCAGTTTCCTGAGTCGACATCTGGCTATCAATCCCGACAATCATCCCCTGACTATGGCTTACGTCGATGCCCTGGTCGAATCCCGACAGTATAACCAGGCTGCCCGCGTCATGGAGCGGCACACCAAACTGCGTCCCGACGATCATCATCTCTGGTTCCAACTGGCCGAGACTTGGGGACAAGCAGGCGATATCAGCAAGGTGCACCAAGCCCGAGCCGAGTATTACTTGCTGATGGCCGATTTCCGCCGCGCCCGCGAACAGCTCCAGTTCGCCTTGAGAATCGAAGCCGACGTGGACGGCTCTCCAGCCGAAGAAGCGCGCCTGCGCCAGAAACTGCGCGAAGTGGAAGCCAGACAAAGAGAACTGGCCGGCTGACTTGATTGTTGAGGCTCTGAAAAACACGAATTCCATTGGCTTTGCAGTCGACTCGGTGGTCGGTTCACTCGCCTAATGTGAGCAAAATCAGCAGCCCGGTGTCTCTAGACCAGAGCCTGCAGAATCAACGTCCTGCTCTTATAGTTCTTGTCCTGTCCTGTTCCAGCCCCCGCTCTCCCCTTTTCTTTTTTGCATCTTTTTCCTTATCTCCTTCCTTATCTCCTTCCCAATCTCCTACCAAATCTCCTCCCCACTTCTTGCCTGACAACTTTCTCCACCAGCGCCATACCAGCCCGGTGCTGTGCCGGTGCGGAGGCTAGGAGTCAGAAACGAACAGAGTTGAGAAGCCCGGCTGGCCTTCGTAAGTCGAGGCACAGTGTATTGCGGCGCACGACTCGCCCCGCCGATACGGCAACTACACAGAATCGCTTTGCCCTGCGACGCCAGCCAGCTTACTGCGTCTATTGCCGTTCTTCTGTCTAAGTCAACGTGGCCAATGCACGCCGTCAGCGTTCCTTATCCACCGACGCGCCGAATCGTGTACCGAGATCGGAAGCGATTAATAAACCTGCGAATCCCGTTCACTTGGCAAGCCCGGGGCAGAAGGCGCTACAATGATTCCACGTCGCCGCTCGAACTTGTTCGCAGTGGACGTGGATCAATTAATTAGGAATCAACTCAACTTTATGGAGATCAGTATGTACGCACGCTTGCGCGCCTTTTTCTCGACCGACAAATTAGTCCGTGGACTCGTTAACAAAGCCTTAGTCATTTTCGCTTTCCTGGCTGGCGCTGTTGGCTACAGCCATGCCGACGTGGAACGCTACCCCTTGCCCAACGGATCGACTTTCCCGATTTCCCAGGCTGTCGAGATCAGCAATGTTGACGGGCTGGTTTTCCTGAGCGGGGCTACCCCCCTACCCGCCGACAGAACCGCAGAACCTGGCGATCAGGCATACTACGGCGACACCAGGACCCAGACCGTCAGCGTCATGAATCGCATCAAGGAAAACCTGGAGGACAAGGGGCTTGAGATTGGTGACATCATCAAGCTGACGGTATTCCTGGTAGGCGACCCCGCCCTCGATGGCGTCATGGACTTCGCCGGATTCATGGAAGGCTACACTCAGTTTTTCGGTACCGAAGAGCAACCAAACTTGCCCGCACGCTCGGCTTTTCAGATCGCCAGGCTGGGCCAGCCTCTGATGTTCATCGAAATTGAGGCCATTGCAGTTCGCGACTAGCTTCGGAAAACTCAGGCAGAGCCGCAAGGCTTTGCCTGAGTGGCCAGTCTCACAGTTAGGCTAGTGGCAAATTGCTTGCACGTCATGCTTGAGCTCGCGGCATGGGGCCGGAATTTTTTGCTTCTAAAGCCTGCTAAATTTGGAGACGAAACCCAAAGCAATTTGTTCCGCCCCTCTCTCTCCCGACTCCCTTTCTCTCGCCTCCCTTTCTCTCGCCTCCCGCGATCCCATTCCAAAGCAATCCGTTTCGACCCGATTTCTCCTGACCTCAGTCCTGCTCCTGCAAATCCCAACCCTACTCTTTCCAACACCATTTCCGGCGACTAAAAGGAAGACTTTATTTTCATAGAATCAATCATTGCTGTCCCACAGTTAAAGAACTTTTTCGCAGTGCGCAATAGCAGCTTCGAACGATCCGCCCGACAGTTAGCTTGTAGCGCTGCGGACCACGCTCCTCGGGGTATCTTCACTGTGAAGAAAGCCCTGAAAAGCAGTCATTTTTCCCCGTTCAGCGGAGGTCCTTAGATTGCATCGACACAAGCTAACTGCCGACCGCCCTTGCATTTAGCCTGTGTACCTACCTCCGTGGAAAAATCTGTGGGACAGCAATGAAAATCAATGAATTAAAAATTTACAGACAAGAGAACACAAGGAGTGCGCTTTCGAAATTCCAAGATTTTCTCTCGATTTGTATCTGTTACTTTTTGTGTCGCAGATCTCGCGCCTGGCTGCAGGCAATATACTATCGAGTCTAAGAACAGTGGCTCGGATTCCCAAATAT
>JGI12109J20283_10033195_pt1 | contig 31090 bp, 28 predicted proteins | sample ElkSlonscriptome_12_FD_20283 | JGI IMG/M metagenome (IMG submission 20283)
ACTTGAAGAAACCAAGACGCTTACCAGTCTGTACGCAGATGCCTCCGGGTATCCAGCGTACGAGGAGTTTGACTTCTACCAGATCACAGGCGACATGGTTAACTGGCTCGCCAAAGAGGGCTATCCAGCAATCAGTGTGCTACTCGCAACACACACTGATACAGAATGGAACAAAAACAAACAGGGTGTTGAGGCCATTCTTAATTACTACTCACAGTAGAGAGCACGATGCGACGTTACGGTTGGCTACTTGCGGGTCTATTGGTGCTGACACTAAGTGCAGCTGCGTCAATGTACCTGATGTATAACAATCCATGGCTCAGCGATGAACCACTGCCAGAAACGCAGCCGGAGGAGTTGGCACGGCAACAAGACACACCGCCGACGCCGGAGGTAACCGTACAGGAAGAAGTGATCGGTACTTCTGTCGAGGGTCGTTCGATTCGAGCACATAGTATCGGTTCAGGGGATACACACGTACTACTCGTGGGTGGTATCCACGGCGGCTATGAGTGGAATAGCGTACTCCTTGCGTATGAACTGATCGACCACCTCGAAAACGACCCATCACTTATACCGGAGAACTTGACCGTGACAATCGTCCCGTCCGCAAATCCTGACGGCTTGTTTGCGGTTGTAGGCAAAGAGGGAAGGTTCGCAGTTGCTGACGTGCCTGAAGACGAGGGCCCGCTTGGTACAGGCCGATTCAATGCAAATGATGTCGACCTGAATCGCAACTTCGGATGCAAGTGGCAGCCGGAGAGTACGTGGCGTGGCAACGTGGTTAGTGCAGGAACTGCAGCATTCTCAGAGCCGGAAGCACGTGCGATCAGAGACCTCGCACTAGAAACGCAGCCACGCGCCGTTGTGTTCTTCCATAGCCAATCTAATGCTGTGTACGCATCGGAGTGCGAGAACGGCATCCTGCCTGAGACGCGCACCGTCATGAACCTCTACTCTAACGCGAGCGGCTACCCGGCCGTGGACGTCTTTGATGCCTACGAAATAACAGGCGACGCAGAGGGCTGGCTCGCGTCGATCGGCATCCCTGCAATCACCGTGGAACTCAGTACGCACGAGACCATTGAGTGGGAGCGTAACAGAGCAGGGGTGATGGCGCTCGTCGAGCACTTTGCAGCGGTCGAAAAGTAGTACTTGCTTCAGCACGAGCGATTTGAGCACCTACTCGTCATCGCTGCGTTCCATCCGAGCGGGCGGGCGGAGAAGCAATCCAGAGCAGACCACCATCCAGTCACATTCACCAAGTACTGTGCGGTACTCTAAAGACACCTCTCATCATGTCCCAATTCTATAACCCAAAAAGAAGCAGGAACTGGAACTACGGCGGTGCAAAATGGAAGCTCTCGCGCTCGAAAATAGACCTCTTCCTTGAGTGTCCACGCTGCTTTTACCTCGACAACAAGCTTGGCCTCAAACGCGTGCCCGGGTTTCCTTTTGCACTTAATAGTGCGGTGGACTTTCTCCTGAAGCAGGAATTCGACACGCACCGCGTGCAAGGCACCAAGCACCCGCTCCAGGAGGAGTACGGTATCGACGCCGTGCCCGCACAGCACCCCAATATTGACACGTGGCGCGAGAACTTCGAGGGGGTCACCTGTATCCATCACGACACCGGCCTCACGGTCTCCGGTGCGATCGACGACCTCTGGATGACGAGCAGCGGAGAGTACATCGTCGTCGACTACAAAGCGACCGCTAAAGAAGCCCCCGTGACCGACCTCGACCAAGCGTGGCACGACGGCTACAAACGCCAGATGGAGGTCTACCAGTGGCTCTTGCGCCACAACGACCTTGCGGTCTCCGACACTGGCTACTTCGTCTACTGCACCGGCAAAATGGATCGCCATGCCTTCGATAAGGTGATCGAGTTCGACGTCGTCCTCATCTCATACACCGGCAAAGACGACTGGGTCGACAGCACCCTGCACGATGTTAAAACCTGCCTCGAGAGCGATACGATCCCCGCCGCAAGCCCCGACTGCGACCACTGCACCTACTGGTACGCACGCAAAGATATAGAGTAAGATGCAACGTATGCCTGACAAAGCACCACACGTAACAGGACTTCCAAAGACCCGTGCCAAACCGGTGCTGTAGGATGAAAGTGTGTTTGTACCCCCTCAAACTCTCACATCGTCATCACGATGAGCGAAATTGAGTGGTTCGCCCACGTTCCGCACGCGTGCTCCGGCAGACCGCTCGTCAAAGCTTCACGCAAAGAGAGCACAATTGATACTAAGTGGTTTTAGCGGCTATGCGTGTTTGTGTTGACATATTTGATGTTATGGAGTATAGTCACACAGGCATTTGACCCTGCGCGCATACTTGCTGTATGCAATCTACAACCAACCGCAACGACCGGAGGCTCCTTTGAAACGACTACTTGTCTTGGCCATTCGTCACTCGACACCCAACACAGGAAGAGAACTTGACCGCACGTTGACGGAGGAGGGTAAGCGGCTAGTGTCTGTTGCGCGCGAACACGCGCGATCCATGGGATTCGAAAACCCGGCCGCAACGTGCGCCACCATGGCGCAGTGCACGCAAGAAACAGCAAGAGTGTTTGCACCGTACGTGGAACCAATTATCGTGCCAGGCGCATTCCTGCGTGTCGAAGATGGTCCCACATGGCGAGAAGTCGCGAGAATAGAACGTGACATCCAGATAGCTTCTGCACGGGATGACTCAAGTAGTGTCAGCTTCGCACAGCAGATGACCTCTCCGAATGCCGCTGCTGTATATGAATACCACAGGCTGCTTCGTGCAAGGCTTCACGCGCTCCTACTTAAGGTTCAAGATCGTTCTCATGTCCTTTGTGTCGGACATGGCTCAACTATGATGACAGCGCTGCAGAGATTTACACGTAGCAGCGCACCTGAAAACCTTGAGTGTGGTCATTGCGAAGGCTTGCTGATTCGACTAAGGATAACCCGGAACAGCATGATGGCAATCGACCTTCCACGGATGTTTTGGCCAGAGACATAAACAGATCATTCACTTTCCACAGCGCGACTTCCATTCTGGTAGTTGCGCTGATTGTTTGTACTAGGCACGAGTTGCGACTAGTAGACAGACCCCACACAGCACTGATAGTACTCGGACTGTATAGCACCATGCTGGCCGTACCCATACCCTGTGTATGTACGCAAGATGGCACATACCGCACCGCACAAACAACACCAGTGAAGTAATTCAACCGACAAACTCACTATCACCGAATCGCAGGTATACACACCATAGCGAGCGCACATGCGCTGCGTAAGACTATAGTGCACAGACACGCTATGCTCATGGGTCTGTCCGTTAGGCAATCTACGGGTGGACAGCTGGAGTCTGAGATCGACACCGGTTCGACAGATACAGCAACGTGCCGGCTGTCAACGTGCTGGCTGGAATGAGTCACAGCGTGATGTTATAGTACCTTTGTGACATTTGTAAAGATTTTTTCAGAGCTCAACAAAGACGACATCGACATCGCGGGCGGAAAGGGAGCTTCGTTGGGCGAAATGACGGCAGCAGGTATCCCGGTACCTCCCGGATACGTGGTTCTCACCGATGCGTTCGAGCAATTTCTTGACGAGACCGACCTCCGGCAGGAAGTGCGCTCACTCCTCAGCAAAGTAGATGACAAAACAGTACACACCGCAGAGTACGTGAGCGCAGAGATCCAGCACCTCATCAAGCGTGCGGACATGCCCGAGGACGTGCGCACCGCCATCGGTGCCGCATTTAATGCACTGGACACAGAGTTTGTTGCGGTTCGCAGCAGCGCCACCGCAGAAGACGGCGCTGAGAACGCCTGGGCCGGGCAGCTCGACAGCTTTTTGAACACCACCAAAGAAACGCTGCACGAGAATGTGCAGAAGTGCTGGGCATCACTCTTCACACCGCGTGCAATCGTGTACCGTATTGAAAAGGGACTGCGTGAAAGCCACGTATCCGTAGCGGTCGTGGTGCAGAAGATGGTCGAGAGTGACAACAGTGGCATTGCTTTCTCCGTGCACCCCGTGACCGAAGACCCGAACCAACTCATCATCGAAGCAGGCTACGGCCTGGGCGAAGCAATCGTCTCCGGGAGCATTACACCGGATTCGTACGTTGTAGAGAAAGGTACTGGGAGCAAGTAGCGAGTATGGCAGACAAACGTGTGCAGCAGCAAGCAGTCATGATATTCAAACCCCACAAGGGTATGGCTGTGACGGTGCAGGTGGGGCAAGACACAGTCTGGCTCGACGCACGACAAATGGCTGATATTTTTGGTACACAGCGACCTGCGATCGTTAAGCATGTGAACAATGTTTACAAAACCCACGAACTGCGCAAAGAATCAACCTGTTCCATTTTGGAACAGGTTGCCAAAGACGGAAAGATGCGCAGAGTGAACTTGTATAACCTCGACATGATCATATCGGTTGGGTATCGAGTTAATTCAAAGAAGGCAACACAATTTCGTACATGGGCAACGACAGTGCTCAAACAGTACCTGCTCGATGGGTATGCGGTTAACGAGGAACGACTTCTACATGCAAACGAAAGGTTTGCAACATTACAGTCAACAATCATGCTGCTCAGCAGCAAGATCGGTCGCGAGACCCTCAAGGGCAAGGAGCAAGACGTGCTAGCGTTACTGGCCGAGTACAGCAAGACGCTCTCGATCCTTGAACAGTACGACACCGACTCGCTTGCGAAGCCAAAAGGGAAGAAACGTGGCCGGAAGCTCACCTACCAAGAGTGCGCATCAGTGCTTGACGAAGTGCGCGAGCGGCTTATCGAGAAAAGCGAAGCGACAGACCTCTTCGCACGTGAACACGGCGGCGAGTTTGAAGGTATTGTGACCGGCCTGTACCAGGCGTTCGGTGGTGCGGAGCTATACCCAACGATCGAATCCAAAGCAGCGCACTTGCTCTACTTTATTATCAAAGATCACCCCTTCAGCGACGGCAACAAGCGTTCGGCAGCCTTCCTCTTCGTGTACTTCCTGGAGAAGAACGGGCACCTGCACAAGAAAGGTGGCGAGCGAAAGCTAAACGACAACGCACTCGCCGCGCTCGCACTCCTTGTCGCAGAGAGTGACCCAAGCGAGAAAGAGACAATGGTGCAGCTCATCGAGAACTTGATCGCATAAGGCAGGCATATGAAAATCATCGACAAGAACATAGCAGACCAGACACGTGGCATCTTCCGCAAAGAAGGTGGGGGCAGTGAGTGGCGCGACATCCCGCTCGAAGAGGGTAGTGCGCAGGTCCTCTCCGACGACGAGATACTCGAGCTCTCAGAGCTCGTGGTGAAGATTGAACAACACTACGGCTTCCCCTGCGACATCGAGTGGGCTCGCGAGGGAGGGAAGTTCTACATCGTACAGAGTAGGCCGATCACCACACTCACCGCCTGGAAAAAGCCCAACGTAGAGGAAGATGACGAGTCAGACGACGCTTCGGCTCAAAAAAACTCTCGACCAAGGCTCCTCATAGACCTTTCGCAAGTACAGGGTGGGAAGAAGACACAGAAGTCGCCTGAGGTCGAGCGCGACCAAGATACTTGTACGGACGTGACCGTCGAGCCCCACACAATGACGCTGTTCCAAACCCGGGAGCACTCGCTCCTGTATTGCGAGGTCTGGGCAACGGCAAACCACGAACACCTGAGTGATCTTGTGCACGACAGCAACCTCAAACGCTTGGTTCTACTTCGCCACCCAGGCAAGAACTTGATCGACATATACTTCGATCTGGATGAACTGGATGCGTTCGACGCCGCGTTCCTTAGAGCACAAGCGGATGACCCCAAGACCATGGAACGTATCGAGCACGCATACTGGGATGCGTGGGGGCGACTTGAGCCGGTAGTGCAGGGTGCCACACCACTAAGCACAGCGTACGACTTCGAGGCCTACTATCGAGCATGGATCGACTGGTGGGTACCCATGGCCTTCTCTTTCGTGATCCCAAAGATCGAAGGTATACCAAACGACATTGCCAAGCGTGCCATTACGCTACGCGAACACTCAGACAAGTACTCCGACGCGATCGATATCACATACGTACAGCAGTTCGAGCGAGTGTTCCCCGAGCACAAGTCACTCGCATACCTAGTCACCATCGATGAGCTACTCGCCTTGTGTGATGATAAGCTCAGTGAAGAAGAGCGTACGAACATTGGTTCGCGAGTAAACGGTTGTGCGATTGTGAACGGTTCGCTCGTAGCGCATGACGAGATGGAAAACACACTTAGTGAAGAACATCTCAACCTAGAACGTCCTGGAGAGCCAGAAGTATTTAACGGCACACTCACAGGAACAACGGCCCACAAAGGGGTGGCGCGAGGCAGCGTCCGCATCATCCAAGAAAAAGCCTGTATCGGAGACATAGAGGACGGTGAGGTTCTAGTCACCCACATGACCGGTCCACAATTCCTTCCGGCCATGAAAAAAGCCGCCGCCATTGTGACCGACGAAGGAGGCGTCACCTGCCACGCCGCGATCGTTTCCCGCGAGCTCAAGAAACCCTGCGTGATCGGGACGAAGATTGCGACGCAGGTATTGAAGGACGGGGATATGGTGGAGGTGGATGCGGAGCGGGGTGTTGTCACTATCATAGAAAAGGCCGCAGAATCTGGTGCAGCGATAGATCAACCACAAGACGAAGAGGTGTCGCCTGAGAATGCGGTGTTGTTCTATGCGTCACAGGGATACGGTTTCCTACTCGAACACATGATCGTGAATAGCTATGTCGACTGGGATGTTACGCTGATCGGCACACCACCCGATAGGCGTGATTACGTGACCGAGGATACGTTGGAGTCCCTGCACCAATACGGCCGAACCCTCACAATAGACGCGATCAACAAAGCGACCGAGCGAGTTGCAGCATGTGCACGTGAGTTACAAACAACAAGCCTTGAGTATGACCAGGTACTATCTTGGTTTACGACAAGTGATGAGCTGTTTGCGGCCTACCGCTTGTTTGATACGACGTTCAGTGAAGGCATATACGCCCAAGATCCAAGCGACGCAAGACTCGAGATCATCGAACGATCAAAGAATGTGCTGCGCGACCGGATGGATGCGCTCTACTTCGGGTCAGAATCCGCACTACGAAACGTGCTCGGGTGTATAGAGAAACACACACATGTGCAGGCTGCTTCGTTGCTTTGGTACACACGAGCGGAAATTGATCAGCTCGTTACCGCACAGAAACAAGTCGCTGATTCGGTTATCGAGGCACGCAGACAGCAGTATGTATTTCGACGGATCGATGGAGTAGTGCAGGTCATGCAGGGCGATGCTGCACGCCACATCGTCGAACAATACTCACAACAAGCGACGGCCACAATGCCTGTGCACGTCCTACAGGGCACTGTTGCGTACCACGGCGCTCGTGCGATCCGAGGCACGGTCCATATGATGTTGCGTGATCATGCCGATACGGAGGCATTCATGAAATCTGTCCGTACGCTACCCCAAGATGCCATACTGGTCACAACAACGACCGATCCTGTATTTGTACCGGCAATGAAGCGCGCCGCGTGTGTCATAACCGAACTGGGCGGCATGCTCTCACATGCCGCTATCACCTGTCGTGAACTGAAGAAGCCCTGTATTGTTGGCGTACAGAAGGCCACACAAGTCCTCCACGACGGCGACCTCGTTGAGGTGGATGCGGAAAAAGGTGAGGTGCGGATACTTGAGCGAAGTGAGGATACAACCCAAAATCACCCAATCACGACCCTGACCACAAACCAGACAGATACGGATGCGCGAATTGATCTCCGCGAATACACAAAGATGTTCCAACTTGGTGCTGTACCGTACTTCGTAAATGACCTGCTCTTACAGACGTACAAATACTACGACGTGCTCTTTACCTCAAACGGGACACTGTGGGAAAGCTACATGACATCATCAAATGTACGTGAGGCCGAACAAGAGGGTGTGCGGTTCTATAGTGACATTGCAAGGGTACGCGACTGGGTTTATGAGTACAGCAATTACTGGACAACGGCTGAGCCGCTCCTTCGGCAACTGCTGGCAAGGACTTCGCTTTCCGAGGTTGACACACAGCAATTCGTCCATACCATTGCGCGTTTCCACTCTTTTTACATTAGGACCGAGTTCTTTTTCACAGATTCCGTATATGAGCACTGCGCGCACGGCGACACCTCCCTATGTGAGTCAGTAGAGATCATCACGCACATAAAACAAACGTGGCGTGAGCAACTAACATCTCTTTACTTTGGGGAGCAGTCCTACATTGCTCGCTTTGTTCGAACTATCGCAGGACAAACAGGCATTGACAAGGATTTGCTCTGGCAGTATAGCGTAGAAGAGCTTTATTCACTTGTTCGAGGCCACACCCGCCCCAGTTCACAGGAGCTGAAGGCACGTCAACTTGGCTACGTCGTCCGAACAGGCGGAGAAGGTTTGTGGCTCGTCGGTAAACCAGCACTGCAGGCACTCGAACAGGCTACGCGGGGTGAAGTGGAACCTGCATCAGACGCAACAGATTCACTAACAATTAGGGGGCGCGGCGCATATGCGGGTACAGCACGAGGTCGCGTGCGCGTATTCTATGAAGGATATGGATCTAACCAACGAGACCGTGAGACGTTTCTCGCTGAGTTTCAGCCAGGAGACGTGTTGGTGGTTGACACCTCGTCTCCACGACTCGAAGTAGTGTGTGGAAAAGCATCTGCTATCGTCGCAGACCAGGGTGGCACACTCTCACACGCCGCAATAGTCGCTCGCGAGCTAAAAAAGCCGTGTGTGGTAGGCACCAAGATCGCGACACAGGTATTGAAAGACGGCGACCTGGTCGAGGTGGATGCAGAGAAGGGAGTGGTACGAGTGTTAGAACGTACTGAATCGGAAACCTAGCGTATGGAATTGTACCGTAAGATCATGAACCGTGCGTTGCCGCTCTTTGCGTGCGAGTACTGGTACGAGGGTGAGCACGACGGTCTCGCAGAGGTCACCGACGGAGTCTTCCGGTTCGCACCACTGTTCGTCTACGAACCAGGCCGCGGAACGGGCGTGTACTACAGTGTGACCAATGCGGCAGAAAATCCGCTCATACTTGCACACTACTTTGATCACCACCACGACGCATTTTTTACTCTTGCCGAGCACTACCGAGAAGCGTGCAACAGACTGCGGACACTCACCACAAGCGCTACCCCAGACGACCTCGTCGCACTCCGCACGCAGGTAGTGGAGGTCTGGCCGGGACTAGCGATCATGAACATGCTCGGCGGTGACTACAGCATATATGTCGGACCACAACTCTCATCGAAGGCGTACGAACTACGCAACAGCACGGACACCGTGGTATACGACGCAGGGATACAAATGCTCGAGCTTTTTCAAACGACGCTTGAAACGAGCGTACCGCGTGAGCACGTATTCCACATGTCTTTCAAGGAACTAATGCAGTCACTTGAAACTGGCACGCAACCAGAACCTTCAGCCATACAGCAACGACTCTCTGGGTATGTGTACCATGGTGGCGCTTTAGAGGTATGCGCAAAGGAAACTTTTACGCACGGGACAGGTATACTGTTTGACGAGATGATTCCGCAGAACATGACGGAAGTCACCGGCACCACTGCAGCTCCCGGGCGCGCACAGGGTATGTGCAAGTTGGTGTTCGAATGGAGCGACATGGACAAGGTACAAGAAGGTGACATACTGGTCGCACCGATGACGACACCGGACTTCATGCCCGCGATCAAACGAGCTGCCGCGATCGTCACCGACGAAGGCGGCGTCACCTGCCACGCAGCGATCGTCTCCCGCGAGCTCAAGAAACCGTGCCTGATCGGCACCAAGGTCGCGACACAGGTTCTCCACGACGGCGACCTAGTGGAAGTAGTTGCAGAAAAAGGAGAGGTGCGGATAATGGAGCGAGCGAATGCCAGAATTAGGGCGAACGCTGCAGAAGCATAGTCCATCCATGAACATAGATCTACAGCACTACCAATACTCGTGGGGGGCACATGGCATCCCACTCGCATTTGAAAGCATGCTTTCTCACGCAATGACCCAATACGCTTTCATCGACATGGTTTCCGTTAGCATCGACGACGATCTGCGCGTGTACTGGAATGACGAAGCTCGCAACGGCGCCGAGGCGTATGGGCGCAGCGTATATGCAAGTATGGAGAGCGCGATTGAACACCTCTCACACCTAAAGCACGCAGCAGAGTTTTTGCGAGTGTTAACCGACGTGGATGAATCAGACGACACATGGCGCGCATATACTGAGCAAGCAATGCACTTCTTACGATACTATATGACACTTGATCCTGAGTTTACTGACACCCACCTGAGGGGAGTGGGTGATCACACATTGCTCGCATATCTCGGCGAACAGAAGAACGCATACCGTGAGGTCATTAATGAGTTGTTCTTTGTTCGAAATTGTATCTTTTTGGAAATGGTCTATGCGCGTGCACGCACCATGGACATACAAGACAAATTGCAGGCCACTCGCCTCACACTGCCTGAGCTTATGGGCGAGGAACCGATACGAAAGAATGAACTCGACGAACGACATGACTGGATTGTTTGGTCACGAGCGAGTGGTGTAACGTACGACTTCGACACACAGGAGGCAGTGCGTATCAAACAGGCGCTCGCCAGGTGCGAAGGGCAACCGACAACTACATGGCTTGCTGGACAGACCGTCGCAAAGAAAGCACACGTACGCGGAACCGTGCGACTGTGCGACACAAACTATGGGCAACTCAGTGAGGAAATTGATAGACTCAATGCGCTCACTGAGTCGTTCGTGTTCGTGGCTGACCATACCACACCTGAGCTCGTCCCGATCATGAAACGTAGCCTTGCGATCGTCACAAACATGGGCGGCATCCTCTCCCACGCAGCGATCACAGCCCGTGAACTTGATGTACCATGTATAGTAGGCACGAAGATAGCAACCCAAGTCCTCCGAGACGGCGACTTGATCGAGGTTGATGCGGGGCAGGGGGTCGTTACAATCCTTGAACGAGCGCCAGAGAAATGAGACGAGTATGAACAACGCTACTCATGACGACATAGTGAGCTGGGTCACGCAACGCACGTGGAGCAAGGTGGTGTCTCGCCCGCTCAGCCTTTTTGAACTTTCCTGCTCTGCACAGGCCTACACCGCGTTGCCGCTCAGAACCCGACTGGATAGTCTCGTGCTGAGTAGGGAAGGAGTGGCAACACGATACTGTCTACCCTCACAACTCGCACAACTTGCGGCTGAGATCCGCGCCAGCGACCCTGCGACACTACTAGCAGACTGTATGGCAGCAGACACAGCACTTGGCGAGCTTCTCCGGAAGCCATTTGCAGATATCGACCCGACCAAATTTATTCGACTGTACGTAGAGTCGTGGAAAGGTGAGCTACTCGGGTACTACATCGGTGAATATTCCGAACGCACAACAGCACACGAAACCGCAACACAGCTTCGTGGCACTCACAATGCGCAGCACATAGCCGCAACACAGTACGTGCCACAGCTGCTCGCACAAACAGTAGACGACCATGCACTCACACCCGAGGAGGCAACCTGTCTCCTCCCTGAAGAGATCACGAGCGGTACGTTTTCTCGCGTCGATCTGCGGGCGCGGTACCGAGAGTACGTACTTGTAACACGGAACAACACGATCGAACTTCTGAGCGACACCGCGGGAAACGCCACCATTGCCGCACATCTCGAAACAGAATCCGCAGAACCAATACCATCAACGACTACCACCCTACACGGCAGCACAGCGTATCCCGGCACTGCACAAGGTACGGTCTGTCTAGTACACAAAGAAGCAGACATGCACAAACTGCACGACGGGGATATACTGGTAAGTGTCATGACGAGGACCACACTCCTCCCGGCAATGAAAAAGGCGGCCGCCATCGTGACCGACGAAGGCGGCGTCACCTGCCACGCGGCGATCGTCGCCCGCGAAATGAAGAAGCCATGCATCATCGGCACGAAGATCGCCACGCAGATTCTAAAGGATGGCGACGTGGTAGAGGTGGATGCCGAGCATGGGGAGGTACGCATTGTCGAACGGGCAGGGGAGTAACAGATACACCGGTCGCGGACTCCTGTCCTGCGGCCGGTTGTGAGCGCTGTCGCGCTTGTCCCTATGAGACCTTCAACCAGACGACATCATCGCCGTCGTCGACTGGCTCATAGCCTTCGTCGGCAAACTTGCGGCACGCGAGGTTGTGGAGGTCAGATCGTTCTTTGTCGTCGAGGTGTCGGAGCTGTTCCATCGCATCTTCGTCTCCCATGAGCTAGTCACACATCGCCTCCACTTCCTCGTCCGTGAACTCCGGGCTCGCCCACGGAGAGAAGGGGCTTGCAGGGATGGTGAGCGGCTCGGTGCGGAACTTGTACTGCATCACGCGCTCGGCGACGCGCGCCATGATCGTGACGAGCATCTCGTCGACCTTACGCGGGTCCTTGGGCGAGCCATGCGTTGTGCTCGCCCTCGAGGTCTAAACAGATAATCTCGCCTTTGTAACCGAACCTGACGTACAGCGCCTGCCGTACCCAGCTATCCGCGACGATGACGAGGTCCTACTTCTCGAGATCGCCCAGGTCGCCGACGAACGTGCGCACATGGTCGGACAGGTCGAGCCCAAAGGTTCTGGCTGCCGACACTGCGAGTGGCGGCGCACCTTCACCGTTGCACGCCACTTCGTGCGCACAGGCACTCTTGAAGAAGTGCTCGAGCCACGCTTTAATGAGCGGGCTGTGATCGCCGTTCCCGATGCAGACCGCGAGGACGTTCAGCGTTTCCATATCTGTTCTCCCGAGGGTGTTGACATTGACGTACGACGTGCGCGATACAAAAGTGGACACATAGCTCACGCTGTACAAATTATAACGTATTATATAATATATTGACATTGTATGCACAATATGCTATGTCATACGCTAGGATATCCCGTCCACCCACATCCCATAGGAGGCTACCTTGATCAGAGAAATGCAAGTCCTGGCAATCCGGCACGGCCCAACCAGCTCAAAGAAAGAGGCCGGGGCGGACCTGGACCGGCAGCTCACCGAGGAGGGCAAGGCCCTGGTGCGCGGCGCCCGCGAGCATGCGCGCTTCATGGGATTCGAAAACCCGGCCGCGACATTCGCGACTATCGCCAGGCGCACGCAGGAAACAGCACGCCTGTTCGCACCGAGCGTCAAGCCTATCGTCATTCTCGGTGCGTACCCGGATGTCGTCGACGGCTGGTCGGAAACCATGACTGCCAAGCTTGTCGCGAACTTCACGGCCGCGTGCGAGCTAGCTGGTGGAAGCAGCGTCAGCTTCAAGCAGCAGATGCGCTGCGCGGAGGCGCGCGCAACGCTCGTGTTCCACCAGTTACTGCGACTCCGGCTGGAGCGGGCATTGCGGGAGCTACCAGACGGCTCCGACGTCCTCTTGGTTGGTCACGGACCTACCATGATGACGGCGCTGCAGCAGTTTACCCGTGAGGGCGTGCCCGAGGACTTTGTCTGCGGCCCATGCGAGGGGTCGCTCTTCCGGATCCGGTTCTCACCGGCCGGCATGGAGGTCATCGGCGAGCCACAGACCTTCTGGCCTGAACGGTCGTAGCCCACACAACACACAGCCAAGCTCTTTCAACCCAATACCACGCGGTCTCATCTTGAGACCGCGTGAAGTCATTTGTACATACATGCCTACAGTTGCACGAAATGTTCTCGACGCACTTGAGGACGGCTGGCAGCTTACAGATGGGTGGTGGATGCTCGCTGTAGTCGGCGCGAACAAACGAGTGAGATCGTAAGCTGCATCCCCGCACAACGATACCAGGTGTCGGTGGAGTTGATGAATGCCCACCAAAGCTTGTACCTCACGTTGAGTACTCGTTGCAGAAGCCTGTGTTAAGCCGCGTCGATGATGCACTCAGACGATTCAAGAGACAACACTATACACACATTCTGAGTATGGTATCGTGGTATATATGAAACGAACATTTGCATTTGTGCTAGTACTCATTGTCGCTATCGGCGGCGCGATTGCTACTGTACTCCATGCGCCAACCAACACAGCAGAGTCGCCGCAAACCGATGTCGAGACACCCACCAATGGTTCCGATCGCGAGTCCGTGTCTATCCTATCTAACTATGGCACGAAAATCGTCTACACGAGCGACGCAGACGCAAATCCTGCACCGTACGAAGCGCACTGTACTGCACAGGGCGGCACCTTCAACACATGCGGCACAACGTGTGCACCAGATACAGACATTTGCACGACAGTGTGCGCGTACACGTGCGAAGGGTTGAGTGACGGAGAAGAAATTGACACCAGTATGTGGCAGGAATACACCGCAGGACGATATGGGTACACCGTACGACACCCACAAAGCTGGAACGCCACAAGCAACAGCGGACCCGCAGACGTACCCGTGCTCAACATAGTGCAATCGGACAACGCTGCAGTCCCAATAGATCACCACACGAATACAACTAATCTTTCTATTTTTCCACAAGGAATACCACGCGAAGGTCTGTTTGCACAAACACGTCCATTCAATCTCGAGACCTCATTTCCTGTGGCAGAAGAGTCACGCGTGTACATCCTTGAAGACGGCACGCCGTTTGCAGCCTATATCGTTCCAGAAAACCCACCAAGTACATGGAATGAATCCGGCTTCATCTGGCTGCGCGCACACGTGGAGAACCTCACAAGTCACTGCGTTCGCGACACGGTTGAAGTACCCGAAGATGTCTGTGACCCTATGGTGACGAGTGATGAGGTGCGCAGGAATGGAACCATAGAGACCGATGCATGGCAAACCGGCCTTGCGATACTCCGGACGCTATCGTTTGGCCCGGATAGTGCAGGTGGCGATAGTCAAGCGCTACCGATACGCGTAACGGCGCCGCAAACAAATGCTACGCTCACCAGCCCGTTTATCGTAGTCGGTGAAGCACGGGGCACGTGGTTTTTTGAAGGATCATTTCCGGTTGTGCTTACCGACTGGGATGGTAGAATAATCGCCGAAACATACGCCCAGGCTGATGGCGAGTGGATGACCGAGGACTTTGTTCCGTTTACTTCAGAAGTGACATTCGAGTCGCCATACCAGCCTGGTGACCCATCATACATGGCCCGTGGCTTTTTGATCCTCCGCAAGGCAAACCCTTCCGGTCGCCCAGAGCAAGACGATGCGCGAGAATTGACGGTACAGTTTGCTCCGATGCCGTAGGTGTGACGATAGTGGTATGCCCACACCTTTACCACACAATCTGCGCGCACGTGATGTATTCGGCGCAGTCTTAGTTGGTGTATTGTTTGTCGGCTGTGCATACCTTTCCGTCAAGTACCAAGACACGCTCCGCAGTGCGGTCTCTACTATTGGTATGTGGGGGATTCTTGTCTACATAGCGATAGCGTTCTTCTCTACCGTCATTGCACCGATAAGCAGCACGCCGCTCATACCAATCGCCTCAGCACTCTGGGGCCCTGTCATTGCAGGTATCGCGACCACCGTCGGGTGGACCACAGGTTCAATCGTTGCGTTCTACTTGGCGCGCTCCTTCGGTTACACATGGGTACAGCGCTTCACCGGTACACAAGAATTACAGGGGTACGGCAGGGCAATTCCCGAACGGAACCTCTTTTGGAGTGTGGTGTTTGTGCGCATCGTACTCCCGGTAGACCTTATTAGCTACTTACTTGGCTTATTCACAACTATGCGCATGGGGGCGTATGCACTCGCGACACTACTCGGCACGCTCCCATTCGCATTCATCTTCGCATACGCTGCCCGCATGCCGCTTTGGGTGCAAGGCGCGGTGCTTGCAGCTGCAGGAAGCATCATGCTCGCAGCATTTCGCCGGATACAAACAAAACTGGCAGCGACCGTGGACCAAGAACCCGAGACACATGCAGCACGCACAGACAATGATGCGAGTCGATGAACAGTATGGTATCGTAGTACCATATGAACAAGAAACTACAGTTTTGGCTTATTGTTGCAGCCATCATCGTGATCGGCATCTTCTTATTTAGTGATACTAAAGAACAAAACGATGACCAAGCAGGTGCGCTACCGTCCAACATGCAAGAGTCAGAGAGCAACGGAGAATCAAATGAGTCACAAGGGGGCATGTCTCCCGAGAGCGAGCAGAGCGCGCAAGCACCGACCACAAACGAACTCGCCGGTAGATACACCTCCGGAGTACTCCCCGCTGCATCCACGCCGGGTCGAGAATTTTCCGTCATACTCCAGGATGACATGACAGCCATTATGATCGGCGATTACAAGAACGACGTGGAGCCGGAACGGGAAGTAGGTACGTGGTCAAAGAGCGATGACCGCATTACGCTCACACTCACCCAACGCAACGGGTATCCGATCTCAGGCGAGCCGCTGGTTTTGCACTTTACAGTACGCAACACTGACACACTCACACTTGTCGACTACGACCGGAGTCGATGGGGCACCATGGGCCTCACCCTCACGCGTAGCTCTGAGTAAGACAGTACTTTCCGCTGTGACACCTGCAACAAACGGTACACGAGCGTACCCACGCAGTACCACACCCCGACTTGTATGAGGGACAAGGTGTGAAATAGTACACCAGTGCGTACCGACACGTGAGTACTGCTCGTACGTCGTCGCACAAAACGTTACGCACTAGTCCTGCGTACGCCGAGCACGAATAGTCCCGGTCATTTCGTTTGGCACCGGCAACCCCATTACTGATAGCAGCGTGGGCGCAATATCTGGTAACCCACCAGATTGAAGCTCGTATCCATTATCGGTGAGTATCGCAGGGACGGGGTTAGTGGTGTGTGCGGTATGCCGTTCTCCGCTTACCGGATCAATGACACACTCAGCGTTGCCATGATCAGCTGTAACAAAGCACACACCTCCACGCGCAGTGATGGCGTCTATCACTCGGCCAAGCGCCGTATCAGCTGCGGCTAGCGCGGTCTCCAGCGCCGCACGATTTGCAGTGTGCCCCACCATATCCGCGTTCGCAAAGTTTAAAAACACAAAATCGACACCACGTTCGATTCGCTCCACAGCAGCATCCGCTATCTCCTTTGCGCGCATCTCTGGGGCCTGGTCATGCATAGCAACATCCTTACGGCTTTCAATGAGCACATGCTCCTCGTGGGGATGCGGCTCCTCTCGACCACCATTCAAAAAGTATGTTGCATGGGCATACTTTTCAGTCTCGGCAATATGCACCTGCGATAGGCCTGCGGCTGATATTACGCTCGCGAGCGTATGCTTAGGTCGAAACGGCGGAAACGCAACATGTGGCGTAATGTCCGACGCATACTCGGTCATAGTGCCAAACAGTATGTTCCGCGTCGCAACGTACGCTTGTGCCCGTTGAGCAAGTTGACGGGCACGATCTGGACGAAAATTAAAAAAGAAAAGGGCGTCACCGTCATTCAATGCGTAAGGGGCACCGTGCGTTCCGTGAAAGACAATAGGGGGGAGGTGTTCATCGAACACTCCATTATTGTAGAGTGACGAAACCACCTCGCTGGGTCGTTGCGTCACGCACACATGCTGTGCAATACCATCAAAAATAGCCCACTCCGCTTTCTCAATTCGATCCCAGTTCTTGTCCCGATCCATCGCATAGTAACGCCCGGCAACCGATGCTATTTCACATACCCTGTGATCAGAACATAATTCCTCAAGCTCTGCAAGGTATGCGGCAGCACTTGCAGGAGGCGTGTCCCGTCCATCCAGAAACGCATGAATGGCAATCCGTTGCACATCAAGTGATACTGCCACAGAAACTAGCGCTCGAAGATGTGCCTGGTGACTGTGCACACCGCCGGGCGAGAGAAGACCCATAAGGTGCAGCACGCCGCCATGCGCACGCACATGATCACATAGTGCAACCAGTGCACCGTTGTCGCTAAGTGTGTCTTCCCTTATCGCTGTGTTGATACGCACAAGATCAGTATCGACAGGACGACCCGCGCCGATGGTCATGTGCCCGATCTCACTATTACCCATTTGCCCTTCGGGCAACCCCACCACCTCACCACTTGCTTCAAACGCAGCGTGCGGGTACCGTGCCCACAACGCATCCATCGTTGGTGTGGCCGCAACACTGATTGGATTGTCCGACCCCTCGGGCGCCAAGCCCCACCCGTCGAGCACAATGAGCGCGACAGGTGTTCGTACATGCTGCGAGATTTGTTTATTGCCCGTCTGATCCACCAGGGCAGTATAGTCCATATGTGTAGTGTGCCGCAAATTCAGCGACTGGCGCACCCGTCTATTACTCGAGTTGTTACCAATGGGGCTCTATTGCTACAATACACATTATTAGCAACCTATTGCTATCAACCATGACAACACTACGTTACCAACTTACAGCGATGCTTATAGGCGCTTGTGCGCTTACAGGAGTTGCATTCGTCGCACACGCTGAAACTGCCGACGAAGAGCTTACAAACGCCGACCTGCACGAGCTCGTTCTTGATCTCACCGAACGAGTTGAAAAACTTGAGAATGACCTTGCTTCAGCAAAAAGTACGATAGCCGGCCTGGAAGACAAACTCACTACATCGAACGCAACATCTGACAAAAAATATCGCGCAATAGAGAAACGAAACGATGTACGAAAAAACATGCGCAAAGACAAAGCTGTGTCGAAACGTGAATGGTCCGATGAACGCGGTAAGAGCCTGTGGGACAACATGAAAGTTCGTGTATGTTACAAAAGCAAGACGATGCACGTAAGCGCACGCGCAGCACTCGCCTACAAAAAGGAACATGGAGCAGTTATTGGTTCATGTCCGGTGAGCGCCATCAAGGACGAGACAGACAAGGAAGATACAGACAACATTGATGATGATGACGATGATGATGGTGTGTACACAGACGAGGAGGAGGAGAGCAATTCGTCAGACGAGTAGCACCCTCAGAACTGTACTACACACTACAACACGCGCCTTGAGGGCGCGTGTTGTGCGTTTAAGTGCAGAGATGTGAACCTCAACATCTATCCTGATCCATCATTGTACACAGCACACTGCGGACGTCGTCTACCGAGACATGACAGCCAGGCACGAGTACTGTTTGTACTCAGACAACATAGTACCAACCATTGGAATGAGTACAGGGCAGCCTATCTTGATGCTTGCACGTTGCGTAGTTGCTCCTTGAGCATGGCAATTTCTTCGTCTTTCGTACCCAACAATTGGTGCAAAACATCCATTTGGTGTTGTAGCGCGGCGCTATCCTTACCGCCCTGTGACAGGTCGGCCTTGTCCGTATCCAAAAAGAGCAAGTGCAACTTTTGCTCGACCAAGTCCATCCACGCGAGAACTTCTTCGATAGAAATCTGGTGCTTTTCAGCAACCGAAGCCTTGGTCTCGTATCCACGCAACACCGCAAGTACATCCGCCGCTTTGTTTTGTGCACGTTCTGTGTCCGACAACGTACTTAGTGCTTCTTCTGGAGCAACATCCGGCATCTCCACTGCAGTCGAGGTATCCACAGATACCTGCCCGGGATCCTCACCTTTTTCTGCAGCCGAAGCAGGAGCAGCGGCTACAGGACGAACGCTTTGAGTCGATGGTGTGTCGGGCGCATCTGGAGCAGCCGCCTCATTGGGTGTTGTCGCTACTGGGGTCGGGGCAGGGTCAGGAGTAGGAGCGCTGGGTGCAGAAGTGTCGACAAAAGGTGCTTGCGGTGGAGCTACCGGTGCGCGTGAGCCGGCATTCTGCTGTTGGAGCGCTTCACCTGCCACCTGCCAGGGGTCATCAGCAAGTGTCACTTCTTGTTGCTGTGGCACGTGCTGAGCGTGCACGTCGCCTGGTGTCGAGCTCGGTACTTCAGGCTGCGCAGCCGGTATTCGAATAGTTGCGCCGGTTCCCGAGACGGGAACGGTGCGGTCTTGTTGCTGCGTAACCTGTTGCCGGCTTGGAGGTGTTGCGGCATCTGTTTGCTGTTGCTCCGGCTGTGACGTTGTAGGTGATGTAGCTGCTTCCCAGATATCGAGCGGCTCATTCTGATTTGAAGACTCTTGCGAAGCACCTCGCTGCTGTTCGCCCATCACTGGTGCACCCATTTGAATTTGCTGCGCTGCGGAACGCTGAGGTGACGGACGCTGCACATCGGTCGAATACGCATCTCCACTCAACGATGGTGCACTAGGGTGCAGGCGGGTAGGATTTTGGGGTAACTCTTTATCATTCGCCGGTACCTGCTGCCCAGATACGCGCTGGACTACAGCTTTCGACGCCACACCGGACTGCATACCGTCGGTAGGCATAACACCCGGGACGCTGGTCTGCTGTTGCCCCTGAAGGTCGGCCGCTTGTGTAGTGCCAACTTGCTGATTTACCTGGTGATCTGATTGGTCTGTATTTGAAAACAACATATATTCACAGCATACCACATGCACAGACATGAAGCACAAGTGTGCACATCCACACCTCCCTTACGTACGCACCAATACTGCTGTTGCAACCGCATACTCACCATGGTGTGCGATAGATACGTCGAGAGCGTCATCTGGTTGATCGTCGACACTGACGCGAGGTCGACCAGACGGCTCATGCGATAGAACTATCTTTAGCCAGCTGCCCGGCGCCAAATCACACGCCTTGTGCACTGCTTCTTTCGCTGCAAACCATCCGGCAGCACGTTCCGTATCAGTCATCTTTAGACCTTCACATGCAAGAAAGACTCGCGCAATAAACGTTTCACCGCCGCGCTCCATTCGCTCTGCAAAGGTGGGCACATGTACAATATCTATCCCGGTGCGCACATCCATATGTACGCACAGTATACCGCAGAAATGCTAGGCAACACGAGCACCTTCATCACCAAGTCAATCAAACATGGCACGGCGACACACTTTGTGCTAAGGTATGCGTGTCAAGCTCGTCAACACGAGCGGGTTAGGTATTTTTCTATGAACCACATTACTGACATACTAGAGGCCGAAGCAGAGGCTCAGCAACGCATTGATGCTGCACGTGCGGAGGCAAATCAACGCACCGAAGAAGCGCGACAGTCTGTCATACAACTGCAACACGATCTTGAGCAAACGCTTCGTGTGCAGGAGCAAGAGGCACTCACCAAACATGCCGCAGAACTGGAGCAAGTGCGCCAAAAAAGTCTCACGCAGGCACAAAAGGACGCATCTGAGATAGAGTCGAACGCACAAATGCACATGCCTGCTGCGACGAAGGTCATCATCGAGCGCACTACTAAGGTTCTGTAAGCACCATGGCAATCGTCGAGATGCAAAAAATACGTCTGTACCTGCATCGCGACACTGCGAGCGACGTACTTCGAGCAGTACAAAAGCTCGGTGTCGTGCAGTTCGAAGAAGTTACGCTCGAAGACGCGCCGCTCAACAGCAAAGAGAAGGAGGCGTTTGAATTCAACTACGCGAGCAGTCGCCTCGACTTTGCGGTGCGTTTTTTGTCACGCTACGCGACACCTCCAAAAGGCCTCCGCGGGATGATCGAGGGTAACAAAGTCCGTACCACAGGAACAAAGCTCTACGAGACAGTGAAGTCGTTCGACTACAACCCTATCATTGACGCGACTCAGGCAGTAGAGCAGAAACGTATTGACGCTCGTCATCGCATAGAACAACTTCGTGAAGAAGAAGCACTGCTTACACCATGGACACCACTCGAGCTACCACTCACTGCACCACGCACGACAGAGCACACACGCACCCTGTTTCTGACCACCAGGGACACCGAATCACAGCATGCAAGCGAACGAGCACTCGCAGAAGCAGGTGTGCCATGCACGCTACACGCAGTATCGGCCACACACTGGACACTCACCTACCACAAGGCGTTCGAAGACCAAGTCCACAGCATTCTGAGAGAGCAGGGCTCCGACGAGTCAGCATTGCCGGTGCGACGTGGCACACCCGCTGAGGAACTTGAGCGGATCCATCGAGCAATAGCGCACCTTGAGGAAGAACTTGTCTCTGCAGAAGAAGCGGCGCGCACCCTCACCGAACACCTCTCGAACTTGAAAGTGCTTGCTGACTACATGCTCTGGCAACGCACGAAGCACGACCTCTACACGCAGGCACTCACAAGCAATCATGTACTCGTATTCGAAGGGTGGTGCCCGAAACAAGCACTCAGTGCACTCGACGAACATATACGCAACAAGACCGATACGTATGCACTCGAGCAGGTCGAGCCACAGAAGAATGAGGTACCTCCGGTAGAAATAGAAAACAGCAAGATTGTAAAGCCGTTCGAATCGATCACGCGACTCTATGGACTTCCCGGCCATACTGACCTCGACCCCACACCATACCTCGCCGGCTTTTTCTTCCTCTTTTTCGGACTCGCACTCACCGACGTTGGCTACGGGCTCATACTTACGCTCGGCCTAGGCTACATCCTTACACACTACCAGGTGCCCAAGAACATGACACCAATGCTCTGGCTCATGTTCGCAGGCGGTGTCTCGACCACGATCCTCGGCACACTGTTTGGAGGCTACTTTGGCGTCTCGCTCGAAGCCCTGCCGCAATGGGCAACCCAACTGCAGCAGTTTGATCCGATGCAAAACCCCATGCCGGTCTTCTATCTCGCGCTCATACTTGGCGTGATCCAGATCGTTTTTGGACTTGTATTGCACATTGTGCGTGCTGCCAAGAACGGTGCACTTGCAGATGGACTTTGGTCAAAAGGCCCATGGATTGCACTGTTCATTTTCGGCGCTGCGTGGCTTGGCTCTGCACTCGCAATCATCCCCGGTAGCACCGCACCCTACAGCGCGCTCGTGTACGCATGTCTTGGACTGATCGTGCTGTATGCAGCATATCGAGAAACCTCATGGCTCATGAAGCCGATCAAGGGTGTATTGAGCCTCTACGATATCGTCGCCTACTTCTCGGACATACTGTCCTACTCTCGCCTTCTTGCACTCGGCCTTGCCACAAGTGCGCTCGCGTACGCCGTGAACCTCATTGCGGGTATGGTCGTGGGAATACCGTACATCGGATTTGTGCTTATGGTCATCATTTTGATAATCGGGCACCTGTTTAACCTCGCACTCAACATCCTTGGCGCCTTCATTCACTCAGCACGTCTCCAATTTGTCGAGTTTTTTGGCAAGTTTGTGGAGGGAAGTGGGCGACCGTATCGCCCATTCAGGCGTGAGGAGCGCTACGTGGAGCTTGTCGAGCACTGACACAGGTCTTGATTGTGTGAATGAACTGCGAGAACGCAAAACCATCTCACCACTCATGATCTCTGCTAGTGCTTGGCGCACAACGGCACACATGCTATCGTGCCACATTACAAAAATTAGTAACACAATAACCATTTCCTATGGAAGAAACGTTAATGAGCTGGGGCGTTCCGTTGGTCCTACTGGCTGCCGCAATCCCCGCAATTCTCGGCTTTATTGGTTCCGCAATCGGCATGGCAACCGCAGGCAAGGCCGCCGCGGGAGTAGTCGCTGAAAAACCAGACCTTTTCGGTAAGCTGCTCCTCATGCAGGCACTACCTGGGTCGCAAGGTATCTACGGTCTCGTCGCTGCATTCTTGGTACTCAACTTCGCTGGCATTCTTGGTGCCGCCGAACTACCTGCCGTCTCGACCGGAAGTGGTGTTCAATTCTTGATTGCGTCCCTCCCACTCGCAATCAGTGCGGTGGCATCTGGCGCACTCCAGGGTCGTGTTGCAGCAAGCGGCATCCTTTCAATTGCGAAAGATGACAGTCTCGTTGGTAAAGCACTTTTGTTCGCCGCCATGGTCGAAACCTGGGCAATCTTCGGCTTCTTGATGACCGTTATCCTGCTCCAGAGCGCCTAAGTAACAACTACAACGTACTATGTCGCTCAACGACCTTACAAACAAGATCCTGGCTGATGCAGACGCAGAGGTCGCCGCGCTGCGAACACGTACAGATGACACGATTGCCTCAATCAAGGCGGAGGCTGATCAAATCGTTCGCGAACGTACTGCACATGCGAAGGTGCAGCTTGATAAACGTATCGAAGCCCAAGCCTTCCACGCGAAACAAGCCACGGCACATGAACGACGCCTGATACTCGAGACCGTAAAACGACGAGTCCTTGACGAAGCGTTCTCTGAAGCCTGCAGACACATGAACGGCGCAGACGCACCCACGTACGAGGCGTACCTCACGCCATTGCTTGAGTCTGTACTCAAGGACGCAGGAGATCAGATCACACACCTACGTGTGTCACGCGATCGACTTGAGTCGACGCAAGCTGTTCTCGCACGACTCAATCAATCTTTCGAGATCATGGCGGACGACATGATGCACGGCGGCTTTATCGCAACAGGACACGCGTGCGAGTACGACATGCGCTTCGAGCAGCTCATTAGGGCAACACAGCGTGCATGCGAACCGGAGATTGCGTCGAAGCTCTTCACCACATAAGTCACTATGGCGATCGACTACACCTACGCAAGCGCGCGCATCATGGCACTGGAAGCAGGCCTGTTGACACAGTCACAGGTCGAACTACTCATCTCGAGCAAAGGTCTGAAGGAGTTTCAGTCAGCAGTGTACGATACATGGTTCGCAGCACACCTCAAGCGGGACGATGCTATCGACATGGAGCGTACAATCGAGAGGGCGCTTGAGCACACGAAAAGTGTCTTGTGTTCAATCGTACCGGATCAGCGCGTGACCGACATGCTCTGGATCAAATATGACTACCACAACCTCATGGCGATCGCCAAAGGAATACGTGCCAACACAACAAATGAAGCCATACTCCACACCTGTTACACGATAGGTACATACGACCCCGAAGCACTTCTTACTTGGGTACACGATGAGACACTTAACACGCATGCACCGCACCTGGCTCCCCACTATCAGCAAGCAAGTAGAACACGTACTACCGTCGACGCTGACACGATTTTCGATCGAGCATACTTCGCACACCTACTCACGCTCGCGCAATCAAGCAAGGACGAATTTGCCTTGCGTTACGCGCGTGCACTCATCGACATGCACAACATCAAGATGCTTGCACGGATCCATACGCACCCCGGTCTTACGAACAATGCAACCTTTGTGCCAGGGGGCACTGTTGAGCAGACGACGCTCGATGACCCAGTACTACCCGGCCGCTACGAACGCTACGGTGGCGTGACGCAATGGAAGCACGCGATCCAACAGGTTCTCACGAATGCTGCCGTTGCTTCACTTGAAAAAGTAGCAGATGATGCGCTTACACAATGGATCAAACTACGCAGCATGGCCCGTGATGATGCAGCAGATGTGCTTTCCTACTTCCACGCGGTAAAAAACAATGCGCAGATCGTCAGCGCTATCTACAAGGCAAAACGATCGGGTATGCCGGAAAGAGCACTCCGGACAGCACTTCGATCGCTCTACGTGTAACACCTATACGATATGGCCACCTACAAAACAGCAATCCTTGGACCAGAAGACGTCGTATCAGGCTTTCGTGCACTCGGTGTCGAAACTATGCGCGTCGATAGCGGTGAAGAGCTCATTGCAGCGATCACAAGCATCAAGGCGGGTATGGACCAAACCCCGTACGCAGTCGTACTGGTAACCGAAAAACTGGCCGCATCGGTACCCGAGGATGAGTGGATGCGCCTCACGAGCGACGTACTCCCCACAGTAGTTTCATTGCCAGGGCTCGAAGGGAGCAATGGGCAAGGCGTACGTGCACTGAAGCGACTCGCCGAACGCGCGATCGGAAGCGATATACTCGGATAGCCAAGGCGCATTGCACAGACCAGCACAACCATGTATTGTTAGTGATTAAAAAAATTATAGGATTATGAATGCAGAGGAGAACACAACAGGAACCATCACACGCGTATCGGGGCCACTGGTGCAAGCAAGTGGCATGAAAGCGGCAAAGATGTACGAGGTTGTCAAAGTGTCGTCCCAGGAGCTCCTGGGCGAAGTGATCGAACTCAACGGTGATATCGCATCTATACAGGTGTACGAAGAGACCGCCGGCATCGGTCCTGGCGAGCAGGTGGTGCGCACCGGAAACACAATGAGTGTCATGCTGGCACCTGGTCTCCTCGAGAGCATTTACGACGGCATTCAGCGCCCACTTGCCGACATCGAGTCGCAGTCCGGCGGGCAGTACATTACCCGTGGCATTGTAGCTTCCGGTATCGACCTTACGCGAAAGTGGAACTTCGCCCCACTGGTCAAAACAGGCGACACTGTGGCAGAAGGAGATTTTATCGGTGAGGTGCAAGAGACCTCACTCATCATGCATAAGATCATGGTACCCCCGGGCATCTCGGGCACAGTTTCCTCGATCGAGAGCGGACAGCACACGGTCGAAGACACGATCGCGGTCGTTAAAGACAGCGCAGGGAAGGAACACTCAATCAGTATGCTACAGCGGTGGCCGATCAGGCGTCCACGCCCGACCGCGGCAAAGCTTTTCCCGGACCAACCACTTGTGACCGGCGGCCGGTCAATCGACATGTTCTTCCCGATAGCAAAAGGTGGTGCCGGTTGTATTCCCGGGCCGTTTGGTGCGGGAAAGACCGTAACACAGCAGTCGATCGCGAAGTACTGTGACGCACAGGTGATCGTGTATATCGGATGCGGTGAGCGCGGAAACGAAATGACCGAAGTGCTTTCTGAGTTCCCACACCTCATCGACCCAAACTCGGGCGAACCACTCATGAAGCGCACCGTACTGATCGCAAACACATCAAACATGCCGGTTGCTGCGCGTGAAGCAAGTGTCTACACCGGCATTACAATCGCGGAGTACTATCGCGACATGGGGTACTCGGTCGCACTTATGGCAGACTCAACGAGTCGTTGGGCAGAGGCTATGCGCGAGATCAGTGGACGCATGGAAGAGATGCCCGGCGAGGAAGGCTACCCCGCCTACCTGTCGAGCCGCACCGCGGAGTTCTACGAGCGTGCGGGGCGTGTGCAGTGTACCGGTAGCGACAAACGCGATGGCGCACTTACCGTAATCGGCGCGGTGTCGCCCCCAGGCGGCGACCTCTCTGAGCCGGTCTCTCAAGCGACACTCCGTGTCACCAAGTGTTTCTGGGGTCTCGATGGTGCGCTCGCCTACAAGAAGCACTTCCCATCGATCAACTGGCTCACGAGCTACTCACTGTATGCCGACAACTTCAAAGAGTATTGGGGAAAGAACATTGGCCCCGACTTTTACGAGAACCGCGCAGAAGCTCTCTCGATTCTCCAAAAAGAATCGAAGCTCATGGAGATCGTGCGCCTGGTTGGTATGGAGGCGCTGAGTAACGAAGAAAAGCTTGTCCTCGAGGTTGCCCGCGCACTCCGCGAGGACTACCTCTTCCAAAACGCGTTCGACAAGGACGACGCGTACACGCCGCCCGTCGTACAGTACGAAATCATCAAGACTATTCTTACCATGTACCGAGTCGGCAAGAAGGTGTTCGAAGGAGACGCGGTTGATTTTGCGACATTCCGCGACCTGCCGAGTGTAAAAAAGGTTGCGAGCTTGAAAAACCTCAAAGAGTCGAGCGAGTTCGAAGAGATACGTTCCGAACTTACATCCGATATTACCAGCCTGCGCGATAACGCCACCAGCTAACCATTCACGACCATGTACAGAGAATACAAGACAGTAACCTCGATCAGCGGACCGCTTCTCGTAGTACGCGGCGTCGAAGGTGTAAAGTACGAGGAGCTCGTTGAGGTCATGGTGCCCGGTGAAAGTGCACCACGACTCGGCAAAGTGCTCGACACGGCGGGTGACAAGGCTGTCGTGCAGATGTTCACACCGACTGCAGGTATTCCGACCGAGAATACACGTGTGCGCTTTCGTGGTGAAACATTCACCTTCGGCGTATCGAAGAACATGCTCGGACGCATCTTTGATGGCTCAGGCGAGGTCATAGATAATGGCCCGGCACTCATACCCGAAAAACACCTTGATATCGCCGGCTCACCAATCAACCCGTACAGTCGCGAGTTTCCCAATGACTTCATCCAGACCGGCGTATCCTCGATCGACATCATGAACACACTGGTGCGCGGCCAAAAACTGCCAATTTTCTCGGGCTCAGGCCTTCCGCACAACCGTCTCGCTGCGCAGATCGCACGACAAGCAAAAGTGACGACCGGCGAACAGTTCGCCATCGTCTTTGGTACCATGGGGGTCACATTCGAAGAAGCAGAGTACTTCAAGCGTGAGTTCGAAAAAGCCGGAGCACTCGCACGCTCAGTCCTCTTCGTGAACACCGCCGCTGACCCGGTCGTCGAGCGTATCGCCGTGCCACGACTTGCCCTTACCGCAGCGGAGTACCTAGCGTTTGAGCACGACATGCACGTCCTCGTCATCCTGACCGACATGACCAACTACGCGGAAGCACTCCGTGAGGTCTCGAGCGCACGCAAGGAGGTACCGGGTCGTCGCGGCTACCCGGGCTACCTCTACACCGACTTTTCGACGATTTATGAACGGGCAGGTCGCGTAAAGGATAAGAAAGGCACTATCACGCAGATCCCCATTCTCACGATGCCCGACGACGACAAGACGCACCCTATCCCCGACCTCACCGGCTACATAACCGAGGGGCAGTTCATCGTGTCGCGAGAGCTTCACACCAAGGGCCTCTTCCCACCGGTTGATGTGCAAGGCTCGCTCTCACGACTCTGGAGCGCCGGCGTGGGGCCGGACAAGACACGGGAAGATCACAGTCAGGTCAAAGACCAGCTATTTGCAAGCTATGCACACGGCCGCGAGATGCGTGAACTTGCAGTGGTACTCGGTGAATCTTCGCTCGACGAGAACGACAAGCTACACCTGAAGTTTGCAGATGCGTTCGAGCGCGAGTTCCTTGACCAAGGTGAGCGAACAGAACGCAGTGTACAAGATTCGCTCGACCTCGGCTGGAAGCTTCTTGCTATGCTGCCACAGGACGGCCTGAAGCGCGTGAAGCCTGAGATGATCGAAAAGTACATGCCGAAGGAAGTAGAGCGTGGGGAGTAAAGAGCGCCTGTGGATACTATCGTAGCCTGTACTCGACCCCAATTGAGTACGGCAACCCAACACCTACCCAGTCTCGAGTCCTCATAGCACACCCCGAAACACAGTACGTAAAATCGAACACACGATACACTATGATTCTCAAAGTTAGTCCAACACGTATAACCCTCTTGAACCTCAAGAAAGAGCTCAAGGTTGCCCAAAAAGGCTACAAGCTCCTCAAGGATAAGCGCGACGGCCTTATGAAAACCTTTATGCAGGTCATACGCGATGCACGCACATTGCGTGAGTCTATCGAAGAGCGCCTCGGCGACGCGTTCGAGACGTACGCTGCGGCAAGTGCGCTTATACACAAAAAAAGCCTCGACGTCGCGTTCATGGAACCAGGTGTCGAGCTTTCACTTGCAGTCGATACAAAGCATATCATGTCCGTCCCTGTGCCGACTTTCGAAGTCAAGAAAGAGGGCAACCCGTACGCATACGGCATGCTCGGCAGCAATGCGCAGCTCGACGCATCTATCACCAAGTTTGACGCGGTACTCGAAGACATTATTCGTCTCGCAGCACTTGAGAAAACCGCCGCGCAGCTCGCCGAAGAAATCGAGCGTACACGTCGTCGTGTGTCTGCGCTCGAAAATACGCGCATCCCAAACCTTGAGGACACGATCCGCTTCATCACCCAACAACTCGAAGAACGTGCTCGTGATGCAGTCGTGTCAACCATGCGCGTAAAGGCGATGATTGTTGCGAAGGAAGAGCAGGGTGAAACAGTCTAGCGCACATCAACTACCCACACATTTCGACGTCGTTTACTACGTAGCAAGCAACGTGTACGTGTGTTACCTTGCTTTGTAGTATCACAGCATCAGTACGAAACCAGACCCAACTCGCATGTCGCACGTACGCCTGAGCACGCGGCCAGAGCCCGACAAGCAGGGGACATGGGTACACCACTACAGGTTCAGCCCGGCGTGCTGTCGGGCTGTTACAGTCTTGCTCGCGCATCTGCTCGATCACATTGAGCCAGTACGGTACGATGGCGCTGTCTTCACCAAACAGCGTTTGCTGGACAGTCCTATGCCCATGAGGCGGCTAGCTGCGCCAGTAGCGCTCGAAGCAAAGTGTTCCGTCAAAATCACCGAACAAAGGCTTTGACTTGTGCATGTAAACACCCCACATTTCATCAAAACCAGCGTCATCATACCACAACCTGCACAAAGCTGTACTCAGCACCACTACGCTGAATCGTGATGGTGGTGGCGAACGTTTCCTCAGCCAGCCATCCGGCTCTATACTGTATGCATGAAGCACCTTCCGCGCCTCAGTGTCCTCATAGGTATCAGCTGCCTCGTTGTGGCGAGTTTCTCCTTCAGCACACATGTGCGTGAGCGCAGCACAGCACCCGCGCAATCAGTTAGCGCTGAGACAGTGACGCAAGTACGCACACCAACACCGACTCCACAAGCAACAACAACACCGGTACGCGTCCCCATCGTGACATACCACGGTGTCCGCGACACAGAACCAACAGAGGCAGCCGACGTGCGCCAGTTCAACGTCGCACCCGCACTACTGCGCGAGGAGCTCCAGTACCTCATCGACAACGATTTTACCCCTATCACATTCGCCGAGTTGAGCGCATACTTCGACACAAGCGCGTCGCTCCCTGAGAAACCTATCATCATCACCTTTGACGACGGCTGGCGCTCTCAGTACGTGAACGCTCTCCCTATCCTCCGCGAGCTTGGTGTGCGGGCGACATTTTTTCTTTTCCCGAACGCACTTGGGCACGAGACATTCATGAGCTGGGACGAAGCACGCGAGCTCGTTACTGCCGGTATGGAGATAGGTTCCCACTCTACCTCCCACCTCTATATGACGAAGCAACCCGCTGAGGACCTTCCAAGAGAGATCGCGGGAAGCAAGCAGTGGCTTGAAGAAGAGCTCGGCACTGCCGTGGACACATTCTCTTACCCCTTTGGTCTCTACAATGCAACAAGTACCAAAGCAGTACACGAGGCAGGCTACACGACGGCACGAACTCTTGCGCACACGACCATGCATTCCCGCGACACCAGATTTGAGCTGGGCAGCTA
>JGI12109J20283_10807497_pt1 | contig 31076 bp, 34 predicted proteins | sample ElkSlonscriptome_12_FD_20283 | JGI IMG/M metagenome (IMG submission 20283)
CCGGTCATTCACACGCGGAACCCCGCGAGGCTTGTTCGGCAACAACGGCTCGATCAACAGCCACTCGTCATCGGTCAGTTCAAATCTGCGACGCGTCATCCAAAGCTCCTTCCTGAAGCCTTGGAAGCGAAGCTGTGCGAAGCACAATCAACCGCGCATGCGCCGCGCAAGTCAGTTTATTAGTTTACGGCATAGAATTAGCTATTTAGTAGTCATATTTGAATCGTTGCAAGACTGACCCTAGGGCTCACATTGCGTCGGCGCCGATACGCGGCTTGTGCGCAAGAAAAGGCTTAGAAACCGAAAGGGTAAATCCACGTTTCTTCGCAATCTCATTATTTTCGGCTCGGGTCCGGCCTTTGGCCTCTGTAAAACTGTGAAGGCTAGCCGAGAACTGGAAAAGACGAAGGCGCAGCAACGCTGATCGGACCTTCTTGCGCGTTTGTAGCGATGCGCGCGAGAATGGGTCGTCTCGATCGCGCGCGCTCCGGGCTCGTCTTCGACAAGAGCGTGGTAGGTGCTGCTACAGCGGCCTTTTTTCGTCGTTGTCTGTAAGAGCAGCTGGCTGTACCCATTGACTTCACTTGTAAAAATCGCCTGGGTGGCCGCAGACATAGGCCATGTAGCTCATGCTTAAGGACCCACCGAGCATCTTGCCGCGAGGGACAAAACTCTTTCCGTCGCGCAGGCCGCGTCGAGCCTTCCTAGGCTTCGCGCGATACATCCAGTTGGTTTCGGGATCGAGCCGCAGCATCGCGGTAGCCATCGGCACCCGTTCGTGCGGTGGCGGGTGGCCACCCGCCTCGATCAACGCCAAGCCGCAACCGGGCTCTTCGCAATTTTTTGTCGGTAAACTAATCACTTGCAGTCATAAAAAAGGCTGATGACGGCTCCTGAAAGCCGTATAGCTGAAATTCGGTAAGAGACCCCATGGGACGTGGCGGCTACGACGGCTTTCGGGAACTGCGGGCGATGGAGCTAAGCAGCCGTTTCTGTGGAGAAACCGCCCCCCGGCGCCAACCAAACGCCCCGGAAGATATTGAAAGATGACAGGAAAGGAAGGGTGGCTGGGGTGGCAGGATTCGAACCTGCGCATGGCGGTACCAAAAACCGCTGCCTTACCGCTTGGCTACACCCCAGCAGGAGCGGCGCTCTATAGCGCCTTGTTCCCGAATGTGAAGGGGGCGCTTCAGAAGCTCCAGTCGAGTTTCTTGCCCTCGAAATCGGCTGCTGAATGACGCTCGAGGAGCTTCTCGTCGTCCTCGCCCCAGGTCTTGTTGACGATCCGCCCGCGCTTCACCGCAGGACGCGCGGCGATCTCGCGCGCCCAGCGGGCGACATGTTCGTATTCGTCGATCGCGAGGAAGGTCTTCGCGTCATTGTAGATCTGCCCCGCCACGAAGGGCGCAAGCCACGGCCAGTTTGCCATGTCGGCGATCGTGTAGCCCTCGCCGCCGAGATAGCGCGTTTCGGCGAGCCGCTTGTCCGCCACATCGAAGATGCGCTTCGCTTCCATCGCGTAGCGGTTGATCGGGTATTCGTATTTCTCCGGCGCATAGGCGTAGAAATGGCCGAAGCCGCCGCCGATGAAGGGACCGGTGCCGACCTGCCAGAACACCCAGGACATAACCTCGGCGCGGCTCGCCGGGTCGCTCGGCAGGAATTCGCCGAACTTCTCCGCGAGATGGACGAGGATCGCGCCGCTTTCGAACACGCGGAAGGGCTCCGGCCCGCTGCGGTCGACGAGCGCGGGGATCTTGGAATTGGGATTGATCTCGACGAAGCCGCTGGTGAACTGTTCGCCGTCGCCGATATTGATCGTGTAGGCGTCGTATTCCGCGCCCGCATGGCCTTTCTCGAGCAATTCCTCGAGCATGATCGTCACCTTCACCCCGTTGGGCGTTGCGAGCGAGTGGAGCTGGAAGGGATGTTCGCCCTGGGGCAGGTCCTTTTCCTCGCGCGCTCCGGCGGTCGGGCGGTTGATGCTGGCGAAGCGTCCGCCAGAAACGGTGTCCGGGCTCCAGACCTTGGGCGGGGTGTAGGTGGGGTCGGCCATGTCTCGCATCTCCTTCGGCGCCGGGCAGGGCCCATTTGTCGCCGCTCCAAGTGGCGCAGCGTCTCTTCAAGCGCAAGCACCTCGGCGCATGGCTTTCCTGTGGGCGGGGATAGAACCGCTTTCACCCGCAATCCCTAGGAAGAGCGCGCGAGAGCGGCTAGGAGCCAAGGCAAGAGGCCGCAACAGGCGAAGGACGATACCGCCACCATGGCAGACACAACGCATCCCTTCTTCGACATGCATGCCCACGGCCTCGTCCGGGTGGCGACCGCAACGCCTGCGACACGCACCGCCGACGTCGCCTTCAATACCGCCGGCGTGCTGGCCGAGGCGGCGCGCGCGCACGAAGCCAATGTCGACCTCGTGGTCTATCCCGAACTCACGCTGTCTTCCTATGCGATAGACGACCTGCACCTCCAGCAGGCCATGCTCGAAAGGGTGGAGCAGGCGGTCGCCGAAGTGGTCGAGGCATCGGACGATTTCACCCCCGTCCTCGTGCTCGGCGCGCCTCTGAGGCGAGGGGACAAGATATACAATTGCGCGCTCGTCATCGCGGGGGGCGAACTGCTCGGCGTTATTCCCAAGAGCTACCTGCCCAATTACCGCGAATTCTACGAAAAACGCTATTTCGCGCATGGCCGCGGCTGCGAGGACATGTGGATCGCGGTGAACGGGGAGGAAGTGCCGTTCGGGACCGATCTTGTCTTTGGCGCGGCGAACCTTCCCGGTTTCACGTTCGGCGTCGAGATCTGCGAGGATTACTGGGCCCCGCTGCCGCCGGGCAACATGGCCGCGCTCGCCGGGGCGCATATCCTGTGCAACCTGTCCGCCTCTCCCATCACGATCGGGCGGGCGGACGACCGACACCTCCACTGTCGTTCGTCGTCGAGCCGCGCGATCTGCGCCTATGTCTATTCGGCAAGCGGGCACGGGGAGAGCACGACCGACCTCGCCTGGGACGGGCAGGGGGTGGTCTACGAACTGGGCGACCTGCTCACCGAAAGCGTGCGCTTCGATCTCGAACCGGCGCTGTGCGTCGTCGATGTCGACACCGATCGCATCGCGCTCGAGCGGATGCGCAACCAGACCTTTGCCGATGCCGCCGAGGCGCATGGCCGGCCCGAGGACCGTTATCGCCGGATCGTGTTCGAGCATGCCTATAGCGAGGGCGATGTCGGCCTTATCCGACCGGTGCGGCGTTTTCCCTTCGTGCCGAACAATCCCAAGACGCTGGACGAGGATTGCTACGAGGCCTTCAACATCCAGGTCGATGCGCTGATGCGGCGGATCCAGGCGACCAGGGCGAAGAGCCTCGTCATCGGTATTTCGGGCGGGCTCGACAGCACCCACGCGCTGATCGTCGCGGCCAAGGCGTGCGACCGGCTGGGCCTGCCGCGGACCACTATCCGCGGCTACACCATGCCCGGCTTCGCCACTTCGGAAGAGACCAAGGCCAACGCCTGGAAGCTGATGGAGAGTTTCGGCATCACGGCGGAGGAAATCGACATCCGCCCCGCCGCGCAGCGTATGCTTGAGGACATGGGCCACCCCTTTGCGGACGGCGAGGCGCATTACGACGTCACCTTCGAGAACGTGCAGGCGGGCCTGAGGACCGATTATCTCTTCCGCCTTGCAGGGCTGCATGGCGGTTTCGTGATCGGGACGGGCGACCTGTCCGAACTGGCGCTGGGCTGGTGCACCTATGGCGTGGGCGACCAGATGAGCCATTACGGGGTCAATGCGGGCGTGCCCAAGACGCTGATCCGATATCTCATCCGCTGGACGATCCAGACCGAGCAGTTCCTCGGCGAATGCAACGCGGTGCTGCAGGCCGTGCACGACACCGTCATCAGCCCCGAACTGGTGCCCGCGGGCGAGGACGGCGCGATCCAGTCGACCGAGGACATGATCGGCCCCTACGAACTCAACGATTTCTTCCTCCACCACACGGTGCGTTTCGGCCAGCGCCCCTCCAAGATCGCCTTTCTGGCCTGGCATGCGTGGAAGGACCGGAACGAGGGAGAGTGGCCGGTCGCCTTCCCCGAAGACAACCGCAACGAATATGACCTGGCGACGATCGCGCACTGGCTGGAGAAATTCGCGCGGCGCTTCTTCGGCTTCTCGCAGTTCAAGCGCAGCGCGCTGCCCAATGGGCCGAAAGTGTCATCGGGCGGTGCATTGAGCCCGCGCGGCGACTGGCGCGCGCCGTCCGATGCGGTGGCGGACGTATGGGTCGAGGAATTGCGCGAAAGCCTGCCCGAAGACACCTTTCCGGCAAGGGACTGAAGCAAGCTGCCCGGTTCGCTGCCTTTTTCCGCTGTCCTGATCCTCGTCGCCTGCAACGTGCTGTGGGCGCTCAATGTCGTCGTCTCGAAGATCGCGGTCGATGACCTTGCGCTGCCGCCGCTGTTCTATGCCGCGCTGCGTTCGCTGCTGGTCGTGCTCGCGCTCGCTCCCCTGCTGCGGCGCGTGCCGGAAAAGCTGCCGCGCGTGCTTGCCGTGGGGCTGGCGATCAGCGGCGGGTCCTTCGCGCTTCTTTTCATCGGCCTCCAGACAGCCTCTCCGTCCGCCGCCGGGATCGTCAGCCTGTCGGGCGCGCCGCTCACCGTCCTGTTCGCGATCCTGTTCCTCAAGGAGCAGGTGCGCTGGCGGCGCGGCATCGGCATCGCGCTGACTTTCATCGGAGTGGCGGTGGCGATCGGTTCGCCATCGGGTCTGGAAAGCGGCTGGGGGCTCGCCTTCGTCTTTGCCTCGGCCCTGATCGGGGCGCTGGGCTCGGTTTTCTTCAAGCGGCTCAGCATCGGTGCGGTCGAAATGCAGGCGTGGGCCGGGCTGTCCTCGGTCGCCGTGCTGTTTCCGGTCTCCTTCGCGCTGGAAAGCGGGCAGGGGGCCGCGCTCGCTGCCGAACCGCTCGCGGCGGCGGCCTGCGTGCTGTTCGCGGGGCTTGTCGTCTCGGTCGGCGCGCATTCGAGCTATTACCGGCTGTTTCAGCGCTATGACGCGAACATGATCGTGCCCTTCACGCTGCTCACCCCGCTGCTCACGATCGGTTTCGGCGCGTGGCTGACGGGCGATGCGATCGGCTGGCGGCTGCTGGTGGGCGCGGGGCTGGCGCTCGCCGGGGTGGCGATCATCGTGCTGAGGCCGAGCCGCGCGCTGTTCAAACCGCTGCTGGTGCGCCCGAGGCTCTAGCTGCCCCCGATTTGGCATACCGCCGCAAGGCCGTTACACTTCCCTCCATCGGGTCGCCCGGACCGCACGGAATTGCGGTGGGGCGAAACATATGGACACTGCATACCCCGCATCCGGGCTGGTGCTCGAACACAGCCGTCCCTTGCGGCTGTTCACTCTTTTCATCCTCTATGTCGGGCAGGGCATGCCGATTGGGCTGTTCTGGTTCGCCGTCCCCGCCTGGATGGCGGTGAACGGAGCTTCGGCCGGAGATGTCGGAACGGTCGCCGGCTTCACCGCGCTGCCATGGTCGCTGAAACTGGTGAACGGCTTCATCATGGATCGCTACACCTTCCTGCCGATGGGCCGCAGGCGAGCCTGGCTGTTCGGTGCGCAGGGGGTGATGATCGCGAGCCTTCTGGTCGCCGCCGGAACCGCGCCCGAGGCGAACGACGTCGCCTTCCTCGCCGCGATCGGATTTGCCGTGAACATGGCTACGACCTTTCAGGACGTGGCCGTCGATGGCCTCGCGGTCGACATCATGAACGAGGACGAGCGCGCGCGGGGTGCGGGGATGATGTTCGGTGGGCAGGCGATCGGGATCGCCGCTGCGGCTGCGATCTGCGGCTTCGTGATCGAGGATTACGGCGCGCCCGCCGCCTTCATGGTGATCGCCGCGCTGATTGCCGCGCTGTGCGGCTACATCGCCGCGTTCGCCGAACGCGAAGGGGAACGGCGCCTGCCGTGGAGCGAGGGGCGCTCGCATGAGCGAAATCTCGCGATCCAGATCGAGGCCTGGGGCCCGCTGCTCAAATCGACCTTCGGATCGCTGACGAAGCTCGTCAGCCTGCTCTGGCTGCCTGTCCTGTTCGGCCGCGGCATCCTTTATGGCGGGATGACCGGGGCGACGCCGCTGATTGGTGCGAATTACGCCGGATGGGACACGAGCGCGATTTCCAGCCTGACGGCCATGGCGGGACTTGTCGGAGGCGTGCTGGCGATGACGCTGGGCGGCTGGCTCGGCGACAGGTTCGGGGCGAAGCGGATCGGGATCGTCTGGCTGTGCGTCCAGCTTGCGGGTCTGGCGGCGATGTACTTCTCGCAGAACCTGTGGGGCAATCCGGCCGTATTCACCGCCTTTGTCATCGGCTGGGTCTCGCTCGACCTGCTGCTGACGGTGGCGGTCCTGCCGATTTCGATGCGGCTGTGCGATCCGAGCGTGGCGGCGACCCAGTTCACGATCTACATGGCGGTGTCGAATTTCGGCATATCCTTCGGCGCGTTCATGCTGGGCCGCACCGACGCGATGGGCGGTCTGTCCTCGATCTTTCTCGTCGTGGGCGCGGGCTGCGCGGTGGCTCTCGCGCTGTTGCTGGCGGTCCGGTATCCGCGCCGCCCGGAATATTACGCCCGCCAGGCGGAGGCGGCGATGGTGTTCGACAGCGCCGCGCCGATCCCGAGGGAACGGCGCGGCTAGGTCGGGGGATCACGCAGCCCTGAGTTTCGCAGCCCTGAGTTACGCAGCCCTGAATTACGCAGCGATGCGTTCTGCCTGTTCATGCGCGGCGGCGATCACCGCTTCGCCGTCTGCGCCCCTGATCCCGTCGGCGGCGACGATCTCGACTTCGGTGATGCCGAGAAAACCCAGGAAGAAGGTCAGCCACGGGCTCATGAAGTCGATCTCGCTGCCGATCTTGGTCCCGCCCGATGCGGCGGCGATATAGGCCTTCCTGCCGGTCAGCAGGCCGACAGGGCCGTTCTCGGTATATTTGAAGGTCCGCCCGGCGCGCGCGACGAGATCGGCCCAGGCCTTGAGGCTCGCCGGCACGCCGAAATTGTAGACCGGGGTCGATATGACGATCGTGTCGGCGTTCTCGAGTTCCTCGATCAGCCGGTCCGAGATCGCTGCCAGTTCGGCCTGCCCGGCGGTGCGTTCGCCGGCGGGGGCAAGGTTCGCGGCGAAGCGCTCTGCGCTGACGAAGGGCAATTCCTCGGCGGCGAGGTCGCGGGTGGCGAGGCGGCTGTCGCCCTTTTCGCGAAGCCCGGCGACGATCCGGTCGCCGAGCTGGTTCGAGATGCTTTCATCGCCGCGAATGCTGGCCTTGATGTGCAGGATATTCGTCATTTGATGGCTCCTGTGCCGGAAAATGGATGGAGGGGTCGAGCCGGCCGCGGGGGACCGGCCGGCTCCGTGGGAATCTCAGGCCGCGTCGACGAGCACGAGTTCGGCATCCTCAAGCGCAGTGACGCTCACTTCGTCCATCGCGGTGATCGCGATGCCGTCGCGCGCCTTCGCCTCGACGTCCCCGACCCGCACCTTGCCGGTGGCAGGGACGAGGTAGAGATGGCGCCCGGCCGAGCGGGGGCGGTAGGTGACGCAGTCACCCGCCTTCACCGTCGCCCCCAGCACGCGGGCATCGGCGCGGATCGGCAGGGCCCCCTGAGCCTTGTCGCCGTCGCCTTCCATCCCGCTCGCAAGCGGAATGAAGGCGCCGCTGCGTTCGCCCCTGGGAAACTGCCGCGCGCCCCAGCCGGGTTCTCCCCCACGGGTGTCGGGGATAATCCAGATCTGGAACAGCGTCGTCTCGGTCTCTTCGAGGTTGTATTCGGAGTGGCGCACGCCGGTCCCGGCGCTCATCACCTGCACGTCGCCCGCTTCGGTGCGGCCTTCATTGCCCATCGAATCGCGGTGCGTGATCGCGCCTTTGCGGACATAGGTGATAATTTCCATGTCGTTGTGCGGGTGGGTGGGAAAGCCGGTCCCGGGGGCGATCGCGTCGTCGTTCCAGACACGCAAGGCTCCCCAGTGGACGCGCGCCGGGTCGTGATAGCCGGCGAAGGAAAAGTGGTGGTGTGCATCGAGCCAGCCGTGATTGGCCGCGCCGAGGCTTTCGAAGGGGCGCAGTTCGATCATTGCTCATTCTCCTGTTCGCGGCGGGCCCGGAGTGAGGGCTCGCCTGTTGGAACGGCAGATAGGGGGATCGGTTCAGACGGATAAGTGCGATAAAACTTGCAAAGATGTTCGGAGAAATCGAACATAGCCGCGATGAAGCTCGGCGAACCCAGTCTCGACCAGATCCGCATCTTTCTCGCCGTTGCCGAGGAAGGCAGCTTCGGCGGCGCAGCGCGGCGCATGGGGCGCGCCGTTTCGGCGATCAGCTATGGCATCGCGCAACTCGAAGCGCAGCTTGCCGTGACCCTGTTCGAACGCGAAGGTTCGCGCCGCCCGGTCCTGACCGAGGCGGGCAAGGGCCTGCTCGCCGAGGCGCGCGGCGTCGCCGACCGGGTCGATGCGCTGCTGGCAAAGACACAAAGCCTGCATGCGGGCCTTGAGTCCTCGGTCCGGCTGGTCATCGACGTGATGGTGCCGGGCGAAGTCACGGCGGGCGTGCTGCGCGAATTTCGCCGGATATTCCCGACTTCGGCGCTGACACTGAATATCGAGGGGCTGGGCGCGGTCGCGGCCTGCCTGCTGGACGAGGACGCGGACCTTGCCATCGGCGGCCCCGTCATCGGTGAACATCCCGCGCTCGAACGGCAGGCGGTGGGCGAGGTCGAACTGGTCCCCGTCGCTGCGCCCGATCACCCGCTCGCGGTGCTGTCGCGCGAAGGCCGCGCGGGGCCGGGCGAGAGCCGCGATCATCTGCAACTTGTCCTGGCAGACCGTTCGAAACTGACCGAGGGGCGCGAATTCTCCGTGCTGAGCCCGCTCACCTGGCGATTGGGCGATCTCGGCGCTAAGCACACGCTGCTGCTCGAAGGGCTGGGCTGGGGCAACATGCCGCGCGCGATGGTGGCGGGCGATCTCGAACGGGGGCGGCTGGTGGAACTCGATCTGCCCGAGCGGCCCGGCGCGCATTACCGGCTGAGCGCGCTGTGGCGGCGCAATGCCCGGCTGGGTCCGGCGACGAGCTGGCTGATCGATGCCTTCCGCGACCGGCTGGCGGAGAGCTAGGCGCTGCGCAGCCAGCGCCGCGCTTCGTCGGGTGCGTCGAAGAAATTGACCTCGACTCCGTCGGCGATGCGGCGATATTGCATGCGCACCAGCGGCGCGGAAGAGACGACGGCGAAGCGGGTCAGGCCGTTGTCACGCCCGGCAAGGATCGAATCCCTTATCACCTGCGCGGTCTCGCGGTCCTGCGGCACGAAGTCGCGCAGGTCGCCCAGCGCGCTGAATGGCGCGCGATCCCGCAGGAATGGCTTGGCCTTGCCCAGCAGCTCATCGAGGAAATCCTGCATGCTCGCCTTGGCCCACAGCCCGCTGATCGCGAAATGCAGTTCCGCGTGGTGCCGATCGACCGAGATCGAATGCGAGGGAGCAAGCGAGGCCATGGGGCCTGAACTAGCCTTGCCTGCGTAAATATATCGATAATCTGTGCGGCTTTTTCTTTACTTCTTGGGTCGTTTGACTTGCGGCTACGCCATGAGCGGCAAAGTCGATCAGTCCTTGCGAAGCCAGTCCAGCGCTTCGGCCATCTCGGTGAAATAGCCCATGTCGAGCGCGTTGCTGACCCGGCGCAGCTGCTGCATCTGGAGAACCGAGCTGTAGACGATCGCCATTTTCGTCACGCCCACCTTGGCCGAGATGTCCTGCGACATCTGCATCCGTTCGGCCACGTCGCGCGGCTGGACGCTGTATTGTCTCAGATCGCCGATCGCGCGAAAACCCTTGCGGTCCTCCATGAAAGGACCGGCCACGCGCCGCAATTCCTCGAAGAAGCGGTCGATCGCCTCGATCGTGAACAGGCCGGTCAGCGCATAATGCACTTCGCGCCGCGCATCGTCGCGGGTGACGGTGAAGGTGGGAGCCAGGCTGGCCATGTCCGCGCCCATAGCAAGTCGCGGTAAACGCCTCCTAAATCCGCGTGACCCAGCCATGGGGGTCGGGCGCGGTACCGCGCTGGATGCCGACCAGCCGTTCACGGATCTTCGTGGTGAGCTGCCCGGTTCCGCCTGCGCCGATCGTGAATTCGCCCTCGGGCGAGGCGACGGTGCCGACCGGTGTCACCACGGCAGCGGTGCCGCATGCCATCGTCTCGAGCAGGTCCCCGCTTTGCGCCTCGTCACGCCACTGGTCGAGCGAATAGGGCTCCTCGCGCACGTCGAGCCCCTCTTCGCGCAGCAGCTGGATGAGGCTGTCGCGGGTGATGCCGGGCAGGATCGTGCCGGTGAGCGGCGGGGTGATGACGCTGCCGTCGGCGCGCACGAAGAACAGGTTCATGCCGCCCAGCTCCTCGATCCACCTGTTCTCGACCGCATCCAGGAAGACGACCTGGTCGCAGCCGTGCTGGGTCGCCTGCGCCTGCGGCACGAGGCTGGCGGCATAGTTCCCGCCGGTCTTGGCCGCGCCCGTCCCGCCGGGCGCGGCGCGGACATAGCCTTGCGCAACCCAGATCTTCACCGGGGCGACGCCGCCCTTGAAATAGCTGCCCGCCGCCGACAGCAGGACGATGAACTTGTACTGTTTCGCCGGACGCACGCCGAGAAATGCTTCCGATGCGAACATGAAGGGGCGGATATAGATCGACCCGCCCTCGATCGGCGGGAGCCAGTCGGCATCGGCGGCGACGGCCTCGCGTACCGCGGCGAGAAAGGTTTCCTCGGCCATTTCGGGCATCGCCATGCGCCGCGCGCTGTCGTTGAAGCGCCGCGCATTGGCCTCTGGCCTGAACAGGGCGAGCCCGCCATCGGCATGGGCGAAGGCCTTCATGCCCTCGAAGATTTCCTGCGCGTAATGCAGCACGCTCGCCGCCGGATCGAGCGTCAGCGGCTCACGCGGGCCGATCGTCGCTGCCTGCCAGCCGCCGCGATCCTCGTCATAGTCGATCACGACCATATGGTCGGTGAAGATCTTGCCGAAACCGGGATCGGCGATGAGCTCGGCGCGCCGCTCGGCGGGCGTGGGCGAGGGGTGGGGGAGGCGGGTGAATTGCATGGCTTGCCGGTAATATGGCCCGGCGGGTTGGGCAATCCTTGTTTGCGCACGCCATCCGGCGTGCGATGTCGTCACGCCTTCGGCGCTGCGGGCGGGCGGTCGCCCCTGCGGCCCGCTGCGCGGGCCGGACCAGCGCCATACGCCAGCGCGGGAGAAGAATACATCCGCACAGAAGCGCTCATCGGCGTTCGTAGCCGCCGAAAGGGCGACGCCCGCCCGGATCGGCGATCGAAAGAAAAGAAATGAAAGGGGCGCTTCCAGCCCGTCGGTGGAAACGCCCCTTCATGGTCAGCGGCCAGGAAGTGCCGCTCACGAAGCCTCTAAGGGTTGTGTCTTACCGATAGTGCTCCGCGCGGAAACTTGCCGACCTCTCTGCTGAACCATGAGACATCGGATCACCTCCTTTCGCGCTAGATAGCCAAGACCCTGCCGTATCACCGGGGGCCGAGAACCGCGTTCGCCGCTGGCCTCGTCCCCATATGTGAATCATGCAAAAGGCGGCCGCAAGACTTGAAAAAATCTTTTCCCACGTCAGAATGGTTCGCCGTTGCATTGAGGCCTTATCAAGGCGTCCGGGGGAAATTCCGGGCGCCTTTTTTCTGCTACATGCGCGTGACTGCCGAATAGGTGTTCGCGCCTGTGGAAAAGCGCGAATCCATGCGTGCTTACCTGCAGTCCTCGATCACCCGGCTGACCTCGACCCAGGCGGGCAGGTAAAGCGATCTCTGGCCCTCGACCAGGACGGCGAAACGGCCCTTGGTGATCGCCATCGCGTCGAGCAACGAGTCGGAGGGCGCGAGGAAGGCGGCCAGCAATTCGCCCTGTCCGGCGACGGGCCGCGCTGCGATCGTGCGGGTGAGCGTTTCGGTGCGGATCGTCATCGCGCGCGCAGCCGTCTGGGCGCGCCCGGTGACATAGGCGAGCCCGACCTGTCCGTCGGCGCAGCGCAGGATGAAGCGCGCCTCGGAAATGCCGGTGCCGAACTGCGCCAACGTCTCGCCGGGCTCGCGCGCATAGTCCCAGTCGCCCGGCGTCTGCGGGGCATCGAGATAGTTCTCGTAGACCGGCCCGGAAGAGACCGGGGGCGAGGCAGGCTGCGGAGTCGGCGTCGGTGCAGGCGCAGGTGCAGTGCGGGGCGCCGCCGCTGGAGCGGGGGCCGGTGACTGCGACGGGGGCGGCGGCAGCGGCACGTCGGGCTCGGGAATGCAGGCGGCAAGGGCGAACGTCAGCGCCAGCGCGCCAATGGCGGTCAGATAGGTCGCTTTCATGCCCCCTCAATGCGCGCTAACGAATGAAGCGTCCATGACCAATCCGGCGAAATCCTCTCCAAAGGCGGCGAAACGGCGCGCCGACCACTTGCTGGTCGAACGTGGTCTGGCGGAAAGCCGTACCCGTGCGCAGGCGCTCATCATGGCGGGGGTCGTGTTCGCGGGCGAAGCGAAGGTGGACAAGCCCGGGCAGCAATTGCCCGCGGATGCCCCGCTAGAGGTGCGTGGGCGCGACCATCCCTGGGTCAGCCGCGGCGGGATCAAGCTCGACCATGCGCTCGCCCATTTCGGGATCGACGTGGCGGGCGCGGAGGCCATGGATATCGGATCGTCCACCGGCGGCTTTACCGATGTTCTCCTCACGCGCGGCGCGGCGCATGTCTTTGCCGTCGACAGCGGCACGAACCAGCTCGCCTGGAAATTGCGGCAGGACGATCGCGTCACCGTGCTCGAACAGACCAGCGCGCGGATTCTCACCCGCGATCAGATCGACCGCGAATGCGACCTCGTCGTGTGCGATGCGAGCTTCATCTCGCTTGCCAAGGTGCTTGAACGCCCGCTTGAACTCGCCGCACCGCGCTGCCGGGTGGTCGCCCTTATCAAGCCGCAATTCGAAGTCGCCCGCGAAGAAGTCGGCAAAGGCGGAGTGGTGCGCGATGCCCGCCTGCACGAACGGGTCTGCGGCGAAGTGCGCGACTGGCTCGAAGGGATCGGCTTTTCGGTCGAGGGTGTCGAGACAAGCCCGATCACCGGGCCGCAGGGCAATATCGAATTCCTGGTCAGCGCGCGGCGTGGCTGAAAGGGGTGCGGCTGAAAGGGCGAACGGCTGAAAAGGCGGCGCCCAATGAAAACGGCCGGCGGCAGAACGAACTGCCACCGGCCGCCTGATTTCGCGACCAGGGTCGCGCGAAGGGAGGATTACTCCGCTTCGGCCGCTTCTTCGGTCATTTCGCCTTCGACGGCTTCTTCGCCTTCGGCCATCATTTCTTCGCCTTCGGCCATCGCGTCTTCAGCCATCATTTCGCCTTCGGCCATCGCGTCTTCGGTGGTTTCCTCGACCGACATGGTGTCGGCTTCGGTTTCGGTGGCTTCGTCGGCCGGCTCGGCGCAGGCGGCGGTGAGAGCGAGGCCGCCGGCAACGGCGATCAGCGAGAAAAGGTTGGTGTTCTTCATTTTCGTGTTCCCCTAATCAGCCCCCTTGGGGGACCATGATCGGTCTTTGGAGCGCGAATGGGAATTTCCTGCCGTCTAGCGCCCCGAATCACGGCAAGAATGTGGCGTGATTAGCAGATCGAGCGGCCGACGCTAACGGATTAAACATATTTTTGCCCCATTTCGCCGCTCGAACGCCGATCAGCGCGCAATTTCGAGGCTTTCGGGACACGCCGAAACACGAGAGCGCGGCGCAATGCGCTCAAGATTGGCCTTGGCGCGAGGCTTGTGTATCGCCGGTGCGTCCGAAACTTAACGGGCGAATCGCTGGGGGCAGGGTCGGCGCGGCCGGGCAGGACGCCCGCTCGCCGGAACGCCCGGAAGGTCGGGAGACGTGATGCAGACACTCGCTTCCAAGGGTCAGTTGCGGGCAAGTTTCGTGCGCTGGGCCCTGTTCTTCGTGCCGCTGATCCTGCTGCTCGGATTCGTCTCGGGCGAATTCGGCGGTGCCGACACGCCTTGGTTCGCAGGGCTGGACAAGCCCGCCATCTTCCCGCCACCGGCCGTTTTCGGGATTGTGTGGGGCGTGCTCTACGTCATGATCGGGCTCGCCGGAGCCCTGGTGGCGAGCGCATGGGGAGCGCGCGGCCGGGCGATGGCGCTCGGTGCATTCGCGCTGCATTTCGTCGGCCCGCTGGCCTGGACGCCGGTCTTCTTCGGCCTGCAGGAGATGCAGATCGCGCTCTACGTGCTCGGCTATTCGGTGGTGAGTCTCTTGGTGGTGATCGTCCTTTACTGGCGAGTGCGCAGATTGGCCGGGATCATGCTGCTGCCCTATTTCGCCTGGGCGAGCTTTGCCACGGTGCTCAACTACCAGTTCATCGTCCAGAATCCCGGTGGCGGGGCTGCCGATCCCAATGGCGCGGTGGAACGCTTTGACCTGGGCGAGGAGTGATCGTCCTGCCTTCGGGATGAACCGGCCCTTCCCGAGATACGGGGCCGTCTGGACAAACGGGCGGAGCGCGACCAAATAGGACCCCATGCAGAGCCAGAATCCTATCATCGCCGATTTCGTCAAACTCGCCAACAGCGCGGCCGGGACCGTAGCCGGCATGAGCCGGGAGGCGCGCGACAGTGCGCGCGAACGCCTGCGCGAACGGCTGGGCGGCATCGACTTCGTGAGCCGCGAGGAATTCGATACGGTCAAGGCGATGGCGCAAAAGGCCCGCGAACAGGCCGACGCGCTCGAAGCCAAGGTCGCCGAACTCGAGGCGAAGCTTGCCAAGAAGTGACCCGCTGAGGCGCGCGTCATGCACCTGCGCGCCCCGGCCATCCTCGTCGCATCGCGCGCGCATGGCGAAACGGCCGCGATCGCGCGGCTGATGACCGAACAGTACGGCCTTGTCGCCGCCTATGTCGCGGGCGGGCGCGGGCGGCGGATGCGTCCGGTCGTCATCCCCGGAAACCGCGTCGCGCTCGAACTCAGCGCGAAATCCGACACCCAGCTTCCCTTTGCCCGGCTCGAGCTCGAGGAAAGCCGCGCGCCGTGGATGACCGAGCCGCTGCCTGCCGCCGCGATCCAGTGGGCCTGCACGCTCACCGCCTCGGCGCTGCCCGAACGCAATCCCTATCCCACGCTCCATTCGGCGCTCGACGCGCTGCTCGCCGCGATCTGCCATGCGCCTTCGGCGCGCGGCTGGCTCGGCGCGATGGTCGGGTACGAGGCGCTGCTGCTGCGCGAGATGGGCTATGGCGCGCCGCTCGGCGACAGCGCCCCGCCGCTCGATGCGCCGCTTGCCGACCAGTTCGAGGCGTTCCGCGTGCTGCACCGGCCAATGGGCCGCCATGCCCTTGCAGGAGCGGCGGGCGATGGTATGGCCGCGCGCGTGCTGCTGGGCGAACGGCTCGCCCGGATGATGGAGTGAGGGGCTGGTCATGAAGATTGCGGTTCTGCCCGGCGACGGGATCGGTCCCGAAGTGACGCGCGAAGCGGTAAAGGTGCTCGAAAGCCTCGATCTGCCGCATCTCGCCTTGTCCGAGGGCGATGTCGGCGGCGCGGCCTACAGGCGCCACGGCGTGCCCCTTCCTCCTGAGACGCTGGAAATGGCGCATCACGCCGATGCGGTCCTGTTCGGCGCGGTCGGCGATCCCGCCTGCGACGATCTGGAACGCCATTTGCGCCCCGAACAGGCGATCCTCGGCCTCAGAAAGGAACTGGGCCTGTTCGCGAACCTGCGCCCGGCGCGGGTGTTCGAGGGGCTCGAACATCTCTCCCCGCTGCGCCCCGAGATCGCCCGCACTCTCGACATGCTGATCGTGCGCGAGCTTACGGGGGACGTCTATTTCGGGAAGAAGGGCGAGCGCACGACCGAGGACGGGGAGCGCGAGGGCTGGGACGAGATGGCCTATTCCGCCCCCGAAATCCGGCGCATCGCCCATGTCGCCTTTCGCGCCGCGAAGGCCATGGGGGCAGGGCTGACCAGCGTCGACAAGGCGAACGTGCTCGAAACCAGCCAGGTCTGGCGTGACACGGTAACCGAGGTGGCGCACGGATATCGCGAAGTCGCGCTATCCCACATGTATGTCGACAACGCGGCGATGCAGGTGATCGCGAATCCCGCGCAGTTCCGGGTGATGCTCACCGGCAATCTGTTCGGCGACATCCTGTCGGACCTCGCCAGCGCGGCCGTCGGTTCGATCGGGCTGCTGCCCAGCGCCTCGCTGGGCGAACGGCAGACCGGATACGGAACCTTCGGCCTTTACGAACCGATCCACGGCAGCGCGCCCGATATCGCAGGCGAGGGCAAGGCGAACCCGACCGCGACGATCCTGTCGGCGGCGATGATGCTGCGCCATTCCTTCGGCCGAGAGGACGAGGCTGCGCGGATCGAGCGCGCCGTTGCGAAGGCACTGACCGACGGGATTCGCGGCGGCGACCTCGGCGGCGATCACGGGACCGAGGCGATCGGCGCGGCGGTGCGCGAGCGGCTCTGACGCCGGGCGCGGGCCATGCTCGAGCTGGCGATCATCCTTCCGACGCTCAACGAGCGCGGCAACCTTGCCTCGCTGGTCGAGCGGATCGATGGCGCGTTGGGGCCGATGCTGGGGGATGGGGGCTGGGAAGTCCTGATAGTCGACGACGACAGCCGGGACGGCACGGCGGACGAGGCGCGCGCGCTGGCGCTAACGGACCGGCGCGTGCGGGTGATCCAGCGGATCGGGCGGCGCGGCCTCGCCAGCGCGGCGATGGAGGGTTTCTGCGCCACCGCCGCTCCCTTCGCCGCCGTGATGGACGCCGATCACCAGCACGATCCGGCGCTGCTGCCGAAAATGCTCGCCGCGCTGAAAGCCGGGGAGGCGGAGGTCTGCGTCGCCAGCCGCTTTGCCGAAGGGGCGAGCACGGCGAACTGGGCCGATCCGGAACGCGAAAAGCTCTCCGGCCTTGCCAACCGCGTCGCGCGCGCGCTGACGGGCGTCGATTTGACCGATCCGATGAGCGGCTATTTCATGCTCCCGACCGCGACCGCGCGCGCCATGGTCCCGTGCCTTTCGGGGATCGGCTTCAAGATCCTGCTCGATCTCCTCGCCACATCGGACCGGCCCTTGCGCGTGAAGGAATTCCCGCTCGATTTCGCCGCACGGCGCGAAGGCACTAGCAAACTGGACCGCGCGATCCTGTTCGATTTTCTCGCCGGGCTCTATGACCGGACGATGGGCCGCCTCGTCCCCACCCGTTTCGCCCTGTTCGGCACGGTCGGCGCGCTGGGCGTGATTGTTCATTTCGCGGTGCTTTCTGCGCTGCTCCTCGTGTTCGAGGAAGGCTTTACTCTCGCGCAGGGCGCGGCGGTGCTGGTGGCGATGAGCTTCAATTTCTGGCTCAACAATTACCTTACCTATCGCGACCAGCGGCTGAAGGGCTGGGGCGCGGTGCTGCGCGGCTGGCTGGGTTTCTGCGGAACTTGCGCGATCGGCGGCTTCGCCAACGTGGCGGTGGCGACCTTGCTCGAATCGCAGGGGCTGTTCTGGGCGTTCGCTGCGCTGGCCGGGATCCTGGTCGGGTCGGTCTGGAACTATGCGCTCTCCAGCCGCTTTGTCTGGGGTCGGTTCTAGCGCCAGCCCGAAATCCAGGTCCAGTCGGCAAAGCTCATCGGCCCGTCCAATGGCGCGGCGGAGAGGACTTTCCAGAACAGCGCGAAGAAAAGCGCGCTCCCCAGCGGCACCGCCCAGCCGAGCCAGCGCAGCCGCTCCACCTGGCGCAGGTTCGACAGCGCCAGCGCGAGCGCGGCCAGCAGGAACACGCTTGGCATCATGTAGTGGTAATAGAACTGCACCGGCTTGGGCGCGATCACCCACAGGCCGAGGCTCGCGGCATAGCCGATCACCGCCGCGACCTTGGCCCATTCGCGCCGCCACAATCCGGTCACCATGCACCACACCAGCGCGAACAGGCCAAGGAGCATGGTCAGCGGGTTGCCGATTAGCAGCACCCCGCGCTGCGCCCCGTCGGCGAATTCGTAGAGATACCAGATGCCGCGCGTGTTCGTGACCCATTGGGCCCAGGTGCTCTGATAATTGTGAGGGGCCATGACCGAGCGCTGCAGGTCGAGAATCTCGCGGTGGAATTCGACCAGGCCGAAGGGAAACAGCTCTCCTGCAAACGGCGATGGGCGCACGGGCGTGCCCATCCAGTAGCCCGGCAGGAAGGTGAGCGCATAGACCGCAAGCGGGACGAGGCCGAGCCACGCGAACGCCTCGATCAGGTTCACGCCCGGCACCGGGATGCCCCGGCGGCTCATCAGCAGGCGGCGCCGCCCGGCAGAAAGGCGCGCGGCGAAGAAGGCGAGGCCGGGCAGCATGGCCAGGGAAATCGCGTTCCATTTCGCCCCGAGCGCGCAGCCGATCGCCACGCCGCAAAGCGCGAGCCGCCAGCGGCCGGTCTCCGGCTCGCGGATGGCGGCGGCAAAGGCCCACGCGGCAAGCGCGAGGAAAGCGGTCATGAAGATATCGAGCATGGCGATGCGCGACTGGACGAAGAGGTGAAAGCCGCTCGCCAGCAATACGCCAAAGGCGATGGTGGCATAGCGGTCCATGCTCGCATGCCACATCGCCCGCATGCTCGCCGCCACCACGAGCGTGCCCGCGACAAGCGGCGTGATCCGCCAGCCGAGCGGCCCGTCGCCGAAAACCGCGATGCCGAGAGCGATCAGCTCCTTGCCGAGCAGCGGATGCTCGCGGTTGAGATATGGTCCGCCTTCGAGCAGCGCCCGGGCAGCGGGAAGATAATGCACCTCGTCGAAATAGGGCGCGGAAGGGACGGTCAGCCGGATGCTCGCCAGCGCGGCGAATACGAGCGGGAGTGCGAGGCACCAGCCCCACGGATCGCGCGCATGTTCGGGCGGGCCGCCATGATCGACAGGATGACGCTCGGGCGGGAGAGCGACAGGCGGGGCGGCGACCTCATGCATGGCTGAGGCCGGGCTTACGAAAGCGCCGCCCGCCCCGCAAGCCGGATTGCCGGCCGGGTTCAGGCGGAGGGCGAAGCCGCCTCGGGCGCGCCGCGCGCTTCGAGCCAGAACAGCCGTGCGCACAGGGCGAGCAGGCCGATGCTCGCCGTCGCAACGACCAACAGCCCCCAGAGCGGCAGGTTCATGCCCGCCGCCCGTGCCCGCGGGGCGATGAGGACGAGCGCGATCGTGACCGCGATAAGCAGGTCCCACCAGACCTGCACGCCCCACAGATTGGCAGTGTGGTTCTCCCAGACCGGCAACACCCCCTCGCTCGCGAGGACGACAGCGGTGAATGCCGCGAAACCCGCGGAAAGGGCGGCGGCGAGATGCGCGTTGGCGCGCGCCTGCGGGCGGGCGAGGACAAACCCGATTGCGATCAGCGCCCCGGCGAGGCCGGCGAGGAACAGGATGACTTGCGGCGTGATTTCGAGGGGCATTGCGGGGGTCTTTCCAGTCTTGGTGTAGCGATTGCTACGCAGGCTTGTAGCGCAATGTAGCGGACGCTACAAGAGCGGCATGAGAAAAACGCCGATGTCCCGTGAGACGCTGCTACCGAGGCTTGCCGCCCATGTGCTCGAACACGGCCTTGCGGGCGCGAGCCTGCGCCCGCTCGCGCGCGCGGCAGGGACGAGCGACCGGATGCTGATCTATCATTTCGGGAGCAAGGCCGAACTCGTGGCCGACCTGCTCGCCTTCCTCGCGGAGCGTTATGCCGCGGCGTTGGACGGTGCCATGGGCGATACGCCCGCGGCCACCCGGCAGGAAGTCGCCGCGCGTATCCTCGCCCGGGCGCGCGAGGAGGCGATGCAGCCCTTCATGGCGCTGTGGTGGGAAATCGTCGCGGGTGCGGCGCGCGACCTTCCCGGCTACCGCGAGGCGGCGGGCGCGGTGATGGACCGCATGCTCCAATGGCTCGAGAGGCAGATGCCGGCAGGCGATCCCGATCCCGAAGGCGGCGCGCGCTATCTCCTTACCCTGATCGAGGGGGCGATGATGCTCGCGGCTGTCGGACGCCCGGGTTTCGCGCGCGAGGGGCTCAATGCGAGCGGCCTGTGACACCTGCCTGCAAGCCGCGCTTGTAAGCGACCCTGCCACCGCCTAATCGCTTGCCCCCATGAAGAAGACGACCGGAATGGACCGCAAGGTCACGCAGAAATGGCGCCCCGCTACGCAGGCCGTGCGCGGGGGCACGTGGCGCAGCGATCATGGCGAGACGAGCGAGGCGATGTTCCTCACCTCGGGCTATTCCTACGACGATGCCCAGACCGTCGCCGACCGGTTTGCGGGCGAGGCCGAGGGCATGACCTATTCGCGCCTCCAGAACCCGACCGTCGCCATGCTGGAGGAACGCATTGCCCTGATCGAGGGCGCGGAAAGCTGCCGCGCGCAGGCGAGCGGGATGGCGGCGATGACCGCGGCGCTTTTGTGCCAGCTTTCCACCGGCGACCACTGTGTCTCCGCGCGCGCCGCGTTCGGTTCGTGCCGCTGGCTGGTAGACAATCTCCTGCCGCGTTTCGGGATCGAGACGACGGTGATCGACAGCGCCGACAATGCCGCATGGGAAGCCGCGATCCGGCCCAACACCAAGGTGTTCTTCTTCGAAACGCCCGCCAATCCCACGCTCGACATCGTCGATCTGCAATTCGTCTGCGACCTTGCCCGCTCGCGCGGGATCACGACCGTGGTGGACAACGCCTTTGCCACGCCAGTGCTCCAGCGCCCGATGGAATTCGGCGCGGACGTGGTGGCTTACAGCGCGACCAAGATGATGGACGGGCAGGGCAGGGTGCTAGCGGGCGCGATCTGTTCCTCGAAGCAGTGGATCGACGAGGTCCTCATGCCCTTCCAGCGCAACACCGGCCCGGCGCTTTCGGCCTTCAATGCGTGGGTTGTCCTCAAGGGCCTCGAGACGCTGGACCTGCGCGCCCATCGCCAGAGCGCGAACGCGGTCGCTCTTGGCCGTTTCATGGAGGAACGGATCGAGGCGGCGGACGGGCAAATGCTCCACCCCGGCCTGTCGAGCCACCCGCGCCACAAGCTGGCGATGCAGCAGATGGACGCGACAGGACCGATATTCGCATTCGACGTGGGCACCCGGGAAAGGGCCTTCGCGCTGCTCGACGCGCTCGAACTGATCGATATCTCGAACAATATCGGCGATGCGAAGACGCTGATGTGCCACCCGGCCTCGACCACCCACGCGAACATGGGCGATGAGGCGCGCGGAGAGATGGGCGTCACCGACGGTCTCATCCGGATCAATGTCGGGCTGGAGGATATCGCCGACCTTACCGAGGACATTGACCGCGCGCTCGCCGCCGCAGGGATCTGACACGCCAATGCAAAGGGCCGGGCCTTCCGCTTGTGCCTCGGTTAAGAGAGCGAAAGGCCCGGCCCGTGCACATGACGGCTGCCCGAAGGCAGGACCGCTCGGAAACGACCTGTCAGGGACCGTGCCGGTAAAGGCCTTGAGGTCCCCGAAGACCTGACCCTTTTGGCCCCCGTGCCCTAAGAAAACCCGCAGGATTTCGGGTAACGCTGCATCAACCACGTTTCCGCAAGGGGTGGGCGCGGTTGTGCGACGCAGCATATTTCGTTAAAGGTCCGGCTCACATTCACGTGCCCGATCATGCGAACGGGCCCAGGCATCCCGGAAATCCCGTCAATGACTCCAGACCGCTCCTCCGCGGCCACCTTCCGCCGCGACTGGCAAAAGGATTGGTTCGCCCAGCCCCGCGCCGACATGCTCGCCGGCATCGTCGTCGCGCTCGCTCTCATACCCGAGGCGATCGGATTTGCCCTGATCGCGGGCGTCGACCCCAGCGTCGGGCTCTACGCCTCGGTCGTGATCGCCATGGTGATCGCGTTCACCGGCGGTCGGCCCGGCATGATCTCGGCGGCGACCGCGGCGGTCGCGGTGGTGGTGATCCCGCTGGTGCGCGAATACGGGGTCGAATATCTCTTTGCCGCGACGATCCTGATGGGCGTGTTCCAGGCGATCGCGGCGGTGCTGCGGCTTGACCTGCTGATGCAATTCGTCAGCCGCTCGGTCATCACCGGCTTCGTCAACGCGCTCGCCATTCTCATCTTCATGGCGCAGATCCCGCAGCTCACCGGCGTCGGGGTCGAGACCTATGTCATGGTCGCGGCAGGCCTTGCGATCATCTACCTCTTCCCGCGCGTGACCAAGGCGGTGCCGAGCCCGCTGGTCGCGATCCTGCTGCTGACGGGCGCGGCGATCTGGTGGGGCCTTCCGGTCAACACGGTGGCAGGCGAGGGCGAATTGCCCGACGGCCTGCCGTTCTTCCGCCTGCCCGACGTGCCGCTGACGATGGAAACCTTGCGCATCATCGCGCCTTATTCCGCCACCATGGCCGCCGTGGGACTGCTCGAAAGCCTGCTGACCGCGCAGATCGTCGACGACATGACCCACACCGACAGCGACAAGCGCCGCGAATGCGCCGGACAGGGCGGGGCGAATGTCCTCGCAGCGGTGTTCGGCGGGATGGGCGGCTGCGCGATGATCGGGCAGTCGGTGATCAATGTCGCGAGCGGCGGGCGCGGGCGGCTGTCGACCTTTACGGCAGGAGCGTTCCTGCTGTTCCTGCTCACAGTGCTCGGGGACTGGGTCGGGCAGGTGCCGATGCCGGCCCTCGTCGCGGTGATGATCATGGTGTCGATCGGGACGTTCTCTTGGAACTCGATCCCCAACCTCAGGCGCCACCCACCGACTTCGAGCGCGGTGATGATCGCGACCGTCGTTGTCGTGGTGTGGACCCATGACCTTGCCCTGGGCGTGCTGACGGGCGTGCTGCTGTCGGGCATCTTCTTTGCAGGCAAGGTGCGCAACCTGTTCGATGTCGAACGCATTCGCCGGCCCCATTCGGCGGTCTATGTCGTCACGGGCGAGATCTTCTTTGCCAGCGTCGACAAGTTCATCGAGAAGCTCGGCCCCGAAAGCGCTTACGAGGACGCGGCGCACAACGTCGTGATCGACGTGTCCAAGGCGCATTTCTGGGACATCTCGGCGATCGGCGCGCTCGAAAAGGTGGTCGAGAGGATGCGCCGCAACGGGCGGCACACTCGGGTCGTCGGATTGAACCAGGCGAGCGCGGACCTGTTCGACAGGTTCGCGCTGGAGGACCGGACGGGTCTCGAACTCGGACTGGCCCCGCACTGATTTTTGCGCAGCCCATCCGGGCTGCGACATCCTCGCTCCCCGGTGCGCTGCGGGCGGCCGCTTGACGCTGCGGCGCTGCGCGCCGGGGACTGTTGCCGCGGCGGACCGGACGTGCAATCGCTCGCACTGCAATTGGATGGAGCCGCCGCATGAGCAAGAGCGTCGAACTGGTCTTCGATTTCGTCAGCCCCAACGCCTATCTCGTCTGGTGGCCGCTGCGTGAAATCTGCGCCCGCTGCGATGCCGAACTGGTCGTCGCGCCCGTGTTCCTCGCGGGCATGCACCGCATCACGGGCAATGCCCCGCCGATGATCCGCGACAAGGACGTGAGGGGCAAGAACGAATACGCCCAGCTCGAAATGGACCGCTTCATCGCGAAGCACGGCCTCACGCAGTACCGCCTGCACCCGCAATTCCCGTTCAATTCGATCACGCTGCAACGCATGCTTGTGGCCGCCTGCGAGGACGGGCGCGGAGTGCAGTTCGCCGAGGGTCTGCTTCGCCCGATCTGGGAGGACGGCATTGACGTTACCGACCCGCAGGCGCTCGGGCAGGCGATCGCGGCGGCGGGGTTCGATCCGCAGGCGCTGCTGGCCCACGCTCAGGACGAGGCGGTGAAGGCGAAACTCGCCGCAAACACCGATCAGATGGTCGAACGCGGCGCTTTCGGCATTCCGACCATGTTCGTGGGACCCAAAGGCGGCAGGACCGAAATGTTCTTCGGCAAGGAACGGCTGGATCAGGTCGAGGACGAGCTGGCGATGGGGTGAACACGCTGCCGTTGCACCGGGACCGGATCGGTCGAAGTCGGCAATGGTCCCTTAGTTGACCCGATCATGCTGATGTGCTTGATTTTCTGTTCTTGACGCCGATGTCGCAGGTCAAGACCGAGCACGGGGCAGGTCTTTCGGGGATGCAGTACTTTCTGATTGATTTCCTGTCGCGTTTCAACGCGGCTGGCGGGCGGGACGAAAAATGGCGCTGCCTCGTCGATACCTATGCCGCATTGGGCTTCAACGTCGTCAACTATACGGTGTTTCCCAACACCGATGATTACGACGCCCCGGTCTTCATTGAGAACTTTCGCAATGGTTGGAGCGAACATTACGCTGCGCAGGATTATGGCAGCGTTGACGCGCTGATACCTCACGTCCTCACGAGCAACCTGCCAGCCCTGATGTACGGCGTGGATGAACGCCAGCCGCTTTTCTGGTGCGAAAAGGGAAGGCAACTGATCGCCGAGGCCAAGGATGCAGGCATGGAGCGGGCGATCGGTTTTTCCCACCGCAATGCCGATGGCGTCATCGACGGGGGCGTGGCTCTTGGTAGCGATATGCTTTCGGCCAAGGATTTCGCTTTGACGGTGCAGGAAAAGCTGCCGCTGCTCTACACGATCTATTCGATCGCCTATAACGAACTGCATCCCGAACTAAGGCAGGTGTCGGCGCGCGAAGCGGTGAACCTTTCTGCGCGCCAGCACGATATTCTGATGGGGCTCTGGGATGGGCTGCCCAACAAGCAGATCGCCGAACGGCTCGGCGTGACGGAAGTGACCGTGTCGTTCCATCTCAGGCAATTGCGCGAAAAGCTGGGTTGCCGGCTCAATCGGGAAATCATCCCGAGGGCATATCGCTGCGGTTTGCTCGGCAATCCGGCGCGGGGCTGACCCGCATCGAACGGTCGGCGAGCTTTATCTTTTTATAGGTTAGGCGGCGCACCGGGCGTCTCTAGACCTCTCGCGGGGGCCGGTTTCCCGGTCTCCGGAACAGGGTCTGGAGGCAAGATGACTAGGATTATCAATTCATTCGTGCTGCTCGCGGCGACGAGTGTCCTTGGCGGATGCGGCGCATTGGGCGGAGCGTGTTCGGGAGTGGAACTGTCGACGGAGCCTTCGCGGTTCGGTCGGACCTCGGTCACTGTGCGCAACACGTCGAACGAAGCAAAACTGGTGACGCTCGCCATCGTCGACAGCGGCGGCTCCGAACTTCAGTCCCTGCCGGTGAGGGTGGACTCCAAGGATATCTTCCAGAGGGACCTGATCGGCGTGCAGGACGGCGCGTCGATCGAGATGATTGAATGCGAATAGGGGCAAGGCCAGTCACGAAAGACGGAACACGCGGCTCACGAGGAAAAGGAATTGAATATGCATAAGCGCCTTTTCAGGGCCGCGATACCTGTCTGCGTTCTCGCCGCTGCGCTCACCGCCTGCGGCAATCCTGCGTCGGAACTCGAGGGCAAATGGGTCAGCGCCTCGATGCGCGATGCGTTGGGGTGCGGGATGGGCCGGGCCATCATCATCGACGGAGACCGGGTTCTCTTCGGGGTCGGCGGATACTTGATGAAGGAGTTCGACAATCTCGAAGGCGAGGTTCTCGACAACGGGCACGTGGTGTTGAAATCCGATACGGCGAAATTCGAAATCGCTCCGGGTGAGGAAGACGGCCAGATGACCCTTATCACCGGACCCTTCGTCCCCGAGCATTTCACCACCCGGCTGCCCCAGAAACTCGCTCGTTGCTGACGCAGAGCGGGCGTTGCGCAAATGTCGCAGTTTCCCGCATAGCGGCACTGAGGTTCGATCATTCCGGCTCCCCGAAGGATACAACGGGGAATAGCGACGTTGCCCCCTTGTGGGGACGACGGGAATCGTTACCTTGGAGCCACTATGAAAGAGCTGTTCCAACACGCTGCCGTAACCGACGGGGTCACCGTCCGGGTCGCCGTCAACTTCCTGCCGGAGCAATCGCATCCGGAGGCGGGCAAGTGGTTCTGGGTCTATCACATCCGGATCGAGAACGGCTCGCACGAAACGCTGCAGCTGCGCACGCGCCACTGGCGCATCACCGATGCGCGCGGCATGGTGAACCATGTCGACGGCGAAGGGGTGGTCGGCGAACAGCCCGTCCTCTCGCCCGGCGAAAGCCACGATTACGTCTCGGGCTGCCCGCTGACGACTCCGCACGGATCGATGGAGGGCTTCTACACCTTCGCCAAGGGCGACGGTTCGCCGCTCGAGGTGCGCATCCCGTTCTTCCCGCTCGCCGCGCCCGAAACGGCGGACGGACGCTCCTCGGCCTGATCGCCGGGGCGAGCGGAGCGCTTGCCCAAGGCCGGTGCGCTGGCTAGGCGCTGAACCGTCGTGAAGCGCACCCATCTCCCCTTGAATGCCCTGCGCGTGTTCGACGCGGCGGCGCGGCATCTGTCGTTCACCCGCGCGGCGGACGAACTCGCCGTCACGCCCGCCGCCGTCGGCCAGCAGATCCGCGCGCTCGAGGACCATCTCGGCGTCGTCCTGTTCCGCCGCACTTCCAAGGGGCTCGAACTCACGCCCGAGGGCGCGGCCGGGCTCGATCCCCTGCGCGAAGGATTCCTGCGATTCGAGGAGAGCGTGCAGGCGATGCAGGCCGGGCAGGCATCAGACCGCTACACCATCGCCGCGCCGCGCGAATTCTATTCGGTCTGGCTCGCCGCGCGCCTCGGCCAGTTCCAGGCCGGACGGCCCGGCATCCAGTACATCCTGGCAGGCAGCGAGGAGACCGATTTCACCGAGGCCAATCTCGATCTCGCCGTCCGCCTGATCGACGGGCCGGGCGATCTCGAAGGCGTGCAACTGACCGCGGCGAGGCGCGTGACCGTCGCCGCCCCCCAGGCCCGGGATGCATGGATCGACTGGCCGGGCGCAGCCCTGCCCGATGGCGTTTCGCCCTGCATCCGTGCCGCAAATCCGGGCCAGGCGCTCTCCAGCGTGCTCGCGGGCATGGGCCGCACGGTCCTCCCGCTCGCGCTTGCCGAAGATGCGATCGGCGATGGCAGGCTCGAAGCTCTCGGTGATCCCGAAGACAGTCGCCGCGCCTACTGGCTGGTCGCCCCGCTGCCGCAATGGCGCCAGAAGAAGGTCCGCGCTCTCGTCGAATTTCTGACGGCGTGATCCGCCCGATGCGCACAGTCACCGAAATCGAAACGCCCCGCTTTCGCATGCGGCCCCTGCGCCGCACGGACCTTGGCGCGCTCTATCCGACGATGTCCGACCCCGATCTTGCGCGCTATCTCACGCGGCCCGCCTTCACCTCGCATACAGAGCTGTGGCAATGGCTCGCAGCCCCCGACTGGCCGGGGCGCACCTGGATCGCCGAGGACCGGGAGAGCGGTGCGGTCGCCGGGCGCTTTACCGCGGTCCCCGCAGGCCAGGACGGCGTCGAGGAGATCGGCTATATCGTGTGCATCGATCGCCAGGGCGAAGGCGTCGCGCGCGAATGCGCCGCGGCGCTGGTGCGTCACCTGATCCTCGCCCCTCGCGAGGAAGGCGGCGGTGCGCGCAAGGTCATCGCCGAGGTCGACACTCGCAACGTGCCTTCGATCCGCCTGCTCGAGACGCTCGGCTTCACGCGCGAGGCGCATCTTCGCGAATACGAGGAAACCCATGCGGGCATGTGCGATGTCTATCTATACGGACTTCTCGTAGGCGAAGTGGGCGCGGTCCCTGTGGACATCGCCCCGCCTCCCGCCGCCTGATCGGGCAGGGCCGCCGGATCGCGCGTCAGCCGCTCGATCGCGAGATCGACCGCCCGTGCGCCCCAGACATTGAGCGCGATGTCGGAACGCAGGCGCTCCGCGTTGGCGCGCGCATAGGCCGGGTCCTCGAGCGCGCGGTGCAGCATCGTTACCGTCTCGATCTCACGTCCCTCCGCGGCGGGCTTGAACGGGCGGGCGGCGAGCATCCTTGCGGCCATGAGATCGTTCGTGGCGAGCGCCGCGACGAGCATGTAGAGGTGCTGGAGGGCATCGGGTGCCGGGATCGATGCGATCATAGCGCGCAGTTCCGGACCGGTCAGGCCGATCTCGTCCCGATAGGTCGGGCAACTCGCCGCCTCCGCATCGATCGCCGCGCGCAGTGCGGGATAATTGGCTGCCCGTTCGTAGGCGATCCGCATGTTGCCGCGTGCCGCCTCGCAATCGTCCTGGGCCAGCAGGACCTTGGCCGCCACGACATTGGCGAAGGAATTGAACGGATCCTTGTCGAGTGCGAGCTGGAGATCGCGCCACGCTTCGCCAGACGCGAGGATCGGTTTTCCCTCGAGACGGTCGGCCTGATAGGCGGCAAATGCGCGGCGGGCCCTGAAATAGGGGGTATATTCGTTGTTCGGGTACCGATCGATACAGCGGTCGACCATGTCGGCGACTGCGCTTCCGTCGGCTCGGAGGTTTTCGATCGTTATGAAACAGGCAAATCCGCTGTCGAGTGAGTTTCCGAAAATCTCGTGGCGATCCTGCGCGATTTCGCCGGTCGGAGAGGTGAGGTGGGTGAGAGCGGCGCGGATCTCCTCGGCGAAAGCTTCGCGACGGACCGAATCGTGCTCGATCAGCTGGTTGAACAGCATATCGCCCTTCGCATCGCCGAAACCGAGGAAGAGCTGCAATTGGTCCCCCGGTTCATGAACGAAGGTCAGGGAGAGGATGTAATCGGCCTCTGCCGCCTCGGCAGCGGTCCGCGTGTTCGAGACGAGCGAATAGGCGAGCAGGATCTCTGACAGCCGCACCGCGAACTCCGCGGTGTCGCGATCGGCGCTGCCATTGCCTGCGAGCCCGGTTATGTCGGTGCGCAGCGCGACGGTAGGCTTTTCGAGATCGGCAGGGCGCAGCCCTTTTTCCGCTCCCGGTATGCTCCAGGCGAACAGCCCCGCGACGAGCAGGGCGATGGCGACGATCGGAACGGTCACGAAGGCGCGGCTTCGCTGACGTGTGCTTGCCGCGCTGTCGTCCGCTCGCAGGCTGGTCGGTGTCGAGCGGGGTTGTGTGGGGCTGGCCGGTGGCTCCGCGTCCGCCATCTCGAAACTGCTCTGCGCGCTTTCCGGGACCCGGCTATCTTCGTGTTCGGTCTGCGGGGCGTAGCCGGGAGCGGGCGCGGGCGGAACGGGGCGCTCATAGGGAGCGAGCGTGATCTCGTACTGCCCGTACTCGATCATCAGCCGGTGGCCGTGATGCGGTTGCGTGCGGAAATAGTAATTGTCGAGACTGGCGCGCAGGCGCGAAACCTGCACGCGCGGATAACTGTCATTGACGAGGTCGAAGTCCTCAGGCTTTCCGAGCGCGTCGACCGCAATTTCGTATTGCGTCGGCGACGCGCCGCCAGAGATCGCGCGTTCCACCAGGTAGCGCAGCAATTTCGCCTGAGTCGGGGAGCGCTTGAAGATCACGTCGCTGAGAACGTAGTCAGCCTCCCGGCGTAAATGGTCGCCGAAGGTCACTTTGAAATTCCAGAACTAATCACGAAAGCCGCCTGACCGGTTAACAAACCGTTAGCATTTGACGAAACGCTTTCATGTCGCCCTAGGCATTCTGCGGCTCTGCAATGCGTAACGTTACATATACGGTGTGTTACTCGTTTGACCAAGATTAAAACTGCATAAAGGTGGAATGAAGCGGTCGCTGGCTTCCATCGTCACCATATGCATCGCAACCCTTGTCTGCGTGAGGGCCGATGCGAACGAGGGCGAGGCTGGCCGAACGGTTACGAACGGGAATTCCAAGCATCCGTCCGTGACCGGGACCACGACCGTTTCTGCGCGGGTTCTTCCGGGCGAGCGGCTGAACTGGTCCTCGGCCCCGCCCGGAAGGCCCTATGCGCTCGAGACCTCGGGTCGCGCCGACGTCTCTCATTCACGGGTGACACGTCGTTCCGAAAGGAATGGCGATCGGGAGGTGACGTTCTATGTCGATTTCGCATGATGTGCATCGCGGCGAACCGTTCGCTTACGACGATCCACTGGGCAATGCCGCCTTCGACGAGCCGGTGCCCGGCCATGCCGAGCCGTCCGGAGCGGGCGACGCGGTCCTGCCCGACGATGCACCGGCCCGGGTCGACGACCGGATCGACGCCCGGATCGACGACCGCCGTTCCGACCGCCGGGTCGTATCCGCGTTCCGCCCGGGCTGCGTCCTTGTCGAGGGACGCATGCTGCTCGGCCTCATCCGCAACCTGTCGGCGGGCGGCGTCATGATCGAACTCGAAGAGGGGATCGAGCCCGGCACGCGCGTGCGCTATTTCTGGGACGAAACCAACATCATCGACGCCGTCGTCGCCTGGTCCGAAGGCCGCTCGCACGGGCTCGACAATGCCGAGGCCGCGCGCCCCTTCGACAATCCCTTTCCCTACCGTTCGGTCCGCGTCCCCTGCGCCATGCGCGCTGAGATCTTCGCGAACGGCCTGTGCCACCATGCCGCGCTCGAAAACCTGTCGCTGGGCGGCATGCGGGTGAGCGGGTTCCGCGCCCCGCGCGGCGCGCTGCTCACCGTGGGGCTAGGCGAGGTCGAGCTGGCCAATGCGAGCGTGCGCTGGTGCCGCGGCGATGAGACGGGAATCCGTTTCGAACGCCCGCTCACCCGCGCCCAGCTTGCCAGCATCCTCACCGGCATGGGCGTGGGAATGGGCGGGGGCGCGGACGTGCCCGAAAACGACGCGGCCTAGCACCCTTCGCCTTTCGCATCGCGCGCAAGGTCGATCCTCATCGCGCGCACCTTGGCATCGATCGCCTCGCGCACCCGGGCAAGGTTCGCCGGGTCGTTCGCCCGCGCGCGGGCTTCTTCCTCGATCTCGCGGCGGATGCGTTCATAGACCGGGTGTCCGGGCGCGATATGCGCCTCGGGTGCATAGCGGTCCGCCAGCCGCGTCCTGAGGAAGAACATCACGAGCGCATCGTTATGACGCCGCTCGTATCCGATCACCTCGCCCTGATAGACGATCGGCTTCTCCTCCCCCCGCAGCGCGCGGGCGAAGGCCGAATCCTCCAGCCGCGTCATCGCCCAGTCG
>JGI12109J20283_10283173_pt1 | contig 31055 bp, 30 predicted proteins | sample ElkSlonscriptome_12_FD_20283 | JGI IMG/M metagenome (IMG submission 20283)
AAAGCAGATGCGCTACCAGGCTGCGCTACTCCCCGACACCGATATTCCAGACCTGGTAATGGCTCTGGAACGCTTTCAAAACTGCCCATATGCCGGTCTCGCATACCGGTGGGCCCGGCAGGATTCGAACCCGCGACCTAGCCGTTATGAGCGGCCAGCTCTAACCGCTGAGCTACAGGCCCTTATGGTATGCAACCGGCGTGAGCCAGCGCAGCCCCTACAGCGGTGTTTGCCCGCTTACAAGCACTCGCATCGCCCTATTTCGCTCTACTGTCCACGGTTACCGGCGCGCGGCGGCGACAATTTGCGGTAAAGTCACATTGCGCACGCCGCGTTTTCCCAGATAAGCATAGATTTCGCGGAACCATGTATAGAGCGCCTCAACCTGCGCTTCGTCCTTTGTATAAGGTGTGCAGCCGGGCGAGAGCGTGGGCGAATGGAATGAAAGGACGAGCAGCGGCAATCCGTCATCCAGCGCGATATCAATGCCGCGTATGGCCTCTGACACGGTCACGCCCTCCGGTGTGAGCGCGATGCGTTCGAGCAGCCCGAGTCTTGAAAACGCGGAAAACATGCTAGGCACGTGGCGCTGCAATCGGTGCAAATGCTTTCCCTGGCGGCGCAGCGGACCCCAATAGGCTGTGGTCACCGGTAGTTCGAGCACGCTGCGCGCCTCGTCCAGCCAATAGGGGGTGAGCGGGTGATTGGAGAAGTCCGGCCCGCCTTGCGCGCTGTAATCAAACAGGGATCGCACCGAACTGTCGATCACCACGCCATTGTCGCGCAGCATCGCGGCGGTCTGTGGCCCGACACCATAGCGACCCGCACGATAGATCAGCGGAGCAGCTCCGAAAGCCTCCTCCACGCGGTCCCGAAGGGTGGCGAATTTCGCCGCTTCGAGTTGAGGAGGCAGATTGCCGGCAAAGGAATTGCCCGCGTTCAGCTCTTCTTCAAACGGCGGATTGACCCATGGGTGCAACTGCACGCCGATTTCGGCAACGCCGCGCTTTATCGCATCGGCGATGATCTCCACCGCGCGCGGCTCATTCGCGATCGGCCAATCGACCAGATAGACCGGATGCACGCCGATCCCCTCGCAAAAGTCTTGAAACCGGGCCAGCTGTGCAACGTGGCTGAGCCCATACCCGTCGCGCCTGAATGGGGCGCTCCAGTCAAATTCTTCTTCGGTATCGACGGTTAGCAGCACCCTTTGCCCGAAATCCGCGCCAAAACCGGCCTGCGCAGATGCGGGCGGAGACTCTAGCATCGAGGGCGGCTGAGAAGGAGTTGTTGACATGGTAGCACCCTCCTCATCGGGCCTGAACAGGCTTAGAGGGCGCGTCACTCTTATCGAAGCAGTCGCAATTGCTGCGTGTTGATCGCCTCAGCGGCATTTACCGGGATGGACCTGCGCTGCCTATATTGCGGGAGCTATTGCTCCAGCTTTCACTGGTCAAGGGTGGACCATCAGCAGCCGGATCAGAATTGCTGGCATCGCCCTCGTCATCCTCAACGTCCACCAGTGGGATCCGCAGGATAACGCTGTCCTGAGTATGCACCAGATCGCCTCCCGCCATGCGCGCCTCCGCTCTGGCCAGTCGCAAAGAGAACCCTGCGCCAAACACGCCTGCGTTGATCGCGGTGCCGATGGGCTTTGCCTCGGCGGCGAAGATGTCATCTTCCTCAAGCAATTGGCACGGCAATTCGACGGTCAGGATCGCGGCGGCGTCTGTAACGTCCAGAAGCGCTTCAATCGTTTCGCCTACTCCGCAGCCGCCGCCCAGTGTCGCGAGCAAGCGCCACATCAGCAATTCGGCCTCTTCGGGGTCGAGGTTAACGCGCACCGGAATGTCTGCGCGAATATCAATCTCAAGGCCGGCCATGCGCGGACTGAGAACATGCGCCAGTTGCCTGACCGTGCGCTGGGCAAGGATGGCAATATCCGTGTCGCCCGGCTCCATCGCGATAATACCGGTCTCAAGCCGCGCCAGCCGGTCCATCTCTTCAAAGCCTGCGAGAATGCGCGCCGCATCCGCTGCGATGGCGGCGGACAACGCGCGATATTCGTGGGGGGCAGGGCCGAACAATTGCTGCTGGATAACCTCGGCATAGCCCTGGACCGCTGTCACGGGAGTGCGCAATTCATGCAGGATTTGACGGATGCGATCAGCCTCCCGCTCTGCCGGGCTGGGCGCGTCGGGATCGCCTTGCGCGGGCCTGCGGAACCGCCCGACATAGCCGGTAAAATGGCCGTCTTGTGTGAAGCGCGGGTGCGCATCTACGATCCATTCTCCCGCGATCGCGGCTGCACCGCGCAGCGAAGCCTTGGCGCGCGTAACGGGCTGGCGCTGTGTCATGGCGCGCTGCAATGCGGTGCGCTTGCCTGTCTCTCCCAAAACCGGCGGAGAGACCAGCTTTGTCCCGATCACCATGGTGGCGACCTCTGGATCAGCCCATTCGATCCGTCCTGCGGCATCGGCGGAAAAGCCGAAACCGATTGCACGGCGTGATGACGGCGTCTCGAATTCCCCTAGGGGCAGGCGCGGACTGCGCTCGCTATCGATGACGCTTTCAGCATCTTCGGGATCTCGGGTTCGCCTGAATTGGGCTATGCGTTCGACCAGCGCGGAGATTTCGCTGCGCCCGCGCTCTATCTCGTCCGAGCGAGGCGAAGGTCTCAGCTCTTCGGGCAGTGGCACGGAATCTGGCTCTGGTGCTTTTTCGGACTCTGGCTCGCTATTCGTTTCAGGCGTTTCGGTGGGCTCGGAATTGATCAGAGCCTCGATCAGGGCATCGTCGATCCCGGCCGGTGGCGAAGGCAATCCGCGGTCACTTACACCCAGCCGGTCCAGCAAATTCTCAACATTGACCGGCAAATCCTTGCGCAGTCTCAGAAAACCTCTTGCCCGAACCGGCAGTCGCGGGATCAGAGTGTTCCAGTCCTCTGCGCTCAATTGTGCACGGTTCAGCGCAGCCGAGGCAACTTCCGGTTCGAAGTCAGCGAGATGGGCCGCCAGATCAGCGCTGCGAAAGCGCCAGCTTGGCTCACGGATCATGGCGGCACGCTCACTGGCAGGCAGCGTCCGGCCCAGCGCATCCATCCGCAACCAAGCCGCCGCGATCAGGCTGCGATCCGCGCCGTCACTTGTCGCGAACTTGCGATTGCCCAGAATGTCGAGCAGCTGGCGGAACTGGGTACGCTGGCCGATCGGATTGATGCCCTGTTGCCGCAATACGGTGGCAAGGCGGTCATCGAAGAACATTCCGCCTCCCTTGATTGCGGTTTCAGTAGGTTAGGCCGTGCACACGACGCGAGGCGGCACGCACAACGCGATGATTCTGCCGTTCCCTATCAGCTCGCAGGTCTTATCACAGCTTAACACACAGCCTGCGTTGCAAAGCGGGACAATTGCTGGCAGACATAATAATATTAGCTGGACAGGCGTATTGTCACGCCTGTTCTTACACTCTTTCGTTAATGTGGGTTCGTAAAAGCGGGCAGCTCATCGCAGAATACGACCGTCGCATCGGAGCATGAGAGCCATATGGCCAATCTGGATGAGATCGACAAACGCCTCTTAAGCGAATTACAGGCGGAAGGGCGCGTGACCAATGTGGAGTTGGCACAGCGCGTCGGACTGACTGCGCCGCCCTGCTTGCGCCGTGTGCGCGGGCTGGAAGAGGACGGAGTGATCCGTGGCTATCATGCCGATCTGGACCCGTCCAAGCTGGGCTTTGCGATCACCGTGTTTGCGATGGTCAGCCTCAAAAGTCAGGCCGAAGACGCACTGCGCGAATTTGAAGAGCACATGCGCGATCTGCCCGAAGTGCGTGAATGCCACATGCTCAATGGTGAGATCGATTTTATCCTGAAGGTTGTCAGCCAGGATTTGCAGAGTTTTCAGGAATTTCTGACCGGCAAGCTTACGCCCGCGCCCAATGTGGACAACGTGAAAACGTCGCTGACGATCCGCACGGCGAAGCATGAACCCGGCGTCCCACTTTAACTGTCTTCCACTGTAAAGGTTGCACAATTACCGCACCTACGAGGAGAGCCTCGATATGAGCGAGATGTTTGAAGCGGGTGCCGTCGAAGGCGCCGAAACACTGGTCCAGCCGCTCAAAGGCAAATGCCTGTGCGGCGCGGTTTCAATTACACTCAACGGCATGCGGCCCGAAATTGACGTATGCCACTGCGAAATGTGCAGGCGCAATTACGGCAATTTCGCCGCGATGGTGGCCGGATCGGACTACACGATCGAAGGCGCGGAGCACATCTCCACCTATCAATCGAGCGAATGGGCAGAGCGCAGCTTCTGCAGCAAGTGCGGCAGCGCGCTGTGGTATCGTTTTAAGCCGACCAATTTTACAAGCTTTGCCGCAGGGCACTTTGACCTGCCTGACGGCCTGCCGATCAAGCAGCAGATTTTTGTCGAGGAAAAGCCCGACTGGTACGATCTGGCGCAGAAAACCCCCATGAAAACCGGCGCAGAGGTGATCGCGGAGGCTGCGGCGGCGGGAATCAGCTTCGAGTAGGCCGCCGCGTCTGGTAATGAAAGCAAACCATGTTGGACGCACCGCCCGCCGTGACAATCGAGCTTTCGGACAAAGCGCCCGAGGAGGTTGCCCCGCATCTGCCGATGGAAACGGCGGCGGATGGCACTCTGGTCATCGACCTGACGCCGCTCGCGCCAGAGCCTGCGCCTCAAAAATGTATCGAGAGGGATCCCAACCCGCTTGAAAACACAATTCTGGTCTGCCGCGATCTCACCACCGATCAGCGGCTTGGCCCCGAATATGGCCCCGCCAACGAACAAGACGATTTTGGCACTGCCATCCCGCGTGCAAAATTCCGAATCTCGGATGACGCCACAGGCGAAGTGAACGCGACCAACCCGGCTGTGGGAGGGTGGAACGCGCAAGGTGCCGAAGCACGGATCAGGATTGATTTTTAGCGCCTTATTGTCTGTGCGTCCGGCTGCTGCTACCAACTTGCAATAGCTACAAGAGTGCGATGCGCAGATGGAAAGCCATGTCCACATCCCCTATGTGCGCGAAGTGCTGCTGTTCCTGCTCGCGGCGGGTCTTGGTGTTCCCCTGCTTCAACGAATCGTCAGCCCGGTCATCGCCTATTTCCTGATCGGCAGCATAATTGGGCCTTACGGCCTCGGCCTCTTGGCAGACCGGTTTGAACCGGTGTCTTATTTTGTCATTACCGACCTTGAGGGTGTGGCTGTCCTTGGCGAATTGGGGGTCGTTTTTCTCTTGTTCGTCATCGGGATTGAGCTGTCTTTTCAACGATTATGGGCGATGCGGAGGCTCGTCTTTGGCCTTGGCAGTGCGCAAATTCTGGTGACGGGCGCGGCGATTGCGCTGCTTGCCTATGGGTGGGGCAATCCGCTGGCGACCTCGATCATTCTTGGCGCGTGTCTGGCCCTTTCGTCGACTGCCATCGTCACCCAACTGCTGATCGAAGGTGGCAGGCTTGGAACGCCGGGGGGTAGGGCGACCTTTTCGATCCTATTGATGCAGGATCTGGCTGTGGTGCCGATCCTGTTTGCCGTGAGTGTGCTGGGGTCGATGGCAATCGATAATGTCGCGATGGGTTTTGGGCTGGCCGTGCTGGAAGCTGCGATCACCATAGCGGTGATTTATGGTGTCGGGCGGATCGCGCTCAGGCCGATTTTGCGTTTGGTGGCGGGCACGCAAAGCCGCGAGGCATTCGTCGCAATCGTCCTGCTGCTGTCGATCGGCACCGCAGCGATCACAGGCGTGGTGGGCCTATCTATGGCGCTGGGCGCGTTTCTGGCGGGGCTGCTCGTGGCAGAAACCGAGTTTCGGCATCAGGTCAAAATCGATATCGAGCCATTTAAGGGCCTTATGCTTGGGCTGTTTTTCCTGTCCGTCGGAATGGGGATCGACTGGCGTATCGTGCTGGACAATCCTTTCTTGATACCGGCCTCTGCCGTCGGCTTGATCGCCCTGAAGGTCGCGATCAACTTTCTCCTTTGTCTGGGCTGGCGACTGCCAAAGGAGCGCGCAGCCGAAGTTGCAATAACGCTGGGTCAGGCCGGGGAATTCGGCTTCCTTGTGGTTGGTCTGTCGGTCAGCGTTGGGTTGCTTGCCAGCGATATCGGTCAGTTTATGCTTATCGTTGTCGGGCTTACCATGCTTGCCACCCCCGCTCTGGACTGGCTGGCACGTCGTACGGCGACGGCGCTGAAATCTGGTGGCGACGATGTTTCGGCTGAGGGACCGGTGGACGACGATCTGGAAGGGCATGTCATCATTGCCGGGTTCGGACGGGTCGGCGCTACCATTGCGAGCGTTCTAGACCGGCAGGACATCCGCTATATCGCGATTGAGCGTGACATCGCGATTGTCCGCGAAGCGATGGAAGAGGGTCGTCCGATCCGCATTGGCGATGCATCGCGCATCGACATTCTGCACGATGCGGGACTGAAGCGAGCGTCAGCGATTGTGGTCACCATTGCCGACAAGGAGACGACCGAGGCCCTGACAGAGGAAATCCGCCGTCTTGCCCCGCGGCTGCCGGTTTTCGCCCGTGCAAGAGACGCGAGCCACGCCGCACGCCTGCATGATCTGGGGGCGACAGTGGCTGTGCCTGAGACGGTTGAAGGAAGTCTCAGGCTGGCGGAATTGCTGCTGATCGAAAGTGGCACCGATGATGAGGTCGCAAATCGTCAGGTCGATTTTGAGCGGCCTTTGGAGGAGGCTTAGTGCACTGATGTTTGAAAGAATTGTCGCTGCGATTGACCGTGATGACCCCGTTGGAGCTGCGCTGATCATGCAGCGCTGCGCCGGTTTAACGGCCGCACACGGCAGCAGGCTGACGATGATACATGTGCGACCGGCTCTTTCGCGCGCCTACATCGAGCGCTTGCCAGACCAATGGGAACAGCGCCAGCGCAGCGACGCCGAAAGCTGGCTGAATGTCTTGGCCCGCGAACATGGTCTGTCTGCGTGCATTGAGACGATCACATCGCCCGCTGGATCGATTTCCAAACACGTCATTGAAGCCGCGAACGCCTGTGACGCGGACGCAATTGTCGTCGCTGCGCACAAGATGGGCATCGCGCGAATGATCCTGGGATCGAGCACGCAGGCAATTGTTCAGGGTGCGCGGTGTGATGTCATCGTGGTCCGCCAAAAGGCCTGATCATCTTCGCCGCCGGTCTAGCCCGCCCGTTCCTCCAGCCAGTTCTCCAGCCATTTGATTGAGTAATCGCCTTCCAGCACATCGGTCTGGTGCAGCAATTCCTGATGCAGCGGAATGTTGGTCTTCACGCCTTCGACCACCATTTCCTGCAGCGCGCGGCGCAGACGCATGATGCAACCTTCGCGGGTGCGGCCATAGACGATCAGTTTGGCGATCATGGAATCGTAATAGGGCGGGATGCGGTATCCAGCGTAGAGCCCTGAATCCACACGCACATGCAGGCCGCCCGCTGCGTGATAATAGGTCACTTCGCCGGGGCTTGGGGCAAAGGTGAAGGGGTCTTCAGCGTTGATCCGGCACTCGATCGCGTGACCGCGAAATTCAAGGTCGTCCTGCTCCACCGAAAGCGGTTTGCCAGCCGCAATGCGGATCTGTTCACGCACCAGATCGACGCCGGTGATGGCTTCGGTCACTGGGTGTTCGACCTGCAGACGCGTGTTCATTTCGATGAAATAGAACTCGCCGTCTTCCCACAGGAACTCAATCGTGCCTGCCCCGCGATAGGCCATGTCGCGCATCGCTTTTGAGCAAACCTCGCCGACGCGCGCGCGCTCGGCAGCGCTGATGACGGGGGAGGGAGCCTCTTCGAGAACTTTCTGATGGCGGCGTTGCAATGAACAATCGCGCTCTCCCAGATGGATCGCTGCACCCTTGCCATCGCCGAATACCTGAAATTCGATGTGGCGCGGATTGCCCAGATACTTCTCGATATAGACGGTTGCATCGCCGAATGCCGCCTTCGCTTCGGAGCCTGCCTGCTGCATCAGCGTTTCAAGCTGGTCTTCGCTCTCGCAGACCTTCATCCCGCGCCCGCCGCCGCCGCTCGCGGCCTTGATGATGACCGGATAGCCGATTTCGGCGGCGATTTTCTTGCCCTCTTCAGGGTTTGACACCGCGCCATCCGACCCCGGGACCAGCGGCAGGCCAAGAGCACCTGCGGTCTTCTTTGCCTGAACCTTGTCGCCCATAGTGCGGATATGTTCGGGCTTCGGTCCGATCCACTTGATGTCGTGCGCTTCGACGATTTCGGCGAACTTGGCGTTCTCTGACAGAAAGCCGTATCCGGGATGGATCGCATCGCAGCCTGCGACTTCGGCAGCCGATATAATTGCGGCGTGATTGAGGTAGCTTTCCGATGCAGCGGGCGGCCCGATGCACACGGCGTGATCCGCCAGCCGCACATGCATGGCATCGGAATCGGCGGTGGAGTGCACCGCGACCGTCTCGATCCCCATTTCATGCGCCGCACGGTGGATACGTAAAGCGATTTCGCCGCGATTGGCGATCAGGATGCGGGTGATTGCCATGGGTGTCGCTTACCCGATAACCACAAGCGGCTGGTCAAATTCGACCGGCTGCGCGTTGTCGACAAGGATTGACTGGATCGTGCCCGATTTGTCGGCGGTAATGGGGTTCATGACCTTCATCGCCTCGACGATGAGGAGGGTGTCACCTTCGGAGACGGTATCGCCAACTTTCACGAAGTTCGGCTTGCCCGGTTCCGGGGCGAGATACACTGTACCGACCATCGGAGATTTCAGGGCGTTGGCGTTGTCCCCCACCGGAGCAGGTTCAGTGCCAGGTGCCGCGGCTGGCGGAGTGGGCGGCGCCGGAGCAGCGGGTGCCATAGGCGCGGGCGCCACCGACATGACCTGACCGCCGCGCGCCACGCGTATCTTGCGATCATTATCCTCAACCTCAATTTCGGTGAGACCGGTTTCGTTGAGCAGTTCGGCAAGTTCGCGCACCAGCGCGCTGTCGATGTTCATTCCACTCGGCTTTGACTGAGCCATGCATACCCCTCGTTTGGTTTAGCGGCTGAGTATTCACGCCAATTGCGGCTGGCAAGTGGCAATGCGTCAATTGTCAGCAGGGTTGTTAGCCGGCTTGATGGTAAAGCGCCTCAAATCTCGCCGGACGCTACGGCTTCCAGCGCGATGCGATAGCTGTCCGCCCCGTGCCCCTCAACCGTGAGCGCGGCGGCCATGCCGATATAGGATGCGTGGCGAAAGCTCTCACGTGTCTTGGGATCGGAAAGGTGCACTTCGATGACGGGCGTTGTGATCGCGCGCGCGGCATCAAGCAGAGCGATGGAGGTATGCGTGTAGGCCCCCGCATTGATCAGGATCGCCCGCGCGCCCTCGGCCTGTGCCTCATGCATCCAATCGACCAGCATCCCCTCATGATTGGTCTGACGCATGTCTATCACAAGGTTCAGCTCCCGCGCGCGATCTTCAAGCATACCGGCGATATCATCGAGCGTAGCCGAGCCGTAAATCTCGGGCTCGCGCAGGCCAAGCAGGTTGAGATTGGGGCCGTTCAGGACGTAGATGGTGTTGGTCATACGCAGAGATTAGACAAAGTGCGACCCGCGGGGAAGCGGGGCGTCTGTTTGCGACCCAATTGCGGTCATTCCGGAATTGTGCGACGGAGCAGCTTTGCGTTGTTTCTACATTCTAGTTCATGGTCGATTGAGTTGGCTTGTCGAGCCAACAGAGCTTGACGGGGACGTGGATCAGCCAGCTGGACTCTACTGTCACAGATATGTTCTGGCTTCGGACCCGAATGAAGCGATTCAGAGGGCATTTAGAAATGTACACAGTGATTTAGAAAGACAGACTGGATGGTTGCGAGATCATGCAGCGGAACTGAAGCTCGAAGCTGAAGAAGTATCCAGAGCCTCGTTTATCAAGGCATTCTTGCCGGTCAATCGAGGACATACCTTCTACGAAAGGGATTGAGTCCGCTTCCACCCCCAATTTGCGAAGTTGCGGGTTTCACCACGTTACCGCTCCACGCCCTTGACCTTGCCCCATTGGCGCGCCGCCGTGTAGCCCAGATAGCCGGTGCCAAACAGCGCATATAGCGGTTCGGGCAGGCCGCTTAGGTAATCGTTCATGCCGCGCGCAATCTCGCGTGCAGCATCGGGGTTGAACGCGCTGAGCACGCCCATTGGCAGCGCGGTCAGTAGCAGGACATACATCACATATAGAAAACTGGGCCGCGCGCGGCTGGTCCATGGGTCGCTGGATTGCGCTTCGGCAACGATGGCAGACAGGCGCGCCTCAATCAGGTGCATCTCCTGCGTGCCTTCCAGCTTCAGCAATTCCAGCTTCGCCTTGGCGCGGGCCTCTTTATCGGGGATAACCTTGTCGATGATCGAAGTGATCGGGCCGATGAGGGTTTCGAGAATTGCCATTTGCGCGCGCTCCATTTCTGACGGGTCGCGCAGCCGAGTAACCATATTGGATGATGTAGGAAAACAAAATAACCTAGAACGCGTCGTGGCTGACCTCCGCCAACAGCCGCTGCGCCAGTGCAAGGTGAGGGCGGTCCAGCATCGCGCCGTCTATCGCAATCGTGCCGGCACCCGGATTATCGGCAAACGCCCGAACCACCGCGCGCGCATGGGCGATTTCGTCAGCGTTCGGAGTGAAGGCGGCGTTGATCGGGGCGATTTGCGCGGGGTGAATGGCCAGCATCCCGCGAAATCCGGCGGCGCGGCATCGGCGCGCGCGGACCTCCAGAGCAGGTAGATCCCGGAATTCGGGCTGCACTGTCTCAATCGGGGCGACGCCCGCATTGACCGAGGCCAGCAAGCACAGGCTGCGCGCCAGTTCATAGACATGCGCATATTCGCCATCGGGGCCGCGCTGCTCACGCGCGCCCAGCGCAGAGGAGAGGTCCTCCGCGCCCCAGCTGAGGCCTACCAATCGCTCTTTGCCCGGATATTCGGCCGCATATTCGCGCGTGGTGTACATCGCAGCGGGCGTTTCCGTAATAAGCGCGGCGATGCGGGTGGAGCCTTGCTCAAGCCCGTGTGTGGCTTCGAGAGCGGTGAGGTAATGGTGCAACTGCGTAATATGATGTGCCCCTTCGGCTTTGGGCAGGAACAGTCCGCCGGGCGCGGATGGTACAATCGCCGTCAGGTCGAGCACCGCGTCAGGCGTATCAAGCGGATTGATCCGCACCCATATACGTGCGCGATCAGAGCTGGCGCCAAGCGCCTCAGCCACAAGTTTACGCGCAGCAGGGCGGTTTTCAGGGACCACCGAATCTTCCAGATCAAGCAGCGCAATATCCGCGTGGCTCGCGATCGCCTTGCCCATTTTGCGTTCACTATCGCCGGGCGCAAACAGCCAGCTTCGCATCTTTGTCGCCATGGTCATCTCCCTCGAAGCCGGGAGTAGGCGCGCTAGAACGAGCCTTCAATCTCGAATGTGAAGATCATGCCGAACTGGCGCTCTCGCGTTTCACGGAAATTGACCAGACCTGCCGTGCGGTCCAGAAAGACAGTGCGTTCAAAGAAGTTGTCGCGATCCAGCAGGTTGGCCACATTGGCGCGAAGGGTGAGGCCCGCAACATCCTTGTTCTCGACAAAGGCGCTCGCAAAGCCAAAACTTTCCGTGGTCAGCGCAATTTCGTCCAGTCTCACACTGGGCGCATTGTCGTTCCAGCGAACACCGCCGCCGAACGCCCAGCTCGTCCCTTGTAAGTCGTGGCGCAGGTCGGCGTTGAAATCGACCGTTTGCTGACCGCCCAATTGCCGCAGATTGCAAATCAGCGGATCGCGCACGGAACTATCAAACAGGCCAAGGCTCAGGTCCACCCGTGTGCCGCGCCAACCAATCCCTTCGGACAGCAGCGTCACTTCGGATTCGATGCCGTAATTCTGCGCAGAGGGCAGGTTCCCCGGAGCCTGTCCGCCACCTGCAATCGGGATCTGGTCGACGATATCGACAATATCCTCGTAAAACGGGCGCAGGTTCAGCGTGCCCAACGCGCCAAGCCCGATATTAGCCTCTACCTCGAACCGCCAGCTTTGCTGCGGGACAAGGTCGGCATTGGTTACGTCGGTGCGGTCCTGGTTGAGATCGACATTGGCGATGAAATCGAAGAAATTCAGTTGGCCTACCAGCCGCTCCGCACGGGCGGCGATGTTGATCGTCTTGGCTGCTTTCCAGTCAAGCGCGACAAAGCCCTTTGGCCGGTAGAACGTGCGGGTCTGCCCCTGAGTACCGCTCTGACTGAGACGTGAGTATTCGCCCGCCAGAGATAGCTGAAATTGCAGGTTGGATGCGAGCGCACGGCTGTATGTCGCCTGCAATTCCGCGCGATCCTCATCCACGCGCGCGGTCGCACCGGGCAGGGGAGTGGGCACGAAATCTCCGGCAGCATCCAGCAGTTTCAGCGTGCTGTCGATATCGAGGAAGTTGCGCACGCCCTCCGTCGCGATCAACAGGTCCCCACCCAGCGCCGGAATGGAATATTCACCGCGCAGGATCGTCTCCGCTTCATCGGCATCACGGGTGAAACGGCTGCCTTCGGGAAGGCTGCCATCGCTGAATGTCGTGATCTGGGTGGAGACTGTGGGACTGTCTTCGTAGCGGTGATAGGCAATTAGTTTGAGTCGCCCTGCGCCCATACCGAACTGGTAATCCGCGCCCACTTCGTAATTGAATTCATCCTCGCCATCGCGGAAATCGCGCACGCGGTCGACCGGGCTGATCGTGCCTGTGCGCTCCGATATTTCGACCCGGCGCCGGATAAAGCCGTTGACCGCGCCGGTCAGGTTCAGGACATTTCCGCGCTCTGCGACGCGGGTGTAAGAGCCGGACAGGCCAAACGTGTCATTACTGTCAGTGCGGTCTTCCTGCCGCGTGTCGATCAGTGTCCCGTCACCGTCAAAGACCAACTCTGGCCCACGATCACCGAACCGCCCGGAATCGTTTTCCAGCGCCAGCGTCCAGTTGGTTTTCTCGCCGCCCCCGGCAATGGAAACGCCGCCTTCGTAAAACCGTGGATCGGTGCCGAAGGTACGAAATTGCGGGGCATAACGGAACTGGCCCGAGATGCCGCCGTTGCTAGCGGTGACCACGTTGAGCACCTGACCTGTCAGCCCGCCAATGTCCAGGCTCGCCCCGTCGACCAGCTCCAGCCGCACGACTTCTTCGGTCGGGATGCGTTGCAGCGCTTCGACCGGGCCGTTTGACTTACCGGATACACGGCGGCCATTGACCAGAACATTGGTATCCGCCTGACCCAGCCCGCGCGCGCCATCACCGCTACGGATCGAGAAGCCGGGCACTTGTTGTGCCATATCGAACGCGCTGCGGGGAGCGAATCGGCTGAAATCTTCGGGTGAGAAGGTGCGGCGCGTGGTTGTGCCGCGCTTGTCGTCGGGTTCCTGATCTGGCTCGCCCAGAACGTCAGCCGCCTCTTCGCCGGCAAATTCGCCGAATTCCTGAGCCTGTGCAGGCGCAACAGCCAAGCCAATGACGAGGGCGCCAAAAGCGCTGTTGAAGAGGAATTTTGACGGGATCATGGAAGCCTTTGAACCGCGGGAGGTTATGAAAGTCCCGTGCGCTCCAAGCTAATAAACGGAAAGCCGCCTTCGACGAACCGGCGATACAGTCCCACAGGACAATCCACTTACTCGGGTCCACTGGTCGGGAAGACAGGATTCGAACCTGCGACCCCCACACCCCCAGTGTGATGCGCTACCAGGCTGCGCTACTTCCCGACACCAGTGGAGGCGCGGCCTATAAGGCGGGGTCCGCTGTGTGGCAAGCGTGGAAGTTGCAACAATTGGTTGATCCTCGCGGTCCCCTCATGCGACCCAGCTGATCCAACCATTGGTCATGCTTTACGCTTCATGCGACCTTGTCCACGCTGGTGATGCGCGCAATTGCTGTGAGGTTGCATTGCTGCTAGTCGCGCCCACTTGACGTGATAAGGGGCAGGGCGATGCTATCGGGGCAACTCGGAAATGCAGCGGCGCGTGACCTTTTGCGACATATACTTTTTCGATTTTTAAGTTCCCGAATATCCATAGGCAAACATGACAATGCTCGATCTTCTTGCAGCAGCCGCACCCGCCGCTGACGCACCGCCCGCATGGCTCCAGTTCCTGCCGATCGTCGGCATGGTTGTGATCTTCTATTTCCTGCTCTTCCGCCCTCAAATGCGCAAACAGAAAGAGCATCAGGAAAAGGTCGCCTCGGTCAAAAAAGGCGATCAGGTGGTCACCGCTGGCGGACTGGTCGGAAAGGTTGCGAAGGTTACCGACGATTATGTTGAGATTGACCTGGCCAAGGATGTGCGGGTGAAAGCGGTGAAAAGCACCATCGGCGATATCATCCCGCCCGGCGGCGCACCCGCCAACGATTAGAGCCCTGGCACCCGAACACTCCAGACAATTATAAAAGACTAGGCGGCAATGCTCGACTTTCCCATTTGGAAAAAGATTTGGTTCTGGAGCGTCAGCATTCTGCTGGCCGCGGCAGCGCTTCCCTCATTGTTCAACGCGACCGGTATGGCGGCGCCAGAGGCGTTTGACGAGCTGCCGCAGATCAATCTGGGGTTGGACCTTGCGGGCGGATCGCACCTGCTGCTCGAAGCGCGTAAGCAAGACGTGGCCTCGCAGCGTCTGCAAAACCTTGAAGAGACAGTGCGCGTCGCGATGCGCACCGCCACGCCGCGCATTCGCATCGGCGATGTGTCCACCGCGAATGAACAGTTGTCGTTCATGCTCGACAGCCTGGCCGATATTGATCGCGCGCGTGGTGAACTGGAGCCAATCCTGAATGGCACCGGGCTGGTGCAGGAATGGGAGCTGGAAGTCGTCGATACGCAGCGCATCGTTCTGAAACCCACCGATGCCGGGATCAACGCAGCGCTCAACACCGCGATGGAAGCGGCCGCCGAAGTGATCCGTGTGCGCGTCGATAAACTGGGCACGCGAGAGCCAACCATTATCCGCCAAGGCAACAATCGCATAGTGGTGCAGGTGCCGGGCCTCGATGATTCTACCGAGCTGAAAAAACTGGTGGGTGAGACCGCGGTGCTCGAATTCAAGCTGGTCGACCGCGACGCATTGCCCACCAATGTGCAGGCGGGCATCGCCCCTCCAGGCAGCGAGATCTATCCTTATTCCGACGAATCAGATTTTGCCGCCGGCTTTGAAGCGGTTGAGCGGTTGGGCGGCATTCGCGGCGATAATCTGATCGACGCAAAGCCGGGCAATGATCCGCAGACGAACGAGAACGTCGTCTCCATCACTTTTGATACGCAGGGCGCGACCAAGTTCGCCAAACTGAGCACGGAGAACGTGGGCGAGCGGTTTGCAATCATCCTCGATGGTAAAGTGCTTTCCGCGCCGGTGTTCCGTGAACCGATCCTTGGCGGGTCAGCACAGATTTCGGGCGGGTTCACCGCAGAGACCGCATCCAAACTTGCGATCCAGCTCTCCTCGGGCGCTTTGCCGGTGCCGCTGACTGTAGTTGAAGAGCGCAGCGTCGGGCCAGACCTTGGCGCGGACTCGATCCGCAAAGGGCTGATCGCGATGCTGATCGGCTCTATCGCGGTTATCACGTTGATGATGGCCACTTATGGCCGCTTCGGCGTGTATGCGACGGTTGCGCTTGGCTTTAACGTGCTGATCCTGCTGGGCGTCATGGCCGGGCTGAACACCACTTTGACACTGCCGGGGATCGCCGGATTTGTGCTGACCGTGGGCGCGGCGGTGGATGCCAACGTGCTGATCAACGAACGCATCAGAGAAGAGCGGAAACGCGGGCGCAAAGTGCTCGCGGCGGTAGAGAACGGCTATAAAGAGGCCAGTCGCGCAATCTACGATGCGAACATCACCAACTTGATCGCGGGCGCGCTGTTGTTCTGGTTCGGCTCCGGCCCGATCAAGGGTTTTGCTGTCGTGCTTGTCATCGGTCTCGCGACCAGCGTGTTCACCGCTTTGGCGCTCACCCGCATGTGGGCCGCCGGATGGCTGCGCAAGACGCGCCCCAATGACATCAATATCTGATCTTTCGAGCAGGCCAATTTAGATGAAACTCCTCAAACTCGTCCCCGCTGATACGAATATCAGGTTCCTGAAACTGCGCCTGCCGTTCTTTATCATCAGCTTGATCCTTGTTGCGGCCAGTTGGGGCCTCGTCTTCACACAAGGCCTCAATTACGGCGTCGATTTCGCAGGCGGGCAGGAAGTCCGGCTGACCTTTGAGGAACAGGAAGAGGCGCCCATCGCATCCTTGAGAGAGCTGGTGGGCGGGCTTGGCTATGGCTCTCCTNTNGTGCAGGAGTTTGGCGCGCCCAATCAGGTGTCCATCCGCGTGCCGCTGCCCGAGAATGTCGAGGATACACCGGGGGCCGCGACTGAAATCGGCAACACGGTAATTACCACCATCGCCGCCGAATACCCCGATGCGCGCACTGACGGAAACGACACTGTATCAGGCAAGGTAGCAGGCGAATTTCGCCAGCAGGCATTGTTTGCGCTGCTTGCCGCGATGCTGATGGTGGCGCTGTATATCTGGATCCGGTTCGAGTGGCAGTTTGGCGTGGGCGCGCTGTTCGCGCTGTTCCACGACGTGTCCCTGACGCTAGGCCTGTTTGCGCTATTCCAGCTGGAATTCAGCCTTCAGATTATCGCCGCGATCCTCTCTATCATCGGCTATTCGCTGAACGACACCATCGTCGTGTTTGATCGCATTCGCGAAAACCTGAAGAAGTTCCGCAAGATGCCGTTGCCCGAATTGCTTGACCTGTCGATCAACGAGACACTGGCGCGCACCGTGATGACTTCGCTGACGCTGCTGGTGGCGCTGCTGCCGCTGTTGTTTTTCGGGCCGGAAAGCCTGTTTGGCCTGGTTGCCGCGATCACGGCAGGTCTGTTCATCGGGACTTATTCCAGCGTCTATCTCGCCAGCCCGATCCTGATCTGGCTGGGTGTCACCTCCAGCAGCTTTGTACCGCAGGAAACCGAGGTCGACCGTCAGGAGAAAATGGCGCGCGGTCAGCTCTAAGGGCCAGGTCTAAGCCGACTTGCTGGCGAGCTTCTCATAATGCGCGGCCAATTTGTCCGCATGGGTCACCCAGTCGAAATGCTCGACCATGGCGGCAACCGCTTGCGGGTCGGGCGGATCGGCAAGGATCGCCCAGACACCCGCTGCGACCGCTTGCGGGGTACGCTCAACCAGCCGCCCGGCCACATCGTTCGTCACCAATTCGCGCGCGCCGCCGACATCGCTCGTGACCACGGGCGTGCCGCAGGCGATTGCCTCTACCCAGGCATTGGCCAGCCCCTCGCTCTCAGTAGGCAGCACCATCACATCGGCGGCGGACAGAATGATGGGCAACAGATTATGATCGACCGATCCGGTCAGATGCACGCGGTCCGCCAGGCCCAGATCGCTAGCCAAGGCCCTGAACGCTGCCTCGTCCTCTCCCTTGCCGATGATCAGCAGATGCGCCCCGGGATAATCGGTTGAGAGCTCTGCCAGCGCCCGGATCGCGAAATCGTGTCCCTTGCGCATATTGAGCGCCCCGACGCCCGCCAACAATGGCGCGTTGGCTGGCAGCGTAACGCCCAGTTCCTTGCCCAGTTGCGCGCGCAATTGTGTATGGCCCAGCGGGCGGAAACGGTCGCGGTCCAGCCCGGTATAATGCACCGTGATCTTATCCTCAGACATTCCGAGAGCGACCATTTCGCGCGCCAGTGCCTCACTAACCGATAGCAGCCCTGCCGCTTGCTCTGCCGCGTCCAACATCTGCTCGCGGGCAAAATCAAACTCTCCCCAATAATTGATATCGCTGCCACGCGCCTTGATCGAGAGAGGCAGGCCAAGCTCCTCCGCGATCATTGCTGCGGCGGGGCCATCTGGGAAGAAATACTGGGCGTCAATCACGTCAATCGGCGTTTGTTCATGGATCGCGCGGACCACGGGCAGGGCGGCTTTGGCGATGGCGGCGGCATTGCGCCGCGCGCCGACTTTGGGGATCAAGGTAAAGCGCGGGCGATAGATATCGACGCCGCCTTCCGACCCGCGTTCCTGTAGGTCACTGAGCGCCTTGTACCGAGGCACGGCAGCGGAAAGACCCAGCGGAGGCAGACCGATCGGATTTATGACGCTGACTTTCCACGCGCCAGCCTCAGGAGTGCTTTTTCGCTGCGCCAACGCTTCCAGAGATCGGGCGACAAAGGCGCCGAAGCGCGGATTTTCCGCGTTGGGATAAATCGTGCTGATCGACAGGACGTGTTTCACATCGCGCATCCTAATCGCGGCTTGCGAGCATCTGGTGACGCACAATGGTTCATAGTCTGCGAACCAACATTTGCGTCACCGCGATCCATGGTGGACTGTCGATCACTTGCTGTTTGGTGCCCGCCTGAACAGGGAGAATTCCGACAAGCGAGCCTTTTGTGTCAATCAGCCGACCGAAGGTAAACCGCCCGCCCGGTTTGGGGACAAGGCAATCGCGGTTGATCGCGCTCGCGGCGTCTGCAGGATCAATCTGAGCAAGCCAAATGAGGTCACCGGGGCGATATTCGCTGACAGCAGCGGTCACTTCCATGACCAGCATTGGCGCATCGGTCTGCGATTGCGCCAGTTCATGCGGCAGGACGACATCGCGCGGGCTTCCTATCGCCTGTGCATCGGCAAGGCAAAGTTCGGCGACAATACGCGCGCGTTCCTGTCGATCTGAGCGAACCAAATTTTCAGGATCAATGCTTAGTGCTGTACCAATACGGTCCATCCAGTTGATCGAGAGCGTGCGAGTGCCAGTCTCCAACCGCCCGATTGTTTGCGCCGTGGTGGGTGGATCGCAGGCCTGTGCCAGATCAGCCAGCGTCAGCCCCTTGGCTTTCCGGATTTCGCGGATACGATTGATCATTTGCGGGTATTCCGTTGCAGTCAGTTTGAACCAGATTGGTTTCCACTTTCCTACAGTTTCGCTTTTTTGGCAAGGCCTGTGCATCGCGCTCCCTCATATGCGGCGCGCACAGCCAAAAAGGAAAGTACCGCTATGAAACGCCAACTCGTCGAACGCGAACTCACGAACGAAGGCGTACGCCGCAATGCGGGTGCCAACGGAAAGCGCCGTAGCGTCACCGTTAATATCGGGGAATCGCCCATCGCATGGCTGCATGCGCGCGGTCATCTGGACAATCGCTTGTTCGATGCGGGTGAGGCGCTGCGTAATGATTATGAACGCGCGCAGCTATCGCCCAGTCTGACAATGCGGTGGGATCCGGTGCGGGTTAAGTCGGGCGGCGGGGATCGCGGTCTTTCTCCGACAGAGAAGCAGATCGCTGCGAAACGACGATTTGACGGCGCGCTGGATCAGGCGGGCAAGGGGATGGAGGACATTTTGTGGCGCGTCGTGTGCGCAGGAGAGGGTTTGCCCGAGGCGGAAAAAACGCTGGGTTGGCCCGCGCGCAGCGGCAAGCTGGTCCTGCGCCTTGCGCTGGACCGCGTGGCGGATTTTTATCGGATTACGTGAATTATGCGGCGTGCGGACTGAGTGTCTTCAACAAAGCGACAGCTTGATATAAAGCCATGAATCACGGGGCGAGGACGTGTCCGCACGCGAAGACACACGCTCCGCCGTGTTTTCGCCCGAAATGCTACCCGTACATGAAGCGTTCTTCGACGACCTTGTCGTTTTTGACGGTGTACAGGCCTACTTCGGCAGACTGGGTACGTTGGCCGAACATCGTGACGTCCATCGTGTAGCGGATGGCGAACTGGTCGCCGTAAGCATAAGGGCCTTCGGTGGTGACGGAGTGCATTTCCGCGTTTTCCTCCCACCAATTGTGTTTGGCGGGCAGGGCATCGCGGCCTTCGACCCGGGCCATGTCGCCATAACCTGGTTCAAGGCTGACGATATTGTCATTCCAATAGGCCTGATAGGCAGGTGCATCATCGGCGATAACCGCTTTGGTAAAGCCTTTGGCCAGATCTTCGATTGCCATAACATCCTCCCCGCCCACGCGGAACGATGAAGCGCCCACAATATGGCAGAATCAGGACTGCGACGGTGCTAGAGCAGCGCGGACACGCACCTGCAGAGCCGGTTTCAGATCGGTTTCAAACCACGGATTTTTCTCCAGCCACATGCGCACCCGCCATGACGGGTGGGGCAGGGGTATTGCGGCGCCAAATTCGGCCCAGCGCCGGACCCGCTGCGTCAGGGAGAGCTTTCGCGTCTCGGGCAGATAATGCGCCTGCGCATACGAGCCGATCAGCAGTGTGAGGCGGTTTTCAGGAAGGATGCTAAGAACACGATCATGCCATTGCGGCGCACATTCGCGGCGCGGAGGGGCATCGCCGCTTTTCGCTTTACCGGGATAGCAAAAGCCCATCGGGACCAGCGCTAGGCTATCGGCATCATAGAATGCCGGTTTGTCCAGCCCCAACCAATCGCGCAAACGGTCTCCGCTGTCATCATCCCACGGAACGCCGCTTGCATGCACTTTTGAGCCGGGCGCCTGACCGATGATGCAGATGCGCGAGGCGGCGGAGAACTGGACGACCGGGCGCGGGCCGTGTGGCAGGTGCGCTGCGCAGATGCGGCAGTCGGCAATGTCGCGATGGAGTGCGACGGTCGAAGTGTCCGGCTTCGGCGCGCTCAACCCTCAACCCGCTCGGCAATGTCCAGCCAGCGCTCTTCGGCCTCATCCTTCTCTCGCCGGGCGTTTTCGATGCCTTTCGATATCGTCGTGAACCGTTTGGGATCGGAAGTGAACAGGTCAGGATCGGCCAGGATCGCCTCGCCCTTCGCAATGGCGATCTCCAGTTCCTCGATGCGGGTTGGCAGCAATTCGTAGTCGCGCTGGTCCCTGTAAGACAGCTTGTCCGATTTGGGCGCGGGCGGCGCGGGGGCAGGTGCTGGCTGGCTGCCGGTTTTCGATTTGCCGACAGTGCGGCGCTCGCGCTTCGCTTCCCAATCCTCGTAACCGCCCGCCACGATATCCACCTTGCCCGACCCATCGAGGCCCAGCGTCACCGTCACCGTTTTATCAAGGAAATCGCGATCATGGCTGACAATCAGAACGGTGCCGTCAAAATCCGCGATCACTTCCTGAAGCAGATCGAGCGTTTCGAGGTCCAAATCGTTGGTCGGCTCATCAAGGACGAGTAGATTGGCAGTGCGCGCAAATTCGCGGGCGAGCAGCAGGCGCGATCGCTCACCGCCGGAAAGGATGCCGACCTTGGTGTCGACGATCTTGGGATCGAACAGGAAGTCCTTGAGGTAAGCCTGCACGTGCTTGCGCGCGCCCCGCACATCAATCCAGTCGCCGCCTTCGGCCAGTATGTCGCGTACGCTGGAACCGGGTTCGAGCAATTTGCGCTGCTGATCTATCATCACGCCAGACAGCGTGCGCGCACGGGTGATAGTGCCGCTATCAGGCTCCATTTCGCCGGTCAGCATTTTGAGCAGGGTCGTCTTGCCAGCGCCATTTGCGCCGACAATGCCGATGCGGTCGCCCTTTTGGATGCGCAGGGTGAACGGTTTGATCACCTCGCGCCGCTCATCGCCTTCGCCAAACGCCTTGGAGATGTTCTCGGCGACGATCACGGATTTCGATTTGAAGTCCGCGTCATTCGCCAGCTTCAATTTGGCCGCGCCGGTGTCCGAAATCATCGCGGCCCGCGTGGCGCGCATCTCGTGCAGCTTTTCGAGCCGGCCCTGATTGCGCTTTCGCCGTGCAGTGACCCCGCGTTCCAGCCAATGCGCCTCCAGCTTCAGTTTCGCATCCAGTTTTTCCGCGGCACGCGCTTCCTCAGCATAGACCTGCTCTTCCCATGCCTCATACCCGCCAAAGCCGACTTCCTTGCGGCGCAAGGTGCCCCGATCCAGCCATAGCGTGGCGCGGGTCAGGCGTTTGAGGAAGGTGCGGTCATGGCTGATCGTGATGAAGGCGCCCTTGTACCGGGTGAGCCAGTCCTCCAGCCAGTCAATCGCGGAGAGGTCGAGGTGGTTTGTAGGCTCGTCCAGCAGCAGCAAATCCGGATCCTGCGCCAGTGCGCGGGCGATGGCGGCGCGGCGTCGTTCCCCGCCGCTGGCCGTGGCCGCATCGCGCTCCATATCGATGCCAAGCTGACCCGCAATCGCTTCCACCTCATGCACAGCCGGGGGCAGGTCACCGCCCAGCGCAAAGTCCATGAGCGTATCATACTCCGAAAAATCGGGCTCCTGCTCCAGAAACACGATCCGCGTGTTCGGCTTTACCCGCCGCGTGCCGCGATCCATTTCGATTCGGTCGTCGATCAGTTTGAGCAATGTCGTCTTTCCCGCACCATTGCGCCCGATCAGCGCCAGCCTGTCACCGGGAAGCACATGCAGATCAATCGGGTCTGCGCCTTGACCGGGTTGCGGACCGCCAAACAGCCAGCCGCCGCCCTGCTGAAGACCGAGCCCTTCGAGGCTGAGAATGGGAGGTTGCGCCATGGCCGTCCCAAGTAGGGGCTTGCATCGACGCGAACAAGTCGGTTGAGTAGACATCAGGAACGGGCTGATCTTAGCCCGCATGGGAGAGCCTTTGTTATGATCCGCAAATTTGCCGCATCTGCCTCAATGGCCGCGCTGACGTTCGGGGTCGCTCTGGCTGGGCCGATGGCTTTACCAACCGTCGCTTACGCCGCCACGATCGAAATTGAATCAGAGGGGCCGGTAATCGAGCTTTCGATTTACGAGAGTATCGAAAGCGAACCAGACCTTGTGACCATCGGCGCAGGGGTCAGCATCGATGCCCCGACTGCGGTGGAAGCGCTGCGCCAGAATGCGGTCGAGATGACGCGCGTGGTTGACGCGATCAAGGCGCAAGGCGTGTCTGAAAAGGACATCCGCACTTCGGGCATCAGCCTGAATGCCAAATATGATTTCAACCGGACCACGCAGGAAAACGAATTCAAGGGATACACCGCGTCCAATCAGGTGCGGATAAAGCTGCGCAAGATTGCGGAGACCGGCAAGGTGCTCGATGCGCTGGTTGTTGCCGGAGCGACCAATCTGAATGGCCCTACCTTCGGGCTTGAGGACGACGCTGGGGTGAAGGCGAAGGCACGTACGCGCGCGGTTGAGCGAGGCCAAGCACGCGCGGCCGAATACGCGGCGATGCTGGGCTATGACGACTTCAGAGTGCTGGAAATCAGCGAAACGATCAGGACGCGCGGCGCAACAGCTCGTTCGCGGACTGGAGCGATGCGTGCCTCAGCAGCGGCGGAGCCAAGCTCGCCGGTACAGCCCGGCCTGATCAGCACCGGCGTGTCACTGAAAATCAAGTATGAGATGGTCGATGAAGACGCGGAAGCCGGCGAAGAGTAGGATATGCAAACGCCCCGACAAACTCCGCGATAAATCCCGTGACACGCCTGAATGGCCGACCGTCGCATTATTCACGGCTTGTTCAACGCCGCGTNGCTAAACCGCACGACACCATGAAACGTCTTTGCATCCTTTCCCCTGCAACTCTTGCTGCGCTGGTCTTGTCCGGAATGGCGGCTGGCATGGCTGTGCCTGTGTCGGCAGATGATCATGCTGGCGCACAGGAAAAGCAGCGCACCGATCAGGGCGAGGCACGCCGGGAGATGAAAGCGGGCAACCAGCTCTCCCTGCGAGAGATTGAACGCCGCATCCTGCCGAAAATGCGGGGCAGTGAATATCTTGGCCCGGCCTATGATGCGACGGCCCATGCCTATCGCCTGAAATTCATCAAGGCTGGCCGCGTCACCTATGTCGATGTCGATGCGCGCACGGGCAAGATCATCAATCGTTCGCGCTGATCGCGCGCTAAAAACTCCCTGACATGAACATCTGTAAGAACTTTGTTATCAACACGGTTACCAGTGGGGTGGCTCGCTTGACCTTGCGAGTTCAAGCGCGCACCACTCAAATCAAATTATCACAGCAGAACGGTGGAAGATGCGCATCCTGATTGTCGAAGACGAACCCACGCTGGGTCAGCAATTGAAAACGACGCTGGAACAGACCGGCTATGCCGTCGATCTGTCCACTGATGGCGAAGACGGCCATTTCCTTGGTAGCACCGAGGAATATGACGCGTGTATTCTTGACCTTGGCCTGCCCGAGATTGACGGGCTTAGCGTACTGGGCATGTGGCGCAAGGAAGGGCGGGACTTTCCCGTGCTGGTCCTGACTGCACGGGACAGCTGGTCTGACAAGGTTGCCGGCCTTGATGCGGGTGCCGATGATTATCTGGCAAAGCCGTTCCAGACCGAAGAACTGATCGCCCGCCTGCGCGCGCTTATCCGCCGCGCTTCGGGCAACACTTCATCAGAGCTGACGGCGGGCAATGTCCGGCTGGACACACGCTCTGGCCGTGTGACACGCGATGGCGAGCCGGTGAAACTGACGGCGCAGGAATATAAGCTGCTCAGTTATCTGATGCACCACAAGGGCAAGGTGGTCAGCCGGACCGAATTGATTGAACACATCTATGACCAGGATTTTGATCGCGATTCCAATACGATCGAAGTCTTCGTCACCCGCATACGCAAGAAGCTTGGCGCAGAAGTGATAACAACCATCCGTGGACTCGGTTACAGCCTCGACGACCCCGCAGACGCTCCACGAGCGTGACGATACGCGTGACGGTTCTACAGGAGCGGGGTCAGATGACAGCCCTGATACCCTAAGTGCGTCTGGTGAAAATGTAGCTAGCGTCGACCCGGACAAGGGCGCGGCGCAATCGGCTGCTGACGCTGCCGATACCGATAGGCATCCACGCGGCAGTCTGGCCCGGCGTATGGGCTTGATTGCGGCGGCGTGGATTTCGATCCTGCTGCTGGGGGGCGGAATTGCGCTTGACCGCACACTGACCGCGCAGGTCGAAAACAATTTTGACGAGCAGCTCGAATATATCCTGACCGCGATGATCTCTTCGGCAGAGATTGATCCGCTGGGCGAGGTGTATTTCTATCGCACGCTGGGTGACCAGCGCTTTCTCGAGCCGGGCAGCGGGGTCTATTGGCAGATCAGCGGCGGTGATTTTGTACCCTACGCCTCGCGCTCTTTGTGGGACAGGACGCTGGAAGTACGCGGATCACGTGAGCGCGGCGAAACGTTCGACAGCGAAGTGATTTTCTACAATTCCGAGCAATATTCCGAAGAACCGCTTCGAATAGCAGAGCGAACGGTGGTCTTGCCGGGCAGCGAGACGCAATGGACCTTTGCGGTGGCCAGTGCCACCGACGAAATGGACCAGCAATTGCAGCAGGTACGCCTGATCCTCGTGTGGTCCTTTGCCGTGCTTGGCCTTGGTTTGATCGTCATGGCGCTGCTGCAAATCCGCTATGGTCTTTCTCCGCTGCGGCGGGTGCGGGCGGCTATCTCCAAACTGCGGGCAACCGGAGCAAACCGGATTACCGAACCATTGCCGCTCGAGGTTGAACCGCTGGTGGAGGAAGTCAACGCACTGCTCGATCATACGGAGCGTCAGGCCGAGGAAGCGCGGATGCATGCGGGCAATCTCGCCCATGCTCTCAAGACGCCGTTGACCGTTCTGACGAATGCCGCAACCGCGCGCGATCCCGATATCGCGACAGCTGTGTTCCGTGAAACCGGCACGATGCAGCGCCATGTCGATCACCACCTCGCCCGCGCCAGAGCCGTGGGCCGCAGGGCGGTGGGCCATGCCCGCACGCATGTGCGCACCAGTGCAGAGGCCGTGCGCCGCGCGGTCGAACGGCTCTATCCCCAGGGTCGGCTGGATGTGGCTGGCGGACAAGAGGCGATGGTCGCGATTGAACGTCAGGACCTTGATGAGATTCTGGGCAATCTCATTGAAAACGCGGCCAAATATGGCGGCGGCAGCGTGTTTGTGACGATCGATGTAGAGCCTGATAGCGATCAGTGCATCGTCTGGGTAGAGGATGACGGGGTCGGCATTCCCGAGGCGGAGCGCACCCGCATTTTCGATCGCGGCGCGCGGTTGGATACGGGTAAGCCTGGAACGGGGCTGGGCCTCGCGATTGTGCGCGATGTCGCGGAGATATACGGCGGATCGGTGCGGCTGGGCGAGAGCGAGGATTTGGGCGGCCTGCTGGTCGAGCTGAGCCTGCCCAGAGCGTGAAGGTAGCGTATGAGATCGGCGCGTTAAGCCGCAGTTCAATGTCAAAAAGCCACTGTTTTGTCATGTGAAAAACCATTGGCCTTGCCTGCATTTTGCCCTCGCGTTGGGGGGGCTGCGCTTCGGTCAATGCCGATCCTCTGGCGCTGCAACAGCGCGAGACGCTTGAGAACAAACCGTTCACCCACATCCTCGCAGACCCGTCGCAGCTCAATGCCGACGGTAATCTGAAAAATCCGCTTCCCGACCCTGCTACAGGTGCCTTTTTTTGTCGAAATCGGTCCACGCGGCGGCGCGCATTATGGACCGGCCACCCCGCCTGATTGAGGCAATGGTGCGCACGACAACCGACAGGCTTGGACACGTGCTCTTCTGGGGTGCGCTTTTGGCTGGATTATCTGCCTGCGCGACGGGGCCGGATAAGACCGATCTCTCCGCTCAGCGCAGCGTGTTTGACAGCCCCTATGCCAACAAACAGGTCGCACAGACCCGCGTTGATCCCGAAACAGGCCTACCCGCTTACTTCATCTGCAATGGTGATCGCTGCGCAGCGTTGAACAGGCAGGGCGACTTCATCCTCATGTCTCGCGAGGAACGACGCGCATGGCGAGCGCGAATTCGCCTGGCCGAACAGAACCGGCGGTACAATGAAGGGATCTTGCCGCCAGAAGGTCCGCCAGAGGACAGAGAGCCTGATGTGCCGCTCCAGTCGGCAGAACCTCCCGCAGCGACACTGCCGGAGTAACGTCCCTAGCTAGCGCGGGCGCGGTCATTCGCCGTTTCGTGGTGCCGGATTACTTCATCGATGATGAAGCGCAGGAATTTCTCGCTGAATTCCGGATCAAGGTCAGCCTCTTCGGAAAGGGCGCGCAGCCGCGCAATCTGGCGGTTCTCACGGTCAGGATCAGCCGGGGGGAGGGTGACCTTGGCCTTATACTCCCCTACCGCCTGAGTGATGCGAAATCGCTCCGCTAACATATGGATGATGGCGGCATCTATATTATCGATGCTCTTGCGATAGCTGGCGAGGACGGGATCAGGCCCGTCGGGTGCAGCGGTGTGGCCATCAGCGGGGCTTTGCGTTTCATGCGACATAGCTGCGCAAATTAGCAGCAATTGAAAGCTTGCCAAGCGCTTGGGCCTCGTCTTAATGCGCTCCTATGAGTGCCGAAGTCGTTCCCATGCCGCGCAAACGGCCGACGCTCGAGCCTATGCTGTCACTCACGGCAACGGGCATGAACTCGGTAAATGCGGTTATTCTTGACCGGATGCAGAGCGAAATTCCGCTTATTCCGCGCCTTGCAGGCCACCTTATCTCGGGTGGAGGCAAGCGCTTGCGCCCCATGCTGACGCTGGCCGGGGCTGAGCTGGTCGGCTATCAGGGTCAGCGGCATCATAAGTTGGCGGCGGCGGTCGAATTTATCCATACCGCGACGCTGTTGCACGATGATGTCGTCGACGGCAGCGAACTGCGCCGGGGCAAGGCAGCAGCCAATATCATCTTTGGCAATCCGGCCACGGTTCTGGTCGGCGACTTTTTGTTCAGCCGCGCATTTGAGCTGATGACGGAAGACGGATCGCTGAGGGTGCTCAAAATCCTGAGCAATGCCAGCGCCGTGATTGCAGAAGGCGAAGTGTCGCAATTGACGGCCCAGCGCCAGATCAAGACGAGCGAAGCGCAATATCTCCACATAATCGGCGCAAAGACGGCAGCCCTGTTTGCCGCCGCCAGCCAGATCAGTGCAGTGGTCGCCGAACGCAGCGAAGATCAAGAGCGCGCGCTTGAGGATTACGGTCGCAATTTGGGCGTCGCGTTTCAGCTGGTCGATGACGCCATTGATTACGATTCCGACGCCGCAGAAATGGGCAAGGATCAGGGCGACGATTTTCGCGAGGGCAAAATGACGCTGCCCGTTATTCTCGCCCATGCGCGCGGCGATGAGGAAGAACGGCGTTTCTGGCAGGCGGCAATTGCCGGGCATCGCAGTTCCGATGATGATCTGGCGCACGCTATTTCCTTGATCGAAAAGCATGACGCTATGGAAGATACGCGAGAGCGCGCGCGTCACTTTGCGCAGCGCGCGATCGATGCGATCTCGATCTTCCCGGAAAGCAAGGCACGCAGCGCCATGGCAGAAGCCGCGCAATTCGCGGTCGCCAGAGGCTATTGATCGCGTTACCTCCCCGGCGATGAGCGCCGATCTTCCAATTCATGCCGTCCTCAGCGACGTGAAAGCTGCCTTGCGCGGAGCGGGCTCCGCTGTCCTGATTGCACCGCCGGGCGCCGGTAAGACGACAGCGGTTGCGCCTGCCTTGCTGGGTGAGGATTGGTGCAAGGGCGAGATTATTCTTACATCGCCGCGCCGGGTCGCGGCGCGGGCTGCGGCGGAACGCATGGCTGAGATGCTCGGCGAAAAAGCGGGTGAGACCGTCGGCTATCAAACGCGGATGGACAGCAAGGTGTCGGCCAAGACGCGCATCCGGATCGTCACCGAAGCGATCCTGGTCAATCGCCTGGTGGCCGATCCTGAACTGCCCGGCGTTTCCGTCATCCTGTTTGACGAAGCGCATGAGCGGCATCTGGACAGCGATCTGGGGCTCGCGCTGGCGCTGGAGACGCAGGCGGTGCTGCGCAATGACCTGCGCGTGCTTGTGATGTCGGCGACGATTGATGGGACGCGCTTTGCCCGGTTGTTGGGCGACGATTCTGCGGTGATCAAGAGTGAGGGGCGCAGCTTTCCGCTGGAATTAAAGTGGCTTGGCAGCGGAGCTGAACAATCATCCGAGGATCGGGTCGCTGAAGGTGTGATGACTGCATGGCGCGAGGAGACGGGCGATATTCTTGCATTTCTGCCCGGAGTTCGCGAAATCGAGCGGGTGCGGGAGCGCTTGGAAGAGCGATTGCCTGCGGCCCAGATCCTGCTCCTGCACGGCCAGATCGATCCCGCTGGGCAACGTGCTGCCATCCGACGCGATAGTGAGGGCCGTCGCCGGATTGTGCTTGCGACGTCGATTGCGGAAACATCACTGACCCTCGACGGGGTCTCAGTTGTGGTCGATAGTGGGTTGGCAAGACTGGCCGAATTTGATCGGGCGGCGGGCACAACGCGGCTGGTAACGCGGCGAGCCAGTCAGGCGGCGTCGGATCAGCGGGCAGGGCGCGCCGCTCGTCAGCAGCCGGGAGTTGTTTACCGCCTTTGGGAGGAGGCAGGGCACGCTGGACGCCCGAAATATGCGCCGCCAGAAATTGAGACGTCGGACCTGACCCCACTGCTGCTCAATCTCGCGCGGTGGGGGACAAGCGATACCGACAGCCTGCAATGGCTGGATGCGCCGCCCGCCGCCTCGATATCGGCGGCGCGGATGAACCTGCGCGCGATGGGTGCGCTTGACGAGAAGGACCGGATTACCCCCTTGGGTGCCGCAATTGCCGTGTTACCCATGGCCCCGCATGAGGCGGCCGCGATGCTTCACGGGGCGGAGGCTGGCGTGTCGCAAGAAACAGCGCGACTGGTGATGTTGATGCAGGAAAGGGGCCTGGGTGGGCGCAACGAAGACCTGCTGCAGCGGCTTTCACAGTGGGGCGGTGAGCGATCGCGCCGCGCCGAAAATGCGCGGCGAATTGCTGCTTCTTGGGCAAAGCGCGCGGACGCAACGCTTGTAGAACTGTCCACGCCTGCCAGTGATGCGGCAGAGGCGCTCGCGCTGGCCCGGCCTGATTTCGTGGCGAAACGGCGCGATGCGAGTGGGGAGCAATGGATTAGCGCCGGTGGCCGGGGCTTCATGCTTGATCCCTCGTCGCCGCTAGCTCGGGCAGAGTGGATTGCGATCGGTGATGCGCAGGGGGCGGCGCGTTCGGCAAGGATCACCGCAGGTATCGAGCTGACAGTGGAGCAGGTGGAGCGCATCTTCGCGAAGCAGCTTGAAGCGCGTTCGATAGCGCATTGGAATGGTTCAGAAAGCCGGGTGGAATCGCGTAAGGAAAAGCGGCTTGGTGCGATTGTTCTATCGAGTGGTCCCGACCCCGATCCGGATCGTCAGGCGGTTGCGGATATCCTTGTGGAAAAGGCGGTGGGCAAACTGGGGGAACTTTTGCCACCGGGCTTTCTGGCGCGTGCCCAATTCGCAGGTGTCACTGAGCTTTCCCGCGATCATCTCGCCGACACGGCGCCACTATGGCTGGCCCCGCTGTTAGAGGGCCGGCGCGATCTGAAGATTGCCGCGCACAAAGTAGCAGAGGCTGCGCTTGGCCCGCTCGACTGGAACACGCGGCAGGCGCTGGAAAAGCGGGCTCCGACGCAATTCACCTCTCTTGCGAACACACGACACGCAGTGGATTATGCGGGCGATGATGCTCCCAGTGCGCATGTGAGGGTGCAGGCACTGTTCGGGCTCGACACCCATCCCATGATCGGCACAACGCCGCTTCTTTTGAAGCTCACCAGCCCGGCGGGGCGCCCGATTCAGTCGACCCGCGATTTGCCTGGATTCTGGCGCGGATCATGGGCAGATGTGGTGAAGGATATGAAGGGCCGCTATCCCAAGCATCGTTGGCCTGATGAACCATGGGCTGAAAAGCCGAGCCTGAAGACGAAAAACGCCTTCAATCGCGGGTGAGTTTCGATTATTACGTGGGCTAACCAAGGATCGAAAACAATGACCGCTCAAATATATCAACAACCCAAAAGCGCGATGCAATCGGGCAAGGCCAAAACCGATGTCTGGGTGCTCGAATTCGAGCAGTCTGAGGCGCGCAAGCCCGATCCCCTGATGGGCTGGACGGGCAGCGGTGACACGCAGGCGCAGGTCAAGCTTACCTTTCCGACGAAAGATGCGGCCAAGGCCTATGCGGCGAAATGCGGCATAACCGCCCGCATTCATGCGACCCCGACAAAGGCGCTCAAGATTCAGGCCTACGCCGAT